>Ga0335079_10000716_pt1 | contig 37826 bp, 33 predicted proteins | sample Lox_Sample_33_FD_206719 | JGI IMG/M metagenome (GOLD analysis project Ga0335079, IMG submission 206719) | Soil microbial communities from Loxahatchee National Wildlife Refuge, Florida, United States - Lox_Sample_3.3 | ecosystem: Environmental > Terrestrial > Soil > Wetlands | place: USA...
GGCTCGCCACGCTCGGCCGGGCGGTGGACGAGGGCGCGCTCGTCCGGGCCGGGGAGGCGGCCGGCCTGGCGCTCGTCTCTCTCCGCCGCTTCGCGCTCCCCCTCTCCGGGGCCCAGCGGGCAGTGGCCGCCTTCCGGCGGCGGGGCTGAGGGGCTCCCCCGGGCCGGTCTGTTCCACGTGGAACGCCGCCGGGGAGAGGGAGCGGCGGGAAGCCGTCCCCGCCGGCGGGGGAGGCCCCTCGTTCCACGTGGAACAAACCCTGTCAGATCGCCGGGGCACACTGCGCGCCGTTCGAGGGTCGGAGGCCGGCCTTGCCATCGGCCGGGGCCGGGGGTAGACCCGCCGCACGGGAGAGCCATGGGCCGCATCGTCACCATCGCCAACCAGAAAGGCGGGGTCGGCAAGACCACCACCGCCGTGAACCTCGCCGCCTCGCTGGCCGCCGGCGAGCACCGCACCCTCCTCGTCGACCTCGACCCGCAGGGGAACGCCGGCTCGGCCCTGGGCGTGGCGCGCGACGAGGTGGCCGAGAGCGTCTACGAGGTGCTCCTCGACGGGCGCCCGGCGCGCGAGGTGGCGCGCCGCACCGAGCTCAAGTTCCTCGACCTCGTCCCCTCGAGCCGCCACCTGGTGGGGGCGGAGCTCGAGCTCGCCGGCGTGGAGCGGCGCGAGTACCGGCTCAAGGAGGCGCTCGACCGGGTGGCGAGGGACTACGAGCACGTCATCGTCGACTGCCCGCCCTCGCTCGGGCTCCTCACCCTGAACGGGCTCGTGGCCGCGAGCGGCGTGATCGTGCCGCTGCAGTGCGAGTACTTCGCGCTCGAGGGGCTCGCCGACATCCTGCGCACCGTGGAGCTCGTCCGGGCGGGAGCGAACCCGCGCCTGGAGGTGGACGGGATCCTCCTCACCATGTTCGGCCAGAACAACCTCGCCTCGCAGGTCGCCGAGGACATCCGCAAGCACTTCAGCGGCCGGGTGTTCGAGACCATCATCCCCCGCAACGTGCGGCTCTCCGAGAGCCAGTCCCACGGCAAGCCCATCCTCCTCTACGACGTGGCGAGCAAGGGCTGCCAGAGCTACCTCGCCTTCGCCCGCGAGCTCACCCGGCGGGGCGCGCGCGGGGAGAGGAGGGCGAGATGAGCCTCGCCGATCGTCGTCGCCCCGCCCTCGGGCGCGGCATGGCCGCGCTCCTCCCCAACGCCGCGCCTCCCCCGGCGGCGAGCCGCGCGGTGATGCAGCTCCCCATCGAGGCAGTGGAGCGCTCGAAGGAGCAGCCGCGCAAGCGCTTCGACGAGCGCCAGCTGGAGGAACTCGCCGCCTCCATCCGCGAGCACGGGGTGGTGGAGCCCATCCTGGTGCGCCGCCACGGCGAGCGCTACCGGATCGTGGCCGGGGAGCGCCGCTGGCGGGCGGCGCAGCGCGCCGGGCTGAAGGACATCCCGGCGCTCCTGCGCGAGGCCGGGGACCGGGAGGCCTTCGAGCTCGCCTTGGTCGAGAACCTCCAGCGCACCGACCTCAACGCCATCGAGGAGGCCGAGGCCTACGAGTTCCTCCTGAAGGAGCACGGGCTCACCCAGGAGGAGGTGGCGGGCCGGGTGGGGAAGGAGCGCTCCACCGTGGCGAACGGGCTTCGCCTCCTCAAGCTCCCGGCCGAGGTGCGCGACATGGTCCGGGACGGCCGGCTGGAGATGGGGCACGCCCGGGCGCTCCTCGCCCTGGAGCGCTCGGACTCCATCCGCAAGATGGCGCACGAGGTGGTCCGCGCCGGGCTCTCGGTGCGGGCCACCGAGGCGCTCGTCCGCAAGGCGCTCGCCCCCGAGGGGGCCCGGGGACGGAACGGCGCCGACTCCGAAACGCCCGCCGTCCGCGCGGTGGTGAACCGGCTGCAGCGCCGGCTCGGGGCCCGCTGCCGGCTCGCCCCCCGCACCGCCCAGGCCGGGAAGATCGAGATCGAGTACACCTCGCTCGAGGAACTGGACGGGATCCTGGCCCGCATCGGGGCCTGAGGGGAGGCCCATTCACGGTAGGTGTATGTCGCCGGGTGTGGGCAGGCATCCCACGGAGGGGCAGATCGCCCGACAGGCGGCAGTTGGACGGAGGGGCCGCCCGGTGCTAACCCTTGCCTGGCCGGGACGGCCGTCCCGGGAACGAGGCACATCGCAGGTGGCGCCTCCGCGCCCCCTGCCTCTTCAGGACCGGAGGTGAGTCGGCATGGCCATGTTGAAGCGGGAAGAGACGCAGGGCCCCGCCCTGGTCGGCAGCGACCTGAACGCGCTGCTCGGGCGCGGGTCGGAGTTCGACGGCAAGCTCACCTTCGAGGGCACCGTCCGCATCGACGGCCGCTTCACCGGGACCATCGTCACGAACGACACCCTGGTGGTGGGCGAGGGCGCCAAGGTGAGCGCCGAGGTGAACTGCGGCACGATCGTGGTGCACGGCGAGGTGAACGGGAACATCCGGGCCCAGGTGGGCGTCGAGCTCCACCAGCCCGCCCGCGTCCACGGCAACATCGAGACGCCCGCGCTCATGGTGGCGAAGGGCGTGATCTTCGAGGGGCAGTGCAAGATGGAGAGCGCGGCGGGCGAGCGGGCGAGCCGGACCCCGACGCTCGTGCCCGCGCCCCCGGCCTCGCCGCCGAAGTAGGCGGCTCCCGCCCGCCGGGCGAGAGAAGGGCGGGCCGCCCGGAGGCTGGCCCGCCCCGCTCCCTGCATCTCGTGCCTCGCGAGAGGCCTCGGGGACCCTCTAGGACACCTTCACCTGGATGGCCTTCGGCTTCGCCTCCGCCTTCTTCGGCAGGTGGACGCTCAGCACGCCGTTCTTCGACTCGGCGCGGACCTTCTCCACGTCGACGCTGCTGGGGAGGGCGAAGGTGCGCGTGAACGCCCCGTAGGACATCTCCACGCGGTGGTAGTTCTCCTTCTTCTCCTCCTTCTCCATCTTCCGCGAGCCCTTCAGGGTGAGCACGCCGTTCTCGAAGCGAATGTCGACGTCCTTCGGGTCGACGCCGGCGAGGGCCGAGCGGACGACGACTTCCTCGCCGTCCTCGTAGACGTCACAGGCGGGGGTCCAGCCGAGCGACTCGGCCGGGCCCATGCGAGCGAGCCCGTCGTCGAACAGGCGGGCCACCTCGTCCTGGAAGCGGGCGAGATCCCGGAAGGGGTCGTAACGAGTAAGGATTGCCATTTGATCTCCTCCTTGTCTGAGTTCTTTCGGACAAGGCGAAGGTAAGTACGATGTGCAAATTGTCAAAAGCGGACTCAAGGCCGCGTTCTGAGACCCCATTTCAGCTTGACCATCCGCGTGGGACCGTGCTAGCTAGCGGCCCCCCATGATCGTCGGTTCCATCGCCCGCCGTTACGCCAAGGCGCTGTTCTCCCTGGCGGACGAGAAGGGCCAGATCGAGCAGTGGTCGAAGGGCCTCGAGGTGCTGCGCCACCTCCTCGCCCTTCCCGAGCTCCGCGACGCGCTCTCGAACCCCGCCATGGAGCGCGAGCGGCGGCGGGCCCTGGCGAAGGGGCTCTCGGTCGCGGTCGAGCTCGCGAGCCCCAAGCTCCTCGCGGCGGCCGTGCTGGGCCTGGAGGAGGACGTGAGAAACCTCCTGCTCCTCCTCGCCGACCGCAACCGGCTCGCCTACCTGCCGGCCATCGTCGACGACTACCGGGCGCTCGCCGATCAGCGGCTCGGGCGGGTGCGCGCCAAGGTGACGAGCGCCGTGCCGCTCGCCGCCGACGAGACCCGCCGCATCTCGGACAAGCTCGCACAGGCCACAAAGGCCCAGGTCATCGTGGAGACGGCCGTGGACCCCGCGCTCCTGGGCGGCGTCGTCGCCCAGGTGGGCAGCGTCGTCTACGACGGCTCCGTCCGCTCGCAGCTCGAGGAGCTGCGCCGCGCCATGAAGCAGTAGCCACCCGCTGGAGACAACGGACATGGACATCCGCGCCGACGAGATCAGCCGCATCATCCGCGAGCAGATCAAGGACTACGGGAAGAAGGTCGACGTCTCCGAGACCGGGACCGTGCTCTCCCAGGCCGACGGCGTGGCGCGCGTCTACGGCCTCTCCGGCGCCGCCGCCGGCGAGCTCGTCGAGTTCCAGAACGGGGTACGCGGCCTCGTCCTCAACCTGGAGGAGGACAACATCGGCGTGGCGGTGATGGGTCACGCCGAGGAGATCCGCGAGGGCGACGCCGTGAAGCGCACCGGCCGCATCGCCGAGGTGCCGGTGGGCGAGGAGCTACTCGGCCGCGTGGTGGACGGCCTCGGGAACCCCATCGACGGCCGCGGCGCCATCGTCGCCAAGGCCACCCGCAAGGTGGAGATCAAGGCCCCCGGCATCGTCAAGCGCAAGAGCGTGCACGAGCCCATGCAGACCGGGCTGAAGGCCATCGACGCGCTCGTCCCCATCGGGCGCGGCCAGCGCGAGCTCATCCTCGGCGATCGCCAGACCGGCAAGACCGCGGTGGCCATCGACACCATCATCAACAACAAGGGGAACAACCTCTACTGCTTCTACGTCGCCATCGGTCAGAAGCAGTCGACGGTGGCCCGGGTGGTGGACACCCTCAAGAAGTACGGCGCCATGGAGTACACCACCGTGGTGGCCGCCAACGCGTCCGATCCCGCGCCCATGCAGTACCTGGCGCCCTACACCGGCGTCACCATGGCCGAGTACTTCCGCGACTCCGGCCGCCACGCCCTCATCATCTACGACGACCTCTCCAAGCAGGCGGTGGCCTACCGCCAGCTCTCCCTCCTGCTGCGGCGCCCGCCGGGGCGCGAGGCCTACCCGGGCGACGTCTTCTACCTCCACAGCCGCTTGCTCGAGCGCGCCGCCAAGCTGTCGGAGAAGGAGGGAGGCGGGTCGCTCACCGCCCTGCCCATCATCGAGACCCAGGCGGGCGACGTCTCGGCGTACATCCCGACGAACGTCATCTCCATCACCGACGGCCAGATCTTCCTGGAGACCGACCTCTTCTACCAGGGCGTTCGCCCGGCCATCAACGTCGGCATCTCCGTGTCGCGCGTGGGCGGATCGGCGCAGATCAAGGCGATGAAGCAGGTGGCCGGCATGCTGAAGCTCGAGCTCGCCCAGTACCGCGAGCTCGCCGCCTTCGCCAAGTTCGGCTCCGACCTCGACAAGGCCACCCAGGAGACGCTCGCCCGCGGCGAGCGACTGGTGGAGGTGCTGAAGCAGGGGCAGTACCTCCCGCTCTCGGTCGACAAGCAGGTCATCCAGATCTACGCCGCCACCCAGAAGGACGCGCAGGGACAGGGCTGGATCCGCGCCATCCCGGTGGAGGAGGTGGGCCGCTACATGAAGGAGCTCCTCGAGTTCCTGGCGGCCCGGCACCCCGAGGTGTCGAAGCAGATCGAGGAGAAGAAGCAGCTCGACGACGGGACCCGCAAGTCGCTCGACGCTGCCCTGGAGGAGTTCCGCGGCGTCTTCCAGATCGAGCAGAAGGCTTAGAGAGCCCGAGGCCCCCCGTGCCTTCCCTTCGTGACATCCGGCGCCGCATCGGCTCCGTGAAGAGCACCCAGCAGATCACCAAGGCCATGAAGATGGTGGCTGCGGCGAAGCTCCGGCGCGCCCAGGAGGCCATCACCCGCGCCCGGCCCTATGCGGTGCTGCTCGAGCAGACCCTGAGCCGGGTCGCCTCGCGCGCCAGGGCCGAGGAGGCCGCCGCCCACCCCCTGCTGTCCCCGCGCCCGGCCCGGGTGGCGGAGCTCGTCGTCATCACCTCCGACCGCGGACTCGCCGGCGGCTTCAACTCCAACGTGGTGCGGCGCGCCCAGCGCTTCCTCGTCGAGAACGCCGGCACCTACGAGCGCGTCTTCGTCTCCACCATCGGCCGCAAGGGGCGCGACAGCCTGAAGGCGCGCCGGGTGGCCATGCGCAAGGACTTCACCGGGGTGCACGCCCGCCTGAGCTACGAGAAGGCGCACGAGATCGCGGCCGAGTACGCCGAGCGCTACCTCGCCGGCGAGGTGGACGCGGTCTTCCTCCTCTTCAACGAGTTCAAGAGCGCCATCTCCCAGACGGTGCGGCTCAAGCAGTTCCTGCCCGTCGAGACCGCGCCGCTCTCGGAGGCAGGCGCCAGCGCCGACTTCCTCTACGAGCCCGCCCGCGCCGAGCTGCTCGCCGACCTGGTCCCGCGCCACCTCGACGTGCAGGTGTGGCGCGCGCTCCTCGACTCGGCGGCCAGCGAACACGGGGCGCGCATGACCGCCATGGAGGCGGCGACCAAGAACGCGGCCGAGATGATCGCCGCCCTGTCCCTCCAGTACAACCGCGCGCGGCAGGCCTACATCACCAAGGAGCTCATGGAGATCGTGAGCGGCGCCGAGGCCCTCAAGTAGCCCTCCAGGGAAAGAACGACATGTCCCAGACCCAGACCCAGAACGGAAGGATCACCCAGGTCATCGGCCCGGTGGTGGACGTCGAGTTCCCGCCCGGCTCGCTCCCCGAGATCTACACCGCGCTGGCGGTGACGAACCCGAGCCTCGACGACCGGAAGGAGAACCTGGTCCTGGAGGTGGCGCAGCACCTGGGCGAGAACACCGCCCGCGCCGTCGCCATGGACTCCACCGACGGCCTCGTCCGCGGCATGACGGTGAAGAACACCGGCGCGCCCATCCAGATGCCGGTGGGCAAGGAAGTGCTGGGCCGCATCCTCAACGTGGTGGGCGAGCCCGTGGACGAGCGCGGGCCGGTGAGCGCCAAGGGCTTCAAGCCCATCCACCGCCCGCCGCCGACCCTCGTCGACCTGAACGTCAAGATCGAGGCCTTCGAGACCGGCATCAAGGTCATCGACCTGCTCGCCCCCTACCTGCGCGGCGGCAAGATCGGCCTCTTCGGCGGCGCCGGCGTGGGCAAGACGGTGCTCCTCATGGAGCTCGTCAACAACGTCGCCAAGGAGCGCGGCGGCTTCTCGGTGTTCGCCGGCGTGGGGGAGCGCACCCGCGAGGGCAACGACCTCTACCACGAGATGATGGACTCGGGCGTCATCAACAAGGACGACCTCTCCAAGAGCCAGTGCGTGCTGGTGTACGGCCAGATGAACGAGCCGCCCGGCGCCCGCGCCCGGGTGGGGCTCTCGGCCCTCGCCATCGCCGAGTACTTCCGCGACGACGAGGGGCGCGACGTGCTCCTCTTCATCGACAACATCTTCCGCTTCACCCAGGCGGGCTCGGAGGTGTCGGCGCTCCTCGGCCGCATCCCCTCCGCCGTGGGCTACCAGCCCACCCTCTCCACCGAGATGGGCGAGCTGCAGGAGCGCATCACCTCCACCAACAAGGGCGCCGTCACCTCGGTGCAGGCCATCTACGTGCCCGCCGACGACCTCACCGACCCGGCCCCGGCCACCGCCTTCGCCCACCTCGACGCCACCACGGTGCTCTCCCGCAAGCTCACCGAGATCGGCATCTACCCGGCCGTGGACCCGCTCGACTCCACCTCCCGCATCCTTGACCCCCTGGTCGTCGGCATGGAGCACTACACCGTCGCCCGGCAGGTGCAGGAGATCCTGCAGACCTACAAGGACCTGCAGGACATCATCGCCATCCTGGGAATGGACGAGCTCTCCGAGGAGGACAAGCTCGTCGTCGCCCGCGCCCGCAAGATCCAGCGCTTCCTCTCCCAGCCGTTCCACGTCGCCGAGCAGTTCACCGGCAACCCTGGCGTCTACGTGAAGCTCCCCGACACCATCCGCGGCTTCAAGGAGATCGTGGAGGGCAAGCACGACGACCTGCCGGAGCAGGCGTTCTACATGGTGGGGACCATCGAGCAGGCGGTGGCGAAGGCGAAGAAGCTCGCCGCGGGCGCCTAGCCCCCGTCGGCGCGGAGAGGCGACATGGCGGCCCTGACCCTCGAGATCGTCACCCCGGAGCGGCGGGTGGCCACCCTGCAGGCCGACGAGGTGCGCGCGCCCGGAGTGCTGGGCGGCTTCGGCGTGCGCCGCGACCACACCCCCTTCATGAGCAAGCTCGAGCCCGGGCGCCTCACCGTGGTCGCCGAGGGGGCCGAGCGCCACTTCGCCATCGGCGGCGGCTTCCTGCAGGTGGCGGACAACAAGGTCATCGTGCTCGCCGACACCGCCGAGGAGCGCGAGGAGATCGACGTCGATCGCGCCGAACGCGCCTTCCGCGAGGCGACCGAGCGCCTGCGCAGCATGACGGAGCAGGACCAGTCCTACCCGGTGGAGTCGGCGCGGGTGCGCCGCGCCGCGGCCCGGCTGGGCGTCGCCGGGAAGGAATAGCGACGGGACGCGCGCCGGGTCCCCGGCCTCCGGCGAAGTTGTCGCCACGTCCGAAAACGGCGAGACGGAGAGCGCGGCCCGGAGTAGAGACCGGGGCGTGAAGCTCGACGCCGACACTTGCCACCGGGCGCTCGCCGCCCGCGACCGCAGATTCGACGGCCTGTTCTACGTGGGCGTGCGCTCGACCGGCATCTACTGCCGGCCGGTGTGCCCGGCGAGGACGCCCCGCAGGGACGGCTGCGTCTTCTTCGCCCGGGCGGCCGAGGCGGAGCGCGAGGGCTTCCGCGCCTGCCTGCGCTGCCGCCCGGAGCTCGCTCCCGGCAGCGGCCCGGCGGACGCATCCCCCCGCCTCGTCGAGCGGGCGCTCGCCCGCATCCAGGCCGGATACCTGAACGAGGCCTCGGTGGACGAGCTCGGGCGGGCCCTCGGCGTCACCGGGCGCCACCTGCGGCGGGCGGTGACCTCCTCCCTGGGAGTGACGCCCGTGGAGCTCGCCCAGTCCCGCCGCATGGCGCTCGCGAAGCAGCTCCTGCAGGACACCGAGCTCGGCATCGCCGAGGTGGCGTTCGCGGCCGGGTTCGCGAGCCTGCGCCGCTTCAACGCCCTCTTCCGAAGCCGCTACGGTCGACCGCCCTCGGCCCTGCGGCGAGAGGCCTCGACCCCCGCCTGCGGCGGGGGGGCCATCGTGCTGCGCCTCGACTACCGGCCGCCGCTCGAGTGGGAGGCGCTGCTCGACTTTCTCGCCGCCCGCTCCACCCGTGGGGTGGAGGAGGTGGAGGCGGGCGGCTACCGGCGCACCGTCGCCATCGGCCCGCACCGGGGCTTCGTCGAGGTGAGGCCCGACCCTCGCCGGCCGGCGCTCGTGGCGCTGGTGTCGCCTTCGCTCTCGGGCGCGCTCATGCCGCTCGCGGCGCGGCTCCGGGCGCTCTTCGACCTCGACGCCCGCCCGGACGCGGTGGCGGCCCACCTCGGGCGCGACCCGCTCCTGCGCCGCTCGGTGGCGCGGCGCCCGGGGCTGCGCGTTCCCGGGGCCTTCGAGGGCTTCGAGGCGGCGGTGCGCGCGGTCCTGGGACAGCAGGTGACGGTGCGGGCCGCCACCACCGTGGCGGGGAGGCTCGCCCGCGAGCTCGGCGAGCCCTTCGCCACTCCCTACCCGGGCCTCGACCGGCTCTCGCCGACCGCCGAAACGCTCGCCGCCGCGGGAGTGTCCCGCCTCGCCCGGCTTGGGATGCCCGGCGCGCGGGCCGCCGCGCTCGGCGCGCTCGCGGCGGCGGTGTCGTCGGGGAGCCTCGAGCTCGACCGCCACGGCGACGCCGACGAGGTGGAGAGGCGCCTGTGCGCCCTGAAGGGCATCGGCCCCTGGACCGCGCAGGTGGTGACGATGCGCGCCCTGGGCCGGCCGGACGCCTTCCCGGCCGGAGACCTCGGCGTGCGTCGGGCGCTCCGGGCGGGCTCGGCTCGGGAGGCCGAGGCCCGGGCGGAGCGCTGGCGCCCGTGGCGCGCCTACGCCGCGATGCACCTGTGGTCGGCACTCGCGAAAGGAGACGAGCCGTGACGCTCTACCAGATCGACGTCGAGACCCCCGTCGGTGCCCTCGCGGTCACCGCCAGCGACGAGGCGGTGGTGGGGCTGCGGCTCCCCGGCGCCTTCGGGCCGCACCTGGACGCCGTCCCCGGGACGGGGAGGCCCCTCCTCGAGGAGGCGCGGCGGGAGCTCGAGGCCTACTTCGAGGGGACGCTCCGCGCCTTCGACCTGCCGCTCGCACCGGCGGGGACCGAGTTCCAGCGGGCGGTGTGGGGGAAGCTCCTCGAGATCCCGTTCGGCGAGACCCGCTCCTACGGGGAGATCGCGAGGAGCCTGGGGCGGGCTCGGGCCTTCCGGGCCGTGGGCGCCGCCAACGGGCGAAATCCCATCGCCGTCCTCATCCCCTGCCACCGGGTCATCGGCTCCGACGGCTCGCTCACCGGCTTCGGGGGCGGCGAGGAGATGAAGCGCTTTCTCCTCGACCACGAGAGGCGCGCAGCGGGCGCCCTCCGATCGCGACAGGCGGAGCTCTTCCGCTAGCCCTCCGGCGGGCGGGAAAGGGGGCCGAAAAAGCCTCGTCGAACCCCCCGGAAACACCCCTGAATTTCCCGGGCGGCACAGGGCAAAAGTCATTGAAATTCCAGGGGGAAACAGCTACATAACCCCCTTGGCCCCGGAGCGCCCGCCAGCGGGACCCGGGAAAGCCAGAGACTCCATGCCCGACGAGATCGTCCCGCCCGCTCCGCCCGAGGCGCCACCTCCGGCACCGCCGCCCGATGGGCCGCGCCTGCAGGTCGCCATCGAGGACGAGATGCGCAAGTCGTATCTCGACTACTCGATGTCGGTCATCATCGGGCGCGCCCTGCCCGACGTGCGCGACGGCCTGAAGCCCGTGCACCGGCGCATCCTCTACGCGATGCACTCGGAGGGGCTCACCCACAACAAGCGCTACTCGAAGTGCGCAGGCGTCGTGGGCGAGGTGCTGAAGAAGTACCACCCGCACGGCGACGCCGCGGTCTACGACGCGCTCGTGCGGCTGGCGCAGGACTGGAACCTGCGCTACCCGCTCATCGACGGCCAGGGGAACTTCGGCTCGGTGGACGGCGACCCCGCGGCCGCCTACCGCTACACCGAGTCGCGGCTCGAGAAGCTCGCCGACTACCTCCTCGCCGACATCGACAAGGAGACCGTCGACTGGGTGCCGAACTTCGACGACTCCACCGTCGAGCCCACCGTCCTGCCGGCGCGCTTCCCCAACCTGCTCGTCAACGGCTCGGCCGGCATCGCGGTGGGGATGGCGACGAACGTCCCGCCCCACAACATGGCCGAGGTGATCGACGCCGCCGTGCACCTGGTCCGGAACCCCAAGGCGAGCGTCGCCGACCTGATGCGCTTCATCCCCGGGCCCGACTTCCCGACCTGCGGCATCATCCTGGGGCGCGACGGGATCAAGCAGGCCTACGAGACCGGTCGCGGCAGCATCACCGTGCGGGCGCGGGCGACCATCGAGGTCCACCCCCGCACCGAGCGGGAGACCATCGTCGTCACCGAGATCCCCTACCAGGTCAACAAGGCGAAGCTCGTCGAGCACATCGCCGAGCTGGTGCGCGAGAAGCGGCTGGAGGGGATCTCCGACCTGCGCGACGAGTCGTCGCGCGAGGGGATGCGCATCGTCATCGAGCTGAAGCGCGATGCCGTCTCCCAGGTGGTGCTGAACAACCTCTACACCCACACCGCCATGCAGACCGGGTTCGGCGTGACGCTGCTCGCCATCGACGGCGGCCAGCCGCGCATCCTGAACCTCCGCCAGCTGCTCGAGCGCTTCGTCGCCCACCGCCGCGACGTGGTGACGCGGCGGACCCGCTACGAGCTGCGGCAGGCGCGGGCGCGCGAGCACATCCTCCTCGGCCTGCAGATCGCCCTCGACCACATCGACGAGATCATCGAGCTCATCAAGAAGGCTCCCAACCGCGACGAGGCGCGCGACGGGCTCATGGCCCGCTTCTCGCTCTCCGAGCTGCAGGCGAAGGCCATCCTGGAGATGCAGCTGCAGCGCCTCACCGGGCTCGAGCGCCAGAAGATCCTGGACGAGCTCGCCGAGGTGCAGAAGCTCATCGCTCGCCTGAAGGAGATCCTGGCCTCGGAGAAGGTGCTTCTCGACGTGATCGTGGCCGAGCTCGAGGAGGTGAAGGAGCTCTTCCGCGACGAGCGGCGCACCGAGATCCAGGGCGAGGCGGACAAGCTCGGCGTCGAGGACCTCATCAAGGAGGAGGAGATGGTGGTCACCATCTCCCACCTCGGGTACGTGAAGCGCAACCCCATCTCCCTCTACCGGGCCCAGCGCCGCGGCGGCAAGGGGAAGACCGGCGCCGCCACCCGCGACGAGGACTTCGTGGGGAGCCTCTTCGTCGCCTCCACTCACAGCTACCTGCTCGTCTTCAGCGACAAGGGCAAGGTCTACTGGCTCAAGGTCCACGAGATCCCGCAGGCGGGTCGCTCCGCCCGGGGCAAGCCCATCGTCAACCTGGTGCAGCTCGCGCAGGGAGAGAAGGTGGCCGCCATCCTCCCGGTGCGCGAGCTCCCCGAGCCGGACGGCGGCGAGGGGGAGGAAGCGAGCGAGGAGAAGGAGGCCGCCGACGGCCTCTACGTCTTCGTGGCGACGCGCCGCGGCCTGGTGAAGAAGACCCGGCTCGGCGCCTACAGCCGGCCCCGACCCTCGGGGATCATCGCGCTCTCCATCGAGGAGGGGGACAGCCTCATCGCCGCCCGACTCACCGACGGCAAGAGCCACATCCTCCTCTCCACCGCCAGCGGCATGGCCATCCGCTTCGAGGAGTCGGACGTGCGGCCCATGGGCCGGAGCGCCTACGGCGTGAAGGGGATCACCCTCGAGGAGGGCGACGAGGTCGTCTCGGCGGAGGCCCTGCGGCTCGTGGAGGGCGAGCCGGCCGTCACCATCCTCACCGCCACCGCCAACGGCTACGGCAAGCGCTCCGAGCTCGCCGAGTACCGCACCCAGAGCCGCGGCGGCAAGGGCATCATCACCATCAAGGCCACGGAGCGGAACGGCGCCGTGGTCGCGGCCGTCCCGGTCGCCGAGGGCGAGGAGGTGATGATCATCACCAACCGCGGGATGCTCATCCGCCTGCCGGTGCGGCAGATCAGCGTCATCGGCCGCAACACCCAGGGCGTGAGGCTCATCACCGTCGAGTCGCGCGAGGAGCTGGTGGTGGCGGTGGCGCGCATCGCCGAGACCGGCAAGGAGGCCGGCGAGGCGGAGGAGGAGGACGACGCCCCCGAGGAGGCGAACGGCGCCGGGGGCGAGGAGCCGCCCGACAGCGGCGGGGAGGGGCCGGGCGGAGAGGGAGCGCCTTGAGGCGCCCCGGGCGCCCGCTCACCGGCCTGGCGGCGCTCGCCCTGGCCCTCGCCGCCTGCTCGTCGGCGGAGGGGCGCCTGGAGCAGGCGAACGAGCTGCGCCACCAGGGGAGGCCGCGAGAGGCGCTCGACGCCTACCGCGACCTGCTCGGCGACCTCGGCGACGGCACCGTCCCGAAGTGGGAGACCGGCGTGCGGCTCAAGGCCCTCAAGTACGCCGCCGACGTCTCCTACCTGGAGCTCGGGGACTTCCCCGGAGCCATCTCCTACTACCGCCGCATCGTCTCCCTCTACCCGGGGACCGAGGACGCCTGGCGCGCCCGCACCGTCATCGGGGACATCTACGTGTCGCGGCTGGGCGACCGGGTGGCGGGGATCGCGCAGTACTCGGCGGTGGCGCAGAGCGACTGGAGCGAGGCCCCGCGCTGCCAGCTGCTCGTGGCCCAGCAGTACTTCGAGCTCAAGAACTACGAGCAGGCGCGCACCGAGGCGCGCATCCTGAAGGAGCGCTGGCCGCAGAGCGCCGAGGCGGACGAGGCGCAGCTCCTCACCGCCCAGGCGTGGGCCATGGAGAAGCGCCCCGAGGAGGCGCTCGGGGCCTTCCAGGCCGCCTGGGAGCGCCACCCGAGGCCGGAGATCGCCGCCCTGGCGCTCGAGGGAGCGGCGCACCTCCAAGCGCAGGCGGGCCACTTCGACAAGGCCCTCGAGCTCTACACCCAGGCCATGCCGGGCCACCCCAACCCCGACGCGCTCCGCACCAACATCGAGAAGGTGCGGCAGCGCCGGGAGGCGGCGAAGACCGTCACCCCGGGCGACCGCGACGCCGTCTTCGACCACAAGAACCGAGCGCGGACCAAGGAGGTCCAATGAAGACCGAGCTCTCGCAGAAGCTGTTCGAGAAGGCCCAGACCCTCTTTCCCGGCGGAGTGAACAGCCCGGTGCGCGCCTTTCGCGGGGTGGGAGGCACGCCCCTCTTCATCGCCCGCGCCAAGGGAAGCCGGCTCTTCGACGTCGACGGCAACTCCTACGTCGACTACGTGGGGAGCTGGGGTCCGGCCATCCTCGGGCACGCCAACGCCGAGGTGATCCGGGAGGTCGACGACCAGCTCCGCGACGGTTCGAGCTACGGCGCCCCCTCCCCCCGCGAGATCCAGCTCGCGGAGGCGGTGCGCGAGCGGGCCCCCTGGATCGAGAAGATGCGCTTCGTCTCCTCCGGGACCGAGGCCACCACCGCCGCCATCCGCCTGGCGCGCGGCTTCACCGGGCGCGACGACTTCGTGAAGTTCGACGGCTGCTACCACGGCGCCGGCGACTCGCTCCTCGTCAAGGCCGGCTCGGGCGTGGAGACGCTCGGGCTCCCCGACTCGCCCGGCGTGCCGGCGGACCTCGCCAAGCACACCCTCACCCTCCCCTACAACGACCTCGGGGCCGCCGAGGCCCTGCTCGCCGCCCGCGGCAAGACCATCGCCGCCGTCATCCTCGAGCCGGTGGTGGGGAACATGGGGGTCATCGTGCCCCGAGCGGGCTTCCTCGAGGGGCTCCTCGCCGCCTGCCGCAAGCACGGAGCGCTCCTCATCGTCGACGAGGTGATGACCGGCTTCCGCCTCGCCGCCGGCGGAGCCTGCGAGCTCTACGGCCTCCGGCCCGACCTCGTCACCTTCGGCAAGGTGATCGGCGGCGGGCTTCCGGTGGGCGCCTTCGGAGGCCGCCCGGACGTGATGGACCGGATCGCTCCCGCCGGGCCCGTCTACCAGGCGGGAACGCTCTCCGGGAACCCGCTCGCCATGGCGGCCGGAACGGCCACGCTGCGCCAGCTCGGGCCGAGGGAGTACCAGCGCCTGGAGGAGGCCGGTCGCCGGCTGGGCGAGGGGCTCCGGGACGCGGCCCGAGAGGCCGGAGTCGAGGTGCAGGTGAATCGGGTGGGCTCCATGCTGACGGTGTTCTTCTCGGGAGAGCCGGTCACCGACGCCGCCAGCGCCCGCAAGTGCGACGCCAAGAAATTCGGCAGGTTCTTCCATGCGATGCTCGAGGGCGGGGTCTACCTCCCCCCCTCCCAGTTCGAGGCGGCCTTCGTGTCGGTGGCGCACTCGGACGACGACGTCGACCTCACCGTGAAGGCGGCGAGGAGCGCCTTCCGGGCGGCGAAAGGCTAGGGCGATAGGCCATTGACGGGTGAGATCGGGACTGCTATACGGGTCCGCCCTTCTCTCCCAGAATCTCGAGCAAATCCGGGAAGGAAGGGAGGAGGGGCTTGTTGGCTTCCCCCGACGATCGAGAGCAGCCGGGGAAGGGGGGGCAGGGGCTCTCGAACCTGGCCGAGGCGTACCAGAGGGCGGCACCGTATCTCGGCGCCTCGACCTCGCTCGTCACCGCCGTGGGAGGCTTCGCGGCGCTCGGGTGGTGGATCGACGGGAAGGTCCACAACAGGACGCCCTGGTTCCTGATGCTGGGGGCGCTCCTGGGGATGGTGGGGGGCTTCGTCAGCTTCTTCCGCATCGTGATGGGAAGGCCGAAAAAGTGAAGGGACACTTCCTCGCCGCCGCCGCCGTCGCCGCCCTCGCGCTCGGCGCCTCGCTCCTCGCCGGGCCCGCCCGCCCGCCGGCGCTCCTCGGCTCCGCCATCGCCTCCGCCACCGCGCTCGCCTCGCTCTACGCCTTCTCCCGCTTCGGGGCCTCGGCGAGGAAGCCGGTGGAGCGGGCGCTCCTCGTCTTCGTCGCCATGTTCCTCGTGCGCCTGGTGCTCGTCGGGTCGGGGGTGGCGGTCGTGGCCCGCGCCGGCGAGAGCGCCGTCGCCTTCGTGGTCGCCTTCTTCGTGCCCTACTTCGTCTTCACCGCCATCGAGGGGAGCTTCGTTCACGCCCTCGGGCGCGGAATGGGAAAGCCCGCATGACGCTCGCCGCCGCCGCACTCGCCCTGGGGCTCGCCCTGGGACAGCACCCGCCCGAGGCCACCCCTTCCCGCCCCGATGCCGAGGCCGCCGCCCACGCGGGCACCCACGAGGCCCACGAGGCGGCCGCGCACGAGAACGCCGGCGAGGCCGGGCACGGCGAGCACCATTCGCTCCCCGAAGTGATGATGCACCACGTCTCGAACGGCACCGAGCTGGAGTTGCCGGGGATCTGTGGCGGGTCGTTCGAGTGGAACTGCCGGATCGACCTGCGCGAGAAGACCGGCGGCTGGGTGCTGAACCTCGGCGGGGTGAAGATCGACATGACCCCGACGAAGCACCTGGTGATGTTGTGGGTGGCGGCCGCCGTCCTCACCCTCCTCCTCATCTTCGTCTCCTCGCGGCGGGCCATCGTCCCGAGCGGTCTCTACAACTTCTTCGAGATGCTGGTGCAGTTCGTGCGCGACATCGCCGTCGCCAACATCGGCAAGAACGACGCCGACCGCTTCGTCCCCTACCTCGCCTCCGCCTTCTTCTTCATCCTCTTCGCGAACCTGCTCGGGCTCCTGCCCTTCATGGCCACCGCCACCGCCAACATCTCGGTGACGGTGGCGTTCGCGCTCTTCACCTTCTTCGTCACCCAGTACGCCGCCATCAAGGCGCAGGGGGTGGGCGGCTACCTGAAGCACCTCACCGGGGGAGTGCCGCCGTCGCTCGCCTGGCTGTGGCCCATCATGATCCCGGTCGAGTTCATGGGCCTCTTCACGAAGCCCTTCGCCCTCACCGTCCGTCTCTTCGCCAACATGGTGGCGGGCCACTTCGTCATCCTGGCGCTCCTGGGGCTCATCTTCACCATCTCGGTCTTCGTGGCGCCGGTGTCGGTGGCCCTGGCGCTCGCCATCTTCCTGCTCGAGCTCTTCGTCGCCTTCGTGCAGGCCTACATCTTCACCATGCTCTCCGCCCTCTTCATCGGCGCCGGGCTGGTCCACCACGACGAGCACCACGACGAGGAACACGGGCACGCCGCCGAAGGCGATGCCCCCCACGCTTCTCACGTGGCCGGGAAGGTTCCCGGCCACGGGTAGTCGAGCGCTGTAGGCGCCACGGGAAGAAGGCGGCCCGTCAGTCTCCCGCCCCCAAAGAAAGAAAACGGACAGGAACCGCACATGAACGCTCTCTCCCTCGGGTACCTCGCCGCCGGCCTTGGCGCCGGCATGGCCGTCATCGGAGTCGGTCTCGGCATCGGCCGCCTCGCCGCCGCCGCCATGGAGGGCTCCGCCCGCCAGCCGACCGCCGCCAACGACATCCGCACCTCCATGATCATCGCCGCCGCCCTCATCGAGGGCGCCACGCTCTTCGCCATCGTGGTCTGCCTGCTCCTCGCCATCAGCAAGTAGCCGTACCCCGCTCGCACCTCCGGAGCCGTCCGATGAACGCTCTCGTCGCAAAGCCGGTGCTGGCCGCCGGGATCATGGACCTCAATCCCGGCCTGACCCTGTGGACCGCCATCACCTTCCTCCTGCTCATCCTGGTGCTGTCGAAGTACGCCTTCGGCCCCATCGTCAAGATGCTCGACGAGCGGGAGCGGACCATCCGGGACGCCATCGACCAGGCCAAGAAGGAGCGCGAGGAGGCGGAGCGGCTCCTCGCCGCCCAGAAGGAGTCGCTGCTCAAGGCGCAGCGCGAGGCGGCCGAGATCGCCAAGCGCAACCAGCAGGAGATGGAGGCCTTCCGCGCCCAGCTCACCAGCCAGGCGAAGAAGGAGGCCGACGACCTGGTGGCCACCGCCCGCAAGCAGATCGGCGAGGAGAAGGCGAAGGCCGTCGCCGACCTGCGCTCGCAGGTGGCGGACCTCGCCATCGGGGCCGCGGCCCGCATCGTCCGCTCCAGCCTCGACGAGAAGACCCAGCGCGAGCTGGTCGAGGACTACATCCGGGAAGTGCCGGCCGCCAAGGCCTGAGGTCGCCGCCGGCGTCCTTGCCCGCGCGCTCCGGCGGCTCCGCCCGCCGGGGCGCGCTCCTTTTCAGGGAAGGAGAGCGGAGGGAGAGATGGGGCTCGCCATCGGAATCGTGGGTCTGCCCAACGTGGGCAAGTCGACCCTCTTCAACGCACTCCTGGGCCACGCGCAGGCCCAGGCGGCGAATTACCCCTTCTGCACCATCGACCCCAACGTGGGGGTGGTGCCGGTCCCGGACGAGCGGCTCGCAAGGCTCGCCGCGCTCTTCCACCCGAAGAAGACCACCCCCACCACCCTCGAGTTCGTGGACATCGCCGGCCTGGTGGCGGGGGCCTCCCAGGGTGAGGGGCTCGGGAACCAGTTCCTCTCCCACATCCGCCAGGTGGACGCGATCGCCCACGTGCTGCGCTGCTTCGAGGACCCCGACGTGGTCCACGTGGGCGGCGGCGTCGACCCGCGCGGCGACCGCGACGTGGTGGAGATGGAGCTCATCCTGAAGGACCTGGAGCAGATCGAGCGCCGGCGGGAGAAGAAGGTGAAGGACGCCAAGGCGCCCGGGAAGCCGGGCGAGCTCGCCCGGGCCGAGGTGGCGGTGCTCGACAAGGTGCGCGCGGCCCTGGAGAAGGGGGTCCCGGCGCGCGCCCAGCCGCTCTCCCCCGAGGAGCGCGCCGCCCTCTCCGACCTCTTCCTCCTCTCCCAGAAGCCGGTGCTCTACGTTGCCAACGTCGACGACCGACAGCTCTCCGACCCCGGAGACGCGACGGTGGCGGCGGTGAAGGCCCTCGCCGCCGAGGAAGGGGCGCCCTGCGTCGTCATCAGCGGCAAGGTGGAGTCGGAGCTCGCCGAGCTCCCCGAGGCCGACCGGGCCGACTTCCTCGCGAGCCTGGGGCTCGAGGAGACGGGGCTACTCCGCCTCGTCCACGCCGGCTACCGGCTCCTCGGACTCGTCACCTTCTTCACGGTGGGAGAGGACGAGTGCCGCGCCTGGACGGTGCACCAGGGGACGCGCGCCCCCCAGGCCGCCGGAGTCATCCACTCCGACTTCGAGCGCGGCTTCATCAAGGCGGAGGTGTGCCGCTGGGACGATCTGGTGGCGGCGAGGTCCGAGGCCGCCCTCCGGGAGCGGGGGCAGCTGCGCGTCGAGGGGAAGGAGTACGTGGTGGAGGACGGCGAGGTGATGCACTTCCGCTTCAACGTCTAGCGGAGGCGGCGCCGCCTCCGCGCCATCGCCGCCGCCATCCGCAGCGCCGCCCGCATGCTCTGCTCGCTCGCCCGGCCGGTGCCGGCGAGGTCGTAGGCCACCCCGTGGTCGGGGCTGGTGCGCACGAAGGGCAGCCCCAGGGTGACGTTCACCGCCGGGTCGCCGAGGAGGGCGTCGAGGAGCTTCACCGGGATGAGCCCCTGGTCGTGGTAGAGGGCCACCACCGCGTCGAACTCGCCCCGCGCCGCGCGGAAGAAGACGCTGTCGGGCGGAAAGGGGCCGCGGGCATCGACGCCCATGCGGCGGGCCGCCGCCACGGCCGGGGCGACCAGGCGGGCCTCCTCGTCGCCGAAGGCGCCCCCCTCGCCGGCGTGGGGGTTGAGGCCGGCGAGCGCGATGCGCGGCCGGGCGATGCCGAGGTCGCCGGAGAGCCCCTCCGCGGTCCGGGCCACGGTGTCGACGATGCGGCGCACGGTGAGGAGCCCGAGCGCCCGCCGCAGCGAGACGTGGTTCGTGACGAGCGCCACGCGCAGGCGCCGCCCGGCGAGCATCATCACCGAGCGCGCCCCGCCCCCCCGGTCCTCCAGCCACTCGGTGTGGCCGACGAAGGAGGAGAGCCGCCTCTGCACCTGCGCCTTGGAGAGCGGGGCGGTGCAGAGCGCGTCGGCCTCGCCGCGGGAGAGCGCCGCGAAGGCCGCCTCCAGGTAAGCGAGCTGTGCCGCCGCCCCCCGCGCGCTCGGCCGGCCGGGGCGGGCGTCCCGGCGGGCGAGGCGCGTCACCTCCACGATGGCCCCGCCCCGGGGCAGGGGATCGCCCGGGCGGACCGAGGGCAGCTCGAGCCCGGCGCGGCGGGCCACCCGGGCGAAGGCCCGGTCGCCGAAGACGAAGGGGACGAGGCCGCGCTCCCGGGCGAGCGCCCGGGCGGTCACCTCCGGCCCGATGCCGGAGGGATCTCCGAGGCTGATGGCCACCCGGACACGCATTCGTCCCGGGCTAGCTGCCCGGCGTCTTCTGGGCCTTCGGGTCGGGAGCGGTTGCCGTCTTGAGCTCGGGGATGAGGACCTCGATGGTCGCATCGCGCTTCAGCTCGTCCAGGTACTGCTTGCGGTAGACATCGGCCTGGTCGTTGCCGAGCTTGTCGCGGATGCGGTCCTTCACGTCGGCGAGCGGAGGCACCTCCGCGCTCCGCTTCTCCTCCACCTTGAGGATGTGGTAGCCGGACTTCGTCCGCACCAGCCCCGACCACTTCCCGACGTCGAGGGAGAAGGCGACCCGCTCCAGCTCCAGCTGGATGCTCCCCCGGTGCAGCCAGCCGAGGTCGCCTCCCTCGGCGGCGCTCGGGCCCTGCGAGACCTGGCGGGCCACGGAGATGAAGTCCTCGCCTGCGGCGAGCCGGGCGAGCACCGCCTCCCCCTGGGCTTTGATGGCGGCGTCCTTCTCGGCGTTCGCCCCCTGGGGGACGACGAGGAAGATGTGGCGCACCTTCACCTGCTCCTCGCCGGCGAACTCCTTCGGGTGGGTCTGGTAGTAGTTCTGGACGTCGTCGTCGGTGACCTTCACGCGGCTGCGGACCTTCTGGGTGAGCACCGCGTAGCCCTCGAAGTTCTTGCGCAGCTGCTCGCGGAAGCCCGGCAGGTCGAGGCCCTGCTCGGCGAGCGCCTGCTTCAGCATGGCGTCGTCGAACTTGTTGCGCTTCTTGATGTCGTCGATGGCGGCGTCGATCTGGGCCTCGCTCACCTCGACCCCCTGGACCTTCACCTCGACGTCGAGGAGCTTCTCCGAGACGAGCGCGTCGAAGGCGGCCTGCAACACCTGGAGGCGGGCCTTCTCCTTCGCCTCCCCCGGCCGCATCTCGGCCACCTTGCGGTAGGCGGGGCCGGCGCGCTCGATGATCTCGGAGAGCGTCACCACCTCGCCGTTCACGGTGGCGGCCACCCGGTCCACCGAGTGCCGCGAGTCGTCGGCCCGGGCGGGCGCGAGGGCGAGGAGGGGGAGGAGCGAGAGGAGAGGGATGCGCGTCACGGTTTCACCGAGGCGACCGCCGCGGGGTCGATCTGGATCTTCGCCTTGGCACGGAGGGCGGCCACGTACTCCTCCTGGGCGTGCGCCCGCTTCTCCCGCAGGAGGCGCTGGGCGATGAGGGGGCGAGCCTGCTCCAGCGTCCGCTTGGAGGCGGCCTTCTTCTCCGTCACCTTGAAGATGTGGAAGCCGTAGGGCGAGGGGATGACCTCGGAGATGGCGTTGAGCGGCAGGCGGAAGCAGACGTCGAAGACCTCCGGCATGCCGCCCCCCTTCGAGAAGTAGCCGAGGTCGCCGCCGTTCTTCCCCTCCGGGGCGATGGAGGCCCGCTTGGCCAGGTCCCCGAAGGCCTGCGGCTTGCGCCGGGCCTCGTCGCGCACCTTGGCCGCCTCGTCGCGGGTCCGCACCACGATCTGGGAGGCCCGCACCCGGTCGGGCTCGTCGAGCGCGCCCGGGTGCTCGGCGTACCAGGCGGCGACCTCCTCGTCGGAGACCTGCACCCGGGGGAAGACCTCCTCCTGGAAGAGCTTCTCCACCGTCATCTGGTCGCGCAGCCGCGCCTTCAGCTCGGCCGCGGAGAGCCGCTCCTGGGCGAGCAGGTCGTCGAAGGCGGTCCCCGGGTACTCCGAGCGAAGCTGGAGGAAGGCCCGATCCACCTGGTCCGAGCCGATGGAGATGCCGCGGGCCCGGGCCTGCTGCAGCAAGAGGACCCGGGCGACGAGGTCGTCGAGCACGCTCTGGCGCAGGACGCTGTCGGGGCCGGTCGCGTCCGCCCCGTCCAGCCGGAACTGCCCGAGCTCCCGCTCGAAGGCGGCGCGCGACACCGGCTCGCCGTTCACCACCGCCACGGCGGCCACGGCCTCCCCGGGCTTGTCGCGACCCCCCCGGCAGCCGCCCGCGAGGGCGGCGCCGAGGGCGAGGGCGATGGCGGAGGAGCGCCGCAACCTACTTCTGCGCCGGCGCCGACACCGGCGCCGAGGCGGGTGCCGCGCTCTGCGCCGGCGGCGCCGGGGGCATGGCGCCGTGCGGGGGCATGCCGCCGCCCATCCCGCCCATGCCGGGCATCCCGTGACCCATCATGGGGCCGCCGCCGGTGGAGATGGAGACCTTCTCGAGCTCGGCGTCGTTCACGGTGACGTGGGCGTCGTCCCGGAGCTTCTTCACGAACTCGTCGAACTCCTTGGTGCGCTTCTCGCGGAAGAGCCGGTTCTGGATCTGGACCTTCATCTGCTCGAACGGGCGGTTGATCTCGTCCTGGCGCCCCGTCACCCGCACGATCCAGAAGCCCTGCGGGGTCTCGAGGATCACGGTGTCGTCGGGCTTGAGCTTGAACGCGGCGTCGGCGAAGGGAGCGCCGAACTGCTTCGCGTACTCGTCCTTGGTCTTGAAGCCGAGGTCGCCGCCGGCCGCCTTGGAGGCCGCGTCGTCGGAGCTGTCCTTGGCGAGCGTCTGCAGCGCCACCTGGGCGCCGGCCGGGTTCTTCTTCTCGCCGGCCTTGAGCTGATTGTAGGCCTTCTTCGCCTGGGACGACTTGGCGGCCCGGTTCTTGTCGGTGGCGGCGATGAAGTCGCCGGTGAGCCGCAGCCGGGCCGGCTTCTGGAACTCGTCCTTGTGCTCGTCGTAGAACTTCTGCGCCTCGGCGTCGCTCACGTCCTTCGTGGGGTCGCCTTCCGAGAACTTCCTCTGCACGAGCTTCTGCACCATGGCCTTGCGGAGCGTGTTCTGCACGTCCGGGTCGTTCGCCAGCCCCTCCTTCTCCGCCTCCTTCGAGAGCAGCTCGACCCGCACCAGGTTCTCGAGGAACTCCTTCTTCCGGTCGAGGGTGCTGTAGCGCTGCCGCACGAAGGGCGACTGCTCCTCGAGGCGGGCCTTGAATTCGTCGGCGGTGACGGTGATCCCGTCGCCCTGGGCCACGGCCGGGCCGCTGCCCTTCTGCATGCCCGGGGGAGTGGGCTTGCAGGCGGCGGCGAGTACGGCGATGGCGATTCCGGTCGCAGCGAGTCCGCGCGTCATCGGATCGAGCTCCTATGTTGGGGTTGAAATGGGCCGCCAAAGAAACCGCCGGCGTCTCGCCGGCGTTCCCCGAACGGGCGGCGGGAAAAAATCACATACGGACGCGGGGATCAAGCGCGCGAAAGGGCCCCGGGGCCCCGAGGTAGGACCTTTCCCCACCTCCCCGCATGAGGCGCCTCCGGTCAGCTCCGGGCACAGGAAGAGAGGTCGGCGAGGACGCGCCTCGCCGCCTTTAGTAGGAGGCGCCCCTCCGCCGCCTCGCCGGCCGGGCTCCGGGGTGCGGGCGCGGCGGTGCCGGACGGCTTCGCCGTCCCCCGCGGCCGCGGGGGCTCGAGCGCGGCGACGAGCTTCATGTCTGGGGTGAGCCGGAGCGCCCCGCCGCTCTGCTGCACGTGCTTCGCGAGCAGGAAGGGGTCCAGTGCGGCGTCCGGGCCGAGGGCGAAGACGAGCCGCCCCGGGCCGGCGTCGAGCCCGCGGATGGCGAAGGCCCGCAGCCGCACCTTCACCTCCATGAGCTCGAGGAGGGCGACGAGCTCCTCGGGGGGCTCGCCGTAGCGGTCCACGATCTCGTCGCGGGCCTCCTCCAGCTCCTCGTCCGAGGCGGCCTGGGCGAGCCGCTTGTAGAAGTAGAGCCGCTGATGGACGTCGGGCATGTAGGCGTCGGGGATGAAGGCCGGGACGGGCAGCTGCACGTCGGGGTCGATGTCGCGCCGCGGCGCCTCCCCGCGCAGCTCGCGCACCGCCTCGTCCATGAGCTCGGTGTAGAGGTCGAAGCCCACCGCCTCGATGTGGCCCGACTGGTCCTTGCCGAGGAGGTTGCCGGCCCCGCGGATCTCGAGGTCGTGGGTGGCGATGCCGAAGCCGGCCCCGAGCTCGGTGAACTTCTGCAGCGCCTCCAGGCGGAGCTTGGCCTCGCGCGTCACCGGGCGCCGGGCGGGGACGAGCAGGTAGGCGTAGGCGCGCTCGCGGCTCCGGCCCACCCGGCCCCGGATCTGGTACAGCTGCGAGAGGCCGAAGTGGTCGGCCCGGTTCACCAGGATGGTGTTGGCGCTCGGGATGTCGAGGCCGCTCTCGATGATGGAGGTGGAGAGGAGCACGTCGAGCTCGCGCCCCACGAAGCGCGTCATCACCTCCTCGAGCTTCCCCTCCCCCATCTGCCCGTGGGCGACGCCGATGCGGGCCTGGGGGACGAGCTCGCGCAGGAACCTCTCCATGGCGTGGATGGACCGGACCCGGTTGTGGACGAAGAAGACCTGGCCGCCGCGGCGCAGCTCCTGCTCGATGGCCTCCTTCACCGCGGCCGGGTCGAACTTCAGCACGAAGGTGCGGATGGAGCGCCGGTCCTCCGGGGGCGTGGCGATGATGGACAGGTCGCGGACCCCGGCGAGGCTCATGTGCAAGGTGCGCGGGATGGGGGTGGCGGTGAGGGTGAGGACGTCGACGAGCTTGCGGAGCTTCTTGAGCCGCTCCTTGTGCGTCACCCCGAAGCGCTGCTCCTCGTCGACCACCACCAGCCCCAGGTCCCGGAAGGAGACGTCGCTCGCCAAGAGGCGGTGGGTGCCGACGAGGACGTCCACCTTCCCCTCCGCCGCCGCGGCCAGAGTGCGGCGCACCTCGTCGCTCGACTTCATCCGCGACACCGCCTCCACCCGCACCGGGTAGCCGGCAAAGCGCTCCCGGAAGGTCCGCTCGTGCTGGGCGGCGAGCACGGTGGTGGGGACGAGCACCGCCACCTGCTTGTGCGAGAGCACTGCCAGCATGGCGGCCCGGAGCGCCACCTCCGTCTTCCCGTAGCCGACGTCGCCGCACACGAGCCGGTCCATGGGGGGGCGGGTGGCCTTCCCGGCCCCGTCGCCGCCCCCCTCCTTGCCCATGTCACCGAGCACGTCGGCGATGGCCTTCGCCTGGTCGGGCGTCTCCTCGTAGGGGAACTCGGCCTCGAAGGCGCGGAAGACCTCGTCCGGCGCCGCGAAGGCGAAGCCGGGGTGGGCGGCGCGCGCGGCGTAGATGTCGAGGAGCTCGGCCGCCATCTTGAGGAGCTGCTCCTTCACCCGCGCCTTGCGCAGCGCGAAGGAGCTCCCGCCCAGCCGGTCGAGCCGCAGCCCCTCGGGGGAGGCACCGGTGAACTTCTGCACCTGCCGGAGCTTCGCCACCGGGAGGTAGAGCCGGTCCGCGCCCTCGTACTGCAGGACGAGGAAGTCGCCCTCCACCCCCCGGATCTGCATCTTGGTGAGCCCCTGGTAGCGGGCGATCCCGTGCTCGACGTGGACGACCAGGTCCCCCTCGTTCAGGTCCCGGAAGCTCGCCGCGAAGGCGTTCTCCACCCGCGCCTGCCGGGCGTGCTTGCGCACCCGCCGCCCGAAGATCTCCTCGTCGGAGAGGAGGGCCACCCCGCCTTGGAGGTCCACGAAGCCGTGGGAGATCTCCCCGAGAACGAGGTGGGCGTGGACGGACGGGTTCCACAGGCTCCGCAGCTCGCCGGGAGGCGAGGCGTGGACGCGAGTCGCCTGGCGGCGGTCCTCGAGGAGGCGCCTCAGCCGGTCGGCCGAGGAGGGCGATCCCGTCGCCACCACCGCGGCCACGCCGCGGCTCCGCCACTCCTCGAGCCGGCGCGCCAGGGGCGCGAGCGCGCCCTCGTCGCCGTGGGCCTCCTCGATCTCTCCCCGGATCGAGGCGGTCTCGCCGAAGGCGAAGCGGACGGGCTCGGCGGTCCCGAGGAAGACGCGGTGGCAGCGGATCCGGGGAGAGGCGGCGCACCTCGCCTCCGCCTCGGAGGAGGAGAGGAAGTGGGCCCCGGGCGGGAGCGAGAGCTCGCCGCGCTTCTCCGCCGCCGCGTGCTCGCGGGCGAGCTCCAGGTCGAGCTCGGCGAGGGCCGCCGACACCGCCTCGGCGTCGTCGAGCCACAGCAAGGGCGCGCCCGGCAGGTAGTCGAAGAGGGTGCCGAGCCCGCCCCGGTGGAAGCCGGGCAGGAGCGCCTCCATCCCGAAGAAGGGGGTCCCGGCCTCGATGGCGTCGAGCACCTCGCGCACCTTGCTCGTGGGCCGGTCGACCCGCTCGGCGATCTCCCGCACCGCGCTCCGGGCCGCCTCGCGCCCCTCGGCGGTAAAGAGCACCTCCCGCGCCGGGCAGAGCACGAGCTCGCCGGCGTCGCCGAGCGAGCGCTGCGACACCGGCTCGAAGAACTTGGCGCTCTCGATCTCGTCCCCGAAGAGCTCGAGCCTCACCGGCCGCTCGTAGAGCGGGCTGAAGACGTCGAGCACCGAGCCCCGGATGGCGAAGGCGCCAGGGTCCTCCACCAGCGGCACGCGCGCGTACCCCATCTCCACAAGCCGGGCGGCGAGCGCGTCCCGGTCGACGGACATTCCCTTCCCGAGGAGGTCGAGGTGCCGCTCGAACACGGCGCGCGGCACGGTGCGACGGGCGAGCGCGCGCGCGCTCACCACCACCGCCCGGACCGACCCCCCTTCCAGGTGCAGCGCGGCGAGCGCCGCCAGCCGGTCCATCTCCAGCCCCCGGTCCGGCGACAGGTCGTCGTAGGGGAGGATAGGATCGGCCGGAACCCGTAGCACCGCCCGCGGGCCCTGGGAGCCGAGGAAGAAGCCGAGGTCGCGGGCGAGGAGGTCCGCCTCCTCCTCCCCCGCGGCGACGGCGAGGATCGCCTTCCTCCCGCTCTCGGCGAGGAAGCGGGCGGCGAGCCCGCGGGCGGCACCGGAGAGGCCGACCACCTCCGCCGCCCCCGCCTCGAGGGCGCGCAGCAGCTCCTGCCAGGGGGCTGGCCGGGTGACCGGCTCGGCCGGCTTTGGCATGGCGCGCGACTCGGACACTTTCGGGGAGCGATTCGTAACAGGAACGAAGCCTTTTCGCAGGTCTGAGGCGTGCTAGGGATGGACTTCCTTGCCGGGTGCCGGGAGCCGTGACTAAACTCCAAGGGTCCAGCGCGGATTCGCCGATGAGCCGTCCTCCTTCCCACGTCGCCTGGGTGACTCTCGCTCTGCTTGCCGCCGCCTGCGGCGGGCAGGAGGCGGCCTACTCCGCCCAGGGCACACCGCTCGCGGCCACGCTCGCCCAGGCGGCCGGCCCGGGGACCTCCGAGCTGCGCTCCGGCCAGCTCGCCGCCGCCCGGGTTCAGTTCGAGGCGGTGCTGAAGGCCGACCCGGACCGGATGGCGGCGCTCAACGACCTGGCGGTGAGCTACTACCTGGAGGGGCGCTTCGAGGCCGCGCGCCAGCTCCTCGACGAGGTGGTGGCGAGGGGCGGGGAGCAGGAGCAGCAGGCGGCCCTCGTGAACTTGGCCGAGCTCTACGCCCTCGAGGGGTACCTTTCAGCGGCCCAGGCCCACCTGGAGAGCGCGCGCGGGATCGACGCCGCCCGCCCCGAGCCCGTCTACGCCCAGGCGCTCCTCGCCGACGGCCGCGGCGATCCGGAGGCGGCGGCGCTGACGCGCCTCGCCCTGCGCCTCGACCCGGAGGGGGCGGCGCGCCGGACCCTCGCCTTCGTGTACCCGGAGGAGAGGAGCCATCTCGACGCGCTCGTCGCCGAGGCGAGCGGGGACCGCGCCGGCGCAGCCGCGCGCTGGCGGGAGCTCCGGTCCGGGCGCTTTCCCACCCTGGCGCTCGCGGCGCAGCGCCACCTGGAGGAGCAGTAGACGAGCGGGATGTCGGCGCAAGGGACCGCTCTGGGCAGGCGGGAGCGCGAGATCCTTCGCGCCATCGTGCAGGACTACATCCAGACGGGCGATCCGGTGGGGAGCCAGCCGCTCCTCGCCCGCCACGACCTCGAGGTGTCGTCGGCGACGGTGAGGAACGTGATGGCCGACCTGGAGGCGCGCGGGCTCCTGGAGAAGCCGCACGCCTCGGCCGGGCGCGTCCCCACCCCGGCCGGCTACCGGCTCTACGTCGACCTGCTCGTGAAGGTGCGCCAGCCCTCCCCCGCCGAACGCGAGCGCATCGAGAAGCTCACCCACGACGCACCGGCGGTCGACACCCTGCTCGGCGGCACCGCCGAGCTCCTCCACTCGCTCTCGCAGCACGCCGGGGTGGTCTCCACCCCGCGCCCGCTCTCCGATCCCACCCGCCACCTGGAGTTCGTGCGGTTGCGGGAGAACCGCATCCTGGCGGTGTTCGTGTCGCACGCGGGGATCGTGACGAACAAGCTCGTCCAGCTCGACGCCCCGCTCACCGACCAGGAGCTCGAGGCCGCCGCCGCCTACCTGAACGAGAAGCTCCTGGCCACGTCGCTCTCCGACCTGCGCGAGGTCATCCTGGCCGAGATGCGGGCCGACGAGAGCGCCCTCCGCGGGCTCCTCGAGAAGGTGCTCCGGCTGGCGGAGCAGGTGCTGCCGGCTCCGGGCGCCGCCGCCGGGACGGTGCTCGTCGACGGCGAGGAGAGCTTCCTCGACGCGCCGGAGTTCGCCGACGTCGGGAAGGCGCGGGCGCTGTTGCGCACCTTCGCCGAGAAGGACCGCATCCTCCGGGTCCTCGACCGGGTCCTGCAGGCCAACGAGGTCCAGATCTTCATCGGGGCGGAGAGCGACCTCGCCTCCCTCTCCGACGTCTCGGTGGTGGCGGCTCCCTACGGGCACGACGGCCGGGTGCTCGGGGCGCTCGCGGTGATCGGGCCGACCCGGATGAACTACGCGCGGGTGATCCCGCTCGTCGACCTGACGGCGAAAGAGATCAGCCGGGCGCTCTCCAGCACGCCGGAATCCTGAGTCCCGTCGGCGAGTTGAGTCGCGGGACCGTTCCTTGCCGTGGCCCGGGGCGTATGCAATATTTTGAGGTTCGATGGCCGACCACGGCGAGAAGGGCAAGTTCGACGCCGACATCCCCTCCTCGGTCTTGGAGGAGGCGCTCCGCAGCGTGGAGAAGCACGGTCCCGCCCCGGCGGCGAAGGCGGAGGGCGACGGCCCGGTCGAGGTGGAGGCCCCCGCCTCCGCCGCCGCGCTCGAGGCCCAGCTCACGCTCTCGCAGGAGAAGGCGCGGGAGACCCTCGAGCGCCTCAAGGAGGAGCACGAGCGCTACCTGCGCGCCGCCGCCGACCTCGAGAACTACAAGAAGCGAGTGGTCCGCGAGAAGGAGGAGCTCCAGAGGTTCGCCGCCGAGCGGGTGGTGAAGGACATCCTGCCGGCCATCGACAACCTGGAGCGCGCCCTCGCCGCCGCTGCGGCCGACGACGCCCTCTCCGGGGGGGTGCGCCTCGTCCTGAAGCAGGTCGAGGACGCGCTCGCCCGCCACGGGGTGGAGGCGAGGTCCGCCCTCGGGCAGCCCTTCGACCCGCGCCACCACGAGGCCCTGAGCACGGTGGCGGCGCCCGACCAGCCGCCGGGAACGGTGGTGTCGGAGCACGGGCGGGCCTGGCTCATGCACGGCCGGCTCCTGCGGCCGGCCATGGTGGCGGTGTCGGCGGGAGGGAAGGGAGCGCCGGCGGCGAAGGAGGAGGCGGGCCCCGGGGGGCCGCCAGAGAAGGGCGGGGACCAAGACAAGCCATGAGCAAGGTCATCGGCATCGACCTCGGGACGACGAACAGCTGCGTCGCCGTGATGGAGCAGGGCGAGGCGGTGGTGATCCCGAACAGCGAGGGATCGCGTACCACGCCCTCGATGGTCGCCTTCACCGAAGGAGGAGAGCGCCTGGTGGGGCAGATCGCCAAGCGCCAGGCCATCACCAACCCCGAGTCCACGGTGTTCGTGGTGAAGCGCCTCATCGGCCGGAAGTTCGAGGACCGGGAGGTGAAGCGCACCGCCTCGGTGGTCGCCTACCGCATCGTCACCGCCGAGAACCTCGATGCCTGGGTGGAGGTGGGGACCAAGCGCTTCTCGCCCGCCGAGATCTCCGCCATGATCCTGGCGAAGATGAAGCAGACCGCCGAGGACTACCTCGGCGAGCCGGTGACGGAGGCCATCGTCACCTGCCCCGCCTACTTCAACGACGCCCAGCGCCAGGCTACCAAGGACGCCGGGCGCATCGCCGGCCTGAACGTGCTCCGCATCATCAACGAGCCGACCGCGGCGGCGCTCGCCTACGGCATCGACAAGCAGAAGAGCGGCAAGAGCGAGAGGATCGCGGTCTACGACCTGGGCGGCGGCACCTTCGACATCACCATCCTCGAGCTCAACCAGGGCGTGTTCGAGGTGAAGGCCACGAACGGCGACACCTTCCTGGGCGGCGAGGACTTCGACCAGCGGCTCATCGACTGGCTGGCGAAGCGCTTCCAGGACCAGAACGGCATCGACCTCTCGCGGGACCGCATGGCGCTGCAGCGGCTCAAGGAGGCGGCCGAGCGCGCCAAGCACGAGCTCTCCTCGGCGACCGAGACCGAGGTGAACCTGCCGTTCATCACCGCCGACGCCACCGGCCCCAAGCACCTGGCCGAGACCGTCGACCGGGCCACGCTGGAGAGCCTGGTGGGCGACCTGGTGGACAAGACCATCGAGCCCTGCAAGACGGCGCTCAAGGACGCCGCGCTCACCGCCTCCCAGCTCGACACCGTCATCCTGGTCGGCGGCATGACGCGCATGCCGAAGGTGCAGGAGGTGGTGAAGCGCTTCTTCGGCAAGGAGCCCCACAAGGGCGTGAACCCGGACGAGGTGGTGGCGGTGGGCGCCGCCATCCAGGGCGGCGTCCTGAAGGGCGAGGTGAAGGACGTCCTCCTGCTCGACGTCACCCCCCTCTCGCTGGGCGTGGAGACGTCGGGGGGCGTGTTCACCCGCATCATCCAGAAGAACACCACCGTCCCCTGCAAGAAGGGGCAGGTGTTCTCGACCGCGGTCGACAACCAGCCCCTCGTCAGCGTCCACGTCCTCCAGGGCGAGCGCGAGATGGCGGCCGACAACAAGACGCTCGCCCGCTTCGAGCTCGTCGGCATCCCGCCGGCCCCGCGCGGCGTGCCGCAGATCGAGGTCACCTTCGACATCGACGCCAACGGCATCGTGCACGTCTCGGCGAAGGACCTGGGCACCGGGAAGCAGCAGCAGCTCCGCATCACCGCCTCGTCCGGCCTGGGCGAGGCGGACATCCAGCGGATGATCAAGGACGCCGAGGCCCACAGCGCCGACGACAAGCGCAAGAAGGAGGTCGCCGACCTGAAGAACAACGCCGAGGGGCTCATCTACACGACCGAGAAGAGCCTGGAGGAGTACTCGAGCGCGCTCAAGGCCGAGGACCTGGCCGAGATCCGCGCCGACCTCGAGGCCTTGAAGGCCGTCCTCTCCGGCGACGACGTGGAGAAGCTGAAGGAGGCGCTCCTGCGCCTCGAGGGCTCGGCGTACCGCATCGCCGACGCCATCTACGCGAGCCAGGGCGGCGGGACGGCGCCGCCGAGCTAGGCGCCCGGAGAAGAGGAGCGAGGCGCTGCGCCGTTTGCCAGCCCAGGCGGCGGCGTTATGTTGACCACTGCCAAGCACCCAGATGGGCGCGAGGCCAGCGCCGAGCAGATCCGCAGCGCCTTCAAGCGGCTGGCGATGGAGTTCCACCCCGACCGCAACCCGGGGAACCCGCAGGCGGAGGACCGCTTCAAGGAGGTGGCGGAGGCCTACGACGTCCTCTGCGACCCGGAGAAGCGCGAGCGCTACGACCGCTTCGGCCACTCCAACGGCTTCCAGAGCCCCTTCGACGGGTTCGCCGGGGCGGGGAGCATCAACGAGATCTTCGGCGACATCTTCGGGGAGATGTTCGGGGGCGGAAGGCGACAGCGGGCGCGCAGCCGCGGCGCCGACCTGCGCTACCACCTCGAGATCTCCTTCGAGGAGGCGGCCTTCGGCAACGTTGCCCGCATCGAGATCCCGCGCCCCAAGCGCTGCGAGTCCTGCCGCGGCAGCGGGGCCAAGCCCGGCACGCAGCCCCGCACCTGCCCCACCTGCGGGGGCTCGGGCGAGATCCGCCTCAGCCAGGGCTTCTTCGCCATCGCCCGCACCTGCCACCACTGCAACGGCGAGGGGAGGATCGTGGTCGAGCGCTGCCCGGACTGCGGCGGGGCCGGCGGGGTGGCCGAGAAGGTCAAGGTGGAGGTGAAGGTTCCACCGGGGGTGGACACCGGCACGCGCCTCAAGCTCCGCGGCGAGGGCGAGCCCGCCCCCACGCCCTCGGGGGAGCCGGGCGACCTCTACGTGGTGATCCAAGTGCGCGAGCACCCCATCTTTCAGCGGCAGGACACCGAGGTGATCTGCGAGCTGCCCGTCTCCGTCGCCCAGGCGGCGCTGGGCGCGACCGTGGAGGTGCCCACTCTGGACGGCCCCTACAAGCTCAAGATCCCCGCCGGCACGCAGCCCGGGAAGACCTTCAAGCTGAAGGGCAAGGGGATCCCGGCCCTCGGCGGCGGCGGCCGCGGCGACCAGCACGTCCAGGTGCAGGTGGAGATCCCGACGCACCTGTCGAAGGAGCAGCGCGAGCTGCTCGAGCGCTTCGCCGCGCTCTCGGGAGAGGAGACGAACCCGCGCTCGAGCAAGTTCTGGTCGAAGGTGGGCGAGATCCTCGGCAAGAAGTAGCGCCGGGCGATATCGCCCTCCTGTGCAGCGCGCATCACCCCATCGGCCTAGTCGCCCAGAGTCCTTGCCAGGCCCCGGCGATCCGCGCGAGAGTCCCGAGCCGCATGCATGGAACCTGCGGACGCCTCGCCGTCCTCGCGGTCGCGCTCGCCGTCGCGCCACCTGCCTCCGCCGCGAGCCGCATCTCGCTCGGAGCCGTCCAGAACGACCGCGGCTCCCGCATCCTGAGCCAGCTCGAGTCGGCTCTGTGCGAGTCCTACGCCTGCGTGCCGCGCCGGCAGGTGGTGACGGACGGCAAGGTCGACTTCGCCAAGATGAAGGCCCACAAGGTCTCGGGCTTCCTCTTCGGCTCGGTGACGAAGAAGGGCGGGAGCTCGGAGCTGTGGCTCGCCCTGGTGCGGACGTCGAAGCACCCCTCGCGGACGTGGACCTTCTCGCTCACGCCCTCGGGGGCCCTCGACCCGTCGGCGCTCGACGCGCTCCGGGCGGACCTGGCCGAGCTCCTGGGCGCCCCCGCCGTCGAGGCGGCCCCGGCGGCGGCCCCCGCGGCGGGCGCTCCTCCCCGCATCTCGATGGGGGCGATCGGCGGCCCGGGGGCGGGCCCGGTCACCCGCGAGCTCACCTCCGCCCTCTGCTCCCGCTACGAGTGCGTTCCCCGCTCGCAGGTGACGAAGCGGGGCAAGGTGAGCTTCGCGGCGATGCAGCTGCACTCCGTCTCCGGGTTCCTCTTCGGATCGGTGACGAAGAAGGGCGCCTCGTCGGAGCTGTGGCTCGCGCTCCTCACCGAGTCCCCGCAGCCGACCCGCACCTGGAAGCTCCCCTTGGGGAAGAGCGGAACCCTGTCCGAGGCGGCGCTCGCCGAGGTGACGGACGGGGTGGACCAGGAGCTGAAGCGCCCCGAGGCGGCACCCGAGGCGGCGAAGCCCGTGCCCCCCGCGGCCGAGGCCGCCGGAGCGGCTGCGGCGGCCGAGGCGGCCGCGCCTCCGCCTCCCCCGCCGGCACCGGAGCCGGTCGCCCCGCCGCCCCCCGCTCCCGAACCGGCCAAGGCAGAGGCCCCGCCTCCGCCCAAGAAGGCCGCGGAGGCGCTGCCGAAGCAGTACGTCCTCGCCGTCGACCTGGGCGCCTTCTTCACCAGCCGGGACCTGGCCTACACGAACCTCGCCAGCTCGGCCACCATCCTCGGCTACCAGGCGACCATCATCGCCGGCCCCTACGTCGGGCTCGAGTTCTTCCCCCTCGCCTTCGCCACCGACGGCCTCGCGGCCGGGCTCGGCATCGTCGCCGACTACGGGATCTCCATCGGGCTGAAGAGCACGCTCCCGCCCCCGGACACGAGCAAGGCGGTCGCGTCGACCCTGTCGATGCTGCGCGCGGGCCTGGAGTGGCGCACCCGGCCCTTCTCCGACTACGAGTTCGCCTTCACTCCGGTCGTCGCCTACGAGGCGCAGAAGTTCACCACCTCGAGTCCGCCGCCCGGGCTCCCCGACACGAACCTGTCCGGCGTCGAGGTGGCGCTCGATCTCGAGTTCCCGGTGGGGAGCGTCGTCACCATCCTGGCGGGCGGCGGCTACGTGAAATGGCTCCAGACCGGGGACCTCGTCGGGCCGAGCTACTTCCCGAGCGGCTCGGCCTACGCCATCGAGGCCGACGCGGGGCTCGACGTCCGGATCTGGGGTCCGCTCTCCATCCGCGGCCTCGCCGTCTACAGCGCGACCCAGTACAGCTTCAGCGGGAGCCCCACGGCCACCGGCGCGCAGGATCGCTACCTCGGCGGCCGGGCCACCCTGCGCGGCGAGTTCTGACGGCCGCCTCGAGAATCCACCTCGCGCGCCGCCGCTTTCCCCGCGGGCGGGGGTCGAGTAGAAATGCGGGATCCATGCGACGCGCGTCCCCGGTAGCCGCCCTGGCGCTCGCCTTCCTGGCGCTCGCCTGCGCCAGCGCGCCCCCTCCGGTCCCGCCCCGGCAGGAGGGGCTCCCGCCGCCCGTCGCCACGGCCCCCTCGCCGGAGGCAGCCCGCGAGCTGCAGCGGCTCCGGGCCGACGTGCCCGGGCTGCCCCCGGAGAAGGCGGCCGAGGCCTTCGAGAGGCTCGCCCGCCGCTACCCGGCCGCCTCGGAGGCCGCCGAGGCGCTGCTCGAGGGTGCCCGCTGGCGGCAGAAGGCGAGGCAGCCGGCCCGCGCCGTCGAGGACCTCGGCGAGCTCCTCTCCCGCTACCCGCTCTCGCCGCTCGCCACCCAGGCGCGCTTCCAGTACGGCCTCGCCGACCTGGAGGCGGGCCGCACCGAGGAGGGGCTGCAGACGCTGGTGCCGCTCTTCGGCGACCTGCCGCGCGACCAGAAGGGGGAGGCGGCGAGCCGCATCGCCGCCTCGGCCGAGACGGGCAAGGCCTGGAAGGCGGCCATCGAGTGGCGGGGACAGGCGGCCGAGTGGTCGCAGGGGGTGGACCGCGACCGCGAGGTGGCGCGCGCCGTGGAGCTCCTCGACACCCACCTCTCCTTCGCCGAGGTCGAGCAGCTCGACCACGAGCTCGCCAAGGACTCGCCGCTCGCCCCGGCGGTGAGCATGAAGCTCGTGCGCGTCTACCTCCACCTGGGCGAGGCCGCCCGGGCCGAGGAGGAGGCGCGCCGGCTCGTCGAGCGCTGGCCGCAGAACGCCTACGCCGCCGAGGCGAAGGCGCTCCTGGAGCGCTTCGAGCGCCGGGGGCGGGCCGACCCCCGCCTGGTCGGCGTGGCGGTGCCGCTCTCCGGGAAGTTCAAGGGCTGGGGGGACGCCATCCTGCAGGGGGTGCAGCTCGCCCTCCCCGAGGGCAGCGGCTTCAAGATCGCCGCCAAGGACACCCGGGGCGAGAGCGACGGGACGGCGCAGGCGCTCGAGCAGCTCGCGGCCGAGGGCGCGGTGGCGGTGATCGGGGCGGTGACGAACGCCGAGGCCCAGCGGGCCGCGCTCACCGCCCAGGCCCTCTCGCTCCCGCTCGTCTCCCTCTCCAAGGTCGAGGGCATCACCGAGGCCGGGCCCTACGTATTCCGCCTCATGCTCACCTCTTCGGCCCAGGCGGCCGCGCTCGCCGACTTCGCGGTGACGAAGCGGGGGCTGAAGCGCTTCGCCGTCCTCTACCCCGACATCCCCTACGGCACCGAGCTCATGGCCGCCTTCTGGGCCGAGGTGGAGGCGAAGGGAGGAGAGTTCCGGGGCGCCGGGATGTACGAGCCGGATCGGACCACCTTCGGGCCGCTGGTGAAGGACCTCGTCGGCAAGTCCGCGCTCGAGGACCGCGCCGACTGGGCCGAGACGGTGCGGGAGATCGTGAAGAACGTGAAGGACCCGTACCGGCGCGCGAAGGCGCTCGAGAAGGCGCGGAAGGACCTCCCCCCCATCGTGGACTTCGACGCCATCTTCATCCCCGACTTCGCGAAGAACGTGACGCTGCTCGCGCCGGCGCTGGCGGTCGACGAGGTGGTGACCACCTGCGATCCGAAGGAGCTCGAGCGCATCCGCAAGACGAGCTCCTGGGACGTGCGCCCGGTGCAGCTCCTCGGCGCGAACGGCTGGGACGACCCCTCGCTCTTCGAGAAGGCCGGCCGCTACGTCGAGTGCGCCATCTTCGTCGACGGCTTCTTCTCCGCCTCCGAGCGCCCGGAGACGAAGCGGTTCGTGCAGTCCTTCCAGGAGCGGTACGGCCGCGTCCCGTCCATCCTGGAGGCGAGTGCCTACGACGCGGCGCGAATGCTCGCCCAGGTGGTGACGAAGGACCGCGCCGAGGGGCGGGACGCGGTGCGCGCCGCCCTCTCCGCGCTGCGGGCCTTCCCCGGCGCCACCGGGGACCTCTCCTTCGACGCGCGCGGCGAGCCCGTCCGCGCCCTCTTCTTCCTCACCGTCGACAAGGTGGGGGTGCGCGAGCTCCGCCCCGACGAGATCGCGGCCTCGGCCGGGAACCCCTGACGAGGACCGATGGACGCCCCTCCCTTCCCCGCCGCGCGCCCGCGACGCTGGCCCTGGCTGAACCTCTTCCTCTTCGCGGCCACGCTCGCGAGCTGCGTCTTCGTGGGAGCGGGCCTCTCGGGCGAGACCGGCGCCGGGGGCCTCGGGGACGTCGTCCTCGCCGGCCTCCCCTACGGCGCCGCCATCATCGGGGTGCTCTTCGCGCACGAGATGGGGCACTACCTGCAGGCGAGGGCCTGGAAGGTCGACTCGACCCTGCCCTTCTTCATCCCCATGCCGGTGAGCTTCGGCACGCTCGGCGCCGTCATCCGCCTGCGCTCCCGCATGCCGGACCGGAACGCGGTCCTCGACATCGGCGCCGCCGGGCCCATCGCCGGCGTGCTCGTCGCCATCCCCCTCTACGCGTGGGGGATCGCCCACTCGGAGGTGAAGGCGGTCGCCGAGGTGGCGGCCTCGAACACCACCTCGCTGTGGACGATCCTCTCCGCGAAGCTCCACGGCGAGGCGCTCCAGTGGGGCGGCACCGCCGACGGCGCCATGGTCTTCGGGGAGAGCCTCCTCACCTGGGGGCTCGAGAAGCTGGTGGTGGGGACCCCGCCGCCTGGCCACGACATCCTCATCCACCCGGTGGGGCTCGCGGCCTGGCTCGGCCTCTTCATCACGGCCCTGAACCTCATCCCCATCGGCCAGCTCGACGGCGGCCACGTCACCTACGCGCTCTTCGGCGGCCGCGGCGCGCTCCGCGCCTCGCGCCTCCTCTCCTGGGCGCTCCTCCTCGCCGGCGTCTTCGTCTCCCTGAACTGGCTCATCTGGTGGGCGCTCACCCGGCTCGTCATCGGGCTCCGCCACCCGCCCGCAGACCGGGAGGAGCCGCTCACGCCCGGGAGGCGCTACCTGGCCTGGGGGAGCCTCCTCCTCTTCGTCCTCACCTTCGTTCCCGTCCCCATCCGCTTCTAGAGGGCGGTTCGGGGAGGCGAGGAGGAGGCGGTCCCTCGGCCCGAGCAGCCCGCGGGTCCGAGGAGCGCGCTCCCCGGTGCCCCGTGCTAGATATCGGTCGAGCGATGAAGGTTCTCTGCGAGTCCTGCGGATCCCTCTCCGAGGGGCGCCTCGTCGGCGCGCCCGACGGGGTGGTGCTCGTCTGCGGGTCCTGCGGGGCCGCGACTTCGGTCCCGGTCGAGCC
>Ga0335079_10000718_pt1 | contig 37776 bp, 37 predicted proteins | sample Lox_Sample_33_FD_206719 | JGI IMG/M metagenome (GOLD analysis project Ga0335079, IMG submission 206719) | Soil microbial communities from Loxahatchee National Wildlife Refuge, Florida, United States - Lox_Sample_3.3 | ecosystem: Environmental > Terrestrial > Soil > Wetlands | place: USA...
TTTGGTATAGCCTAGTACCAATCTTACCCATCGTAAGGTAGCAAGAAAGGATAACTAAGGTTATGAAAAAGCTCGTCATTCTCGCCATTTTCGCTCTTTCCGTTTTGGCCTCCTCCGGGACCCGGCAGTATGAGAACCCACTGCCGACCTGCAACCCCTGCGACTGGGTGCGTTAGCATTTCAGGTAAGTACTGACGGGCACAGCGCTCGGTGCTAATATCCATTTTGAGGAGTGCTGTGCTCGAATCGGTACTCCAGGGGGTTCTTCTCCTGGGCTCCATCCTAACTGCTGTTCGGCTGTTCAGGACGGGACTGTACCGACGATATCCGTTTTTCTTTCTATACTTTGTCCTCAGGATTCCGAACAGCCTGTGGCCCCTGTTCCTGGACACCTCCTCAAACACGTACCTTCACGTCTGGGTGTTCACCGAACCAGTGTTCGTAGTGTTGTACGTGCTTATGGTTTTCGAGCTTTATCGCCTGGTCCTTGAGAAGTATGAGGGGCTCTACACCTTGGGCCGGTGGGCGATGTACTTGTTCGGCACGATCTCATTGGGTGTGTCAGCCTTGACACTTATCCCAAGGATCAGGCCTACCGCACCCCAGAGTTCAAAGATCCTGGGCTACTTCTTCGCGATTGAGAGAGGGGTGGATTTCAGCTTGGCGATCTTTCTAATTCTCTTGCTTTTCTTTCTGGCCCTATTTCCGGTCAAACTCAGCCGGAACGTGCGCGTGCACGCCATTATTTATCCCGTTTTTTTTCTTAGCAACACGCTAGCTTTATTAATGCGCGGCCTGTTTGGCATGCAGCACGTGGACCAATTCAACGCGGTTTTCTCGGTAGTATCGGTGGCGGCAATGATCGCCTGGCTGGTTCTGCTCAGCCCCGAAGGGGAAGAGGCGCCGGCTCACACCCAGGTGAGTGCTGGCCACGATTTCGAGTCTCGCGCTCTGATTCATCTCAGCTCCCTCAACGCCACGATGCTGCGAGTTTCCCGGCAATAGGGGTTAACCCTAGAAAAAGTTAATATATATCCTTGGTTAATTGGGTACTGATATTACCACCGTACCGGTTGCGTTTACCTCGATTTGCGGGTATTCTTGATTGACGGTATAGAACTGCTAATGAGCGTCGTCCTAATCTTTGCTCTCGTAATCCTCGCCGCGCTGCTGACCGCGGTGGTGGTCCTGGTGCGCAATCTGGGGCCTTCGGGGCACTCCCTGCCGGTCACCGCCGAATGGATCGATGAGTTGTCGGTCGAGCGATACCGGCCGATGATGCGTCTGCTTGACTCGGGCGACCTGGAATTTCTGCGCTTCCAGCCCGGATATTCGCGGCGGATGGAATCCCATCTGCGCGCCCAGAGGTGCCAGATATTCCGCGGATATCTGCGGTGCCTGAACATGGATTTCCGCCGGGTGACCATGGCTTTAAAACTCGTCATGGTGCAGTCGCAGCAGGATCGTCCGGATCTGGCCTCGATTCTGATCCACCACCAGGTCATGTTTGTATCGGGCGTGATCGCGCTGCAGGCCCGCCTGTTGCTATATCGCTGGGGCGGCTGCACGGTCGACGCCAGCAGCCTGGTTCAAGTGTTCGATGTGATGCGGATCGAACTCCGCAACCTGGTGCCCTCTCCGGTTTCGGCCGCGTAATTTCGCCGCCGGCTCACAAACGCTTCAGCAGTTCTTTAGCTTCTTTCAAACTCGGAAATCGTTTTTCGGCCTCGCGGAATTCCTTTGTGTGTACCCGCCGCCTGGAGCCGGCGTGGTCCACCGGGTAGCGGAGGTGCAACATTTCGTGGAACATGACGTACTCGAGCGCGAGCGGGTGCGCTTCGGAACGATCGAAGATCCGGCTGATGATGATGGCGTTGTGAGACGGGTCGAAATGGCCAAGCATGGTCCGCGACGCGGTGCGGCTCCAGCCGAGCTGCGGCCTTCCCAACATTCCATCGAAGAACCGCGCGTTGAGCTGTTCGAAGATCTGCTCCAGGTCGTAGTGCTCGCCCTTCGGTCCCGAGATGAATTTCCGCCCGCGGATCTGGCGCACCAGGTGTGCCTGCCGGCGGACGTCTTTGCGGTTCATGTAGAGCCGGTAGCGGTGCGAATAGACGCGCGGCACCGGCTTGCGGTAGAGCTTGCCCAAGAGGATGTGCGCCAGTGCCTCGATCACGGGAGCGGGGGCGCCCGCGAACAGGTCGCTCATCCGCACTTCTAGGCGGCCGGCTTCCAGGCGGATGAAGCTGTCGGCGTTGGCAAACTGGCAGAACTCGACGCGCATGACGGGCGGCGAAGTACGGGGCTTCAGCTCGCCGAAGACGCGCGCGTAGATCTCTTCGGGCGTTTCGAAAAACAGTGACGTCTGCAGCCCTTGGATGCGGAGCCCTCCCATCGTTACCAGTGTAGTGCAGCGGCCGTGAAGCCGAATACGGAATCGCGCGCAGCGCGCCGAAAATGCGCTACCCTACACTCTTTAAGGACAGAATATTGGCCAAAGCGAAGATAACGGCGCTCGGCTGCTACGTGCCGCCGCGCGTCCTTACCAATCAAGATCTCGAGAAGTTGGTCGACACGAATGACGAGTGGATCGTCACCCGAACGGGGATCCGCGAACGCCACATCGCCGGGCCCGAAATGGCGACTTCCGATATGGCGATCGAAGCCGCGCGTTGCGCTTTGAAGCAGCGCGGAGTCGAGCCGACCGAGGTGAACGCCATCATCGTGTGCACCGTCACGCCGGATTATTTTTTCCCGTCCACGGCGTGCCTGGTGCAGAACGCGCTGGGCGCGCGCGGGGCTTGGGGGTTCGACCTGATCGCCGCATGCTCCGGATTTCTATACGGCCTGACCACGGCGGCTCACCTGGTAGCCGCCGGCACACACAAGAAGGTGCTGGTGATCGGCAGCGACACGATGAGCCGCATCATCGACTACACCGACCGCGCCACGTGCGTGCTGTTCGGGGACGGCGCCGGAGCCATGCTGATCGAGCCCGCCTCGGACGGCGACGACGGAGCCGGGTATATCGATTTTGTGGGCGAAGTGGACGGGTCGGGAGGCGATTTTCTGAAAATGCCGGCCGGCGGCAGCCGATTGCCGGCATCGCACGAAACGGTGGATCAACACCTTCACTTCGTGCACCAGGACGGCGGCCAGGTTTTCAAGTACGCCGCGCGCAAAATGCACGAGGCCAGCCGCGAGGTGCTGGAGCGCAACGGCTTCACCATCGACGATGTGGCGCTCATGATCCCGCACCAGGCCAACCTGCGGATCATCACAGCCGCCGGGGAACGGCTCGGAATTCCTCGGGAGCGCGTGCTGGTGAACATCGACCGTTACGGCAACACCACCGCCGGCACGCTGCCGCTGGGCGCGCAGGACGCGATCGCGCAAGGCCGGCTCAAGAAGGGCGACCTGGTTCTGTTCGCGGCGGTGGGCGCGGGATATACCGTGGGCGCCTCGCTGTGGCGGTGGGCGTACTGAAAAGAAGGCGTCAGGCTTCAGGCATCAGGCTTCAGCTAACGGCTCTCGGTGGGGACTTCGCGGATGCGTACACCTACCGGCTTGCCGTGCGGCACATCTAACTCGAGGATTCCGCCTGCGTCGGCTGCGGTCTCGAACATTTCTTCGTCGTCGATTTCGACCTGGTAGGTGCGCCTGGGCTCGAGGCCGAGGAGGAAGACCATCTCGTCTTCGTCGAGCTTGAGCTGGAATTTGCGCTGGCGCTGCGCGAAGCACAGGGTCGCCGAGGTGAGCGAGATGGGCGGGGTGTCGAGGCGCGGATTGACGCTCGACGGATGACCATCGGCAAAGAGCTGCATCGAGCCGTCGAAGAGGCCGAACCACTGCGCGTCCTCGTCCCAACTGGAGCGGATGAAGAGCTTGCCGAAATCGGGATTGTGATAGACCAGCGGCACCAGGTTGTAGCTCAGCCCCGGCTGATAGGGATTGGCCCACAGGAACTCGTAGGGAGCGCCGAAGGGACCGCGCAGCACAAAGTGGTCATGCATGAGCCAGCCCTGCAGAACCTGGCTTTCGGCGGCGTTGGTGTCGAGAGCGACCATGGCGAGCTCGGCGGCGCGCGAAAGCGCGGCGAGGTGCAGATCGGGCTCGCCGGATTTCGAGAGGCCGATGCGGTACTGGTTGTCCGGTCCTTCGTAGGTGGCCGGGTAGTGGCTCATGAGATGTTCGATCGGGTAGTCCTTGAAGAAGCGCGGCACGGTTTCACGAAGATCGATATTGGTGTTGTCGCGAATGACGTGAAGCAGTTCCCAGAGGGGGTAGGCATCGTCGCGCGCAATCACGCTCTGGCCGCGCTTCAGCGCGGGCAGGATGCGGGCGCCCCACCACTGGCGGACGATGCGTTCGAGCTCGCGCTGGGGAACCTGGGGCACGTGATCGTAGAGGGCGATGGCCGCCATGGCGCGCGTGCGTGTAGCGGCCACACTGTTGTCCGCGGCGGTATCGGCGATGCCTTTTTGCAGGCGGGCGGCCAGGTCGCGGCGCTGGGAATCGCTCATGAGGTTCTGGCACCAATCGAAGACCAGGGCCTGCTCGCGGAGGTCCAGGTCGCCCGTCTGCGCCAGGACCAGGGCTTCCCGCGCCAGGGCGCTATTGCCGGCGACCATCGAATAGAGTCCCCAGGCGAAGCCGCGTTCGGGCATGGGTGCGCCGCCGGCGACCAGCGCCTCGAATTGTTGCCAGCGGGCCGAGCTGCGCTCGCGCTCGCGTTTGAGCAGGCGGAGCCGCTGGGGCCGGAGCAGGAGGCGGGGGTGCTCGGTGAAGACCGCAACCGGCTCGTCCGCGGTCTGGGCGGTCAGGGGCAGGCCAAGACTGCAGAGCACGACGGCGGCAAGTTTGGTCGGCATCTGAACCGATTGTGTCATAGCGACACAGGGGTTGCCTACAACCGCCCCAAGCGGAGCATGGGGAATCTGCCTAAACGCGTTGCAAAAAAAGGTGGTTATGGACATTGACAGGTGGGTGTCCGATTGCTAAACATAGTTTGAATTGGCGAAGTAACTTCAAACCTGCCCTCTGCAGAAACAGGCAGGCGGAAGAAGAGTGGGCCGAAGAGACAGCGTGCTTGCGGGAGCCGATGTTTGCAGCAAATTTCGCTCACCCCTTCTCCACTGTTGGTTGCTGCAGAGGGGTTTTTTTGTTAAGCGGTTTCAAACAATCTCACCGGGGGTTGCCGGTTGCGGTAGTTGTCTGGCGTTTCTGGTAAGGGAAAATTAGGACGCGGACCTGACCAGGAATTGACGCGATGTTGCTGTATTCCAGATAGCCCGACGCCCGATCCCAGCCCAACCTGGGCGAGCCGCATCGGATTCAGTCCCGGAAGGTCAGGGGACGGGGCCGATGCGGTTTTTCCTTTCGGTGAAGAGATCAAAAACTCAGCGTGCCGGTGCGCGGCTCCTCTTCCTTATTGGGCAAGTAGAGCGTTTTGCAGTGCTCGCAGCGGTAGATCTCGGCGTTGGCGCCGAATTTCTGTTTGACCTCGTCGCCGAAGAAATACCAGCGCTTCAAATGGCCGGCGCACAGCTTCCCTTTCTCGTCCTTCTCGTTGCAGGCGCGCATGCGCGGGATGCGGCGCTTCACCTTGGTGCCGTCGCTCAGCGTATCCACCAGTTCGGCGACGGGGACGGGCTTGTCGGACGCCGCGTATTTCGGATTGGCCATGACCTCTAGTTTACCGGCAAAGTTGAGGTTTGGGTCGTCTTACCGCCGATGGAAACGCTGACCTGCGTGGTGTTGCTGGCATTGATTCCGGTGGGCACGACCGCATTGATCTGGTAGAGGCCCGGAAAGCCGGGCGCGAGCCCGCTGAAGACGACTTGCGCCGTCTGGCCGCCGATGGTGACGGTTGGCGGATTGTTCGTGGTCGCCAGGTGATTGGGATCGCCGGACGCGGGTTCGCCGCTGTTGGGCTGATTGCTGACCGGCCCCAGCCCATTGAGGTAGAGTTGCACCACTCCCCCGCGCTTGACCGGATTGCTCGCGGTGATCACGGCGAAGTTCTGGTCGCGTGCGGCTGCGATGCCGCTGTTCTGGAAGAACGAGGGCACCGTGTCGGCCACCGGCACTGTCACGACGGTGCCGTAGGAGTAGCTATCGATAGTCACCTTTACCTGGGTGGAGGATTGGCCTAGCAGCTCCCAGGGCACCTGTACGTTCACCTGCGTGGGGCTGACGAACGTAATGTGACCGGCGTAGCTCCCGCCGTTGGAGGTATCAAAGCTGACCGTGACGCCATCGAGGTTAAGCGGAAGCGCGTATCCGTTCGGCGTGATCGGGCTGAATGCGGCCGAGGCCGTATCAATCACACCGACATCGGCTAGACCGGTGCCGTAAATCGAGATATACGAGCCCGGCGCGATGGGAGAAGTTCCGAGGTTGTTGTCGACCACGCCGCCGCTGGAGATGGTGGGCTGAGTGCGGCCGAAGCCATCGAAGGTCCAGGTTTGTCCGGCGGCGCTTGCGATCACCGTGATATTGCCGGTCTGCGCGATGGTGACGTCGGTGAGAGCGATGCCGTACGCATTGGTTGTGCCGGCCGTGTTCTGGAACGTGACTGCGGTGCGTGGCCGCGCGCTCCAGGTGACAGTGACACCGGAAACCGGCAGTCCCGCAGCGTCCGTGACGGAAACCCCGAGGCTGGCAGGCCGCAGCGGCGTGAGAGGATCATAAGGCTGCTGTCCGACGATGCCTTCGAAGAAGCTGCCACCCTGGTTGCACACGCAGGTCAAGACGTAGCCATTGGCCGCGCCGCCGCTGACGAGGTACATGTAGGGCACGGTGAGAGAGACGCCGGTCGCCTTCAGCGTGATCGCGCCGGTGTAGGTGCCGGCTTGGGGAAGCGAACCGGACAGCGTTACGGTAACCGTGCCGGAGGCGCCGGCAGCCAGCGTGAGGCTGCTCTTATCAACGGTCGGGTTGGTGGCTGTGCTGAGATTGCCGGTCGCTGAAGCGGCGCCCGGGACGACCGCTACGGTCAGGGTGACGGAACTGCTGCCGACGTTGGTGACGGTGAGCTGTTTGGAGAGGCCCGATGGAGCGGCACCGATTGCTCCGAAGGAGATCGATACCGGGCTCACTAGCACGCTGGCGTTGATCGCGGCCCCGGCATCGAGTCTGCCGGCCCCCATCCACTCGACGTCGACTGGGTTGCCCGAGTCGTCCATGGTGGTGTCCTGAGCGGAGGTGTTCACGAGCGCGCTCTTGATCTGGGCGGCGGTCCAGGTGGGATGCTTTTGCTTCACGAGCGCCGCCGCGCCCGCGACCATGGGAGCGGCAAAGCTGGTGCCGGCCGCCGCGTTGAACCTGGTCGAGCTATAGATGTCGCCGAGCGGGTCGTAATTTTGAGCCGCCATGTAGATCCAGAGGCCATTGAAGTCGCCACCGGTGGCGACGAGATCGGGCTTGATCGAAAGATCTCCGGGATTGGGACCGAACGATGAAAACGAAGCCAATTGATTGGCGTCCGCGGTGTCATCCTCTTCGATCGCGGACGGATCGATGGTCACTGGGGCGGACGGATTCGAATTGACGTAGGCCTTCAGGTTGTTGCCGTCAGCCAGCGAGATCATGATCACGGGCACAAAGTTGTTGTCCAGGCTGCCAGGGGCGACCAGGGCCGACGAATCGGACATATAGAGGATGACGCCGTTGGCGCCGGCGTTCACCGCATTGTCCACCTTGGTCGCAAACGAGCATGCAGTGGACGAGCCAACGACGCTGCGCTGGACGATCGCGAAGACGCCGTTCAGCGAGCCTGCGGGAAGGGTGCTGCAGCCATACGTGTCCGCGCTGATCTTGGACACGTCGAGCGCGGGGAACGCCCAGGCTCCGCCCGGGGAGGTGCTGTCATCGCCGAGCGCGCCCGCGAGGTTCTGCACATTGGACGGGCCGCCGGAAACGCTCACCGCAGGATTGAAGAAGTGCGAGTTGCCCGTGGCCCCGACGGAGATCACATCAGGAGCGGTGGCGGGAGACGTGATCGAGCCGAACACCGGATAGTTGATACCGTCGCTGCCGTTGTTCCCTGCTGACACCACGATGATGGCGCCTGCCTTGGCGGCGTTCTCAAAGCCCGTGGCGACGGGATCGCAGGGAGTGCCGGCGGCCAGACCACATGCCGTACCGGTGTCCAGCGGACCGGTAAGCGCGGGAAATCCGGAGGAGAGCTCGATGACGTCCATGCCGTCCTTGGTGGCATCATCCAGTGCCTTGAGCACCACACTGCCCGGAAAGACATCGTTGACAAACGGAGAACCGAATATCTTGTAGTTGCCAAGAAAGGCCTTCGGAGCCATACCCATGATTTGCACCGCGCCGGTAGCCGTATTGGCCGCGGCGACGGAGGCCACCGCGCTGCCGTGACCCACGCGGTCGCGAGGCGAAAAATCATCCGGGCGGGAAGCGGCCGCGGGACCGGGCGCCAGCAGACGAACGTAGCTGCGCGCCACAATCACCTTGCTGTTGGTGTAGGCGCAATCCTCGGGGTGGCCGTCGGTGCATTTCGGAAATCCGGAAGGAGCGGTGAGCGAAGAATCCTGAAGGGCGGGATGCGTCTGGTCGATGCCGGAATCGAGGACCGCGATCTTCATTCCCGCCCCGGCGCTGCCTTGCCCTCCCAGCACGGTCCACGCGGCCGGAGCGTTCATCAGTTGGGTGGCGCGATTCAGCTCCGGATGGAGCAGGGGGAGGCGAACCACATCCAGCACGTCGGGGATCGCCCTGAGCTCGGCGATCCGGTCGGGAGTGGTCGCGACGAAGATGGCGTTCAGAACGGTGTCCACCGATTCGACGGCTGTGATTTTGCGCGACTCGATCTGCCGCCGGACGGCTGCCTGGGTGACGGCGAGTTGTCCGCGATATACCTGCGCGGCGGTGGACTGCGCGGCTTCTCGCCCGCCAAAACGTCCCGCGACTGGCGGATCTTTCAGGATGACGGCGTAGTGGTCGGAATAAATCTGGGCGAAAGCCGGACCAGCTAGTGCGAACAATGTAAACGTCGTTAAGCTGCGAGAAAGGCGCATAAATCTCCTTGACGTACCTATTCTAGACGCGTTTCCGGATTTTCTCGGGACGCCAGTGGATAGCGGCATCGCGCCGCCCGGCAAAACGGCGCGCCTGCCGCGCGGGGCAGACTGGGAGGTCTTACCCCGCTGATACCGGGAGTTCGAGCTCGACTTCGAGACCGGGCTGGGCGTTGCGCGCGCGGATGTGGCCGCGGTGGAGCTCGACGGCGCGGCGCGCGATCGAGAGGCCCAGGCCAATGCCACCGCTGATACGGTTGCGATCGGTTTCCACGCGGTAGAACGGGTCGAACAGGCGCGCGAGAGCCTCCTCGGGGACACCCGGGCCGCGATCTCGAATTTCCACTACCGCGTTGCCGTTGGAACGCGCCAGCTTGACCTCGACTGCGGTATCGCGCGGCGCGTGGCGGATGGCGTTGCGGATCACGTTTTCGACGGCGCGGCGGAGCAGCTCGGCATCGCCGGCCACGGTCACGGGTACGTGCTCTTCGTACTTGACCGCACATCCGTGGGAGGCAGCCTCGATAGCGGAATCATCGACGAGCTGCTCGACGAGCTCATCGAGGCGGACCGGATCGCGGCGCAGCGAACCCGGGTCGCCCTCGGCACGGGTCACCTGGAGAAGCTGTCCAACCAGGGCGTTGAGCCGGTCCGCTTCCTTCTGAATGCGGTTGAGGGCGGGTTCGAGGCTGTCGCCGGAGCGCGCTAGTTCGATGGCGACGCCGAGACGAGCCAGCGGCGAGCGCAATTCGTGCGAGATATCGAGCAGGAGCCGGCGCTCGGCGGAGAGCAGGGTCTCGAGGCGGTCCGCCATGCGATCGAAGGTGCGCGCCAGTTCGCCGAGCTCATCCTGCCGGACGCTGCCGGAGCGTGCGCTGAGGTCGCCATGGCCGAAGCGTTCGACGGCGCGCTGCAAACGGCGCACCGGGCGCGTCAAATAGAAGGCCAGCCAATAGCAGAGCAGCACGCCCGCACCCATGACAAAGAGGTGCTCGGGCTGGAGAAACCACAGGCCGACCGGGAGGCGCGGCACGATGAAAAAGAACCAGTAGCGGCCGTCGTCGCTGGTCCGCGCCACGGTGGAATCGCCGCCGCGGAAGATTTCGTAGAGCACGTGGCGGCGGGCGTGGCGGATGAGATCGGCACGATTCTCGTTGGTCAGCAGATCGTGGCCGTCCTGGTCCGTAAGAACACCGTGCGCGTTGTAGACGCGGTGCAGGGTGTCGAGAAATGCCTGCAGGCCGGGACGGCCGCCGGTCTCGTAAGCGGCTCGCGCTTCTTCGAGCTGAAAGGTGACCAGGCGCGCGACAGGGGCGTTTTCGTCGCTGTCCTTATTGATATTGATTGCCGAAATGAAGGCCGAACCGACCACAGTCACGGCAACGGTGAACCAGAACCAGAGCAGGATTTTGGCGAAGAGCGATTTCATTCCGCTCCGGAAGCCGTCCCGGTGGGGCAGAACTGGTAGCCCACGCCGCGGACGGTCTTGATCAAATCGTCCCCGTTCTGAAGCTTCCGGCGCAGATGGCTGATGTGCATGTCGATGGAGCGATCGTAAGGAGTGGATTTGCGGTTATAGAAATTCTCCATCAGCGTATCGCGCGACAGCACCTTGCCGGAGGAGCGCATGAGGAGCTCGAGAACATCGAACTCGAAGGTAGTCAGGTCGATGGGCTTGCCGTTGGCGGTGACGGTGCGCGTCCCGGGGTCAAGAGCGATGCCGGAGACCTCGATGCGGCCGGATGCACTCGCCGGACGGGACTCGTAGCGGCGCAGCACAGAGCGGATGCGAGCCAGCAGCTCTTTGGGATTGAAAGGCTTGGGAAGATAGTCGTCGGCGCCGAGGTCGAGGCCGACGATGCGGTCCACATCGTCGCCGCGAGCGGTGAGCATGATCACGGGGACTTTGCTTTCGGCGCGGAGACGGCGCAGGATTTCGAACCCGTCGATACCGGGCAGCATCACATCGAGCACGACCAGATCGACTTCAGGCTTCCGGGCGTGGTCCAGCCCGCGAAACCCTTCGTGCTCTGAGACAACAGTGAAACCCTCGCGTACAAGAAATTCGGTCAGCAGGGACGCCAGTTCCGTGTCGTCATCGACCAAAAGAATGTTCACGGTTAAAACTTAGCACAAGGGTCAGTGAGGCTTCTGCGGAGCCTGGACGCAGGCAGTCTGAAGGTTCGCGGGTGTGTGCAGTTCTTCGAGGGCGCGGCTCATGGCGATCAGCGTGCGGAGCGGCTCATCGAGTCTCACTCCGATATAGAACCGGTCTCCATCGGGACGGCAGTAGATCGCCTTGCCCAGCAGGGCGGTCCTTGGCACCTCGATTTTGAGCTCGGTGCCGGATTCGACCGGCTGGCCGACCTCGATTCCCATGCCCTGGCCGGAGATGTTTCGTATGCGGCCCGGGATGCGGGTTTCCGGTGTGCCGAACAAAGTGATGCTGGCGGGTTGGTTGCCTGGATGCCGTTTGAAGTGCCGATGGTCCATAGGGATCTTATCGGCCGCAGCCAACGGTGCAATAGGAATGATCCTAGAACCTGCCGAATACCAGGCCGATGGCGGCGAGGGCAAGCAGTGCCACGACCCAAACAATCGCCTTGCGCCTGCCGGGCCTCAGCCAGCGCGATGCGGAACCCGGCGGGCCGCCGAGAACGGACTGAACGAGGCGCCGCTGGGCATGTGCCGGGAGATTGCGCATGGCCCTGGCGATCTCCTTGCGCCCGCGGCGGTCGGCGATCAGGATGGTGGCCGAGTTGGCCCCGTTGGTGGATTTCAGCAGGCGCGTACGGAGGGAAACCGGCACCTCGTCCACGGAGCGGTAAACACGATCGGATCCGCCCGCCGAAATCATCACGGTGGAAGTTTGAAACATGCCGGCGGATTGTTTTCCTTCGGGCTGCGGGATGGCCTCGCCGCAATGCGGACAGCGCGGCGGCGATCCGGCGAACTTCCGGCGGCAATGGGGACAGGCAGTCATGCGACCACCCTCGGCACTTTTGGTTTTTCCTGTTCGTCGTGGCCCTCCTCGCCGACATGATCGAGGACCACCTGGATGAAGCCCAGGGCCGCCTTGGAGAGCGCCTTATCCTTGCGGTAGATGAGGCCAAGTCTGCGCACCATCGGTTCGGGCGACAGCGGAATGGCGTGTATCTTACCGGCCGCGATCTCCTCGCGGCAATTCGATACGGCCACAAAGCTGACGCCCAGCCCCGCGATGACGAAGTGCTTCATGACCTCGGTAGAATCGAGCTCCATGGAGATGCGCACGTCGTCTTCCACGGGCTCGAGCCATTCATTCAAGCGGGTGCGCGTTTTGCCGTACTTCGGAAGCACGAGGTAGTGCGCGACGACATCCTGGGGGCCGACCAACCTGCGGGACGCCAGCGGGTGGCGGGCAGGCACGACGGCGCGAATCTCGTCGCTGTAGACGTTCACTACCTGGAGACGCTTCTCCTCGACGGGAAGCTGGGTCAGTCCGAAATCGGCCGAGTTCTCCATCACGGCCTCGACCACACGCGAACCGTAGCTGCGCAGGACCTGGAGCTGCACCGCGGGAAACTGCGCGCGGTACTGTGAGAAGACTTTGGGCAAAATGTAAATGCAGGTGGCCTCGTTGGCCGCGATCACCAGCTCGCCGCGCGGATTGTTCTCCAGCTCGGCGATAGAGTCCTGCACGCGCCGCCTTAGTTCCAATATCTGCTCGGCATATTCGGCGAAAATCTTTCCGGCGGTGGTCAGCGAGATGCGGCTGCCGAAGCGTTCGAACAGGTCGGCGCGGAGCTCCTGCTCGAGCTGCCTTACTTGAGCGCTGATGGCCGGCTGGGTGCGGTAACAGGTCTGAGCGGCCTTCGAAAAGCTTTTCAGGCGGACAATTTCCAGGAAAGTATGAAGCTGGTCAAAGTCCATGTTGCACCGGAGGAACCGGGGCTGCAAATGCGCTGTCCATGTCACGCCAGAGGCGACGAAAGGTATTGTAACATCTACGGTAGTGCGTTTTGGTTTCCTTCTTCTGTTCGCGCCTGTCTGTTTGCGCGCTCAGACCGGCGAGAACATCCTTCTGGTGGTCAACAAAAACGACGCGGTGTCGCGCCAGATCGGTGAATATTACCGGCCGCGGCGATCGGTACCCGTGAAGAACGTCTGCTACATCGCCAGCACCAGCGAGGAGGAGATCAACTGGAACGCTTACCAGCAGCAGGTGGAGCAGCCGATCGGGCAGTGCCTCAAGCAGGCCGGCCTGGTGGAGAAGGTGCTGTACATCGTCACCACGCTGGGCGTTCCCCTCAAAGTGGACGGGCTGGGCAGCGGGCAGCTAAGCGAGCATGCGAGTGTGGACTCGGAGTTGGCTCTGCTCTACGGCAAGCTGAAAGGGGCACAATACCATCGGGCGGGCGGTCTGGCCAATCCGTTCTACATGCGGCGCGATACCCGCTTTCAGCATCCGATGTTTCCCATCTACCTGGTCACGCGGCTGGCGGCATACGACCTGGCCGATGTGAAGGCGATGATCGACCGGTCGATGGCGGCGCGGAACCGGGGCAAGTTCGTACTCGATCTGCAATCGGAAAGGGACGAGCCGGGAAACAACTGGCTGCGCACGGCGGCCATGCTGCTGCCGGCGAGTCGCGTGATCGTGGACGAGTCGACGCGGGTGCTGTACAAGCAGAAGGACGTCATCGGGTACGCCAGTTGGGGCTCCAACGATTCGGCGCGGCACGAACGATGGCTCCACTTCGAGTGGCTGCCGGGCGCGGTGGCCGCGGAATTCGTCTCAACCAGCGCGCGCACCTTCAAACGGCCTCCGGACGCATGGAAACCCACGGGGTGGGAGGATAGGGAGCACTTTTTCGGGGGGTCGCCGCAGGGGCTGATCGGGGACCTGATCCATGAGGGCGCGACTGGGGCATCGGGCAATACGTACGAGCCGTACCTGAGCTACTGCGTGCGGCCGGATTACCTGTTGCCCGCGTATGCCGAGGGACGCAATCTGGCGGACAGCTACTACCTGGGCATGCCGGCCCTGAGCTGGCAGGGCGTGGTGGTAGGGGATCCGTTGTGCGCACTGAAATAGGGCCAGCTCCGGCTCACCGGGTCCAATCTACTGCACGTAGCCTAGGCCCTTAAACCTTTCCAGGTCGTCGTGACTGAGAGTCTGCTTGCGGATAGTGCGTGCGGGCATCGTCTTGATCCAGTCGTCGAGGTCGGCGCGGAGTTTGTCCGCGATGGGCCGCCGTCGTGCGTAGAGCGTCTGCTCTTCGAGTGGATCCTGGCTGAGGTCGAACAGCTCGCGTTTCCCCGTGCTGGAGCTGATGTACTTGTAAGGCCACTCGTACACGGACCGGGAGGTGCAGCCGGCATGGCATTCCGGCGCCTGGATGACTGCGCAGGGGAAGGTTTCGTTGTACAGAATGCGGCCGGCCATGGCCTCCGGATGATTGAGGTCGCGGCCCTGCATCTCCGGGGGCACGCCGAGGCCGAGCGTGCTCAGCACCGTCGGCGCGACGTCGATCAAGCTGGCCGGCGTTGGTTCCGCGCCCTGGTGGACGCCGCGCGGATACTTGATCATGAGGGCGACATGCACGACGCTCTGGTAAGGCGAATTGCCATGGCCGACTCGGTGGCGTTCGCCGAATGCCTCGCCGTGATCGGAAGCGATCACGATCATGGTGTTGTCGTAGGCGTCGTGTTGTTTCAGCCAGTTGACCAGGCGGCCCACCTGCGCGTCCTCGTAGGCGATGCCGCCGTCGTATTTGGAGAGGGTGTGGCGCATGTAGACCGGCGAGGCCTCCTTACCGTGGCTGATGGCGAGCTGCTCGGATTCCAGGTCTTCCTGGGTGTAGCCGGCCTGCTGCCCCGGGAACTGGTTTTCGTATGGCTGCGGCGGCACGTAAGGGAAGTGCGCGTCCATGTAATTCAGGAAAGCAAAGAACGGCTCGCGTCCGCGGCGAGAGAGCGACGCGAACAGGTCCGAATCGATATCGGCGGCAAAGCTGAAGAGGCGATCGAATTGCGTGGTGTCGAATGCCAGGCGAAGACCTCGCCGCACGGTGTGCCGCAACAGAAACGGCATGTCGGCGGGAAGCATGGCCACGGGGCGGGGGATGTGGAACTCTTCGAACCCGCGCTCGAGTCCGAAATCGGCGCGGAGATACATGTTGGCAGCGACTGCAAGTGTCGAATAGCCGTTGGACTTCAGAAGCTGCGCCAGTGTCGGGTACTTCGGATTCACGGGCTGACCATAGGGCGCGCGGTTGGGATCGCAGTACGCTCCGTGCCAACTGGCGTACATGCCGGTGAAGAGCGAGGCGTGGCTGGTCAGCGTGATGTCCGACGAGGAGATGGCGTTCGGGTAGACAGCGGAGTCGAGGGCCAACGCTCTCAGATTTGGGGTCGTGTCGCGATCGTACCCGTAGACCGATAGGTGGTCGGCTCGTACCGTATCCAGAACCACGAGAACGACGTTCGGACGCGTCGCCGAGCCGATCTCTTTGAAGGCCGCCTCCACGGACGCAGCGGCGCCGAAGACGGACAGTGCTTCGCTTGCGGCAAACAGCACGATGAGCACGGACAGCGTTCCCAGCGAAATGTTTCGCGCGGCCCCCGGGTTGCCAACTCCTACCAGCGCGCGGCCTGCGGCGATGGACACGACGATAGTCGCCAGCAGCAACACCAGCAGTATCCAGGACCAGAGGTTGAGCCGTGCTCCCAACTGCCCGGCCAGGCCCATTTCGCGAAGCTTGAGCTCCGTTCCGACGCCGAGGAGCAGGCCCGAGGTGATCCAGTAGTTGGTCATCAAGCCGAGGCGCTCGCGCCACGAGGCCGAGATCACCGCCGCCGCCTGTACGCCGGCCAGCAGCAGGCAGGCGAGAATAAGGAGAAGGTAGCCATGCGCGTCGCTGAAGGCCAGCACGACATTCACGAGGAACGCGATAGTAATGCTCAGACTGCCCGCGGCCGCAAGAACTTGATGCGCCTGGCCGTTCGCGAGGGATGCGCGCCTCGCATACCAGAGCAGCAGGGCAGCCGCGGCGCCCGCTATCGATCCGCCGGCGAGAAATCCGGCGAGGAGCAGCGCGGTCAGGCTCCAGTGCCATGGCGTGAAGACGGCGTAGGGCCGGAGGATGCCGAATAAGATGGACGAAACCGCGAACTCGGCAACAGCGTATGCAGACCATGCCGCGGCGCCTTGGATAAGACCCTGGAGTAACACAGAGGCGAGTGGTGCCTTGGAAGTCATGCCCCGCTCGTTTAGTCTACAATACTCGGGTGAGGATATTCCAGAATTTTGGATCACGGAATGAAGACTAATTCCACCAAGCAATTTAAGGGCAATAACTACATTCAGGTTATCTTCGACAGTTGCCGTTATGATTCGTTTGTGGAGGCTCGCCCTAAGGCGCTCCGCAAGCTGGGGCCTGTAGAGCAGCGATGGTCGTATGCAACGTGGACAGCTCCGTCACATTACAATTTGCTTACAGGTCTCCTGCCGCACACAAATCCGACCCGGGTATTTGCCTCCGAATATTACAAGAAAGACTTACTAAAATTTTCCGAGCGGCTCGGGATTGAAGGTATCGGATTCAAGTCGCTCATTCCCAAGCTCTATTTTCCGGCTTTCCTGAAGGAATCCCTGGGCTACCGTACGCACGCCATGGTGTCGCTGCCGGTACTGAATCCACGGACGGTCCTGAATCACGGGTTCGATACGTACCGGTTGATGGAGCACCACAACGACATGCGTGCGATGCTGCGGGATCTGCGCTTCGCGGAGGACAGGCCGTCGTACTACTTGCTGAACGTCGGCGAAACCCACTATCCGTATGCGTTGCCGGACGAGCCGCCGGAGGACTGGCCGCGCATCAGCGGCGTCCATGGCGTGTTCAAACATCTGGACGATCACGTGGTGGGTGGCAAGCTGCCCAAAGGGAAGGACCGATTTTTCAATCGTAAACAGATGCGGATGCTTCAGGACAGGCAGGTCAAAGCGGTAAAACACCTGGATCGGGTCATAGAAGAGCTATTCGATCTGGTACCTAAGAACACTTACATTACGGTTACAGCCGATCACGGCGAGTTATTCGGTGAAGGCGGATACTTTGGCCACGGGCCGATCTTCCATAAGAAGGTTTTTGAAGTGCCGTTCGTAGAGGGCAAACTGCGATGAACCTGCCGGTGATTCCCGAGCTGGCCTACATCGGCCCGGGCGCGGGGTTTGCCTTCCTGGGATCGTTCCTGACGCTGTTGGGCGGGCTGTTCCTGGGGGTGGTTTCGCTGCTCTTGTGGCCGTTCCGGCGTTTGTGGGCGGCGGTGCGCGGCGTGCAGGGCTATAAACTCGCCCGGATCCGGAAGCTGATTTTCCTGGGGCTGGATGGGCTCGACCCCGGCCTCGCGGAGCGCTACATGGCCGAGGGCAAGCTGCCGAACCTGAGCAGGTTGAAGGGGCAGGGCGTCTTTACGCGGCTGCGCACAACATTTCCGGCGTTGTCGCCCGTGGCCTGGTCGACCTTCGCGACCGGCGTCAACCCGGCGCGCCACAGCATGTTCGATTTTCTCAACCGGAGCCTGCGGTCATACATGCCGGAGCTGTCTTCGTCGCGGGTGAGCGAGCCGGCTCGCATGCTGAAGCTCGGCAAGTACCGCATTCCGCTGGGCCGGCCGATTGTTGAGATGCGGCGCAAGAGCCGGACCTTCTGGCAGATCCTGGGAGAACGGCATATCGGATCGACGATTCTGCGCGTGCCGATCACCTTCCCGCCCGAGCAGTTCAACGGGCGGATGCTGTCGGCGATGTGCACCCCGGACCTGCTCGGCACACAGGGCACCTTCGCCCTGCACACCACGCGCCATTCCGGCGGCGCGATGGAAAGCGGCAATCGCTACCCACTGAAACTAGAAAACGGGCGGTATCGCGGCGAAATCGAAGGGCCGCAAAATTACATGGAAGAGGGCGGCGGCAGCCTGCGGATCCCATTCAATCTGGCGCCGAAAGGTGCGGGGCGCGCAACGTTCGAAATCGGCGGGGAGCGGCACGAGCTGGCCGAAGGCGAATACACCCCGTGGATCACGCTGTCGTTCGCCGCGCCGCTGGGAATCAAGGTGCAGGGCATCGCGCGATTTCTGCTGACCGAAACGGGTGCGGAGTATTCGCTGTACTCGACGCCGATCAATATCGACCCGGAGAATCCGGCGCTGCCGATTTCACATCCGTCCTATTACGCGACATACCTTGCCAAGCTGCTGGGCCCGTTCGCCACGCTGGGCATGGCGGAAGACACCTGGGCGCTCAACGAACGCGCGATCGACAGCGACGATTTTCTGCAACAGGCATATCTGATATTCGAAGAACGCCGTGCCATGTTGCTGAGCGCGCTGGAGCGCACCCGGCGAGGCGTGGTGGCCTGCGTCTTCGACACCACAGACCGCGTGCAACACATGTTCTTCGCTCAGAAGGATCGCGGCGGGGCGTACAGCAACACCATCGAGGAGTTGTACCGGCGCGCCGACGGGCTGGTGGGAGAGGCCATGAAATACGTGGATGACCAGACGGTGCTGATGGTGCTCTCGGATCACGGTTTCGCGGCGTTCGATCGGGGCGTGGACCTCAACGCCTGGCTGCTGGAGAACGGGTACCTGGCGCTCAAGGCGGGTGCCACGGGCGAAAACCAGTACCTGAAAGACGTGGACTGGAGCCGCACCCGAGCATACACGTTCGGCCTCGCGGGACTGTACCTGAACGTGAAGGGGCGCGAATCGCAGGGCATCGTGGAACCGGGCGCGCAGGCGGCGGAGTTGAAACGCGAGATCGCGGCCAAGCTTTCGGGGTTGCGCGATGCGGAGCGCGACCGCCTGGGCATCCGTAAAGCCTGGCCATCGGATTCCCTATACAAGGGCCCGTATCTGGATGCGGCGCCGGACGTGATTGTGGGATACGCGGATGGCTACCGGGCGTCGTGGGACGCCGCGGTGGGAAAGGTGACGCGGGCCACATTCTCGGACAATCGCAAGGCGTGGAGCGGCGATCACTGCGTGGATCCGCACCTGGTGCCCGGCGTGCTTTTCTGCAATCGCGCGATTTTCGCGGAGAATCCGGGGATCGAGGACATGGCGCCGACGGCGCTCGACTTGTTCGGGATCGAGCCGCCGCCGCACATGGAAGGCAAGGCGCTGTTGCGGCCGGGCCAGGCGCCTGCGCGCGAAGAGGTGGCGGCGTGAGATTGGTTCCGGCGGCGGCCGCACTGGCCGTGTTGGCGGGCGCAGGCTGCTCCCGGGTCGCAACGCAGGCCGCCGGGAAGCGCATGATCGTGCTCGGCGTGGACGGCATGGACCCGGTCTTCGTCCAGAACCACTGGAGCGAATTGCCCAATTTGAACCGCCTGCGCACCGAAGGCGACTTCCGGCCGCTGGCCACGACGGTGCCGCCGCAGAGTCCGGTGGCGTGGTCGAGCGTGAGCACCGGAATGGACCCGGGAGGACATGGCATTTTCGATTTCGTTCACCGCGATCCCGCTACCCACGCGCCGATATCTTCGATGGCTGAGGTGAACGAGCCCGGCCGCACGTTGAGCATCGGACCGTACGTGATCCCGCTCTCTGGCGGCAGCGTGCACTCGCGCCGTGCCGGAAAGACGTTCTGGCAGATTCTGTCCGAAAACCGGATGCCCGCGACGGTCATCCGCATGCCCGCGAATTTTCCGCCGGCGGACTGCGAGGCGGAGTCGCTTTCGGGAATGGGCACGCCCGACCTGGGCGGCAGCTTCGGCACGTTCAGCTTCTACACCAACGACCCCGCCGAGACCCGCACCGAGGTCGCCGGCGGGCGCATCGTCCACACCCCGGTTACGGACGGACGCGCGGTGTTGACGGTCCAGGGGCCGGCCAACCCGCTGCGCAAGGACCATGCGATCACTTCAATCGACCTGGTGGCACATGTGGACCCGACAGAGCCCGCTGCCCGCTTCGATCTTGGCGACCGCCAGTTCATTCTGCGGCAGGGAGAATGGTCGGATTGGCTCCGCGCCCAGTTCCCGTTTATTTCGGGCTTGAAGAGTGCGTCGGGGATCGTGCGCATCTACCTGCAGCAGGTGCACCCGTACCTGCGCGTCTACGCGAGCCCGGTGAACCTGGATCCCGAAGAGCCGGCGCTGCCCATCTCGACGCCGGGGGCGTACAGCCGGCAGCTTGCGCAGACGCTCGGCCCTTACTACACGCAGGGGATCGCCGAAGAGACGTCGGCGTACCGCGCGGGACTCCTGAGCAAGGACGAGTTCCTGGTGCAGAGCCGCAAAGTGCTGGCGGACAGCCTGCGCATGTTCCGCTACCAGCTCGACCGGTTCCAGACGGGTCTGCTGTTCTACTACTTCTCGAGCGTGGACCAGAATTCCCACATGCTCTGGGGACATTACGACAACGACCTGCTGGAGATCTATCGCGCGGTGGATGCGGCGATCGGCGAAGCGATGCAGAAGGCCGGCCGCGACGTCACGTTGCTCATTCTGTCCGACCATGGCTTCGCCCGCTTCGATCGCGCCGTGCACCTCAACACGTTCCTGATGCGCGAAGGCTTTCTGACCCTGGACGATCCGGCCAACGTCGGCGACGAGGAGGTGTTCGCTCACGTGGATTGGAGCCGCACGCAGGCTTACGCGCTTGGGCTGAACGCGATTTATCTGAACCTGCAGGGGCGCGAGCCGGGCGGCATCGTCCAGCAGGATGAGAGAGAGCAGGTTGCCGGGCAGATCGCGGCGCGCCTGAAGGAGTTCAAGGATCCGGTGAGCGGGCTCCCGGTTGTGGGCCAGGTGTACTTCCCCGAAAAGGAGTTTCGCGGGCGCAACCTGAAGAACGCGCCGGATCTCTTGGTGGGCTTTCACCGCGGCTTCCGCGCTTCGTGGCAGACGGCGCTGGGAGCGGTCCCCAAACTGGAAGTGGAAGACAATACGCAGGCGTGGATCGCGGATCATTGCATGGCATCGTCCGAGGTTCCCGGCGTGCTCTTTTCCAACCGGAAATTCCGGGTGGCGTCGCCGAGGCTGGAGGACGTAACCGTCACCATCCTGCACGAGTTCGGAGTGGCTCCGGCGCGCGAGATGATCGGAGAATCGGTGTACTGAGGACGCATGGACTTTTTCAATCACGCCGTCGACGCGGTGCTGAAGCTGTACTTCGCGCTGTTTTCCTGGGCGCCGCCGCTCGTGGGGTTGACGGTGCTCTCGGCGGCCGTGGGCGTGGGCATGTTGTGGGTAGTCGGCCGGACGTCGAACCAGGCGCGCATCAGGCAGGTCAAGCGCAAAGTGGCGGCATCGCTATTGGAGCTGCGCATCTTCGCCGATGAACCGGCAGCTACGGGGCGCGCGCTGCGCTCGCTCTTCTCCTCGAACTTGCGCTACATGGGCCTGGCCCTGAAGCCGGCTTTGTGGCTCGCGATCCCGATGGCGGTGCTCCTCGTTCACCTGGAGTCGTTCTACGGCCGGGCGCCGCTGACACCCGGCCGGGAGGCGCTGGTGACTATGCGGATGGCGCCGGGCTGGAATCCGCAATCCGCGCCGCCTCGGCTGGAGCCGCCGCCGCAGGTGCAAGTCACAGCGCCGGCAGTCCGCGCGTTGGATTCGCGGGAAGTCAGCTGGCGGCTGGTACCGAAGTCGGCGGTGTCGGGCGATCTGGTATTCACCGTGGATGGCACTCCTGTGCGGAAGGCCATCGAAGCCGGCGGCCGGCAGCACTTCGTGCCGGGACGCGGCGTCCGTTCGACGCTGGCGACACTGTGGTCGCCGGGCGAGGGACGCGTAGCTTCCAGCGCGGTAGAGTGGGTCGAGATTCGCTATCCCGATGCGGCGCTGGAGCTGTTCGGGTTGGCAGTGAACTGGGTGATCTGGTTTTTCCTGGTATCCATTGTGTCGGCACTTCTGCTAAAAAAGCGTTTGGGAGTAGTGATTTGAATATCAAGCTGAATAAAGCCCTGGCGGCCAGGGTCAAGAAATGCGCCGCGGCCGGCGGCTACAGCTCGCCGGAGGAATTTGTCGAGCACGTGCTGGAAAAGGAGCTGTCCAAGCTCGACACCACGGCTTCCGACGAGGAAATCGCCAAGAAGCTCCAAGGACTGGGGTACATCGATTAGGGGGGAGAATGGGCCGGCCGAAGATCGAATTCGATGAAGCACTCTGGAACCGTATGCAGAAGCACGCCGGTGAAGCGGGCTACAGCTCCACCGAAGAATTCGTGGTGCACGCCATCGAGAAGGCGCTCTCCGGAAAAGACGCCGAGCCCGACAATCCGAAGAAGATCAAGGGTATCGGTTACCTGGACGCGGGGCTGGATATTTGAAGGATGATTGGCCGCAGATGAACGCGCATCGACGCAGATGCGGCAGCGCGAAGTCATCGGTGTTGATCGTAGCCTTGGCGGCCACGCTTGCCGCGACCGTCAGCGGCGCGGATTCGTTCCGCTTCGCGGTCCTGGGCGACCGCACAGGTGAGGCCCAACCCGGGGTCTACGAACAGGTCTGGCGGGAGGTGGCGGCCGAGAATCCGGCGTTCGTGGTCACCGTCGGCGACATGATCGAGGGGTTGAGCGATACCACTGCCGAAAAGCAGTGGCAGCAGGTGGAGCAGATCTACCGGCCTTACCGGAAGTACCCGTTCTATCTGACGCCCGGGAACCACGATATCTGGTCGGAGGCGTCAGAGAGGCTGTTCCGGCAGCACTCCGGGCACGCCCCGCATTACAGCTTCGATCGCCAGCAGACCCACTTCACGGTCCTGGACAACAGCCGATCGAACGAATTGGGGGCGGAGGAACTGGCGTTTCTGGAGCAGGACCTCAAGGACCACTCCGCGCAGACGGTAAAGTTCGTCTTCATGCACCGGCCGTCATGGCTGGTCCCCGTGGCCATGCGGAACACGAACTTCCCGCTCCATCAGCTCGCCCGGCGGTACGGAGTGCAGTACGTGATCGCGGGACACATCCACCAGATCATGCGGACGGAACTGGAAGGCGTGACTTACCTGGCGATGCCGAGCGCTGGCGGGCATCTGCGCAACTCGGGTCAATACCAGGACGGCTGGTTTTTCGGGCATGCGCTGGTGGAGGTGCGTGGAGACGATATCGATTTCCAGATCGAGGAGTTGAAGCCACCGCATGGGCAGGGCCGGATCACCAGGCCGGCCGACTGGACGTTGATCGGTCTGGCGGAGAAACGCGGGTCGGCTCAGCGCGCTGCCGGCGGTTCGCTGTCCGCGGGGATACCGGCGAGATAGCGGAACGTCGCGGCGGCGCGATTGACCAGCGAAGCATCGTGGCCCCCCAGGAAGAGACTTGCCTGGGGGCCGATGCGCGCGATGCTGTAGTAGCGCCAGACGTTCTTGGATTCACGCTCGAGGAAAACTATCGACTGAATTTCGCCAGGCGGGAAGACGGGGATTGCGAGGTAACGGATGGTGCCGCTGTTTTCCGTGGTGAAGACCAGGCGATCGGCGGAAGCGCGCACGATTCGCAGGCGGTACACGGCTTTCCCAATGAGGTTGTCCTCCTGCTGCGCGTACAGGGTCCCGCCTTCGGCAATCTCATCGGCGGAAAAATCCTGGCGGCGCTGGCTCTCGGAAGGGCCCAGGAGAGCATAGGCGTCGAGGATCATGGGCTGCCACTTCTGATTGGTCGTTGACCAGTAGAGCAGGCCCGAGAGCCTGGAGACGGCGCCGATGCGGCGGCGCAGAGGCTCGGCGCCGGCGGCGTGACGGAATCGGGCGGCGGTGGCGATCACGGTCGCGGAGGTGGACGGGCTCCAGCCGATGCAGGAGGTTGGAGTCCAATCGGAGCGTTCCCAGACTCTGATGGCGGCAGGACCGTCAAGCGCGGGATAGGCCGGTTGGGGATCGCCCGCGCAGGGTGGGACGGGCTGCCCGTGTGCACCCGCACTGCACAGCAGGACTATGGCAAACAGCCGGCCGGATGCCAAGCTCAAGCGGTGGATCTCCTTCAGGGCCATCGGTTTGGCCGTAAATCGGCGAAGAGTCCCGGTACTGGAGCCGGTACCCCTCACACTGTACAGCGCGGCGGTGCAGGCGCACAATCAGCGTCACAGGAGGTTCACGATGCTGAATTGGCCGCACGAACCGGCGGCAGCCAGCCCCCTGCCGCGGACGCTTCGATATTGCAGAATCTGTCAGCGGCAGACCCCGCACGAAATTCGATCGGGCGCAGGCGTCATTGTAAGGATCTGTGTGGCGTGCCTGGAGCGTACGCTGCGTTACGAGCTGGAGCGGGACTGACACGGAGCAGGCCGGCGATGAGAGTTCAGTGGCGGGTCTGATGGCCGCTGGCTTCGTAGCGCGCAACCAGCAGGTCGATCAGGTCCAGCCAGGCGCTTTCGGAATGCTCGAGTTTGCGATACAGGGTGATGTACTCGGGCTTCTTCATGCCCATCCCGGCGAACGCTAGCGCATAGACACTGTCGTTGGTGAAGTCACCGACCTGTTCCTTCGACCACTTCTTCGGATCGGTGAGGAACGGCTGGAGATAGTCGATGACCGTTGCGATGGTGGCTCCCCCCTTGGCCTTCACACTCCACAGGTCCACGCCGCGAAGCTGCGCGATGCGGCAGGTCACGGTGAACGCTTCCAGGTTGAAGGCGGAATAGGAGAGCGCGCGGGTGCGCTGCTCTTCGCGGGGAGCGGAACCGTCCGGCCGGATCTGGTGCGGGAAGATGTGAGCGCGATAGAAATCGAAAGCCGCTTTTTGCGCGGGCTCTTCATCCACGAAGGTGGCGATGGCCGCCACCTGGGCCGTCCACCAGGAGGCGTGGTTGTTGCCGGAGTATTTTTCAGTGTCGGCCGGCTGGCTGGTGAGAAGCCAATGCAGGTATTCCTGGAACCACTTCTTGGTCGCGGCCTGTTCCTTCGGATCCCAGGAACCCGTCTGCGCCAGAAATTCCATGCCTTGAACGGCACGAATGAACACGCGGCCATCCAGAATGCCCGCGCCGCGGCCGGTATTGACATTGCGAATGGCCTGGGCATTCTCGAGCGACGGGTTCATGCGGAGCTTGGGATCCAGAAACCAGTTGCGGATGACACGCGCCGCGCGCTGCGCATAGCGAGGGTCATCGAGCAGGTAGGCCGCGGCGCCGAGGGTAAACACGGAGTCGGCCATGGAGTTCAGCGCAGCCTTGTTGGCGGTGAAGCGGTTCGGATTCACCTGGCCGTCGCGGCGCACGTAAGGCGCGCGCGGATCTTCGGACTGCGGCCACCAGTAGGGTGCTTCCGAATAATATTCGTGAACGTCGAGGGCGATGCCTGTCGGGCGGTCGCTAGTGACGCTCAAGGGACCATCCTTGAGGTGGCGCTCGGCGTCGGCGCGCAGACGGCGCACCGGCTCCACCGTCCAGGACTCCTTGCGGACGATCGCACTGTGGATGGGCTCGGCTTCGGCGTCCGAGACGAAAGTCATGGGTATGCCCGCAGCAAGGGCACACGACGCCATTAAGAGAGCCAGAAAAAACGACTTCACTATCAGGGTATTGTAACGGATGGCGAACGCCACGAGGAGCGTTCATACTCCGCGTTGAATTCACATCCAATCAGCGCGATTAGGGCTATCAGATACATCCACACCAGAAGCGCGATGGCGGCGCCGATAGAGCCGTACATCACGTTGTACTTGGCAATATTGTTGACGTACCAGGCGAAGACCACGGTGGCGAACAGCCAGGCGATCGTGGACAGTGTGGCGCCCGGCCACACGTATCGCCACTGCTGTTGGCGATAGGGGCCGATGTAGTAAAGAGTGGCTGTGACCGCGATATTGGCGGCGAAGGCGAGCGCGTATCGGGCCGCGTGACTAAGCCATTCCCAAAGGGGAGCGAGGGGGTTGAGGATGGGATCGACCTTCAACCAGGCGAGCACGAGTTTCTCGATCTGGGTGCCGAACAGGATCAGTATAGAGGCACAGACCAGGGGGATTGCGGAAAGCAACACCAGTGCCATGGCGACCGCGGTTCCATGGAAGAATCCGCGGTTGCGCGGCACACGGTAGGCATAATGAAAGCCTTCGATCAGGCTTTTGAAGACTCCCGATGCCGCCCACAACGAGATCAGGGCGGCGCCGATAAGCAGGCTGAGGGGGCGCTCGCCCATTACCCGGAATTGTTGCACGACGAGGTCTTCCGTGCCCGGCGGAACAATCTGGGAAAGGAAGCTCTCTAAGTAATCTGCGACGAATTCGGTCTTCGTCTGCACCATGATGGCGGCCGCGCTGGTAAGCACCGGAAAGAAACTGAGCAGCGCGGAGTAAGCAGCTCCCTTGGCGGCATCGAAACATCCATCGTCGAACGCAGAGATGAGGCTGCGCTTCATGAGCCAGGAGATATTGCGCGGCGTGAGCCTCACAACGGCCAGTATAGCGAGGGGTGTGATCCGGCCTGTTTCACTTTCGCAGCTCGCGAAACAGTTCGCGGAACGTGGCGGCGGCCTCGGTGGCATTGGTGTTTCGCGTCTCGTCCCCAAACCAGGTTTTGACGAAGGCGCCGAAGCTCACCCACGTAGTTTGCAGCACGCCCTGAAATCGCGCGGCGACCTGCGGCGCGGAATTGGCGCGCGCCAGGCGAATGAGATCGAGCTGTCGCAGCGCGACCGAGGAATCGCGCCACGGCGCGGAGAGTACGTTAAAGCCTTCCAGCGCGAAGTATGCGGCAGAGGGATGGGCGGTGCGATAGTGCCAGTCGCAGATGACTATGTCTCTGGGCACGGAGTGGATGGCGGGCGCGGTGCCGTTCTTGGAAGCTTCCCACTCGCCCATTCCGGTGACTTCGCCATCGAGGAAGCGATCGCCCCACATCCACATCTCCCGGTGCGCGGCAGCGAGGTGATCGTGCAGGGCGCGCACTTCGCCTGCAAGAAGATCCGCTTTACTCCTCCCTTTGCAGCGGGAGCAGGCATCGTCGCCGATGAGGAAGACTTCGTCCATGCCGACGTGAAACGCGTCGGCCTCCGTGTCGGTGGCAAGCTCGTCGATGAGGTCGAAAATGACCTTGTGCAGGTCGGGGTGGAGCGGGCAGTAGCTGCGGCAGTAGGTGCCTTCGTTTTGCGGAAATTTGCCGGGCGTCTCGTCGAACTCGGGGTGGGTGCGCAGCAGGGCAAAGGTGGTGCGCGCCCAGGACTGGTGTCCGAGCAGGTTGATCATCGGGATCAGGCGGATGCCGGCGGAGCGGCAGGCGGCCACCAGGCGGCGGACGTCGTCGGCGGAGAGCGCCGGGTTGTCCACGATTTCCGGGTGGGTTGTGAACTGGTAATGGTAGTTGAATTCGATCACCAGCGTGTTGGCGCCTTGCTTGGGGAGAGCCTCTTTGATGAAGCGTTCGGCGAGGGGGATTTCGTCCGGCGCCGGGGCGGAGACGTGGATGCCGCGGATGGGGAGCGGTTGTGCAAAGGCGGCTGCCGAGGCGAGGAACAGGAAGAGGCGAAGGCCAATCATGGTACCGACACGGTAGCACCCGGCTGGGCAGGACGGGAGGGTTGCGCCGCCTGCGGCTCGGCGGCCATGCCGCTGGTACTCAGAAGGACCAGATCCACGCGGCGATTGTGCGCGCGGCCTTCCTCCGTCTCGTTGGAATCCGTAGGGGCATTGTCGGCGTAGCCGGCGACCGCCATGCGGGAAATGGGAATCTCGAAACGATCGCGGAACAACTCCAGCATCGCGATGCTGCGCGCCGCGGAAAGATCCCAGTTGCTGTGAAAGCGCGAGTTGTGGATGGGCCGCGAATCGGTGTGTCCCTCGAACCGGACCGGATTCGGCAGCGACTGTACCACGGCGGCGATCTTGGCAAGGATGGGAAGGCTTGCGGGCGCGATGGCATCGTCGCCGGATGCAAAAAACGTGGCTTCGCGCATGCTGATGACGAGTCCACGGGGCTCCAGCTTGAGTTGGAGCTTGCCGTTTCTCAGCTCCGCATCAAGACCCTGCTGAAGCGTCACGAGCGACCTGGCAAGGTCCGGGGGATGGCTGGCAGGCGCCGGTGGCGGAGGCGCGTTTTCGCGCTCGTTGGTGGGATCCCTGGTGGAGGGCGGCTTCTTCGCTTCGTGCCTGCCGCGGCCGAGCACGGTCGAAATGGCCGTCGAAAACTGGCCGTGCTCGAGGGCTTCCCGGACGGAATCGGATACGGCCTTGGCCTTGTTCTTGTCGGCCTGCGTGGAGGCGAACATGACCACGAAGAACGCGAACAGCAGCGTGATGAAATCGGCGTACGAGACGAGCCAGCGCTCGTGGTTTTCGGGTTCGGCGGTTTTGCGGCGGGTCATCTCGGGTTCTCAGTTTACGACCGACACAGGTTCCCCAGCAGCCGCGGTTTTGGACTCTGCATCCTTGGCCTTGGGACTGGCCGAGACCTTCCTCTTCGCCGGCTGAGGCTGATTGAAGGCCTCGAGCTTCATGCGGATCAGGGTGGGGTTGAGCCCCTCGACGATGCCGACGATGCCTTCTAGGACCATCTCCTTCATCAGCGTGGCCTGGCGCATGCGCGCGCGCAGCTTGTTGCCCGCGGGGAGAAAGAAGATGTTGGCGGAGCCGACACCGTAGACCGTCGCCACGAACGCGACCGCGATGCCGTGCCCGACCTCTTTGATATCTTCCAGATGCTTCATCACCTGAATCAGGCCCATCACCGCTCCGATGATTCCGATCGTGGGCGCGTACCCGCCGGCCGATTCCCAGACTTTGGCTTCGGCTTCCGCGCGGTGCTCGGAGAGGGCGATGTCGGTGTCCATCATTTTGCGGAGCTCCTGCAAATCGGTGCCGTCCACGGCCAGGTTGAGAGCCTTCTTGAGAAAGGGATCCGCTATGCCGGCGGCATCGGTTTCCAGGCTGACGATGCCGTTTTTGCGCGCCTTGGTGGCGAATTGGATGATCAGGTCGATGGTGGATGAAGCGCCGGTGCCGCGTTCAAAGAAGACGTCGCCCAAAGCGCGGAAGGCTCGCAGCACGGTATCCAGCGGATTCGTCACCAGTACGGCTCCCAGGGTTCCTCCGAGCACGATCATGGCGGCGGTGCCCTGGGCGACGTCCTGAAGGCTGCCTTTTTCCAGGAGCAGGCCCCCGATGATGCCGGCGAGGGCCACCGCGATGCCGGAAAGCGTGGCCAGATCCGGGCGCCGGCCGGCGGTCTTCGCCTTGGGCGGTTTCGCGGCGGCGGGCTTCGGTCTTTCGGCTGCGGTTTCGGCCATGGAGTCTATTCGGAATGAACATCAGCGGGTTCGGCGCGATGCGTATCGCCCGCGACGATACGTCTGCGAAATTCCACGATGCGCTCCACCACCTCCTCGGCCGATTCGCGGACGCGCAGAATCTGGCCTGAAGTCAGCGTGATGACTGTATCCGGCGTAATATCGATGTGCTCGATGAGGTCGGAATTGAGCACCACAGGCGCGTGATTCAGACGAGTCAGACGGACCATACGGGCTCCACTTGTCTATATCGGCTGAAAAAGGGCGATCAATAGGGGTGACGTGTGGTAGGCTCTATGGCCATGGAATCGTTCGGGCTTTCTACAATCGGACAAATCGCGATCACCGTGAGCGACCTGGAGCAGGCGATAGCTTTCTATCGCCACACCCTCGGTATGAAGTTCCTGTTCCAGGTGCCGAACCTGGGCTTCTTCGATTGCGGCGGCGTCCGGCTGATGCTGGATCACCCGGAAAAGCCCGGTGACACCTACAGCTCGGTGATTTATTTCAAGGTTCCCGACATCCAGGCGGCTCATCGGGAACTCTCGGCGCGCGGCGCCAGGTTCGAGGACGAACCACACCTGATTGCCCGCATGCCGGACCACGATCTGTGGATGACGTTCCTGCGCGATCCGGACCGGAATCTGCTTGGGCTGATGAGCGAAGTCGGGCGCTGATGCGTGAAGAGCGGCTCAGGCGCGTTCCATGCGGTCGAGCAGGATGGTGAGCCGCGGGGCCTCGCCGGCATGCCCGCCGAAACGGAGCGCGTTATAGGTGGCGGTGAACTCGGCGACGGCGGTTCCGAGCGCGCCGGCGGGCAGAGACGCCGCGAACTCCGCCGGGGTGAACCAGGGCGGCTTGTGGTAACCGCGTTTGCCGAGAATCTCCAGCATGCGCTGATATAGCAGAGTGGCGTCGGCCACGCTGGCCTGGCCGCGGCGAACACGCTGGACCCTGTGGCGCATGCGCAGCAGGCGGAGCAGGGGGCGCCCCAGAAGCCATAGAAATGCGGCGGCTGCCATGGCGACACCGGCGGGAACTCCGAAGCGCCGAAGTCCTGTAGTGGTGACCTGGTCCCAGGCGGAGCGAACCGCCAGGGCGGCATCGAACCAGCGGATGCCCAGGCGGCGAGCGCTCTGCTCCATGCGATAGGCCAGCGTGCCCTGCCGCGCCAGATCGTAAGTCACCACCCACTCCTGCCAGAAGGTTTCTGTAGCATCCAGGTAAAGAGCCAGGCGCGTAAAAAGGGCGAAGCGGTGCGCATTGGGATCCGGCGGAGTGGGGTCGAACGTGGTCCAGCCGCGGGTGGGAAGCCAGGCTTCCACCCAGCTATGGGCGTCCCCGGCGCGCACCAGCCACATGTCGGTCACGTCGTTGTAAATGCCGCTCTGGAAGCCGGTGGCCAGGCGTGCGGGAATGCCCAGAGAACGCAGCATCACGGCCATGGCACTGGCGAAGTACTCGCAGTGGCCCTTGCGGCGGCTGAAGAGGAAATATGCCAGTGGATCCGTGGTTTCCCGGCTCGGGAGTTCCAGCGTATAGCCGTATTCGGTACGCAGATGGCGCTCGATGGCGCGGGCACGCTCCAGGTCGGTGATCGCGCCGGCCGTGACGTCGCGCGCAAGGGCGGCGATGCGGCGGTCGAGCGGCGGGAGGTGGAGATCCTCGGCGCGCTCGGCCAGCGGAAGTACCGGCAGAGGAGAGAGCGGAGCAGCGGTCTCCGGCGGATCTTCCAGCCGGCTCGATACGTCATAGTGGACGCCTTCCGCAAGAATCCTGCCGAGGCTGTACGCACCGGAATCGGAGCGATAGATTTTGACGGCGCGCAGATCGAGGAATTCCGGCGTTCCCGCAAAGAACAGTACGTCGTTCTGGATCGGTTCCAGGTCCACGTGGTAGCTCACGCGGGTGCCGAAGGAGCGGCGGTCGGCGGGAGCGAGTTCGATGTGTTCGTGGTCGAGATCCAGGGGTTGCAGCCTCTGGCCTGGGCTGCTCCAGCGCTTGCCGTCGAAATCGGTCAAAGCTCCGCCGCGCCATTTGAGCCCTCCGGCCCGCTGCGCGCTGGTGTAAGTGACGTGCATCACGGGACGCGAGCTGGTTTTGATCTCGCCGATTTCGCCGAGGGTGACCTGGGTGGCGAATCCAGGCAGGAATGAGCGCTGCGAAACCAGGTGAAACGCAGCCTCGGCGGTACGCGGCAGGATGAAAAACAGGCCGGCGGTGAGGGCCAGGATGCCGATGGTCACCAGCGTGGCGAGCACGCTCAGACGCGGTCCGAAGCGCCTGGAACCGCCACGCGCCGTCGCCGGAGAGCGGTGCATCTCGCGCCTGATCTCGCCGCTGGAAAGTGCGGCGATGGCGAAAAGCAGGTACAGGGCGAGAAAGAGGAAGAAGTTGAAGTTGATGGACAGGATGGCCGCGGCGAGCAGTTCGAGGAAAGCAATCACGGCGGTGTAGAGATAGTCGCGGTTGGTGTGGGCGGTAAGAATCTTGAGAACCGCCAGGAAGAAGAGCAGGTGCACAGTGGCGGGAAGGAATTCCCGCGAGAGCATGAGGCAATCGAGCAGAAAGAACCCGGAGTAGGCGACCGTAGCGATGGTAGCGGCGCGCTCGGAGATGTCGACGCGCGCAATGCCGCAGATCCACAGGGCGCGCACCAGGAGTCCGACCGTGGTGAGAACGATGGTGGGAGGGTCGAGATAGCCGGAGCCGGCGACCGCCAGATAGCCGCTGGTGACCAGGCCGAGAAGCGAAAACTGAAAGAATCGCTCCACGCTGAGCGCCGGATTCGGCTCGGGGCGCGGCATAAGCCCAGTTTAGCGCGCGGGCCCGATCACCCGGATTTTGATATTGCGGAACCAGGCGTCCGAGGAGTGATTCTGGAAGCTGATTGGGCTGGTTTCCGCGAGCGGCGCATCGGTCGCGGCGCCCTTCGGCAGATCGTCGCGCAGGAGCTTCTGAACCGCGGAATCGTTGGTATCGAATTCGACGACCCTGGTTCCGTTGAGCCAGTGCTCCACATGATGTCCATTGACCACCAGGCGCGATTGATTGTACTGGCCGATTCGCGGCGCGATTCGCGGCACCGGAGCGATCAGGGAGTAGAGCGAGCCGGAGGCGCGTCGCGCATCCGGGCCCACGTCCGCGTTGGCGTCGTCGGCCAACTGGTATTCGAGACCCCGCGCCCGCGCCTGGCGGCCGGCGGCGTTCGTCCATTCGTCGACTCTCTGGATCAGATACTTCACTCCCGAGTTGCCGTCGTGGAGAATTTTCCACTCGAATTGCAGCTCGAAAGAGCGGAACGTGTCGACCGTGCGAATATCCTGAAAGCCGTCGGTGCGGACGATGGCTTTGAGGGCGCCATCCTCGACTTTCCAGCAGTTGTTGGGAAGCGGCTTGCCGGTGATCTCCTGCCAGCCCGAAGTGGTCCGGCCGTCGAACAGCAGGCGCCAGCCCTGCTGACGTTCGCTCTCGGTGAGTTGGTTCGGTTCGGCGGCGCGCGCCACCGCGAGCGTACCGATCAAGGCTATCTGTGTCAACACCAGCCGCAGACTCACTGGACAGAAACCACTAACTGCGTTTTGACCGTCTTTGGCGGCAGGCAGAGCTTGTCGTTACAGGCTTGGTAGGATGCGCTGACCGTGAGCGTCGTTTGGCCGGCCGCGGTTCCCGGCGCGACCTTCACCGGCAGCGTAAATGGCGTCTCGCCTTCGTAGAATTCGACTTCCATGTTCAGCGTAGGGTCCTGCATCGCCGTCGCATCCGGCGCCTGGATACCGCCGGAGAGGGAAAACGGCTGCCCTTCGGCGATCCAGATGCGCGTTGGGATCGGACCGTCCGCGACCGGCTTGAGTGAATAGAGGTGCCAGCCGGATTGAACGGCGGCCACGAGTTTCACGTTGAAGCGCGCCCCAGGCTTGACCGGTCGCCCGGCCGGATTTTCGAGCTTCCAGGAGACCGGGTCGGGCGGCGCGGCGGAGAGCGTCAACGCCGCGAGCGCGGCGCAGAAGAATTTCTTCATTGGGCTTCGGTAGTGGGACGGGTGCCAGGACCGCCGAGATCGACGTAGGCAGCCTGGAGCACGTGCTTCGTCTTGTCGTCCTGCACGAAGACGACGACGGCTAGGTCGCCGCGGTTGATCTGGTATTTCTTCTCGCTGAATTTGAAGCTTTCGCCGCGATGGCCCTTGGCCTCGTACTCGTCGAGGTGTTCCTTGAGCGCCTTGCTGACCGCATCCAGGTCGAACGAGGCTTCGAAGGTGTGTTCGCCCTCCGCTTCGAGCGAATAGCCGCCGGCCTTCTCACCGCCGATGGCGCGGACCACCATCGGGTGGAAGCGCACGCCGTTTTCCCCGGTGTAGCGGAGCTCCTTTTCCACCAGGAGAATCTGCACCTTGAGATCCTCGGACTCGCTCTCAACGCCGGCGACTTCGGCGCCGACCTTTACGGCGTTAGCCGCGACCGAGGCATCCACCTTGATGCGCGCCTCGGGCACTGCCTCGAGATCCTTGTCGATCTCCTTTTCGACACTTTCGAACTTGCGTTGGGTCATGTCGCGCGAGCCGCCGCCGACCGTCTTGTCGCCGTCGATCACATAAGTGGGCACGCCAGTGACCCCATAACTCTTGGCGCGCGCCTGGGTATCGGGATTGGTCATCGGATCGGGGCGCGGGATGTGCTGATGGTACATCACCACGGCGAGTTCCTTGTGGTTATAGCGCTCCATGGCGGCATCGAAGGCCAGGTCGGCGGCGACGCAGGGCGGGCAACCGGAACCGGTAAAGACTTCGGCCAGCACAACTCGGTCCGTGCGCTTCTCAGTCGGCTTGTAAACCGCCGGATGGACGGGGTTGGGGAAGCGCTTCTGATATTCGGTGTCCAGCGCGGCCTCGAGACCGTCCAGTGAGCCGTTGTGCGTCTTCTTGTAGATGGTTTCGAAGACGGTGTTGGCGGCCGGCGTAATGTGACCGCTCAGCTTGGCGGTTTTCAGGTAGTCGAATGCCTTGGTGTCGTCGCCTTCTTTGGCGGCGATTTCGCCGAGAGCGGCGGCGACCGCCGCGTTCTCGTGGTTGACTTCGTAAGCTTCCGTGAGCAGTCGCTTCGCTTCCGCTGTCTTGCCGAGCTTGAATTCGATCTGCCCCAGGGTGGCCACGCGCGAGGCGCGCATCTGTTTGAAGCGCTTGGCTAGCTCTTCCTGTGAGGGGACGTTCTGTTTGCGGTTGGTGTAGGCTTCACGCTGCTCGGCGAGATAGAGCGGCAGCTTCATGGAGTCGATGCTTTTTCGGGCCCACGATTCGGCGTCCTTGAGCAGGATGTTGGCGGAGAGCAGGTTGTTCGCGATCGTCTGGGCCGCGGAAGCACGGCGGTTGCTGCTCACGAGGGTGTGCTTCGCGGCGGCATCCTTTTTGTCCTTCGTTTCGGCCGCTTTGTAGATGCCCTTCGCGGTTTGCCGGATGCGCGCCGTCTGATCGGGCATTTTGGATGTGAGGGTGCTCAGAATCGCGGAATCCGCCATGCTGGCCGCGTTTGGGCTGTCGGGGAAATCCTTCTTGAGCTTCTCGAGCGCTTCGATTTTCTCGGCTGGATCGGTGATCCTGTTGGCTTCGTTGAAGGCCTTCATCTCCGGCGGGATTTCGGGCGGCTTGGCTTGGTCGCCGGCAGCGGGTTTCGATGGCGCCGGTGGAGTTGCCGGCTTGTCTTGCGCGATGGCTGTGGCCACGAGCAGGGGGAGGCAGACGCCGAAAGAGGCAAGGCGACGCGTCATTCGATGCTCCTTACGCTGACCGGCTTCTATTTTACTGGATTCGCCGCACACGTCTCAGCAGGGGGTAAAGAGACGGGAGAAACGTGCCCGATTATACTGGAGTCCAGCCAAGCATGAGCACTCCCTTACAAATCGTGGTCTGCGGCAGTTTTGTCCCCGACCCGTTACAGACCCTGGAACCGGTCAACGGACCTTCTGGGCCATCCCTGAAAAACGAAATGATGCTTCCGGCCGTGCTGGATCCCTGGGCGGGACACGCGCTCTACGAAGCGGCGAATCTCGCGCAACGCATTGCCGGCAGCAAGGTGTGGCTGGTCAGCCTGGGAGCGAAGGCCAAGCTGCAACAGGTCATGATGACGGTCGCGCAGAAGGTGCCGTTCGAGCTGGTAGCGTTGGACGGGCCGGCGTCGGGATTCGGAGATTCGTTTGAAACGGCGGCGGCCCTCGCAGGTGCGATCGAAGGCATCGCGGGCCTGGATCGGGCGCGGCTGCTGGTGTTCGGGGGGTGGGAGTCCGCATCGCGCGGCGCAGGCTCGACGCTGCAAATGATCGGTGAGCGGCTCGGGATCACCGAACAGTTCCAGGGCGTGGACCAGTTGACGATGCGCGAAGACGGCGGCTTTGAGGTGCTGGAGCGGGTGGAAGGCGGGCGGCACCAGGTGTCGTTATGCGCGGCACCTCCGGCGGTCCTGGGATGGGCGACCGGCCACCTGCCGGAGCCGAAGAACAACCCGCAGGTCGGAATGGCGAATATGCGGATGGTGATGCCGGCCCTGCAAAAGGCAAGAGCAGCCCCACTGGCCAACACGGGGCTGAAGTTTGCGTCAGTGACGCTGCCGAAGCAGCAGCGCGAGACACGCATTGTGAAGAATATACCGGCCGCGGAGATCGCAGCCGAAATCGCCGCCTGGATTCGGGAGGACTGACATGGACCCAATACTCTTGTTGGCGCACACGGAAGCGTACGGAACGCTGGGCAAGCCGGCGCTGGAGGCGCTCGCCGCGGCGCTCGCGCTCGGCGGTCCGGTGACGGTCGGGTTGGTCGGCGCGCAGGTGCGGACGGCGGCAAACCAGGTAGCGGGATCGGGCGCGGTGCGATTCCTGGCGGTGCAGGGCGAGGCGTTCGCCGAGCCGCGGTATGCCACGGACGCCGCGGCGGCGGAGGCGTTGTGCCGCGCCGCGGATTGCCAGATCGTACTGGCGGCGGGGACGTCGCGGTGGGCGCGTGCGCTGCCGGGGGCGGCATTCCGGTTGGGCGGGCGCGTCGATACGCATGCCACGGGGATCGCGGCCCGGGATGGCTCGGTCACGCTGACGCGATGGTTCTACCGGCAGCGGATGGAGGCGGTCCTGACCCGCGACGAGCGGCCGTGGGTAGTATTGCTCGACCCGGGATGCGTCGTGCCGTGGAGCGGTGCGGCAGGCTCGGCGGCGGTAGAGACCATCGCGGTGGAAGCTCCGCCGGCGCGAACGACGGTACAAGGCTATCGCGCTCCCCAGACGGACGAGCAGACCATCCGGCCCGATGCGAAGCTCCTTTTTGTCGCCGGCGCGGGGTGGACCAAGAAGCAGGCGGACGGAGCGGCGCACACGGCCGAGGCAGAAGAGCTGATTCTCGGCTTCCTGCGCGCGTCGAAGGCGTCACTTGGAGGCAGCAAGAGCCTGGTGGATCTTAGCGGCGAGGGCGAGGCCGTGCTCCGTTTCATGACGCACATGAACCAGATCGGACAGACCGGATCGACACCGCGGCACCCCAAGGGCCTCTCCACCTGCTGTCACGGCGAGGAGCCGCACGTGGTCGGGTGGCGCTTCATTCACGAGCGCCGCGCAATTAACCTCGACGGGAACTGCGGTTGGGCGCGCGGCAAAGCCGACGTGCTGTACGTGGCGGATGCGTTCGCCGTAATGCGGGAATTGAACAGGATGTTGTAGAAGATCGAGCGATTGTGTATAGTTCGGCATTATGAAGACCGCTCCCATGTTGATCCCGCTCATCACGGTACTTGGCATGGCATTTGCCCAGGAGCCTGCGCCCCAGCCACAAGGACGCCCGCAGCCACAACCGCAGCCTCCGCAACAACAACCGCGGTTTCAGCCGCCACAACCGCCGGATTTCAGCGCGTTGAAATCATATCTGAACCTCACCGATGCGCAGATTCGCCAGATGCAGCAGGCTCGCGACAAGGCCGCGAAAGAGGCCGGTGAGAAGGACGCAGCCCTGCGCCCGCAGATCGAGGAGCGCCGCCGGGCACTGGCTGATCTGCTGGATAAGGACAACCCGGATCCCACCGCCGTCGGCAAGACGATGCTTGAGATCCGCGGGCTCGAGCGGCAGCTCCGCCAGGCGCACGAGGCGGTTCGCGACAGCGGAATCAGTGTAATGACGGCGGAGCAAAAGTCGAAATTCAAGGCGATCCAGGACGCCGCCCTGCTGCCGCAGGCCACACGCGACGCACAGCGTTTGGGGCTTGTGCCGCCTCCCCCATCAGGACCGGGGCAGGCTCCGAGCGGGCCGCAACCGAGGATGCAGGGCCCGATGGTGTTTCCGGGTTCCGGACCGCAGCCCGGACCCGGCGGACCGGGACAGCCCATACGCGCGCCCATGCCGGGCGGTCAAGGTCCGATGCAGCCGCCTCCGCCCGGGCCGCGGCAGCCCGTGGGAGCTGAGGGCGAGCGATAGAGAATGGTTAAATCGCTGTACAGTGTCCATCCTGGGGTGCTGATGACCCGAAAGTGGGTGGCCACGCTCAAAGAAAAGA
>Ga0335079_10000720_pt1 | contig 37721 bp, 38 predicted proteins | sample Lox_Sample_33_FD_206719 | JGI IMG/M metagenome (GOLD analysis project Ga0335079, IMG submission 206719) | Soil microbial communities from Loxahatchee National Wildlife Refuge, Florida, United States - Lox_Sample_3.3 | ecosystem: Environmental > Terrestrial > Soil > Wetlands | place: USA...
CTGATGCATTCCACGCATTGCTGGCCGACCGGTGCCGAGCGCAGGCACTCCGGGCACGCGGGGCGCCCGCACCGGACGCAGGACAGGTAGGTCTCCCGCCCGGGGTGCCGGAAGCAGGTGGGAACGGCGGCCTCGCCGCCGTTGCCGGGTGCTGGCGTGGGGGCATCCGCCTCGCTCCCGCCCTCTGGCGCCGGCCGGGGATCCATGGCTGGGCCTAACCTGCGGCTTCCGGCCCGCCGTCGGATTCCTCGATCACGACGGACTCCAGCACGACGTCCTGCACCGGCCGGTCCCTGCGGTCGGTCTGGATGTGACTGATCTTGTCCACGACATCCTGGCCCGCGATGACCTCACCGAAGATGGTGTGCTTGCGGTTCAGGTGGGGGGTGGGGACGGTCGTGATGAAGAACTGCGAGCCGTTCGTGCCGGGGCCAGCGTTGGCCATGGCGAGCAGGTAGGGCCGGTTGAAGGCCAGGTCCGGGTGGAACTCATCGGCGAACCGGTAGCCCGGGCCGCCGGTGCCGTTCCCCAGCGGGTCCCCGCCCTGGATCATGAAGTTCGGGATCACCCGGTGGAAGACCGTCCCGTCGTAGAGCTTGCCGGTGGTGGCGTTACCGGTGCGCGGATCCGTCCACTCCCGGCCGCCCTGGGCCAGGTCGGTGAAGTTGCGCACCGTCTTGGGCGCGTGATCGGGAAGCAGGCGGATCACGATCGGGCCCTGGCTGGTGTGCAGTGTGGCAGTGAGAGTTGTGGTCATGGCTGGCATCCTCGCACGGCGGGGTGGTGGCCGGTCCCCGGGCCCTGCCGGCGCATGTGCGCACGGCGCCGTCATGGCCATCCTGCCACGGCCTGGACACTGGTGAAGCCAGCGATCAATGGTTGAGCCAGCCGCCGCGGGGAAGTGAGACAGGCGGGAGCACAGGGAGGTAACACGTGTCCCTCATGACGACGAAGCAGGCCAGCGAGGCCAACGGGTCCTCGCGGGAGGCCGCACAGGAATGGGCCCGCCAGGCAGGCCAGTATCTGCGTGCCCGCCAGCTGGCCACGCAGGCCCAGCTCGCCCCGTTAATGGCGAGCGCCCGGGTGTCCGCGGCGCAGCGCCTCCTTGGCGCCCGCGCGTGGACCGCACCGCGGCTCGACGTGATGAGCCAGGCGGTGGAGGAGCAGGTCGCGCCCCAGGTGGCTGCGGCGCTGACCGCCGCCGCCCGCCGGATCGAGCCCGTCCCCGCCAAGCCGCCCCGGCGCCGCTGGCCGGCGATCGCCGCCGCGGTAGTCGTGATCGCGGGCGGCGCCGCCGCCGTGATCATCTTGAGCCGGCGGACGTCGAGCCAGGTCACGGAGCCGGAGGAGCCCGGGGAGACCGCCGCCGGTTCACCGGAGGAGCCGCGGGAGATGGCGCCGCCAGACGCCGTCGGCGCGGACGTCAACGGGCAGCCACCGGCGCCCTGACCCCGGCCGGGGTGATCAACAGCTGCCCGCCGGCCGGGGGGGTGAGGCGTCCTGCCGTCGGCCGGGCAGGTGGAGCGTCCTGCCGCTCGGGCACAATGCGGTTGTGCTGCTGACCGAGCTCGTGCTCACATCACAGGCCGTGGCGGCGACCCCGCGGCGCAGCGTCAAGATCGACAAGATCGCCGGGCTGCTCCGGGAGGCCAGCCCGGCAGAGGTGCCGGTCGTGGTCGCCTTTCTGTCCGGCGAGCTGCGCCAGCGCCAGATCGGCGTCGGCTACGCGGCCCTCGGCGGGCTGCTCACCGGCGACGGGGCAGCGGGCGGGACGGCGCCTACCCTGACCGTGAGCGAGGTGGACGCCGTGTTCGCGGAGGTGGGCGCGGTGACCGGGCCCGGCGCTCAGGCAGCGCGCAAGCGGCTGCTGGCCGGGCTCTTCGGCCGGGCCACCGCCGGTGAGCGTGACTTCCTCGTCCGGCTGATCGCCGGGGAACTGCACCAGGGCGCGCTCGAAGGGGTGATGACCGAGGCGGTCGCGCGCGCTGCCGGGGTGCCGGCCAGTGAGGTCAGGCGGGCGCACCTGCTGGGCGGATCGCTGCAGGCGGTGGCCGCGGCTGCGCTCGGCGCGCCCGCTCCCGCGCCCGTCCCCGCCAGCCCCGGCGCCGCACCCGCCACCATTCCCGCGCCCGCCATCAGCGCCGCGTCAGCGGCGCTGCGATCGTTTGGCCTGCAGGTCGGGCGGCCGCTGCGGCCGATGCTGGCCTCGTCGGCGAGCAGCATCGCGGCCGCCTTCGCGCGTGTCTCACCCGCCGCGGTGGAGTGGAAGATCGACGGGATCCGGATCCAGGTCCACCGGGATGACGCAGGGGTCGCCGTCTTCACCCGGACGCTGGACAACATCACCGCCCGGGTTCCGGAGATCGCCGAGGCGGCACTCGCGCTGGATGTCCGGCAGGCCGTGCTGGACGGTGAGGCGGTGGCGCTGCGCCCCGGCGGGCGGCCGCGGCCGTTCCAGGTCACCGCGGGCCGGACCGGCAGCCACACCGATGTGGGGCGGCAGCGTGCGGACGTGCCGCTCACCGCCTTCTTCTTCGACCTTCTCCACCTGGACGGGACCGACCTGATCGACGAGCCCGCCAGCGACCGGCATGCCCTGCTCACGCGCGTCGTGCCGGCGGACCTGCTCATCCCGCGCGTGGTGACGGCGGATGTCGCGGCCGCGGAGGCGTTCCTCGCCGACGCGGTGGCGCGGGGCCACGAGGGGGTGGTGGTCAAGTCCCTGCCTGGGCTCTACGCCGCCGGGCGGCGCGGCAGCGAGTGGATCAAGGTGAAGCCCCGGCACACCCTGGACCTTGTGGTGCTCGCGGCCGAGTGGGGTCACGGGCGCCGCCGCGGCTGGCTGTCCAATCTTCACCTGGGGGCCCGCGATCCCGCTTCCGGCGGCCTGGTCATGCTGGGCAAGACCTTCAAGGGCCTGACCGACGAGATGCTCACCTGGCAGACCGCCCGGCTGCTGGAGCTGGCCGAGGAGCCAGCCCGGCGCCCGGCAGGGGACCCGCGGGACGCCTACGGCGTGCTGCGGGTCAGGCCGGAGCTTGTCGTGGAGGTCGCCTTCGACGGGGTCCAGGCCAGCCCGCGGTACCCGGGTGGGCTGGCGCTCCGCTTCGCCCGGGTGCTGCGCCACCGGCCGGACAAGCCGGCATCGGAGGCGGACACGATCGACGCGGTCCGCGCCCTGTGGGCGGATGAGCCTGCGGAGCCAGGCCAGGGCTGAGGCCACCGCGGGAGGAGCCCGCCTCCTTCACCCGGCACGGGTGTCGCGGCTGCCCGGCGCGGGCTGAATGGTGTATGCAGACAGCCCGCGCCGGGCAGCGCCCCGGGTGCGGCGGGCGTGGCCCGGCGCCAGTGCCTGGCGGAGGGTCCCCAGTACCGCGCAGGAACGGCGGGTAGGCGATGACAACACACCAGATCACCCGCGGGGCCCGCGCCCGGCCAGCAGCCGGTGCAGGTCAGTCTGGACAGGCGCCGGGCATCACGGCCCCCCGCCGGCCGGGACAGGCGCCGGGCATCACGGTCTCACGCCGGGGAACGGCAGGCCCGTGATGCTGCGGGTCCGGGTGGTGAGCCCGGCCGGCCTGACCGGCCCGCTGCTTGAGCGGCTGTCGTCGGCGCCCGGCGTCCGGAACCTGGTGGTGCTGCGCGAGGCCGTCCAGCGGCCCGGGGGCGATGCCGTCCACTTCGACCTGAGCGACGGCGCCGCCAACCCGGTGTTCCGGGAGCTGCGGGATCTTGGCCTCGCCCGCCTGGGCTCGATCTCGGTGGAGCGGGTGGACGCCACGCTGACCGCCCGCACCGCGGACCCGGCCCGCCCGGCCGGGGAAACCGGCGCGTTCCGGCAGGAGACCGCCCCGGTGTGGGAGATGGTGGAAGCCACCATCCGGGGTGGCGCGGTCTACGCTCCGAGCTTCTACGGCCTGCTGACGATCGCCGGGCTGATCGGCGCCGTCGGCATCCTGACCAACTCCCAGATCCTGATCGTGGGCGCGATGGTGGTCGGCCCCGAGTACAACGCGATCATCGCGGCGGCGCTCGGCCTCAGCACCCGGGACCGCCCGCCGGTGCGCGACGGCCTGCTCGCGCTGCTGTGGGGGTTCCTCGCGGCGATCGTGATGACGCTGCTGTTCGGGCTGGCGGTCAAGTGGTCGGGCCACACGCCAGCCCAGTTCCTGCAGGGGGCCAGGCCGGTCTCCGACCTCATCAACACCCCCAACGTGTTCTCCGTCGTCGTCGCCATCCTGGCCGGCCTCGTCGGCGTGATATCCCTGACCGAGTCCCGGGCCAACGCGCTCATCGGTGTGTTCATCTCCGTCACCACCATCCCCGCCGCCGCCGACGTGGGCGTGTCCGTCGCATACCGCAGCTGGCACGAGGCCTGGGGCTCGCTGCTGCAGCTGCTGCTGAACGTGTTCCTGCTGATCGTGGTCGGCGCCGGCGGCCTGTCCACACAGCGGATCCTCTGGCGGCGGCGCCAGCAGCGGCTGTCCGGCCGGATGCCGCCCCAGGCCTAGGGCATGTTCTCGCGGCGCGTGGCTGCGCGCCTGCGGGTGACGTGCAGGATGGCGCCCAGTGCCGTCGCAGCCGGCCGCCGGGCCGCGCCGCCAGCCCGCGCCGGATCTCACCATAGAGACGGCTGCGCTGCCACGGGGCCATGGCGCCTCCGGGCCGGGCCATGCACGGGTGCCGCCGGCCCGCCCGCCCATGGACCGAGGGTCCTGCCACGCCCGGTGCGGTGTCACCCAGGCAGGGTGGTGACTGCTCGCCGCACCGGGGGCACCATGGTCCGCCAGGCTGTTGTGCCAGCCGCACAGGCCGGGCTCGGCGCGCTGACCTGCGACGGCCCGGGTGCAGGAGGAAGATTGATCTATGACGGATTCCCAGAACGGGCCGGCCAGCCCGGCTGACCCGGCTGGCCCGGGCCCGTCGGCACCGGCACGTCGCCGCCCCGTCCGGCGGCTGGTCCACGCGATGGTCTCGCCCGACAGCTACGGCTCGGTCCTGCTGCTGATCCTGTTCACATACGGGTTCTCGGTGGGCGTCACCGCGCCGTGGGCCTCCTCGCTGGTGATCACCGTCCAGATCGGGACGGTCTGGGCGGTGCTCCATGTGTCCCGCGCCCGCCGCCCGGTGCGCCGGGTCGCGGGCGTGCTGCTGCTGATCTCCGCGATCGCGGCCCTGGTCAACCTGTTCGTCGGCAAGGAGACCACCGGCGAGGGCGCCGTGGCCTTCATGAGCGCGGTGCTCTACCTGATAGCGCCGTTCTCGATCACCCGCAGCCTGCTGTTCCGCCGTGAGGTGGACCTGCAGACGGTGCTGGGGGCGATCGACATCTACCTGCTGGTCGGGATGCTGTTCGCCTTCATCTACCGCTTCCTCGGCGTTGTCCAGCCCAGCTTGTTCTTCGGGGCCAGCGGGGACGGGAAGGTCCCGCAGGACCTGTTCTTCTCCTTCACCACGCTCACCACCACCGGGTACGGGAACTACGTCCCGGCTGGCAACCCGGGCCAGACCTTCGCGGTGGCCGAGATGCTCATCGGCCAGCTGTTCCTGGTGATCGCCGTGGCCAAGGTCATCAACGCCTACACGCCGGCCCGGCGCCCGCTGCCGGGGTCCCGGCAGTCGGGGGAAAACCCGGCCAGTGAAGGCGCGGGCGGCGAGGGACCCTAGCCCACGCCGACGGCACTCCCGCCGGTCACCGCCATGATCATCGGCGGTTGGCGAGCGCTGCCCTGAACTCAGCTGATAAGGGCCCGGCCCGGATGCTCAGCTGACGTGGCTGCCGATCAGGCTGCCGACCGTGAAGGTGACCCCGATGGCCAGCGCGCCGAGGGCAAGCTGGCGCAGGCCCGAGCGCAGCATCGGCCTGCCGGTCAGCCGGCCGACGATCATCCCGCCGGTGACCAGGGCCACCGCCGTGATGCCCAGCGTCGCGGTGAGCTTGGGCAGGCCGACGAGATAAGGCAGCAGCGGCACCAGGGCGCCGAGGGAGAACGCCAGCAGCGACGCCAGGCCCGCCAGGATCGGGGATGGCAGCTCGTTCGGGTCGACGCCCAGTTCCTCCCGGGTATGCAGGCGCAGGGCCGTGCCGGGGTCCTGCGACACCGCGGTGGCCATCCGGGCCGCCGTTTCCGGGTCGGCGCCGTAGGCGCGGAAATAGCCGGCCAGCTCCTCTTTCTCCGCCGCCGGGAACTGCGCGAGCATCCTGCGCTCGAGGGCAACCTCGGCGTGCACCAGCTCGTTCTGGTTGGTCACCGAGACGTACTCCCCCGTGCCCATGGAGAACGCGCCGGCCACCAGCGCGGCCACACCCGTCAGCACCACCGCGTGCGGCGGCGCACCGCCCCCGCCGAGCCCGGCGATCAGCGAGGCGTTGGTCACCAGCCCATCGACCGCGCCGAACACGGTCGGGCGCAGCCAGCCGCCGGACACGTCGCGGTGCCCGTGCGACCATCCGGCCACGGCCGCCGCCGTCCCGGTCGCCTCTGACGGCTTCGGCGTCTCCTGGTCTTCCACCTGCAGGACTCCCTGCTCGCAAGGGTCGAGGCCCGCCCTCGCCCGACCTGCTGGCCGCCCGGCCGGTGCTCTGGGTTACCAGTATGGGTGGTGCCTCTCCATCCCGTCCCCCGGGCAGCCGCCCGTGCCCGGCACCGCACCACATGGCCGGCCGCCGGCAACTTGCTAAGGTCAGACTTATCAGTCTAGACTTAAGAAATGACCAGCGACCCCGATGCGGGCGACATCGCCGCGGCGCTCCGGGTGAGCATCGGCCTGCTGCTGCGGCGGCTGCGTCAGGTACCGGCCGAGGGCGAGCTCACCCTGCCCGAGAGCTCGGCCCTCGCGCGGCTGGACCGCGGCGGCCCGGCCACCGCGACCGCGCTCGCCCGGCTGGAGCGGATCAGCCCGCAGTCGATGGGGGCCACGCTCGGCGCGCTCGAGGCGCGTGGCCTCGTCGAGCGGAGGGCCGACCCGCAGGACGGCAGGCGGGCCGTCATCTCGCTGACCGGGGCCGGCCTGCAGGCCCTGCGCGACAAGCGCAACGCGCGGACGCAGCTGATGGCGCAGGCGCTCTCGGCCGGGTTCACGCCCACGGAGCTGGGCCAGCTGCGGGCGGCCGCGCCGCTGCTCGAGCGACTGGCCCAGAGCATCTGATGCCGGCGGCCGGAGAACCGGGGGGCTGCCTGGCAGGCACCACGCGGGCGGGAACGGGCGGCCGGGACGGGGACGGCCGCGACAAAGGCGCCCGGCCCGAGGCGGGCGACCGCTACAAGTGGGTGGCACTGTCGAACACGACCACCGCCGTGTTCATGTCCGCGCTCGATGGGTCGATCGTCATCATCGCGCTGCCAGCGATCTTCCGCGGCATCGGCCTGGACCCGCTGGCGCCGGGCAACATCAGCTACCTGCTGTGGATGATCATGGGGTACCGGCTGGTGCAGGCCGTGCTCGTTGTCACCCTCGGCCGCCTGGGCGACATGTTCGGCCGGGTCAGGATCTACAACGCCGGCTTCGCGGTGTTCACCGCCGCCTCGGTGCTGCTGTCGGTCGACCCGTTCTCCGGCGCCCACGGGGCGCTGTGGCTGATCGGCTGGCGGGTGCCGCAGGCGGTCGGCGGGGCCATGCTCACCGCCAACTCGGCCGCGATCCTGACCGATGCGTTCCCCTCCGACCAGCGCGGGTTCGCGCTGGGCACCAACCAGGTCGCCGCCATCGCCGGCCAGTTCATCGGCCTGGTCGCCGGGGGCCTGCTGGCGGCCGTGGACTGGCGGGCGGTGTTCTGGGTCAACGTGCCGGTCGGGGTCTTCGGGACGGTGTGGGCCTACCGCAAGCTCCGCGACAACGGCGAGCGGCACCCCGGCCGCATCGACTGGTGGGGCAACATCACCTTCGCCGGCGGGCTGAGCGCCATCCTGATCGGCATCACCGGCGGGCTCCAGCCGCATGGGCACCACACCATGGGCTGGACGAACCCCGGGGTCTACGGCCTGCTCGCGCTCGGCACCCTGCTGCTGGCGGCGTTCGTCGTGATCGAGAGCAAGGTCAGCGAGCCGATGTTCCAGCTCAGCCTTTTCCGGATCAGGGCCTTCACCGCCGGGAACATCGCGGGGCTCGCCGTGGCCATCGCCCGGGGCGGGCTGCAGTTCATGCTCATCATCTGGCTGCAGGGGATCTGGCTGCCGCTGCACGGTTACGACTACAGCCGGACGCCCTTCTGGGCCGGCATCTTCCTGCTGCCGGTGACCGCGGGCATCCTCATCGCGGGCCCGCTGTCAGGTGCCCTGTCCGACCGGTTCGGCGCCCGCGGCTTCGCCACCGCTGGCATGGCCGTGTTCGGCGCCAGCTTCATCGGCCTGATGCTGCTGCCGGTCGACTTCCCCTACTGGGCCTTTGCCCTGCTCACCGGCGCGAACGGGATCGGCGGCGGGATGTTCGCCGCGCCCAACTCGTCGTCGATCATGGGCAGCGTCCCCGCCAGGTACCGCGGCGTGGCATCGGGAATGCGCTCGACCTACCAGAACTCCGGCACCGCGCTGTCGATCGGGGTGTTCTTCTCGCTGATGATCGCCGGGCTGGCGAACAGCCTGCCCGGCACGCTGGCAAGGGGCCTGCAGCAGCTCGGCGTGCCGCCCGGCACCGCCCATCGGCTCGGTGCGCTGCCGCCGGTGTCGTCGCTGTTCGCGGCGGTCCTGGGCGTGAACCCGCTGCGGCACCTGCTGGCGGCCAGCGGCACACTCTCCTCGCTGCCAGCGGCGAGCCAGCGGATCCTCACCGGCCGGCGGTTCTTCCCGGAGCTGATATCGGGGCCGTTCCACCACGGCCTGTCCGTGGTGTTCGCCGTGGCCGCCGCGCTGGCGGTGGCCGCCGCCGTGGCGTCGCTGCTGCGCGGGGGCCGCTACACCCACCCGGCGGCCGCGGACGAGCCGCCGGGAGGTGCGGGCGGGGCAGGAACCGCCGCCAGGCCGCCGGGGATTGCTGCCGGGGCGCTGCCCAGGACGAGCCGCTTCACTCCAGCGCCGCGGCGCGCAGCCGGGCGAACTCTCCCGCGAGGGAGTCCGCGGTCCAGTGGGCGTTGAGCCCGCTGGGGTTGGGCAGCACCCACACCCGGGTCACCCCGATGGCCTCCCCCTGCGGCCCCACCGTCGCGTGGCGGTGGCCGTACCCGGCCCGGTAGGCCGTGACCCCCACGACCGCGAGCCAGCGCGGCTGGAGCCGGCGGATCTTCTCGTTCAGTATCCGGGCGCCCGTGCGGAGCTCTCCGGGGTGAAGCTCATCCGCGCGGGCGGTGGCGCGCGCGACGATGTTGGTGATGCCGAGCCCGAGGCCGAGCAGTTGCTGCTGCTCATCCGGCCGGAAGACGCGCCCGGTGAAGCCGGAGCGGTACAGGGCCGGCCAGAAGCGGTTCCCGGGGCGGGCGAAGTGGTACCCGGTGGCCGCCGAGTACAGGCCGGGGTTGATGCCAGCGAAGACCACGCGCAGGCCGGGCGCGATGACGTCGGGAATCGTCCGGTCCCTGGCCGCCTCGAGGCCGGCCCGCGTCGGGCGCGGCGGGGCTGTCACGGCCCAACCCTAGGGCAACGGGCCGACCGGTGAAGCGGTGCTGGCAGCGTCTGCTACGACTGGATCCGCACCCTGGAGGCCGCGCTGGCCTTCGGGAAGGACCACCCGCAGCTCCCTGACCCGCCGGGGTTCTCGCTGTGAGCAGCCCCTCAGCTGCGGTGCCGCCGCACCTGCGCGGCTGCCGCTTCCGCGAATCTCTCCAGCGCGTCGCCGGTGCCCTGCGGGTTCCCGCCACCGGCGGCCTGCGGATCCGGGCGCGCCCCGGCCGCGGCCCGGAGGCTGTCCTCGCCCGCTGACAGCTCGCTGGTGACTTCCCTGGCCCAGTGGGCCGCTTCGGAGTTCTTGCCGAAGAGCAGCTCGATCACGATGGCGGCCGACACGAGCTGGTCCCAGGCGGTCAGCAGGAGCTCCAGCGCCTGGTACTGCGGCATCCCTTCCGGCGGGCGCCGGGCCCTGCGCCGCACCGTCTCCGCGCGCCGCAGGAAGTCTTCTGCCGCCACGAACATCCGGCTGCGGAACTCGGCGGCCCGCTCGTGAGAGATCGTTAAGAGCGTCCCGATCAGGGCGCCGACCAGGCCGCTTACCAGCCCGACAATGATCGCTGCCCCTGGCATACGGCCATCATCGCAGCTGCCGCTGGGCGGCGAACCGTGATGCGCCGCAAGCCGGCCGGCCCCGGTGATGACCGCGCTGCCGCGGCGCGTGTCAGCTCTGGTGGCGCGCGGCGCTGCGCCGCAGTAGCCAGGTCGCGATCACCAGGACGATGACCGTCCCGATCAGGGCGCTCAGCACGCCGCCCCAGTCGAAGATGTCGGTATCACCGATGCCCAGGCCGACGGTGAAGATGAGGTAGCCGAGCAGGGCCCCGAGCAGGCCGAGCCCGATCGAAACGAGCCAGGACTTCGGCCCGCTCATGTTCCGGAAGGCATCGCCGGGAACGAGCATACGGGCCACGACCCCGCAGAACAGGCCGAGTAAGAGCGCTCCGATCACGGTGACTCCCCGGGTCGATGGAGCAGTGCTCTCTCACTGTACGGCCGGATCTGATCACAGGGAAGGCCGGGGATCGACCCACCCATGACCGGTCCTTTACCCGCGGGCCGGCGCGGCCAGGAGATGCCAGCCGTTCTCGATGAGGTCGCTGATGGGCTAGCCCGGCAGCAGTGCCAGCCGCAGCCGCCGCAACTGGCCCGGATCGGCTATCACGTCGATGGCGGTGATCCGGCGCTGCGCGCCGACCGTCAGGGCCAGCACGACCTGCAGCCGGCCAGCGGGGGCGAAGACGATGCCCACTGTCCCGTTCACCAGGGCCAGCCGGGAATCCCCGGCCCGCCCGGAGGACAGGACCGCGCCCCGGGCGACCAGGTCCGCTCCCCGGAGCCGCGCCGGCCGGCCGGACGGGACGGCGACGGCGTCGGCTGTCAGCGTGACATCGGAGTCCAGCAGCGCGACGAGGGCCGACAGGTCGCCGCCGCGGGCTGCGGCGAGGAACGCGGCGGCCACCTCCCGCTGGCGGGCGAGATCGGCTGCGCGATCCGGGCTGGGCGAACCCCGCACCCGGCGCCGGGCCCGGCTGGCGAGCTGCCGCGTCGCGTCGGCCGAGCGCCCGAGCACCGCCGCTACCTCGGTGAACGGCATGGCGAACATGTCGTGCAGCACGAACGCGAGCCGCTCGGCCGGCGTGAGGGTGTCGAGCACGACCAGCAGGGCGAGCCCGACCGAGTCCGCGAGCACGGCCTCGCCCTCCGGATCGCCGGCCCGGGCCGCCGGGCCAGCCCCCGTGGGCCCGGCCGCCGGGCCGGCCCTGGCGGCGGCTTCCGCCGCTCCCGGCCAGGAATCACCGACCGGTTCCTCATGCCGGTAGCGGCGCGACCGGAGCAGGTTGAGCGACACCCGCGCGACGACTGTCGTCAGCCAGCCGCCGAGGTTCTCCACCTCGCTGGTATCCGCGCCGGACAGCCGCAGCCAGGTGTCCTGGACCGCGTCCTCGGCGTCGGTCATCGAGCCGAGCAGCCGGTAGGCCACCGCCCGCAGGTGGTCGCGATGCTCCTCGAAGGCGGCTGCCAGCATGTCACTGTCGGCCATCTGTCACGTTCCCTCATCGCCGTGTGTCACCACACTGACACCCGGTTCCCCGCGGACGTGACATGCGGGCCGCGCCCACCGGAATGGAGGAGCGATGACGTCACGCATTCTGGTCACCGGCGGCACGGGCACGCTCGGGCGTCACCTCGTCCCGATGCTGCAGGGCAGCGGCAGCCAGGTACGGGTGCTCAGCAGGCGCAGCCGCGAGGCCGCGGACGGCATCGAGTACGTGACCGGTGACCTCGCCACCGGCGAGGGGGCCGGGGCCGCGGTGGACGGCGCCGGGATCATCGTGCACTGCGCGGGCAGCAGCAAGGGCGACGAGGACAAGACCCGGCACCTGGTCCGGGCCGCGTCGCGGGCCGGGGCACGGCACCTGGTGTACATCTCGGTCGTCGGCGCCGACCGGGTCCCTGTCGTCAGCGGGACCGACCGGGCCATGTTCGGCTACTTCGCGTCCAAGCTGGCCGCCGAGCGCGTGGTCGCCGGTTCCGGCCTGCCGTGGACGACGCTGCGCGCCGCCCAGTTCCACGACCTGATCCTGATGGTCGCCCAGGCGATGGCGAAGCTGCCGGTGATCCCGGTCCCGGCCGGTTTCCGGTTCCAGCCGGTCGATTCCGGCGAGGTCGCGGCCCGGCTCGCGGAACTGGCACTCGGTGCCCCGGCCGGGCTGGTGCCCGACATGGCCGGGCCGCAGGTGTACGGCGTGGCCGATCTGCTCCGCGGATACCTGCGGGCCCGCGGCAAGCGCCGGCCGATGGTGGCGGTCCGGCTGCCGGGGAAGGCGGCCCGCGCGGTCCGGGGCGGCGCCAACCTGGCTCCCGGCCCGGCGGTGGGCCACCGGACCTGGGAAGACTTCCTGGCCGAGCGGGTCGCCAGCGAGATCTGACGGCAGGCCAGCGGGCTGCTCGCCGAGGCCAGGCAGGCGGGGAGGACACCGAGCGCAGCACCGTGCTCGATGTCGCCCGGGGCGCGGAGGAGGCCCTGGCCGCCGGCCGCTAAACCCTTCTCTCCCAGATCGATACGTGCTCGCTGCTGTCGCTGCTGACGGGCTCACGCTGCGGCTGGCGGCCGCCTGGCTGGACGCCAGCGCCGGGCCCGCCGACCGTCAGCCTGGTGATCGGGACCCTGGCCCTGACTACTCCCGGCGGGTCGGCGTGGTAGTGGGCGCGCAGGGTCTCATCCGTGCCCGCGGGCAGCTTCGCCTGCCGGAACACGATGGTCAGCACCGTCGTCACGACCAGGTTGATGACCAGCGCGGTGAGCGCGATGTACACGGTGTGGTTGAAGACCGGCACGTTCGCGGTCGAGGCGCCGAAGTGCGAGCCCGGCACCCCCGCCGCGGGCGTGCGGTAGGCGGTGAGGGTGCCGTAGATCATCGCCACCGCCCAGCCGGTGACCAGCGCCCAGCGGTGGAACCAGCGGGTGTACAGGCCCACCACGATCGCCGGGAAGGTCTGCAGGATCCAGATCCCGCCCAGCAGCTGCAGATTGATCGAGAACGTCTTGCTGAGTGCGAGCACAAACAGCAGCGCGCCCAGCTTGACGACCAGCGAGACGGTCTGGGCGACCCTGGTCTCCTGGGCAGGCGTGGCGTCGGGCTTGAAGTACTCCTTGAAGATGTTGCGGGTGAACAGGTTGGCGGCCGCGATCGACATGATCGCCGCCGGGACCAGCGCGCCGATCACGATGGCCGAGTAGGCGATGCCCGCGAACCAGGGCGGGAACATCTTCTGGAACAGGAACGGCACCGCCAGCTGGGCGTTGGCGCCGTTCGCCTTGACCTCGGCCGGCACGTCGGGCGCGGCCAGGGCCATGTAGCCCAGCAAGGCGACGAACCCGAGCATCAGCGTGTAGGCGGGCAGGATCGCGGTGTTGAAGCGGATGACGTTGCGGCGGCGGGACGCCAGCACGCCGGTCACCGCGTGCGGGTACATGAACAGCGCCAGCGCCGAGCCCAGCGCCAGTGAGGAGTAGGCCCAGACGGCGGTGGGCCCGACGGTCAGTGAGCCGAACGGCTTGCCGGTCTTGGGGTTGGTCTTGGCCAGATGCGCCGCGGCGTTGGAGAAGATGTGCCCCCAGCCGCCCAGCCTGCCGGGGATGTAGACGATCGCCACGATGATCATGATGTAGATGAGGGTGTCCTTGATGAAGGCGATCAGCGCGGGGGCGCGAAGGCCAGACAGGAAGGTGTAGCCGGCGAGCACCACGAAGGCGATGACCAGCGGCCAGTCACCGTGCACCCCGAGCACGGTGAGCACGGCCTGGATGCCGACCAGCTGCAGCGCGATGTAGGGCATGGTGGCAAGGATCCCGGTCGCCGCCACGGCCAGCGCCAGGCCCCGCGACCCGTACCGGCCGCGGACGAAGTCCGCCGGGGTGACGTAGTTGTGCACGCGGGACACCGACCACAGCCGGGGAGCGAACACGAACACGATCGGGAACACGATGATCGTGTAGGGCACGGCGAAGAAGCCGACCGCCCCGACCCCGAACACCAGCGCTGGCACGGCGATGAAGGTGTAGGCGGTGTAGATGTCACCGCCGAGCAGGAACCAGGTGATGAACATGCCGAAGCCGCGCCCGCCCAGCCCCCACTCGTTCAGGTGCAGCCGGTCCTCGGCCTGGCGCCACCGGGCGGCGGCGAAGCCGACCAGGGTGACGACCACGAACATGATGATGACGATGGTGAACGCGACGGCGTTACCGCTCATGCCAGCCCGCCCCCCCTTGGTTCCTGTCCATGGACTGCGCGCTGGCGCGCCCGTCGCCCCGCCGCGCCAGCTTGCTGAGCAGGTAGGCGACGGCGGACAGGATCGCGACGATCGGCACCCACATGAGCTGGTACCAGTAGAAGAGCGGGAATCCCCCCAGCACTGGGCTGATGTAGTTGTAGAACGGCACCCAGAGCGTCGCGATCAGGGAGGCAGCTAATAGGCCTGTGATCACAATCCAGGTGCCGACGTGCCGGCGGGGGGCGCGGTGCTGCGCCATCGCGGCCTCTTCCATGCGTCGGAGATGGGTAGGGAGGCCCGCTGGTCACATCGCGGGCCGGGCGAGATGTGACATATGTCGCGTTACATGGTGCATCCAAAGCAACATCAGATGCAACGGTTTGCAGTCGATGACCGGGCCGCTACACACAGTGGTGTTCCGGCTGTGATCATCGCGGACAGTGACCGGCCACGCAGCAGCCCGGCTAGCTGCTGGTACACCCGGCTCGCCGCCGATGAGGCCGGCCACGGGCCGGGCTCATCCCGGCGCCAGGCTAAGTGACCGGCTCAACACCCAAGCGAAATCTTGGGTGATCGCCCGGGCTGATAGCGGCGGCCGCTGCGTCAGGATCCCGCCGGACACGCCGGGATCCGTGGCGTCGCCTGCCGCACCGCCCCGGAGATCACGGCGAGCCTGGTGAACGCGCCACTCTGGACGTTCTGGTGGGTTACTGCGGCGGCAAGGATCCGGGCCACACCGTCGACATCACGCCACCTGAGCCGGCCGCCGCCCGGGTGTTTCCTGCGCGGTGAGCGCCGCCGCAGGCTCGTTCGGCATCCACGGACCCCCCGGTCACCTCCGGATGCGGCCTGATCCACACCGATACGTGGGCGGGCTCGAGGGCCTGGCGGATCACACCGGCCAGGTCGTCGCGGACCATGTCCAGCTCGACCGCGTCCTTCAGCCGGGCCGCGAACGCGGCCACCGTCTTGTCGGCGTCGTAGCGGGCCCGGTTGAACCGGCGGTCCACCGCTCGCTGCACCCGCCGCCGCAGCGGGCTGAACAGCGCCGCCGCTACCAGCGTGGAGGCGGCCACCGCGACCGGGGTATGGAACGACAGCACCCGGGTGGCCAGCAGCACCAGGCCCGCGTACACCCCTACCAGCAGCCCGGTCACGATCGCGTAGGCCAGCGTGCGGGAGATGATCCGGTCGATCTCATACAGCCGGTACTTCAAGATCCCGACGCTGATGGCGGCCGGCAGGGCGAAACTCGCGAAGAACGAGACGATCTCCAGGCTGATCGCGGACGGGTCGGAGCTGAACCCGAAAATCCCGGCAAGGCCGGCAACGGTGATGGCGGCCCCGCTCATCAGCCATTTGAGCTGCTGCCTGCGCTCGCCGCTGGCCTGCCGCCAGCTGAGGACCTGCCGGGCCACGAACGAGACCCAGAACAGCGGCAAGGCGGCTATCAGGACGACCACCACTGCGGACACCACCGGCGGGTTCGGCGCCTTGACCAGCTGGCCAGCCCCATCGACCGCGACCGGCTGACGGCTCATCGCCCACGCGGCGGCGCCAAGGAAGTACGCGGCCACCAGGCCGACGTCGGCCAGGTAGGCCCAGAGCACCAGCCGCCAGCGCCGCGGCAGGCGGCCATCGGGGAACAGCAAGATGACCAGCGGGAGCACCAGGAACGTCACGGTCCACAGCCCCGTGGCCGCCAGGACCGCGGCCGGGCCGAACGGCAGGTTCCCGTGGTGGAAGTGATAGTCGAACACCGCATAGCGCCCCACGTCGGTAATGGCTCCGGCATCCACCCCGAGGCCGATCAGGATCCACCCGATGGGATTGGCCGGCTGGCGGCGGGCGACGACGACTCCCGGCAGGGCGAACGCCAGGAAGCCAAGGAGAACCTGCCACCCATCGGAGAAGTCGCGGGCCGGCCAGGCGAGGGGCACGTACAGGACGGCCAGCACGAGCGCCAGCGCGCCCAGCAGGACCGCGATCGCGGGAGACGTCACCCGGACGCGGCGAACACCCTTCGCCGCTGGTTCCCGCGCAGCCGCTGGGCGTGCCTCCCCCACGGGGCAGACGCTACGACCGGATCGTTCCGGCAACGTTACCGCTCGGCACGTAGCACTCCACCGGGTCACCGGCCACCCAGCTGGTCAGTACGCCCGGCCGAAGATGAGCCGCTTGCCGTAGGCGGACGGCAGGTTGCACCGGACGCACAGGCCTTGCTCCGGCGGGCCTTCGGACGGAATGCAGCGGGGGGTGGCAGCGGTCTCGGCCTTGATGTCGTCCTCGCACTGGGGCTGCCCGCAGTGGAACGCGAGCGCCCAGCCGGTCATCACCGCCTCGGCAAACTCCTGCCACGTGTCCACCGTGCGGGTGTGCGAATCGCGGAAATCGGTCGCCCGCTGCAACAGCATGGCCTGGAACGCGGTCAGCTCGTATGCCAGCCGGGCGGGCGCCGAGTCGAGCGAGACCGCGGTCTTGCCCTCGCCGAGCCGGATAGCCATCAGCGCGGCGCCGCCGGCCAGATCCCGGGGGCCGAGTTCCAGCCGGATCGGGACGCCGCGCAGTTCCCAGTCATTGAACTTGAAGCCGGGGGAGAGCTGCGGGCGGTCGTCGATGTGCGCCCGGATACCCGCGCGGCGGAGCCGTTCGGCCAATTCCCGGGCTGGCGGGAGCACCTGCTCGGCCTGGTCGCCGCGGCCGATCGGGACGATCACAACCTGGTAGGGAGCAAGCTGCGGCGGCAGCACGAGGCCCTTGTCGTCCCCGTGCGTCATGATCACGCCGCCTACCATCCGGGAGCTCATCCCCCACGAGGTGGTGTGGCAGTACTCAAGCTCGCCGCTCTCGGCGGTGTACTGGATGCCGAACGCCCGGGCGAAGTTGGTCCCCAGGTAGTGCGAGGTGCCCGACTGCAGCGCCCGCCCGTCGCGCATCATGCCCTCGACCGTGAACGTCTGGCGGGCTCCGGGGAACCGTTCGCCCGCCGTCTTCTCACCCGCCACCACCGGCATGGCGGCCATCTCCCTGGCCACGTCGACGTACAGGCCGAGCGCGAGCATGGTCTCCCGCATCGCGTCGGCCTCATCGGTGTGCGCGGTGTGCCCTTCCTGCCAGAGGAACTCGGTGGTGCGCAGCAGCATCCGCGGCCGCATTTCCCAGCGGACGATGTTCGCCCACTGGTTGAGCAGCATCGGCAGGTCACGGTGTGAGCTGATCCACTTCGACATCATCTCGCCGATGACCGTCTCCGAGGTGGGGCGCACGATCAGCGGCTCGTCCAGTTCCTTGCCACCCGCGTGGGTGACCACCGCGAGCTCGGGGGCGAAGCCCTCCACATGCTCGGCCTCGCGCTGCAGGTAGCTTTCCGGGATCAGCAGCGGGAAGTAGGCGTTGACGTGACCGGTCTCCTTGATCCGCCGGTCGATGTCGGCCTGCAGCAGCTCCCAGATGCGGTAACCGTAGGGGCGGATCACCATCGTGCCCCGGACCGGTCCCCGGTCGACGAGTTCGGCCTTGAAGACGAGTTCGTTGTACCAGGCGGAGAAATCCTCGCTCTGCGGGGTCACTCCGCGTTCATCGCGCGCCACATGCAGAGGCTACGGCATAGGGTGCGCTGGCATCCCGCGCTTTATGCCCGGCTCCAGGGCACCCGGACCCCGCTCAGCCCGGCCGGAAGATGCGGGCGCTGGGAGGCAGGGATGGCCGCTTCCGCGCTCGCGCCCGCCAGCCCGGATGCCATGATCCGCCAGCTACGTCAGGAGCTCGTGAGGATGACGAGTTGCTGGGTTGCCCGGGTCATCGCGACATAGCGGTCGACCGCTCCTTCGATGCCGTTGCCAAACGTCTCCGGGTCGATGAGGACGACCAGGTCGAACTCGAGCCCCTTCGACAGCTCCGGGGCCAGCGACCGTACGCGGGATGTCGCCCGGAACGTGGGATCGCCGATGACGCAGGCGATCCCGTCGGCGTGCGCGGCGAGCCAGGTGTCGAGGATCGGGCCCAGATCCGAAGCAGGCCCGAGTACCACCGGGACGCCGGTGCTGCGGATGGAGGTCGGCACGTTGGCGTCCGGGAGCACGGCCCGGATGACCGGCTCGGCTTCGGCCATGACCTCTTCCGGCGTCCGGTAGTTGATGCTCAGGGAGGCCAGGTTGATCTGGGCGAGCCCGATCCGCTCGAGCCGTTCCTGCCAGGACTCAGTGAAGCCGTGCCTGGCCTGGGCGCGGTCCCCGACGATGGTGAAGCTCCGCGACGGGCAGCGCAGCAGCAGCATCTGCCACTCGGCGTCGGTCAGTTCCTGAGCCTCGTCCACGATGATGTGCGCGAACGGGCCAGCGAGCAGGTCCGGGTCGGTGCTGGGCAGCGCGGCCTGGTCGACCAGGGCGTCCTGGAAGTCCTCGCCGCGCAGCATCGTCACCAGGCCGAAGCCGTACTCGTCGTCGGCCGCCTCGATGAGGTCGTCCACGACCCTGGCCATGCGCTCGCGTTCGGCGGCGGCGGCGGCGTCATGCTGGCGCTTACGCCGTGACGCCTCCGGGTCGCCGAGCCGCTGCCGCGCCACGTCCAGGAGCGGCAGGTCGGACACCGTCCAGGCCTGGGCGTCCGGCCGCTGCAGCTTCGCTGCCTCATCGGGGCTGAGCCAGGGAGCGCACAGGCGCAGGTAGGCGGGTACCGTCCACAGGTCTCCGACGAGGTCAGCCGCATCGATCAGCGGCCACGCGCGGTTAAGTGCCGCCAGCAGCTCCCTGTTCCGCAGCAGCGACTTGCGGAGCAGGGCAGCCGAGACGTCGCCGTCGTGGGAGTCCATCAGGATCGCGATCAGCCGCTCCAGGATCTGGTCGCGCGCCTCGTTGTGCGCAGTGCCGGGATCTGCTGCGTCGAGCGCCTCGGCCCAGTCGCCGGCGCTGAGCCATATGTCGGACCAGCTGGTCTCGACCGTCATCCCCTCGGTGGGCGGATTCTCGTAGAACCTGACGGCAGGTTCGATCGCCTTCACCATGTCCGCGGAGGACTTCAGCCGGGCCACGTCCGGGTCGGTCTCGATCGCCGCCGCGGCTCCCTCGGAGAGCAGGTCCCGCAGGGTGCAGATCTGCACGCCCTCCTCGCCAAGTCTGGGCAGAACGTCGGCGACGTAGGCCAGATAGGGCTGGTGCGGGCCGACGAACAGCACGCCGCCCCGGTGGTGGCCGAGGCGAGGGTCGGAGTAGAGGAGGTAGGCGGTGCGGTGCAGCGCGACGACGGTCTTACCGGTACCCGGACCGCCGTCGACGACGAGAGCGCCGCGCGACCCCGCGCGGATGATGGCGTCCTGGTCGGCCTGGATAGTGCCGAGCACGTCCCGCATCCGGGCCGACCGGCTGCCGCCCAGGCTGGCGATGAACGCGGACTGGTCGTCGAGCGCGGCGTGCCCCTCCAGCCCGTCCGGGGTGAACACCTCGTCCCAGTAGTCGCTGATCCGGCCGCGGGTCCAGCGATACCTGCGGCGGCTGGCCAGGCCCATCGGGTTGGCGTGGGTCGCTCCGAAGAACGGCTCGGCCACGGGGGAACGCCAGTCGACCAGCAACTGGCGACCCGCGCTGTCCCTGAGGCCGAGCCGTCCGACGTACACGGGCTCGGGATTGTCCGCGCCGACGATGCGCCCGAGGCACAGGTCCAGACCGAAGCGACGCAGGGCGCGCAGGCGGGCGGCCAGCCGGTGGATCTCCATGTCCCGGTCCATCGCCTCCTGGCCTGTGCCGCCGGGCGCCTTGCGCTCGGCATCGAGGCGGTCGGACAGGTCGGCGATCGACTGCCCGAGACTCTCCGCGATGGCTACGAAGTGCTGCTCGTCGGCGGCGATCAGCGCCGGGGCGGCCTTGGCGGCGAGGCGGTCGGGAAGGTCAAATGCGCTGGTAGTCAGGTGATTCACGCATCAGCTCCGATCTGAGGTCGCTGGCACCGTTGCGCGCAGCAAGGCGCCTGGGCCGGCGGGGCGAACCTGGTGGCCATGACGAGCAACGCTGCGCCTGACGTGGGCCCCGCGGCCGTCGCCGGTTCAGGTCGCCGGGGCTTGCAGGTTCCCGTGTCGCTGGTCCCCGCACCCGTTCGGCGTCCTCGCGCGCCCCACACGCCGGCAACAACGCACGGCTTTCGCTGCACCCATCTCCGAAGGTTCTGGCCCCGGCCAGCGATTATGCGGCACGACCCGGGTCTTGCCGCAAGCCCCCCTGTGCGCTATAGATTGAAAGTGGAGGGGAGCAGATGTCCTCCTGCGCGTCAGGTCAGCGGCCAGCTGCGATCTTGTAGCTGGCCCTTTGCCGTCCTGTACAGCAACGTGTCCGTCGGCTCGGTGGAGCTGTCCCCACCGTGTGACAGACTTCGCCGCATGATGGGAGCGGATGCCAAAGTTGACCTGCGGCATTACCTGCAGGCTGCCCGGGAAGCTCTGCTGTGGAGAACTACCGCGATCAGCTTGAGCGAGCCGCCCAAGCAGCCAGCCTGCGCTAAATGCTGGCGAGCCGCGGCAGCACCGCCGGGCGTGAGCCACTGACCTGGGCCACTGCACCGCACGAGCTGTCAGTGTCCGCCTGCGCAGGCGTCGCGGCGGCGCAGCAGCCAGGCTGCCGCGGCTAGCAGCAGCGCGGTCCAGCCGCAGAACACACCGATTCCTTGCCACGCTGAGAGCAGCGCGCCTGGCTGGGGCTTGTCGTTGGTGATCAGTATGCCCGCGGCGGTCGGCAGCCAGGCGTAGATACGGCCAGCCCAGCTGTGGGGCGGCAGCACGTTGAAGTTGGAGATCACCAGGACCAGGCCGATCACGGCGGCGATGGCACCCGCCGTGCGCCGGATCAGGGTGCCGATGGCTAGCGCGAAGAGGCCGAGCACCGCGAGGTACAGGCCCGCGCCAATCAGGGCGCGGATCACATTCGGCTGGCCGAGCGACAGGGTGATATGGTCACCCGCCACGATCGCCCTGCCGATGAAGAAGGCGCCGAACACCACGATCTCGGAGATGACGAACACCAGCGCCGCGAAGACCGCGCATTTCGCGGCCAGGATGGGGATACGGCGCGGCGCGCCCAGGACCGAGGCCCGGATCGTCCCCGACGAGTACTCGCTGGTGATCACGAGCACACCCAGCACGCAGATAGCGAGCGGCCCGGCCGCCAGCCCGCTGGCGAGCGGACCCGACGCCAGCGCCAGGCCGAGGATGTAGCTGAGCGGGTCGGTGTGGCTCCCGGGGGGAGGGTTAGCGCCGCGGTGCGCTGCCACGTGCGCACCCAGCGCGCTGAGCGCGACAGTTCCCACCACGAACACGATCAGTGTCCAGACGGTGGACCGGACAGAGCGGATCTTCGTCCACTCGCTCAGCAGCAGACCGCCACACCGGGCGGGCAGCGACCCGCCACTGGCCGCCGGCCGCTGCCCAGAGGTCAGTGAGGTCATGGCGTGAACCCCTCCCTGCCGGGCCAGCCACGGCATCCGGCTCGCGATCAGTATGGCGAAACTCAGATCCGGTCGAACAGCGAACTGCCAGCACGCTCACGGCTCCAGCTCATGGCAGCAAATTCACCTGCCTTGCCGGGCAGGGGTTGACTTTGCCCATAGGTCAGACCCCACGGTGGGCCCGTGGACGAGTTGCTGGCGATCGGTGAGTTTTCCGCGCGGTCTGGGCTGTCAGCCAAGGTGCTGCGCAGCTATGCGGCGGTGGGTCTGCTAGTTCCGGCTGCGGTGGATCCCTGGTCCGGATACCGGTATTACGCCCCGGGCCAGCTAGCGGAGGCGCGGCTGATCCTGCTGCTGCGTCAGGCCGAAGTCCCGCTGCGCGATATCGCCGCATTCCTGCAGGATCCGGGCCCAGACCAGCTACGCCGCTGGGGACAGGACCTTGACCTGGAGGTTGCCAGCCGCCGGCGCGCGCTCGACGAGGCTCGCGCCCTGCTCGGCCAGCTCACCACGAGCGTAGACAACCCGGCAGGACAGAACGGAGGCAAGCCGATGAAAGTGACACCTGGCTCAGCAGTGGACCGGGGCAAGGTCAGGCCCACCAATCAAGACGCGCTGCTGGTTAGCCCTCCACTATTCGCCGTTGCGGACGGGCTGGGTGAAGCTCCCCGCGGGGAGGTCGCCAGCCGTCTGGCGCTTGACACGCTCAATGCGCGATTCACCACCCCGCCCAGCGCCGAGGCTCTGGCCGACGCGGCCCGTGAGGCCGCCCGTGCCATCTGGCAACGGGCAGATGCCGAGCCCTCACTAGAAGGCATGGGAACCACCCTGACCGCAGTTGCCGTACTCGACGGCGCAGAGCAAACCCGGCTCGCGGTTGTCAACGTGGGTGACTCTCGCGCCTACCTCTTCCGGGAGGGCCAGCTCAGCCAGCTCACTCGTGACCACAGCGTGATCCAGGGCCTGATCGACGCCGGCGAGGTGCCCCCGGAGCAATGGCGCACTCACCCCAAGCGGGCCCTGCTCACCCGGGCCCTGGGCATGGCGCCCGTCGTGGAGCCTGACATCAGCTTGCCAGCCCTGGCAGGCAGCGCACGGGTGCTGCTGTGCACTGACGGGCTCACCGCTCAGGTGGACGGCACCCAGCTCGCCGCCGTCCTGTCGGCGGTCACCGACCCGGAGCAGGCCGCAGCAGAGCTGGTACAGCTTGCCGGCCGCCACGGCGGAGACGACAACACCGCGGTCATCGTCATCGACATCACGCCAACCTAAGGTCATTCCTGCTCTGCTCCCGATGCCAACATGCTCAGATCGAGCGGATGGCGCCGCCATCCACCGGGATCATCGCGCCGGTGATGTAGGACGCGGCGGGGGAGAGCAGGAACGCGGCGGCCCGGCCGAACTCCTCGGGCTCGCCGTACCTGCGCAGCGGGATACGTTCCGACAGGCGCGCACGCACCTCATCGGGATCGCCGCTGAGGGCATCGAGTTCACGGACCCGGTCGGTAGCAATCCGGACGGGCAGGATCCGGCCCCGTGCTTGCAGAACATGGCCAGGATGTCCCGCCTCATCGAGGACCACCCCGAGCAGGGCCCGCATCCCAGGCACCTCGCCGTGTGGCCTGCCCAGTTAGGACGGGAACTGGGTGGAGGCCGCGGCAAACAGGGTGTAGCGGTTGCCGTAGGCGGGGTACTTCGCGAGCATCGCGTCGATCACCTCAGCCGGCGTGCTGGAGTTGGCCACCGTGTGGCCGAAGTCCTCGATGTAGCGGCGTGACTGGTTGAGCACGCGGGTCGCGTTGTCGTCGGGCGCGCCGGGATCTTTGTGCCCGGTGATGATCGTGGACGGTTGGAGGGCGGCCACCGCGTCCAGGGACGCCAGCCACGCCTGCCGTGAGTGCGGCGTGGAGTTCCATAGCCACATGTGGATGTTGTTGTAGGCGATGTCGCCGGAGCAGATGGCCTGCATGTCCGGCACGTGCACGATCGTGGCGAGCGCGCCGTCGGCGGCGCCGATCGTGCGGAACAGCAGGGGATGGCCTTCCAGGTCGAACTCCAGCGAGCTGGCCAGGACGGGCACCACCGGGGACGGCGAGAACTGCCCGGCGAACCGGGAATTCCAGCTCGCCATGGCTTGGGGGGTGGTCTGGCCACGGGCCTCGTCGACGACCTGCTGATCGCAGGCCACCAGCTGGGCCCCGGGGAAGGTGTCCAGCACCGGCCCGGCTCCGAAGAAGTGGTCGGCGTGACCGTGGGTGACGAAGATCGCCTGGGGTCGCTTGCCGCTGTCACGCACCCACGCCGCCAGCCGCTCTCCCTCGGCCGTGGTCAGCAGCGCGTCCACCAGGACGGCGTCGCGGTCGCCGGAGATCAGCGTCGAAGTGCTGGCTGGCCAGGTGGCAGGGGTGCTGTCATCCCATCCCGGGCCACCAGGTATCGGCTTGTACCCGCTGTTGAAAATGGCGATCGATAACGAACCGGTCATGCTTGCTCCCTCATCCGATGAGGCAATACCCCTGACGCGAGATCCCCGACCCGGTCAGCCTGCTGGTTCCCCTGGCTCACCTCAGTTGGTCAGCCCTTGACGTAGGCCAGGCTCTCCGCCACCCGCCCAGCCCGGACCCGCACCACGTCAACACCGCGGACATGCCCATCCGCCCAGCTGTAGAGCCACCGGACGATGACCCGATCCCCCGCGCCGAACATCTCCTCCACCTCAAAGTGCGTGGTTGACGAACCGGCGAAGAACGCCCGGAACGCCTCAAGCACCGCCTGCCGCCCAACGTGGCGGGTCCCATCAGGTGCCGGGCTGGTGGCGTCAAACACGCAATCGTCGGTGATCAAGTCACCCAGGGCGTCGAGATCCCGGCTGTTGAGCGCCTCGTGGAACCTCTCGATGGTGTCGCGAGCCTCGTCATCCATCCGCAGTGACCTCCCCTTGCCACAGGAACCGTGTATCCCATCAGCGGGCCCTCGTAGATCATGCCACCCCGGTGGCGACGCGGTCGCGCCCGCCATGACCTGCACCGCCGTGACCACCTGCATGCGAAGGTGGTGGCCGCGACCTCAGGCCCTGCGGCTGGGCACATCAAGAGCAAAGCCGGTTGCCCGTGAATGACCCTGAATCACCGTACGTGACCCCCCTTACGGGCACGCGGCGGGCACGTTCATGCTGGGCGCTGGCCTTGGCTTCCAGCTCCCCAGTAGAAAGGTCCGGCGGTGGTGGTGACCTTGATGTCCCAGCCGAGTTGCCGGAGCCGTCTTTCGAGGTCTGCTGGCTGGTGGGGCACCTTCACGAGCCGGTAGGCGGTTCCGTCAGGGATCTGCCGGCGGATGGTTGACGACGATGGGCCTTCCACCAGCTCGTCCGGGGTCCGGTAGGCATCGTCGGCGAAGAACACGCGGCCATCTGGCTTGAGGCAGTCAGCCACCAGTGACCAGAAGGACTCAAACCGTTCGGCCGGGACGTGTGAGAGCCAGAAGCCGATGAAGACCACGTCGTAGCGGCGGTCGGGCTTCCAGGTGAAGAGGTCGGCCTGGATGAAACGCACCTGCTCCCTGCCGACCCGGGCTTCCGCGATGGCCAGCATCTCCGGGGATGCGTCCACCGCGGTGACGTGGGCCGCGTAGCGCAGAAGCTGGCCGGTCCACACGCCCGGACCGCAGGCAAGCTCAAGCACGCTGCCGGTGGGCTGGAATGCGTCCAGCGCTTCGGTCATTTCGCCGCCACCGGGAAGATCCAGGCCCTGGTTCAGATAGTCAGCGGCCAAGGCCCGGTAGTAGGCGAGCTGCTCATCGAGGAGACGATCGAGTCCTTCACCGTCAGTTGACCTCATGCCTTCGCCCTGATGCTCCGTCTCACCGCATGCCGCACGATAGCCGCCATGGGGCTGGTCCGGTTCTGTGTCCATGGCCTCAACAATCGAGGTTGTCCTAAGGGCAGAGTCAACAGAGTTCCTGCCTTCAGCTTGTCTGGGCCTGCGCCGTCCTGATCAGCGTGGACGATGGTCCCGGTCCACGTGGTCATGGGCGGATCAGCGGCCTTGACACATGCCGATAGCGGCATATATTTAGGCCGTGGCCCGCGCTTCTACGACGTCGGATGTCTTCAACGCCATTGCCGAGGCGCACCGCCGCGAGATCCTGGACGCGCTGATGGCAGGCGAGAAGGCGGTCGGGGCGATCGTGAACGACCTGTCGATGTCCCAGCCCCAGGTTTCCAAGCACCTGCGGGTGCTCAGCCAGGTGGGACTCGTCAGGTGCCGGGCGGAGGGGCGCCGCCGGCTGTACCGCCTGGAACCGGCCCGCCTCCGGCCGTTGCAGGACTGGCTGGCCAAGTACGAGCAGGCGTGGAACGACCGGCTGGACCGGGTGGATGACTACCTACAAGAGCTACAGAGCAAAGGAGAGCGGCAGTGACAGCTAACCGGCATGGATCGGCAGTCATCGAATTCCCGAATGATCTCGAGATCGTGGTCACTCGAGAGTTCGACGCTCCGATCGCACTCGTCTTCGACGTATTCACGAAGCCAGAGCATGTGCGCAAAACCATCGCCCCGTTCGGGGAAGAGGTGAAGGTCTGCTCGATCGACCTGCGCGTCGGAGGGAACTACCACTTCGTCTTCGTGACCGACGACGGAACCGAGTGCTCGTTTCGCGGTACCTACATGGAGGTCGAGCCGCCGACCCGGACCGTCGAGACGTGGCTGTTCGACGGGTGGCCGGATGCGGAGGCCGTCGAGTCGATGGATCTGCAGGAAGCTCATGGGGTGACGAAGCTGACGTGGAAGCTGGCGTTCCGTGACCAGGCTGGCCGTGACCACATGACCAAGTTCGATGGCATCGAAGCGAACCTCGACAACGTGGAAGATCTCTTGAGGTCACTGCTCGATCCAGAGGGAACGGTCTCTGGGTAATTGCGGTTCCAGCCAGAGTGCAATGCCTGGTTCACGTAGGGTGGGCGCCGCGTCCTGGCATCGGCCCAGCCAGCACCTTGGCGACCATCGCTGCTCGCTCCCGGTTGCCAGTCGCATCGAGCAGGACCTGGATGGTCGACAATGGCAGCACGGGGATCCGTCGGCCACTGACGATGATTCGGTCCACATGGTCCAGGTCCGGAGTGCCAACTACCACGTCGCCCGTTGGGCCTGTGGCCTCTACGCCCTCCAAGATCTCGATCTCGACGCCGTGGACCACGGCGAGGGCCCTGCGGACCGCACGCACGTCGCCACGATCCCAACGGGCCTCGTCGCTCACCACGGCGCCGCGCAGCCCGTCGACCAGCTCGGCCGCGGCTACGTGATCAACCAGGAGATCCAGGTCCCTGGGATCGACCGGGAATCCGTGGAGGGCGAGGGAGGCGCTTCCGCCAACAGCCCACCTGCCACGTCGGACAATGGGCAGCTCGCCCAGGGCCGTACGCCACGCTGGTGCTGATCCGGTCACGGCGACCAGCATCCCACGTAGATGCCGACCCCTACCGCTACCTCGGCGGGCGATGCATCTTGCCCGGCGCTGGCCATGGCCCGCAGGTACCTGGCCGCGGGCCGGGCGACGATCTGGCAGGCATACGACAGCAGGCAGTCTCCGATGTGCTCGGCGGTGCGCCAGCAATCCCATTCCAGCGTGCCCGCTCTCACCGGCCAATCCCGGCCGGTGGCCGGATCCAGCGCCGCGGCCATGCTGGACAGTGCTGCCTCAAGGTCATCGCAGTGACGATGGTGTCCCTTCCCGATACCGGCGCTGTGAGGTTGAGCCGTGCCATGGCGCCACGATCGCATGCCCGGACCGATATGGGCACTGGCCGCCGGCCCCGCCGACGCTGTCGGCTATGGTGAAGGCGTGTGCTGCTTCAGTGCCATGCTTACCCGGACCGCCGCTTAGCGGCGGTACCGGGGCTGCCGTAACCGCGGCCTCATTGCCTGCCCCTGTCGGGGTCAGCGCCAGGGCGTACCGCCGGATCAGTGTCCTGCCGGCAGCCACTCGCGTATCCGTCCCTGCGCTGCCGGATCGTCGTGCCTGATCAGGGGAGTCATGTCGCAGTCGCAGCGTTTCGATTCACATTCACAGTACAAAGAGCCATTCCCGCACCTGTCCGCGGCCGTACCCGCTGTCGCGGACGGCCAGCGCGGCCAGGCTCGGCAGGAACGCCCGCCCGCCTGCCAGCCTCGCCAGTCACCGCCAGCACCCGCCGAGATGCGGTCTCGCTCCGTCGTAACACAGGACCCGCACGTCGCCACGATGCTCCTGATGGTCGGGCTCCCCGGAGCCGGGAAGACCACCCGGGCCAAAGAGCTCGCCGCGGCGAACCGGGCACTGCGGCTGACCCCGGATCACTGGATGATCCCGCTGTTCGGCAAGGCGTTGGTTGAACGGCAGGCTTGTCACTGCAGCATCCGGATGGCGCACCGGGGGCCGGAGGCATTGGCGAGGCGCCCGCCACTGGTTAGCAGCTCACAGCCGAGCGTCTCGGCGAGTGCCACGTATGCGGAGTCGTACGCCGCAACGTTTGCCCGCAACTCGTAAGCACGACGCATGAACGGCAGGGTGGGGTAGCGGTCCAGATCGAGTTGCCCGAGGTCTTCGACTGCGGCGGCGAACCTCCGGTCGGAGACGGTTCCGGCGATCCATCGCTTGCGCAGCACCGCGACGGTCTCGACGTCGACCAAGTCCGGCGCGGCGACGTCACCGGCGCTGCGGAATTCCTGGCGGGCTCGCCGGCCATCGCTTCCGTCGTCACCGACGACGTTGGCCAGCACGGACGCGTCGATGACGATCAACGCCGCTCCCGCTCGGCAACGAGGTCATCAGCAGCCTGCTGCAGGCCCACCCGGCCACCGCGGTGGCGCTCGATGCGATCCAGCACTTCATCAACTCCCGGCCGCTCCGCCAGCCGGCGCAGCTCACCCGCCAGGTACTGCTGCAGCGACTGGCCGCGCCGCTCAGCCCGGCGCTGCAAAGCGGCGTGCACGTCGTCGGGGACATCACGTACCAGCAAGTTCGGCATGCTTACATTATGCTATCACTGCGGGCCGCGGTGCAAGGCAGCAGGGCGCCGCGCAGCGCGGACGCGACTGCCACGTAAAGCGCGAGGAACCGCCTTATGGATGCTCTCGGATGCTCGGTCGAGTAGCGGGTGGGACTCGCAGATCAGGTTGTTCTGCAGCCCGGTTGCTGGATGCGAGGCGCCTCAGGCCTCGGCGGTAGGCACGTTTGTGGCTGGTGGTGCCGGGACCTGGCAGCCTGCCGGTTCCCGGCCGGTGGTTCTATGCCGGGTTGCCCAGTCGCGTTGCTGGTCCGAGCGCGGTGTTGAGGTCGTTCCAGAGGTCGTCGATGTGTTCGCAGCCGACGCTCAGGCGCAGCAGCCCGGGCGGCACGTGTTCTTGGTCGGGGAGCTTGCTGCGCCGTTCGATGGTGCTTTCGACGCCGCCCAGGCTGGTGGCGTGGACGATGACATGTACGGCGTCGCAGAGCCGGTCGGCGGTGGGGGCGTCGGCGACCTCGAAGGCCAGCACGGCGCCGAAGCCGGTCATCTGCGCGGCGGCGGTTTGGTGGCCGGGGTGGCCGGGCAGGCCGGGGTAGCGCACGCGGCTGACGGCGGGGTGCTGGTCGAGCCGGCGGGCGAGTTCGGCGGCGTTGGCCTGGCCGCGCTCGAGCCGCAGGGCAAGGGTGCGCAGGCCGCGCAGCGCCAGGAAGGCCTCGAGGGCTCCGGGGGTTGCGCCCGACAGGCCTCGCCGGTGGCGCAGGCGCTCGGCGAGGGTCTGCTCGCGGGCGATGGTGATGCCGGAGAGCAGGTCGGAGTGGCCGCCGATGAATTTGGTGGTGCTGTGCACGACTACGTCCGCGCCGAGTGCCAGCGGCTGTTGCAGCAGTGGCGTCGCGAAGGTGTTGTCGACGCCGACGAGTGCCCCGGCGTGACGGCCGGCGGCGCACAGGGCGGGAAGGTCGGCGATGTCGAGCAGCGGATTGGAGGGGGTCTCCAGCCAGAGCAGGTGCGCGCCGGTGACGGCGGCCTGGACGGTGGCGGTCTCGGTCAGGTCAACGCGGTCGACGGCCCAGCGCCCTTGCTGCTGGCCGTCGGCCAGGAGCTCGCCGACCCCGAAATAGCAGTCGGCCGGGGCAACGATGCGGGCGCCGGCCGGCAAAAGGTCGAGCACGGCAGCGACCGCGGCCATGCCGGAGGAGAAAGCCACGGCGTGGCCGCCCTCCAGTTGGCCCACGGCTGTCTCCAGGGCCTCCCAGGTCGGCGTGGCGTCCGTGCGTGAGTAGGCGCGGCGGTCCTCCTCAGTACTGCCGGCATGGAAGTTGGACGCCAGCACGATGGGAACGTTGAGCGGCTCGCTGGCCGTGTGGCCAGGGCGGCCGGCACAGATGACTACTGTCTCCGGGTGCAGGCCGGCGGGTGTGGCCGACTGGTCAGCTGTCATGGTTCTCCCGTCCCTCGGTAGTGCAGTATAATGCCTTATATGAGGCAGTCAGAATTGGAGGCGCGGGCCGGGGCGGACAGCGTCGCCCGGGCGATCGGCGGCCGGGTCCGGCAGGGACGGAACAGCCGGGGCTGGACGCTGGACCAGCTGGCCGGGCGGTCTGGCGTCAGCCGCAGGATGCTGGTCAGCATCGAGCAGGGCTCGGCTAATCCGAGCATCGCGACGCTGCTGCTGATCAGTGACGCGCTCGGCATCGGGCTGCCCGCGCTGGTGGATATGGACCGCTCGCCCGGGCTGCGGGTCACCCGGGTCGGCAGCGCCCCGGTGCTGTGGCAGGGCAAGGCCGGCGGGCAGGCCGTGCTCGTCGCCGGCACCGAGCCGCCGGACGTCACCGAGCTGTGGGACTGGACGCTCGGGCCGGGCGAGAGCCACTCCAGCCCGGCGCACGCGGCCGGAACCCGCGAGCTGCTCCTGGTCCTTGACGGCCAGGTCGAACTCCGAGTGGGCCAGCACGCCGAGGTACTCGCCACGGGAGACTCGGCCTCGTTCGCCGGCGACCTGCCCCACGGATACGTCAACCCCGGCCCGCAGGTGGCGCGGTTCGCCCTGACCGTGTTCGAGCCGGGCGTGGGGCCGGGAGCACGATCGGAGGCTACCGATGCCTGAGGCGGGCATGCTTGAGGAATTCCTGGCCGGCGCCTGTGTCGATGCCGCGGTGTTCGCGCTACGGCCCGACTACCGCGCGATGCTGCTGGCCGTCGGCGGGCTCGTCCCGGGCCCGGGCGACCAGGCGAGCGACGCGCTGCTCCAGGCGGCGGAGACCGCCGCCGCTAAGGCGCTCCGCGACCGGCCGGTGGAGCAGCTCCCGCACGTGGCGGCGTGGCGGGAGGCGTACCGGGCGTTCGGGGCCAAGCCGCAGCGCACACGCAACAGCCTGGAGGCACTGCTGCGTCGGGCGGCGCCCGGGCTGCCCCGGGTGAACCGGCTCACCGACTGCTACAACGCGGTCTCGGTGCTGCACCAGATCCCGCTCGGCGGGGAAGACCTGACCCGCGACGCCGGCCCGCCGCGGCTGATCCGCGCCACCGGCGACGAGCCTTTCGACACCGTGGCTGACGGCGTCGCGGTGACCGAGCACCCCGACCCCGGCGAGGTGGTGTGGTGCGATGACGCCGGGGTGACCTGCCGGCGCTGGAACTGGCGCCAGGCCCGCCGCACCCAGCTGCGCGAGGGCACCAGCACGGCGCTGTTCATCCTCGACGCCCTGGACCCGGTGACCGGCGAAGAGCTGCACGCCGCCGCCGCCGGCCTTCTCGCCCGCCTGGCCCGGCTCGGCCCGGACGTCCGGGCCGCCCGCCGCCTGATCGCTGCCGGCCCCGGCGCCTGACGAGGGAGACTGACATGCTGATCCACCCGTGGGACGCCGCGCTCGACAGTGCCGAGTGGCAGGACTGGCTGGCAGCCACCGGCAGGTTCGGGATGCTGGCGGTCAACAACCTCGACCCGGCCCGGGCCCCGCTGGTGCTGCCCCTGCACTTCACCGTGGCCGGCGATGAGCTGCTCATGCACCTGGCCCGGCCGAACCCGGTCTGGCCGCACCTGGAGGCAGCTGCCGAGGTCCGGCTGGCCGTTACCGGCGACTACGCCTACATCCCGACGTACTGGCGGGCCAAGGCAGGAGGCCCGGACGAGGACGGCGTGCCGACCAGCTACTACGCCGCGGTGCAGTTCGTGTGCCGGCCCACCGTGGTCGATGACCCCCAGGGCAAGGCGGAGATCCTCACCGCCCAGCTCGCCGATTTCCAGCCCGAGGGCCGCCACGCCGCCGTGGCGCCTGGCGCGGCGCCGTACGGGCGGATGCTGCCCGGCATCCGCGGCGTCCGGCTGGCGGTGCTGCGGGTGGACGCCAAGTTCAAGTACGACGACGCCAACCCCGTCGAGCAGCGCCAGCGCGTCATCGGCCGCCTCGAGCAGCGCAGCCACGGGCTCGACGCCGGGGCCGCGGCCCAGCAGCGGCGGCGCCTAGCCGCGATCGGTGACTGGAAGACCCGCCGGGAGCGACCGTGACCCCACGTACCAGTCCTCCGGAATCCTGGCCGGTTGCTGTACTTTCCTGCTGTACTGGCCGGCCCCAGCCGGCACGCGCGCTTCGCCGACGCGTAGCTGGTCAGAGTGTGTGAGACAATGCCGCACCGGCCATCCTCATTGATTGCCGCTGGCTGCATGACTCGGTTCGGTCGTCCCCCCTGTGCGGGCGGATCTCAGCACGTGAGGTTAGCGTCGTCTCAGGCTGACTTCATTCGTGCCGTCTGCGGGCTCCCGGTTCGAGCGCGTTGACTTCAGCGAGCCGTCCGGCTAGTGAACTAAACGGGAGGTGCTGTCACGACCGGTGCAGGCGGGCCGGGTCCTGCGCGCTGCGGCGCGGCCCCGGGTTCCTGTGGGCGCGAGCCGTGCTCGGGAGACGGGGGGCCGGAGAGCAGTGTCAGCAGCAGGCCGCAGGCGTAGGCGGCAAGGACGAGTGCCGGCAGCCTGCCGCCGGGGGCAAAGCCGGCGATCGCGAGCCTGGCCAGGCCGAACCCGGCGGTGGCCAGCCCGGCCACCAGGACGGCCGGTGACCAGGGCCGGCCGGGCCCAAGCCCGGTAGGCAGCATGCGCAGCAGGGGCCGGTGCAGCCAGAGCAGGCCGGCGATGAGCGGAACCAGGATCACGGCCAGCAGGGCCTCCCAGGCCGGGCGCAGCTGCCACCACTCGGCCGATCCGATCCGTGGCTGGGGGATCATCCCGGTCGGGTAGAAAGCGACCGCCGCGATGATCACCGGCACCATGTGCCACAGGTAGACCAGCATGACCGTGGGGCTGAGCCGGGTGACGGGCCGCCACCAGCGGGGGCGGGCGAGCAGCCGCGACACCGCGGGCACCGCCGCCAGGAGCAGCCCGGTCTCGGCGGCCGCATAGGCCAGCAGCGCAACCGATGGCGGGGTGGTGTTGCCCACGCGCTCGCCCGCCCCGATCATGTCGATTGGGAAGGGGCCCCACGCCACGAGGCCAGCCATGGCCGCGGCGCCCGCGGCGGCGAGCGCGTACGGGCGCCACCGCGGGCGGGTCAAGGTGCCATCCCGCCAGGCGAACCCCCACACGTACATCGAGCCCCACACCAGCAGGTAGTTCACGTAGCCGAGGACCGGCAGATGAGCGCCGACCACGCCCACGTCCACGGCGGCGGCGGCGAGTGCCATCACCGCGGGGACGGCAAGACCCCACCGCTGGTGGGCGGCCAGCATCACCGGGGTCAGCGCGATCAGCAGCAGGTATACGGGCAGGAACCACAGCTGCAGCGCGACGAGCCAGCCGGCCCGGGCCAGCTCGGCCGCACCCGCCCCCGCTGCCCGGGCCACGGCGACGGCCAGGACCATTGCCGTCACGTACACCGTCGTCGGCCACAGCAGCCCAATCGCGCGGTCACGGACCCATCCGGCCCAGGCCTCGCCCTGCGCGTGGTGCCGCGTCCACGAGATGGCGTGGACGTAGCCGCCAACCAGGAAGAAGACCGGCATCACCTGGAAGACCAGGGTGACCCAGCCGCCCCAGCTGACGTAGCGGATCGCGTCGAGCCCGGACAGCTGCCCGTGCCGGTAGGTGATGCTGATCAGCAGCCAGTGGCCTGCCACCACCGCGGCGATCGCGAGTACCCGCAGCAGGTCCGCGTAGCGGTTCCGCCCTGCCGCCGATCCGCGATCGCGGGCGGGCGTCATGCCATGAGCTTGGCACGCGGGCCCGCTGCCACGGCAGGGACGCAGTTCCCGCAGCACGTGGACCAACGCCCCCGCGCCAGACTGCCAGGGTCCGCGCGACCGGGCAGGTACCTGGCCCCGAGGCGGCCGCTACCCGGTGATCACCGCTGGGCCGTCTGCACAGGACACAGTGGGATCTGGCGACGTCACCCCCTCCGGTTGCAGAGCGCCTCGATATCTGTCGCGAAATCGCGGGCGACCATGTTCCTGCGGACCTTGGCCGAGGGCGTGAGCTGGCCGGAGGCCTCGGTGAAGTCCGTGCCGAGGATCCGGAACCTGCGGATCGACTCCGCGCGCGACACCGCCTTGTTCGCCTCATCCACGGCCAGCTGGATCTCCGCGATCAGTTCGGGGTCCTCGGCGAGGTCATGTGGCGTGGCGCCGGCGGGCCGCCGGCGCTGGCGTTGCCAGGACTCCAGCGCCTCGGGATCCAGCGTCACCAGGCAGGCGATGTAGGGACGGCCGTCGCCGATCACCATGCACTGGCTGACCAGCGGGTGCGCGCGGACCCGGCCCTCGAGCACGGCGGGCGCGACGTTCGTGCCGCCGGCGGTGACGATCAAGTCCTTGTGCCGGCCGGTCACCCGCAGGAAGCCCGCATCGTCCAGCGCGCCGATGTCGCCTGTGCGCAGCCAGCCACTGGAGTCCAGCACCTTCGGCCGCCCCGTCGTCCCGGAGGTATAGATGACGGTCGCCAGGTCAGCGGCCTTTCTGCCACTCCGGCGCTGGTCCAGTTGCTCCTTGCTGATTTGGCCGCCGCCGGACGCCAGCGTGTCCAGTCCGTCGATCATCCAAAGGTGCTCCACGCCGGGAAGCCTGCACCGGACGCTGCTGATGATCTCCTCGTGCGTGCTGGTCTCGGCGAAGACGGCGCGCGCCGCCGAGTCGCCGAGGATCCACTCGACCTGTTCAGCCGAGGAGGTTTTCATACACCGGCACCGTAACGCCGCCCGCCGCCCAGATGGCGTAATCGATCAGCGTCCACTCATAGCGGGTGCGCGACATCAGCCCAACCCGGTCGCCCGGCTCGATGCCCGCGGCGATGATCCCCCTGGCCAGTGTGGCCACCTCAGTGCGGAACTCCGCAGCCGTCACATCCTGCCAGCCGTCCCGGGGCGTCCGCCTGCGCAGCATGGCCACGCCCGGCTCCGCCTGCGCCCGGCGGAAAATTACATCCACGAGTCTGGCGGACGCCTGAATCTCACCAGCGCGGGCATGCTGAACTCGCGCATGGCGCCTCCCTGGCGACGGCGTTACGGCCCGATCTTCCTGGACCGTACAACGCCGACTCCAATCGCAACATCGGGCACATGGCTTCCTCACCCCTTGTGGGAGCGCAATCCGACCGAGCTATAACGCGGGCCGCCTCTTCTGGCTGAACGCGGCTGCTGTCCCGCCAGGTCGGTGGTCCTGCGCGTGCCGGCCGGATCAGCATCCTCGCTTGGCAGAACCGGTGGCCCCTGCCGGGGGCGGTCAGCGTCTGGACTCGGGCACCAGCACCTGCCGCAAGGTGTCGAAGTCCTCCACGCACTTGCCGGTGCCGAGCACCACCGACTCAAGCGGGTTGTCGGCGACGTGGACCGGCATGCTGGTTTCCTCGCGCAGCCGGTCGGGTAGCCCGCGTAGCAGCGCGCCGCCCCCGGTCAGCACGATCCCCCGGTCCATCACGTCCCCGGCCAGCTCGGGCGGGCACTTGTCGAGCGTTGACTTGATGGTGTCGACGATCCGGCTGACTGGCTCCTTGATGGCGCGCCGGATTTCCTCCGCGGAGATCACGATGGTCTTCGGCAGGCCGCTCACGAGGTCCCGGCCTCGTATCTCCGCGTGCGGCTCATCCACGGACGGGTACGCGGACCCCAGGGCCATCTTGATTTCCTCGGCGGTGCGATCGCCCAGCATGAGCGAGTACTCCTTCTTGCCGAAGGTGATGATCGCCTGGTCGAGTTCGTCTCCAGCAACGCGGATCGACTGAGAGGTGACGATGCCGCCCAGCGAGATCACCGCGACCTCGGTAGTGCCGCCGCCGATGTCCACCACCATGTTCCCGGTTGGCTCGTTGATAGGCAGCCCTGCTCCGATGGCGGCCGCCATCGGTTCCTCGATGATGTAGACCCGGCGGGCGCCAGCCTGATGGCCTGCCTCCTTGACGGCGCTCTGCTCCACACCGGTGATGCCGCTCGGCACCGCCACCACCACCCGCGGCTTGGCCAGGCGCCTGCGCCGGTGCACTTTCTGGATGAAGTAACGCAGCATCCGCTCGGTCACGTCGAAGTCGGCGATGACACCGTCCTTGAGCGGGCGCACGGCCACGATATGGCCGGGTGTCCGCCCGATCATCCGTTTCGCCGTGGCCCCCACTGCGACGATCTGGCCGGTGTTGGTGTTCAGCGCCACCACCGACGGCTCGTTGAGCACGATCCCGCGCCCCCGGACGTAGACCAGGGTGTTCGCGGTGCCCAGATCGACCGCCATGTCACGGCCCAGAAACGCCAGCGCGTTACTGCTCACGATGACCGCCCCTTCTGCCCGGGCACTCCACACACATCAATGGCATGCGCCCAGCCCGTGCCACGCATGCCCGCCCGGGCGCCAGGCCCTCCGCATGGCCCTGCGATCGAGGCTGGCCGACGGCAGACCCAGCGGGTAGGGCCCTTCGTCACCGGCATCCATGGCCGGTCAGTGATCATGATCTCCGCGAGGCATGCCGTGCCTGCAGTGGAGGCGGGCGAAGCTGGCCACGTGAGGACCCTCACCGGCCTCAGGAGGCCGCCGGTTCGCCCTCACCCGCGTGGTGCTCGTCGGTGACCGGGGCATGCTGACCGCGGCACGGCTACGCGAGGACGTCGGTCCTGCGGGCCTGGACTGGATCACCGCACTGCGCGCTCCGCAGGTCAAGGCGCTGGTCCGCGACGGGGCGTTGCAGCTGTCCATCTTCGATGAGATGGACCTGGCCGAGATCAGCGCCCCGGACTTTCCCGGTGAGCGGCTGGTGGCCTGCAAGAACCCGTTCCCGGAAGCCGAGCAGGCCCGCAAGCGCGAGAGCCTCCTCCAGGCCACTGAAGCTGACCTGGCGAAAATCGCCGCCGCTGCCGGGCGGGAACGCCGGCCGCTGGCGGCAAGGACAAGATCGCGCTGCGCGCCGACCGGGTGCTGCGCCGCCGCAAGGTCGCCAAGCACTTCCGGACCGAGATCACTGACAACAGCTTTACCTATGCCCGCGACGAGGAGTCCATCACCGTCGAAGCCGCCCTGGACGGCATCTACGTGCTGCGCACCAGCGTCGGGCCCAGCAGCCTCGGCAGCAGCGAGGCGGTCGCCTCCTACAAGGCGCTGGCCCACGTCGAACGGGCCTTCCGGGCCTTGAACACCGGCCTGGACATCCGCCCTATCCGCCACCGCACCGAGACCCGGGTCCGTGCGCATGTGTTCTTGCGGATGCTGCCGTACTACCTCACCTGGCACATGCACGACCGCCTCGCGCCCCTGCTGTTCACCGACGACGACAAGGCCGCCGCCGAAGCCGCCCGCCCCAGCCCTGTGGCCCCCGCTGCGCGCTCCCCGCGGGCAGCGGCCAAGGCCGCCGCCAAGCGCACCCCAGCCGGCCTTCCGGTGCACAGCCTGACCAGCCTGCTAGCCGACCTGGCCACCATCTGCCTCAACCAGATCCAGCCCGCCGGCCCCGCCCTCCCCGGCTTCCAGCT
>Ga0335079_10000721_pt1 | contig 37704 bp, 29 predicted proteins | sample Lox_Sample_33_FD_206719 | JGI IMG/M metagenome (GOLD analysis project Ga0335079, IMG submission 206719) | Soil microbial communities from Loxahatchee National Wildlife Refuge, Florida, United States - Lox_Sample_3.3 | ecosystem: Environmental > Terrestrial > Soil > Wetlands | place: USA...
TAAGTTCGACGAGGTCATTCCGATTTCGGCGACGAAGCGAAAGGGATTGGACGACCTGCTGAATAGCGTTGTCGATGTACTTCCAGCCGGGCCGGCGTATTTCCCCGACGACCAACTTACCGATCAACCTGCCCGATTCATGGCCGCCGAATCCATTCGCGAACAAGTGTTGTTGAATACCAGCGAGGAGATTCCCTATGCCACCACCGTTGTTGTGGAGCAGTTCGAGGAAGGAAAGCGGCTGACCAAGATCGCGGCGACGATCTATTGCGAACGCGAAGGGCAGAAGGGGATTCTCGTCGGGAAAGGTGGCCAGATGCTCAAGAAAATCGGGATGGCCGCACGCCTCCAGGTCGAGAAAATGTTGGGGACGAAAGTTTTCCTCGAACTCTATGTGAAGGCCGAGCCGGGATGGCGCGACTCGCGACAGTTTGTCGACGAACTCGATTGGCGGCGGCAACTGGAACAGCGTATGTTGCGCCAGGTACCGCGAGAAGGCAAAGGGCAGCCCTCCCCAGAATCAGGTGATCACGGTGCGGAGTAGCGTTATGTTATTGTATCGACCGCCTCAGAACGGGCTGCCATTGCCCAATCCGGCTCCAGGCCACTAGAATCGAAAAAGCAGAGCGCCCAGCAACTATCAATACGACCGAGCGAACTATGGAAGCAGGGGATTCTCCCGAAGAGCACTTGTCGGAGTACAACTTTGATCCCGAAAAGCTGACTCTTCGGGTACGGGTTACACTTGCCGCGAACCGTGGATCTGTAGATCCGGTGGTAGAGCAGGTCATGGCGTCCATTCACGGACTGAAGTGCATGGATGGCAAGGAAGACGCCATCGAATTGGCTTTGCAGGAAGCGCTGGCCAATGCAGTGGTTCATGGTGCCAAGGAAGACCCGAGCAAGATTGTGGAGTGCATCGTTGCCTGCGATGAACAGCGAGGAATATTGATCATTGTTCGCGACCCAGGTGAAGGATTCGACCCGAAAGCGATTCCGAGTTGCACCGTAGGAGAGCATCTGTATTCAAACCACGGCCGGGGTATTTTTCTGATCAATCAGTTGATGGACGAGGTCAAGTTCTCAAAGAACGGCACCGAGATTCATATGGTGAAGCGGTAGGTTCCTTCCCCGAGTGGTACTGCCTGATTCCATGTTGAGGTTGAATATGCAAAAACACAAAGGATTTTCCCTGATCGAATTGCTGATCGTAGTAGCCATCATTCTGATCATCGCGGCGATTGCCATTCCAAACCTGTTGCGCGCCCGCATGGCGGCGAACGAATCTTCTGCCGTGTCATCCATTCGCACGATTAACACCGGAGAGATCACCTACATGTCGGCCTATCCGACTGTCGGATACGCCACTGCGCTCAGCAATCTCGGAGGAACTTCCAATCCGTGCACGGCCTCTGCGACGTCCGCATGCCTCATCGACAGTGTCTTATCGCAGGGCGTCAAGAGTGGGTACAGCTTTACTGCATCTGGTGCGGGGGGAACTCCTGCCAGCCAGTATTACGCTGCCGGGAGTCCAGTGACGCCAAATCAGACCGGAGTTCGCAGCTTCTGTTCGTATGAAGACGCAGTGCTTCGTGTGCAATCCGCTGGGGGCGCGATTGCCGGTGAGACCGCTTGCCAGGGGCTGTCCCCGCTGAATCAATAGAAAATCCTGCCGCTATTCCTTGGCGGAGATCCCGAGCGTTTTCATCTTGCGATAAAGATGACTGCGCTCGAGGCCCAAGACTTCCGCGGCGCGCGTGACATTCCCGTGATTCTCATCGAGCTTTTTCAGGATGTAGTCGCGCTCGTATGCATCCCGAGCCTGATGCAGGGTTGAGAAATCGCCGCGTGGAGCGCGGCGGCTGCCATCCCGGTAGACAAGCGGCGGTAGGTGCTTGTTTTCGAACCGTGTTGTGGTGGGATTCATGATCACGATGCGCTCGATTACATTGCGCAGTTCGCGAACATTGCCCGGCCACGAGTAGCGCATCAAAGCATCGATGGCGTCATCACTGATTTCTCGCGGACGGCGCCCATAGGTGGCGGCAAGTTCTTTCAGGAAATGCCGTGTGAGTTGCGGTATATCCTCTTTCCGCTCGCGCAGCGGTGGAACGTAAAACGGAATCACATTTAGCCGATAGAACAGGTCTTCGCGAAAATTGCCGCGGGATTGTTCCTCTTCCAGGTCCTTATTCGTGGACGCAATCACGCGGACGTCCACGGTAATCGTCTTGTCGCTTCCCACAGGCGTAAAACGCTGTTCGTCGAGTGTCCGCAGCACTTTCGACTGCGTCTTTAGGCTCATATCGCCAACTTCGTCAAGGAAGAGCGTGCCGCCGTTCGCCCTCTGAAACTTGCCTTCTTTGTCAGAGGAAGCTCCAGGGAAAGATCCTTTGTAGTGGCCGAACAGCTCGCTCTCGATGAGATCCTCGGGGATGGCGGCGCAGTTGACCTCGACGAAGGTTTCGTCCTTCCGCAAGCTCTGTGCGTGTATGGCATGAGCGACAAGTTCCTTGCCTGTGCCGGATTCTCCGTAGATCAGTACGCGTCCGTTGGTGGGAGCCATCAAGCTGATCTGCTGCCGCAAAGCTTTCATCGGAATACTGTCTCCGACGATCACACTCTTTGCCTGCAGTTGTTTCTTGAGATCGAGATTCTCGCTGTGCAGCTTTCTCGATTCAATCGCGTTCTTGACGACAATCAGAGTTCGCTCGAGCGAGAGCGGTTTTTCCAGGAAATCGTAAGCACCGAGCTTGGTAGCGCGTACCGCAGTTTCGATGGTGCCATGGCCGGAGATCATGATCACTTCCGGCGGATCTTCCAGTTCACGGATTTGCTGAAGAGTCTCCAATCCATCGATCCCCGGCAGCCATATATCAAGCAGAACGACGTCGAAGTTACCCTTGCGCGCCAGTTCGAGACACTGTTCGCCGCTGTCGGCCGACGTCGCGGAATAACTTTCATCCGCCAGGATCGCAGCCAGAGAATCCCGGATTCCAGCTTCGTCATCAACGATCAGGATGTTATGCATGTTGGGGAATGGCGGGTGTGGCCGCGGATTCAGGGACCACCGGCAGTTCAATGATAAACCGCGAACCGACAGGCAGATTCTTTTCGACGCGGATCGAGCCGTGATGATCCTCAATGATGCGGCTGACGATCGAGAGACCGAGTCCGGTGCCGCGTTTCTTGGTGGAGAAGTACGGCAGGAACAGCTTTTCCTTCAATTCTCGGGTGACACCGTGCCCGGTGTCGGCGACGGTAATTTCGACGGCATCGCGGCTGGCCACAAGCACGGTGGAGATGCCAATCTCCCGTACGACCGCGTCCTGCGAAGCTTCGGCAGCGTTGTCGACTAGATTCGCTACCGCGCGCTTGATCGCCTCCGCATCGGCCATCACTTTGGGCAGGTCCGCGGCCAGCGAAGTGTGCAGCCGTACGCCTTCCAGACGTCCGTGGAATAAGGACAGTGCTTCCTCAATGACCTCGTTGATGTCCGACGGCTCCGGCTTGGCTACCGGGAAGCGCGCAAGCGTCGAGAACTCGTCTACCAGTTGACGCACGGTTTCGACGGCCCCGGCGATCGTCTCTGCGCACGAACGCAATACCTCCGGGAACGCCGGGTCTGTCGGCGATGAGCGGTCGAGGTGGCGTTGGATCCGTTCTGCGGAAAGCGAGATTGGCGTCAGTGGATTCTTGATCTCGTGCGCGACGCGCCGGGCGACCTCGCGCCAGGCGGCCTGCTTCTGCGCCTTCAGCAGATCGGAGAGGTCTTCGAATACGACGACATAGCCCGAACGCTCACCCAACTGACCCAGCGTCGCGACGGTGACGGCGACGTTCAGTGTTCCACGGGGCAACTGCAATTCCATCTGGCTGGTGCTGGTGCCCATGCGGTCGCCGCGGCGGAGCAAGAGCTCGAAATCTTCCAAAACCTCAGCCGGGAAAACTTCTTCCAGAGATGCGCCGAGCAGTATCTCGGGTGCGGGATCGTGTCCACCGTCCGGATGGAACATACGAAGCATCGCCTGGTTCACGTGCGTCACGAGGCGATTCGCGTCGAGCGAGAGAACGCCCGTCGGAATGCTCTCCAGAATGGTTTCGATTTGCCGGCGGCGCTGATCGAGTTCGGCATTGACCGAGCTCAGATCGCGGCTGGACGCCTCAATCTGGCGGCGGCTAGCCTCGAGATCCTCGGCCATGCGATTGAAGGAACGCACGAGATCGCCGATTTCGTCGGCGGAACTGACGTCGACGCGGTAGTCGAGTTGTCCACGTGAGATTGCCTGGGTTGCTTCCGCAAGCGCTGAGAGAGGGCGCGTGACAATCTTCGACAGGAAAAGTGCGAGCCACGTCGTAACGAACAGAACACTCATCGTAAGGAGCAGCAGCAGGCCCATGTAGGTCCGGCGCACCACGCGGCGTTCGCGCGCAAGATTGTAGTAGCGACGCTGACTGTCTTCGACCTCGTGAACCGTTTCTGTAAATCCCCGGGGAAGCGGAATGGCAACTAGAATCATTCCTCCACCTTGCACGGACGCGCTGCCCAAGGTGTATTCCGTTCCTTGCCACGAAAACTGCGCCGGATGGGAGGCCGCCAAAGTCGAAATTGGCAGGGAATTCTTCATTACCGGCCACGGAGAAGGTGCATTGAAACTTGCTTCGGCGTTACCGTCTTTGATGGCCAGCGCGAACCCCCCCTGCAACGTGAGTTCGTGATGCTGGAACTCGCTAATCACACCCGAATAGCCGTGTCCAGAAAAACCGCGTTCGGTCTCAGGGGAGGCCGCGATCGCAGCCGCTTCAGCGCGCGCATTCTGGGTGGCGTAATCGGCCAACAGTGACGCCATCTTGTGCGTGTCTGACCGGACTTCTTCCACCGGCGTGGAAAACCACTTGTCGATGGAGCGGTTCATCAATCCATAGGCGAACCAGTACATCACCACAACCGGAACGGATGACAGAAGGAGTGCTCCGGCGACCATGCGTGTGCGAAACTTCGAGCCCAAAACTCCCAGGCGGCGTTCTGCAAAAAGCTTCAGCAGGTTGCGCATCAGCACGAATGTCAGCGCAACGAAGAGCAAGAAAATCAGCGCGGAAAGCGCAGCCAGAACGACGATTTCCTGGTTGTTTCCCGGGTGCAGGAAGTTCAGATCGAAAGCGGTTTCAGAAACGAGAATGGCGAGGAGAGCGAAGACAGAAATCGACAGCAGGATGATCACCTGCTTGCGATACGACGTTTTGGGTGCTCGGTTTGAGACCGGCTGAGGCACGCGATCTTCGCTCCGGGAGCGGGTTGCCCCCCGTTGTGTGCAAGTCATTATAGATGCACCGAGAAGTCGACACGCTGCAGGATGCAGCGCAAAAGTTGCCGATTGTGAGACCTACTTGAGAGTCAATAATTCCTGGAGAATGGCGTCATAGGAAGGCTTCGGCTTGTAGTTGCGGTCGAAGGGAAGAGCCGCTCCGCGGGATCCGTGGGAATGCGAGCCGATCCATGAGTATTTGTCGGTGAAGCCCCAGGTTTGAATGGCGCTGCATCCGGAAGAATGCAGGCAAGCTTTTACGATACGTCGGTAGAGGTCCGCTTGTTTCTGCAAATCGGATGGCTGAGCCTGTCCCGCCGAGTCGACCGGAAGGGAAACATCCAGTTCCGTGATGTGAACCTGCAGGCCCAGCGCGGTCAGTCGCGCGATGTTAGCGGCGAGAGCAGAAGTATCGAAATCGAGATTGGAGATGTGCATCTGCAGTCCCACGCCGCTAATCGGGACGCCACGCTGCTTGAAACCCTTGACCATGGCAAAGATGGCATCCGACTTGGGGTTCATACCTTCGCCATCTACCTCGTTATAAAACAGCAGCGCTTTGGGGTCGGCTTCGTGCGCCCATCGAAAAGCCAGTTCTATGTAGGCGGTGCCGTGGTCTGCGAAGCCGATTCCCGGGCGGTTGTACCAGATGGAGTCTTTGAGCTGGGCGCGTTCATCGAGCGCTTCGTTGACCACGTCCCAGGCAAATACCCGGCCAGCGTATCGCTTCACTTCCGTGCGGATGTGTTCCTCAAGAAGGTGCGAGAGTTCCTGCGGTGTGAATGTGCCCTGAGCCAGCCATTTGGGATTGTCGTGATCCCAAACCAGGCAATGGCCGCGTACCTTCATGTTGTGCAAACGGGCGTATTCGACGATCTGATCGGCGCCGGTGAAGTCAAAACTGGCTGGATTGCGCCGAACCACCCACCATTTCATAGCGTCTTCCGGTTCAATCAGGTTGAATTCGCGCGCGAGGGTCTGGGAGTAGGCAGGCTCGCTGAACAATGACGGACGAACTGCGGTACCAACTAGTAGATGAGATCTCTCGGCGGCTTGTCGCAGGGTCGGAGTAGATGCTGGCGTTGCAATCAGCAGAACGGCACAAGTCGCGAGTCGCCACATATCAATTACTTACCTTGGGGAAGGAAGTTACGTAAAGGACAATCGTCGCATTTTGGCTTTGATTTCCCACAATGGTTCTTACCTACTCCGACAATCAGTCCGTGCATTTCGTTGTAAACCTGGACCAGTGCGGTGCGATGTGCGGTGCTCATGGCAGAGGGAGAATGGGCGGCTCCACGAAGAGGAATGAGCGGGGGAGCAAGCTGGAGCGGATGAGATTCCTGATCTTGCGCGACCGGCGCCAGAGCAGTCTGAACGAGCTGCCGTATTTCTTCGTAATCCGTCCTCTCACCAACGATGTCATGGCGGGATAGGATGCGCCGTGTATAGGCATCCACCACGAACACCGGATGATTCCCGGCATAGAGAAGGATCGAGTCGGCCGTTTCGGGTCCGATTCCATTGAGATCCAGCAAGATACTCCGCAGTTTGTCGGTGGGCTCTGAAAACAATTTGTCGAGCGAGCCGCCATATTGCTTGTCGAGAAATCGGACGAACGTCTTGAGGCGTGCTGCTTTCTGACGGAAATATCCCGAAGGGCGAATGAGGCGCTGCAGCTTTGAAAGCGAAACACAGCGGATACCGTCGAGGGTCAGAATGCCGCCATCGCGAAGATTTGCGAGTGCGCGCTCGACGCTCGTCCATGCCGTGTTCTGCGTGAGATAGGCGCCGACGACCACTTCAAAGCGCGACTCCGCGGGCCACCAGTGTTGGGGGCCCCATGCGCGACAAAGAGCGTCGTAGTATTTGCGCAATTCCTTTCGCTGAAGAACTCGTGGCAAACCGCAAGAACCTCTCTGCGAGTCTAGCGGAGCCGTAAAACCCGTGCCAAATGTCGGCCTCGAATGGTACCCACGATTACCAAAGTGCATGTACGCGAGCGGCTGAAACAACTCAATATTTGTCCGAAATGGGCAATTCGCGCATAGATCAGGCGTCGGAAGCGCTTGAAGACAGGCTCTCTCGCTGAGTTCAAGTACTTCGGTAAGTGGTGCCGTAATCCACTTGCGTTGACAATTTATGTCAACGCGAATGAACTGCATCTCTCTCCCAACAGTGCCGCAGTTCGTTTGTGCCATGCCCGCAAAAGTGCGTGGCATCGTTCCATCGAGTGGCTAGGAGATCTGCGTATGTCTCAACGGCTGGGTGACCTTCTCGTCAAAGAGAAGATCATTACCCCAGAGCAGTTGGAACAAGCGAATAAGGTGCAGAAGGAGCAGAGCTGCCGTCTGGGGTCTGCCCTTGTGAAGCTCGGCTTCCTCACAGATGAGGACGTCACCAACTTCCTTTCGCGCCAGTACGGCGTGCCCGCGATCAATCTTTCGTATTTCGAGATTGATCCTGCCGTGGTCAAGCTGATCCCGTTCGAGACTGCCAAGCGCTATCAGATTCTCCCGCTGAGCCGCGTAGGCGCATCGCTGACAATCGCGATGGTCGACCCGACGAACGTCTTCGCGATGGACGATATCAAGTTTATGACCGGCTTCAACATTGAGCCGGTAGTCGCGTCGGAAAGCTCCATTCTGGCGGGCATTGACAAGGCGTACGGATCAACCAAGGAAGAAGACCTCGAAGCCGTGATGCAGTCGATGTCGGAAATGACCGACAGCGATGTCGAACTGGCATCCGAACAGCAAGAGATGGAGCTGTCGGAGCTCGAGAAAGCGGCCGACGAGGCTCCGGTCGTAAAGCTGGTCAACGTGATTCTGGGCGATGCCGTAAAGCGGGGCGCCAGCGATATCCACATTGAGCCCTACGAAAAGGAGTTTCGCGTCCGCTTCCGTATTGACGGTGTGCTGCAGTCGATCATGTCCCCGCCGATGAAGCTGCGAGACGCGATCACGTCTCGTCTGAAGATCATGTCGAAACTCGACATCAGCGAAAAACGGCTGCCGCAAGACGGCCGAATCATGCTGAAGATGAACATCGGTGGGCGCAAGAAGCAGCTCGATTTCCGAGTCAGCACGCTTCCCGTGTTGTGGGGCGAAAAGATCGTGCTCCGGTTGCTCGACAAGGAGAACCTGCGCCTCGATATGACGAAACTCGGTTTCGAGTCCGAGTCGCTCGTGAAATTCGAGAAAGCCATTCTCAAGCCGTACGGCATGGTTCTGGTCACGGGGCCGACCGGATCGGGCAAAACGAACACGCTGTACTCGTCGATCTCGCGTCTGAATCAGCCCGACACGAACATCATGACGGCCGAGGATCCGGTTGAATTCCAGTTGCAGGGCGTCAACCAGGTCCAGATGAAAGAGCAGATCGGATTGAACTTTGCCGCTGCCCTGCGATCGTTCTTGCGACAGGACCCGAACATCATTCTCGTCGGTGAAATTCGAGACTTCGAAACGGCAGAAATCGCCATCAAGGCGGCACTTACCGGACACCTTGTGCTTTCGACCCTGCATACCAACGGTGCTCCGGAAACAATCACCCGCCTGATGAACATGGGTATCGAACCATTCCTGGTCGCAACCTCCGTACACCTGATCTGCGCGCAGCGCCTGGTTCGCCGGGTCTGCAAAGACTGCACTGAGCCAGTGGATGTTCCGCCGCAGACTCTGATCGATGCCGGATTCAGTCCCGAAGAGTCCAAAACGGTGAAGATCCAGAAGGGCAAGGGTTGCAGCGTTTGCAACAACACGGGCTACAAGGGCCGCTGCGGTTTGTACGAAGTAATGGAAGTGGATGACGAAATTCGCGAACTCGTTTTGGTCGGTGCCTCGGCCGTCGAGTTGAAGAAGAAAGCGATCGAGCGCGGCATGATCACTCTGCGGCGCAGCGGTTTGATCAAGGTCGCAGCGGGCATGACGACGCTGGAAGAGGTAGCGCGCGAAACGATTCACTAGAACGGCCGTTCGTCGTCCGCCGTTTGCCTTTGGCCAACGACTAGCGGCGAACGACCGACGACGTAGTCCAAGATCTTGAACCGAGAGGGAGCTTCATCATGGGTTTGTCGCTTAGCGATCTGTTGAAACGAATGCTGGAGATGAACGGAAGCGATTTGCACATCACCACCAACTCGCCGCCGCAGATTCGCGTGCACGGCCACCTCGTGCCGCTGGATCTTCCGCAAATGACGCCTGCCGAGACCAAGCAGTTGGCCTACAGCGTCATGACCGACTCTCAGAAGCACCGTTTTGAAGAGAGCCTCGAACTCGACTTCTCGTTTGGCTTGAAAGGACTGGCTCGCTTTCGTGCCAACGTCTTCAACCAGCGCGGCGCGACCGCGGCGGTTTTCCGTCTCATTCCGTTTGAAATCAAGTCGTTCAATCAGCTCGGGCTGCCTCCGGTGGTCAGCAAGCTTTGCGACAAGCCGCGTGGCCTGGTACTGGTGACAGGACCTACTGGCTCCGGCAAATCCACCACGCTGGCGGCCATGATCGACAAGATCAACAGCGAGCGCCACGACCACATCCTGACCATCGAAGATCCGATCGAATTCGTTCACATGAACAAGAATTGCGTCGTGAACCAGCGCGAGCTGCACGCTGATACCAAGAGCTTTAGCGACGCGCTCCGCGCCGCTCTTCGTGAAGACCCGGACGTCGTGCTGATCGGCGAAATGCGTGACCTGGAAACCATCGAGTCGGCCCTGCGAATCGCGGAAACCGGCCACTTGACTTTCGGTACCTTGCACACGAACTCGGCTACGTCGACCATCAACCGAATCATCGACGTGTTCCCAGCACACCAGCAGCCGCAGATTCGCGCGCAGTTGTCGCTGGTGCTGGAAGGCATCATGTGCCAAAGCCTTGTGCCGAAAACCGACGGCAAGGGACGCGCCATGATTATGGAAGTGCTCGTACCCAACGCGGCCGTGCGCAACCTGATCCGCGAAGACAAGATTCACCAGATTTACTCGTCCATGCAGTCCGGACAAGAGAAGTTCGGAATGCAGACGTTCAACCAGTCGCTGGCCACGGCGTACTTCCAGAAGCAGGTTTCTCTGGAAACCGCTCTGGCGCGGTCCAGCAACGTGGACGAATTGCAGGAAATGATCAACCGCGGCGCCAGTCTGCTTACCCGGCCGACAGCGGCTGGGTCCGCAATGGCCCGTGGTGCAACTTCAAAACACTGAAGCTCAGCGAAGGGCGGCAGTACCACGCAGGAACGGAGTAACGAGGAGAGACTAAATCATGCCAGTCTTTACATTTTCGGGCAAAGACGCATCGGGACAGAAGATATCCGGAGAGAGGATGGCGGCCAACAAAGCGGCGTTGGCGCAGGCCTTGCGGCGCGAGCGGATCACGCCCGGAGCCATCCGCGAAAAGGGCAAGGAGTTTTCGCTGCCCACATTCGGATCGGGTAAGGTCGCAACCAAAGACATCGCGATCTTCTTCCGTCAGTTCTCCGTCATGATCGATGCTGGCCTGCCGCTGGTCCAATGTCTGGAAATTCTCGCGGCGAACCAGGAAAACCAGTCGTTCCAGAAAATTTTGACGGGTGTCCGGACGACGGTGGAAGGTGGCGCCACGTTAGCGAACGCGATGCGGCAATATCCCGTTGTTTTCGACGACCTCACCACGAACATGATTGAGGCCGGCGAAACGGGCGGTATTCTCGACATCATTCTGCAGCGCTTGGCGACGTACGTCGAAAAAGCGGTGCGGTTGAAATCAGCCGTCAAGTCCGCATTGATATATCCATGCGCCGTTGTGGGCATGGCGGTGTTGATCGTCGGTGCATTGTTGAAGTGGGTCGTGCCGATTTTTGCCAACCTGTTTGCCGGACTAGGCGTAAACCTGCCGCTGCCGACCCGCATTGTCATGGGGCTCAGCGCGTTTGTGCAGGCGTTTTGGTGGATGTTCCTGGTGGGTGCGGTTGCGCTCGTGTTCGGCATCAAGCAAATTCGCAAGCATCCCCGCGGAAAATACTACTTCGACAAGATGCTGCTGAACCTGCCGGTGCTCGGATCACTGCTGCGCAAGATCGCGGTTGGCCGATTCACCCGTACGCTCGGAACCCTGATCACTTCAGGCGTGCCGATTCTTGAGGGCCTCAGCATCACTGCCAAGACCTCGGGCAACGCGGTACTGGAAGAGGCGCTGATGAAGGTTCGCAAGGCCATCGAAGAAGGCCGGACGATCGTCGATCCGCTGCGTGAGTGCGGCGTGTTTCCGAACATGGTGACGCAGATGATCGGCGTCGGTGAAGCGACGGGCGCCATGGATTCGATGTTGCAGAAGATCGCTGACTTCTACGAAGAAGAAGTAGACGCGGCGACCAAAGACATGTTGGCCATGCTCGAACCGGTCATCATCGGAATTCTCGGTATTTCGATTGGCGGCATCGTCATTTCGCTCTACATGCCGTTGTTCGCCATGATTGCCAAATTGGCGGGCTAACCGCAGCGAAGGTTTCAGAGTGAAGAGGTTTCAAGGTTCGTCGTCTCGAACCCTTGAAACCTCGACACCTTGAAACGTTGAAACTGGATCTCCCCATGCAATCGACGTTCGACGAGCGGAATTGGCTGGTATGGTTGGTCCGGGTCCGCATCTTCATCCTGACGCTGTTGCTGGCCATCGAACTCGCGGTAGCGCAATTCACTCCCGCGCCTGTGCCGATGCGGCTGTTCATCAGCACGATCCTCTTCTGGTATAGCCTCTCGTTGTTTTACGTGCTGCTTTTGCAGGTCTGGCAGGAACACCGCTTGCAGGCCTCCCTGCAAGTCCTCACGGATCTAATTCTCGTCAGCGTCGTAGTCCACGAGACCGGCGGATGGGACAGTTCTCTCAACTTTCTTTATCCGCTTGTCATCATCGTTGCGGCAGTGTTGCTCCCACGAATCTGGGCGCAGCTTCTGGCCGCGCTGGCATTCATTCTCTACGGGACCGTGTTGGAGTTGAATTATTACGGCCTGGTCCCGTCCTACTGCACGACACATCCTGAGTTGAAAGCTCTGCAGGCGATCATCTTCGTGAACCTGTTTGCGTTTCTGACCGTCGCGTATCTTGCCGGTCTGCTTACCGCGAAACTGCGGCAGGTTGGAGTTCAACTGCAGGACACCAGCGGAGCGCTGGAGAGCCTGCAGGCTCTGCACGAGCACATCATTCATTCGATCAGCAGCGGGTTGATCACAACGGGCCTCGACGGCCGCATCACGTTGATCAATGCCAGCGCGCAGCGTCTGCTTGAGCGAAGCCCGTCCGATCTGCTCGGTAAGCCAGTCAACGAATTGTTTATCGACCAATTGCCGACGGTGGAGTCCCAGAGCTCGCACGGCGAAGTGCGATTCGATGTTCCCAACCGCTTTCGCAAGACGATGCGGGTGCGCGTTTCAGCCCTGACTGTTCCAGGGCAAGGGGACACCGGATATGTTTACGTGCTCGATGATCTGACAGAAGTTCGCCGCCTGGAGCGGGAAGTCCGCATGCAGGACCGGCTGGCAGCTGTGGGCCGGCTCGCTGCGGCGATCGCCCACGAGATCCGGAATCCGCTGACGTCGATCGCGGGATCCGTCAGTATGCTCTCCGGCTTGCCCGAGATGAACGACGACCATCGTCGGCTGCTGGATATCGTCACGCGCGAGTCGCAGCGACTGAATGGAATCATCACCGACTTCCTGGCGTACTCCCGGACCAAGCAATATCGTTTCGACAAGGTAGATCTGATCCAACTGGTGGAAGACACGCTGACGCTCATGGATCACCGTATGACCGCCGAAAAGACTGGGATCACCATCGAGAGAAAGTTTCCTGAGGGTGAAGCCTGGACGACGGCAGACGGCGACAAGCTCAAGCAGGTGTTCTGGAATATTTGCGAAAATGCCGTGCGGGCCATGCAGAACGGCGGGACCCTCACCGCAGCCTTGGAGCCGCTGGGCCAGGATTGGCAGATTTCGTTTGCCGATACCGGATCTGGTATGACCCCCCAACAGGTCGAGAAGATATTTGAGCCGTTTCAGTCAGATTTTGAAGGTGGCACAGGTTTGGGATTGGCGATTGTCTATCAGATCGTGCAGGCTCACGAAGGCAAGGTCTGGGCCCGTTCCAAACTCGGGAAGGGAACGACGATGGTGCTGCGGCTCCATCGCATGGAGGCTGTTCCGGCAACGCCGGGCGGCAAGCAGGAACTTCATACACAAGGTGTAGCGTCGCAGCCTGCGCTGGCTGCCGCTGGAGGAACACGTGGCTAACATCCTTGTCTGCGATGACGAGCGTTCGATTTGCGAAATGCTGGACATCTCTCTGCGCCGGGAGGGACACCGGGTGGAGACTGTCCAAGCCGGCCAGCTGGCGAAGAACAAGATCGACGGCGCCTTGTACGACGTCATCATTACCGATATCAAAATGCCTAACATCGACGGCATTGAGGTGCTGCGTCACGCGCACCGCGTTTCTCCGGATTCGGCCGTCATCCTGATCACTGCTGTCGATGATTACGAAGCTGCGGTGGAAGCTGTCAAGGCCGGAGGCGCGAGCGACTACATCCGCAAAAGCCCGGGTCTGGTGGACGAAATCAAAATCGCGATCAAGCGCGCCCTGGAAAAGATTGTTCTCAGCAAACAGAACTTTGCGCTGAGGCGCGACGCCGCCACGCGGAACTCGCTCGATAACATCATCGGTTCCAGTCCGGCGATGGAAAAGCTGAAGCAGACTTTGCGGACAGTTGCCTCAACCGCCAGCACCGTCTTGATTCACGGGGAAAGCGGCACCGGCAAAGAACTCGTGGCACGGGCGGTCCACATCTGCTCGCCACGCGCGACCGACGCGTTCGTATCGGTGAACTGCGGCGCGTTTCCCGAGACGTTGCTCGAGAGCGAACTGTTCGGATATCTCAAGGGTGCTTTTACCGGCGCGAACCAGAATAAGCGCGGGTTGTTTGAGGTTGCTGATGGCGGCACGATCTTCCTCGATGAGATCAGCGAAATGACCCTAGCAATGCAGGTGAAGCTGTTGCGCGTTCTGCAAGAGCGCACCGTGCGGCCAGTGGGCGGTACCAGCGAGATCGCGATTGATGTGCGAGTCATCGCAGCGACCAACCGCGACCTCGATAAGGCGGTTGCTGAAAACACATTCCGCGAAGATCTTTACTACCGCCTGAACGTAATTCCGATTCGTGTGCCTCCGCTGCGCGAGCGCCGCGAGGATATTCCGCTTCTGGCGAATCATTTCCTGAAGAAATACGCGACTGCGGCAGGGCGAAGCATTCTTCGAGTGCATAGCCCGTCTCTCGATGCTCTCTGCGGTTATGACTGGCCTGGCAATGTGCGTCAACTCGAAAACACGATTGAGCGAGCTGTCGCATTGGAAACCACTGACGAATTGCACGTAGAGCTGCCGATGGAGCGTCCGAAAGCGCGTGCTGCCGCCGCATCGGCAGGAGGTCTAACAATGCCTGAACCTGGCGCAGATCTATCTCTTCCGCAAGGAATCGGGATGGAAAGCTATGTTGCCGGAATCGAGAAATCCCTGCTGCAAAGTGCTCTAAACCAAAGCGGCGGCGTGCAGACTCGAGCCGCAGATTTGCTCGGCATTTCCTACCGTTCCTTCCGGCATCTCATGAAGAAATATTCGCTATGAAATAGAAAATAAATGAGTTTTGTGGGATGGTTCAATCGCATCCACGCCCGGTTTTTTTGTTGCAGCCAGCTGTGGACTTTCGCAATCAATAGAGAAGAACGGCTTCTTGTATTAGGGCCAATCGTGTAATTTGTTCTCAGGTTTGGTTTATCTGATGAACTTTCGTCTAAGGTGTTCGCCCTAACCTTCCTTTAAATCACCGGTTCGGCGGCATTCTCAGAAAAACAATTGTTCGATTAATTGCGAGCACTGCATTTCGCGGTCGCCTCCCAAGCGGCAAGGCATGAGCTGCCCCTCGCGGCGCAAGTGTGTTTTCACCCGAAAATACGGCTCCAGATAGGGCTGCAGCGCAGGTTTGCGGCATTTTCGGAGCAACCTTTCATTTGATGTAGCAGTTTGGATCGGTCTGCAAGTGCCTGTGGAAAATGATGTTTGCTCGTCACTGACAGATTTTGTCTCAAAGTGGCAACGTGGATGCTATGGATTTAGGTAATGTAAGCCGTACGCCTGAACCAGCAATTAGGCGAAAAATCAACAAAGAGGGGGTTGAAATGAACGAGCAGACCGTTCGGCTCGGTCCGCGCGAACAGCAGATAGTTGAACTGCTTTTGCAAGGTTGCGATAACGCCGAAATAGCCAGCCAGCTCAAGATGGCAAGGCGAACCGTCAAGGCTCATTTCAATCGGTTATTTCTCCGCTTCGGAATTACCGGTGGCATCAAGCGAGTCAAACTCGCAACCCTGTTGTATCGGAGGCAAGCATGTCTGCAGTTGGACGCTATGGGAACCGTGTCCCGAATGAACGCGAACACCGAGTCATCGAGCTCGTTGCCGAAGGCCTGAAGAACAAGGAAGTGGCGGAGGCCATTGGAACGACCGAGCACGTAGTGAAGAACTACCTCAGAGTTATATACGACAAGCTCGGGCTCTGGAACCGTGTGGAGTTGGCGTTGTGGTATGAGTCTCGCCGTGGTGCTTCCGTCATGTTAACCCAGTAGTTCATCTCCCTTGGGTCAAGATGAAAGCGGCACTCCTCTCGGAAATTGGAACCAGGCATCGCGCGATGCCTTAATGCGGTCCGGCTCCCAATCACTGGCATCCGAATGCCTGCAGATTGCGGAGCCGTTCGCCCGCTCCTGAAACTCCCTTGCGCGCTGCTGAGTCGAGCAACACTCTCGCTTGGTCGCAATTCTTTGAGACTCCCTCACCCTTCAGGTAGAGATCAGCAAGCATGACCGTGGCCTGTCCGTTGTGCTTCGCAATCGATTTCCAGAGCCACTGGGCGGCGTTTGCGTTGTCATGCGCTCCGAGATATCGCTGTGCCTCGGCGAGCTCCGCCGTTCCGTTGTCAATGGTTGGCTGAGCGCGAGGAACTTCTTCCGCAGGACCAGCTGCGGTCTTTGATGGAGACTTCGGTTCAGCTGCTTTTGTGTTTTCCGCTGGCTTTGCAGCCTTTGGGGCGGCGGGAGATTCCGACGTCTTCGGCACCTCCGAATCGGCCGGCTTGGATGGCGCAGCTGCGCTTGGAGCGGGAGCGTTCTCGGCCGCAATCGGCGGAGGTGGCGCAACATGCGCGTTCTGCGAGCCGGATTTCGACGTGCGCCAGGCCATATAACCCAGAGCAACAATGATCAGTGCGAGGACGAGGCCGATATAGAACCGGTACGGCGAGCGCTGTTCCTCATACCAGTCGTCATCATTTCCGTCGCTCGGGCGAAAACTGCGGAAAAGCGACAGTTCATGCGGATTGCTAATGGAAGATTCAAAAGGCTGTGGTTCTGAACGCCCGGAATCTTGTTCGCGATCCGAATCCGCCTCTCTCAGGTTTGGCCCTCCGGTCTCGCGACCGCTGGCAGGCAGAATTGCCGCCCCGCAAACTCCGCAGAACTTGTGCGAAGCCGGATTCTCGCGCCCGCACGCTGCACAGGACACAACTTCCGGATCAGGAATTAGTCGATCCATAGACATTTCGGAAGAACGATCGCTCGCTCGCAACAAGAGTAAACTCCGTTGGGTTGGATGTGAAGAGTGCCGTAGATATGATTGCAATTCAGAACCGCAGGTTGTCGGTGAAAGGCCTCTGAGCTATCAGTGAGTTGCGGAGAAAATACTCAGTTGCACGCCTTGCGCGAGGCTGGCTCATAGGAATCCAACTCGGCGTCCCGTTGAGTCATGAACTTGCCTTTGGGGGTCTTGCCATAAGCATCCGATCCGGGACAGTAGTAAAGTGCCGTATGAAGATCGACCCATACCCGCGTGGAAGGATTACCCTTATCCTCTGGCGTCTCCGGAGCTTCCGCCAGCCCCAGCGAGATCAGCAGCCGGTCGAACGGCGACAAATCGGCCTGCGGATCGGCTTTTTTGGGTGCGGGAGCGGTTGCACTGGCGTTGTTAGGTGTGGTTGCGCTCACCGGACGGTTCGACCAGATACCCCACCGGATGACGCACGCCACCAGTAGAACAGCTACCGCGAGGTAAACATCTCCGCGATGCGTATCCCAGAACCGGGCTAGAGCACTTCGTTGCTGCAATCCGGCTAGCTGCTCAAGGTATTCTCGCGCAGAAGCAGCTGAAGTCCAATTCCCGGGAGTCTTCTGAGTTGCAAGCGCATTTTCTGCCTCGGGTTCTTTCTTTTCCTTTTCTTCCTCAACTTCTGCGTCCGCTTGCTCGTCTCCCGCGAGTTCCGGGGCCGTTTTCTCAAGAGTGTTCTCGAGCATTCCGTCCGCGAGACTGCTTTCCATTTCCTCATTGAGGTGCAAGCTGAGTTCGGAGGTTTTCAGAGAGTTCACCGGCGTAACGGTTTCCTGCGACACGGGTACGGTCGCTGCAACAGGCGCCTGAGTCTCGAATTGCTTTTGTGCCGTTGTTTCGGGTACCGCAAATAGATCTGGAAATTCTTCTTCGATGGATTCCGGCAGCGATTCCTCCGACTCGCCGGCCTCGACGTTTCCACTTGCTCGGTCTTCAGCATGGAACAGCGGATTCGCAGGCATTGGGCCCGCCAGTTGGGTGGCGCTGGGCACTGGCGCAATGGATGGACTCTTGGTTACTCCGGCGCGTGGCGTGCCGCACTGTCCGCAAAACGACTCCCCGCCCACCAGATTGTGGCCGCAGTTGGAGCAAAGGTAGGGAATGGCACTGAATTCGGTTGCTGGACCAGGATTGTTGGCCGCACTCGCTGATTTCGGCTTGGACGGGTCCACCAGTGCTGTGAGATTTGGTTTCAGTTTTTCGAGCGCATCGAGCATCACGGCTCGCTCGCTTGCAAGGGACTTTTTCCAGGTCACTTCTTCATCGCGAGCAAGCGCTTCCGTCACCAACCCAGCCATGAGCTGGCAGGTGTGTACGTCCTGATCGGTGAATCCAGATTGGACGGAATAGTAGAGTTCCACGCCTCCGGCGACACCGCCTTCGTGAAAAATGGGAACCGCTACAAGCGACTGAATACCGCGGCGATGGCACTCTTCGGTATCTACCAGGAACTCGGGATTCACATCCGGGCATCGGAATACCTGTCCGTTTCGAATGACAGGAAGGCACAGTGCCTTCTCGCTGTTCACCTCAGTGCCAAGAGGCAGTGCTCTCCCTCCCGCCACAGCGCGATACTTTACTTTTTTTCCGTCTACGATACCGATCCCGGCGCCGTCGGCGTGAGTCATTTCGACCAGGCGTTCAGCGACCAGTGCTATGGCCTTGTCAAGTTCAAGGTTGCGGATCTGAATCTGGTGTTGGGTTGCAACGATTTGCGCCAGGGTGAACGTGTAGTCGGCTTGTGCCCGCAACTGTGCGTCCGGCTTCGCAGGCGGCGTTTGAGCGGGAGTTGCATCAGCTTTTGCCTGCGCCTCTACCTGGTCGCGTTTTAGATCCGAATCAAGCTCTAATTGGCGCAGTTCGCGGTTATGTTCCTGGAGAACATATGCGGCTTCCAGTAGCTTGCCGAGCGTCTGTTCGTCAAGCACTGGTTTTCGCTTTTCTTCGGACACAAATTCTTTACTCAACGGTGGAAGCCGTCCCGGCGGCGCGCAATCCGGATGAACCGACTGCGGCTATTTTAGTGCAACTTCGAAACCATAAACGAAGAACAATCATGGATGATCTGGGTGCATGTGCTTTTGGGGGACAGTATGAAGTAAGCCGTCCGGGTGGCGGACCAGCTAATGATTCCAATAGTTTACCTCGAATATCGATCCTGAGGGAGGCTTTCCTTTCGCACTTTTCGCAGAATCGGTAGCCACAGAAGTGCCGCGGGAACCCCGAGGGTAACAGTTACGTTGCAGACATCTGCATTTGGGAGCAGGAAATTTCTACACCGAATCTGACGCACCATCAGAACCTGTGCCGTCCTTGCGTCCCAGGTAGAAATGAACCGCAGGCGTGATGATCAGTGAAAGGACCATCGAAATCAACACACCGCCGATGACTGCGATTGCAAGAGGTTGAAGCATCTGGGATCCGGCCCCGATGGCAAATGCCAGCGGCAACATGCCCGCCACCGTAGCCAAGGCAGTCATCACGATCGGCCGTAAGCGGCGCCGCGCGGCTTTCAGCATGGCTTCTTCAGCGCACAGACCCATCCCGCTCATTTTCTGGTCGGCGTCTAGCAGGAGAATCCCGTTCTTCGCTACGATGCCGACGACCATGATCATGCCCATGAACGATGAAATGTTGAACGTCGTTCTGGTCACGAGAAGCGCAATAAATACACCAGACGTCGAGAGCAGAGCCGAGGAGAGAATTGCGATTGGTGCAGCGAACGTTCCGAACTCAAACAAGAGAACGACGAATAGAAGCAAAATCGCAAGGACGAGCACGAGAATCAAGTCGCGGAACGACTGCTGCTGCTCGGCGTAGAGGCCGCCATACTCGACCCGTATGCCAGAGGGGATATGCAGATTCGCAACGCTCTTCTGCACATCAGCCATGCCGCTTCCCAGGCTCCTGGCTTCCAGTCGCGCTGTGACTGCGACATCGCGTTGCAGATTCTCACGACGAATTTCGGTTTGTCCCGGATTTTCAACGACGGTAGCCAGTGCTCCCAAGGTTGCCGTGTGACCGTTGCCGCTGACCAGCAGTGTGTCTTTCATGGCCTGCAGTGTGGCCCGGTTGGCGGCAGGAAACCGCACTCGCAGCGTGTAGGCGCGGTCGTTCGCAACCACTGGAGTTGGTGCAGGCTCGCCTTCCAGGATGGCCGAGGCATCGACTGCTACTTCGTCGGCAGTAAAACCGGCGCGCGCGGCGACGCTGGGATCCACCTGGAAGGTCACAGCGGGTCCGCTGATTGTGTTATCGATTCCGTTCAGGACATCCACGACACCATTGATCTTGCCGATAGCATCGGCGACCTTCGGCGCCCATTGCTCCAGTTGTTTCGGGTCTTGCGAGAACAACTTGATCTGGATCGGCTCCGGAGCAGATGTCAGGTCTCCGATCATGTCTTGTAGCACCTGGACGAATTCGATATCGATCGCTGGCTCTTTCTGTTTGATCTCGCTGCGTACGTCGGAAATGATGTCCTCAATACCTTTGTCGCGTTTTGCCTTTAGCTTGACCAGGATGTCGCCGGTGTTCGCTTCTGTGACAGCCGCCAGTCCAAGCTGCAGGCCGGTTCGCCGCGATGTGCTCTCAACCTCTGGCATTTCCCGCAGCATCTGCTCGATATGCCCCACGACTCGGTTGGTCTCAGCCAGGGAACTTCCGGCGGGCATGATGTAGTCGATAACAAATCCACCTTCGTCCATTTCCGGCAGCAGGTCAGAGCCGCAGAATGTGTAGCAGACGTACGCGACTACGATCAGCACGGCGCTGAATCCGGCCAGCAACCGGGGGCGTTCCAACGCGCGGCGCAGCCAGCGTTCATGAAAATTTACGACCCGCAGGAAGAATCCACCCAGATGCTTTTCTTCCGCGGCAATGAGCTTCTGGGCGTCACTGGTTGGAGATACAGCTTGGGCTTCGCCGGAAGGTGAATTGGGAGACGGTTCGGGATTCTCGCGCCTTCGAATCAGATACTGGCTGAGCGTCGGAGTCCATGACAGCGCCAGTGCGAGGGAAGTGAGCAACGACACCGTCATCGTAACGGCCAGGGCCCGGAAGAAAACGCCGGTCACCCCAGTGATCGCAATCAGAGGGATGAAGACTACGATCGGGGTCAGCGTGGATCCGATCAGCGGGACTGTAATTTCTTTGAGCGCGCTCTGGATAGCCTCGATCCGGCTCTGTCCAAGGTCGCGGTGCAGGACAATGTTCTCGACCACGACAATCGCGTCATCGATGACGAGTCCAACCGCCGCGGCGAGACCTCCGAGCGTCATCAGGTCGAAAGTTTCTCCCATCGCCTTCAGCGCTATAAACGTAACCATCACCGTAACCGGAATGACGAGGCCGGCGACGAGCGAAGTCCCCCAGTCGCGCAAGAAGACCACAAGAATGATCGAGGCCAGGACCAGCCCCAATAGAATTGCATCGCGAACGCTCTTGATCGAGTCGTTGACAATGATCGATTGATCGTAGAAGGGCTGGATTTCGATTCCGGGGGGAAGTGTCTTCCTGATGCTTTCAATCGCTGCGTGAACTTCGTTGGCGACCTGGACCGTGTTGCCATCCGGCTGCCGGTTAATATTCAACAAGACCGCAGGCTTGCCGTTCGCAGTGACGACCGTGTACAGCGGCTTTACCCCGGGCGCAACGTCGGCGATATCTCCGATGCGCACCGGAAGCCCGGCAGGCGTGTTCTTGATCACCGCCTGGGCGATCTCTTCGGGCGTCCGAACCTGGCCGTTTACCAGTCCGAGGTACAGTTGATGATTGCGCTCGATGAGGCCAGGAGAATCGATGAGGTTGGTCTTACCGATCGCCGTGAGAATGTCGTTGACCGTCGTGCTGGTGGTAAGCAACTTCGCTGGGTCCGGGGTGATCTGAAATTCGGGCTCCTGTCCTCCCTGAACAATGACTGTCGAAACTCCTTCCAGGCGGTTAAGACGCGGCTTCATCTCGTAAGTGGCCAGTTCCCACAACCGGGATTGCGGGATTGTGTCCGAAGTCAGGCTGTAACCGATGACGGGAAACGCCGCGAACGTCAAGCGATGCGCTTCGATTTTTGCGCTCGAAGGAAGTTCCGGCTGGATGCGCGAGATTGCTGCATTGACGTACTGCAGCGTCTGAAACATGTCTACATCCCACCGGAAATATAGATCGACTTCCGCCGAGCCACGGCTAGTCACAGAACGCACGGTGAGCAACCCGGGAACGCTATTGACTGCTTCTTCGATGGGGCGTGTAACTGTGACCATCATCTGATCGATGGGCATGACGCCGTTGTCGACGGCGATCAAGACGCGCGGAAAATTGGTCTGCGGAAAAACCGAGACTGGAATCGTAAAAGCGAGGTATACGCCCAGCAATCCCAAAGTCAGGATCAGGAAAATAACGGGACGCGAATGCCGGGCGATCCAGTGCTGCTCCGAGTGCGCGGCGTTGGATGAAGTCACGCAGACACTCCGAAGTCGTTACTTGTCACCCGAATCCCCCGAATCTTTCTTGGAATCGCCAGCAGCAGGCTTTTCTTCACTGGCAGGTTCGGCGGCTGCGATTGTGATCTTCGTCTTGTCCGGCAGTCCATAAGCGCCGTTAGAAACAACTTTGTCGTTCGCCGATACTCCTTCGAGCACCTGGACGTCGTCGCTATTACGAATGCCCAGCTTCACAGTCTGTTGATGGGCGCGGCCGTCTGTGCCAGCCAGCATGATGGTCGTCGATCCATCCGGGGCCGTGAGGATCGCGCTTGACGGGACCACCAGTGCATCCTTTGCCGTTTGCGCGGTCATCGAGACCTGCACGCTCGTGCCGGGCTTCAATTCGCGCTTCGGATTCTTCGCTTCAAACCAGACTTCGACCGTGGTCGAATTCGGATCGAGTGCCGGGCTCACCACCGTGACTTTTCCATCCACCGGAATTTCAATGCCGGGCACGGTCATTGTGCCTTTGTCGCCCACCTTTAAGGCGGCGGCATCGCTTTGCGGAATGTGCGCCTTGGCGATTACGGAAGAAATATCCATCACGGTCAACAGAGGCGAACCGGTGGAAGCCATTTCTCCGGGATACAGCGGGCGGTCGGTGACGACGCCATTGATGGGGCTGCGAATCTCCGAGTAGCTCAGCTGCGCTGTCGCGCCGAGATACTTGCCCTTTGCTGACTCCAGTTGTCCTGCTGCGGCCTTGAGTTCCTGCTGTTTGCCGATTGCCAGCAAGGCATCGAGATGCTTCCTGGCGATCGCATGCTGGTTGCGCGCCGTCACAAAGTCGACCCGGGATTGATCCAGTTCCTTGCGCGGAAGAGCTCCTTGATCGAACAGCTGTTGCCGGCTTTCGAACACTTTCTGCTGAGCGTCCAGCGCTTGCTGGGCTTGTTGTTCGTCGGCTTCGGCCTTCTGAATTTCCTCTGGCAGGCTCGCTCCCGTCGTTGTCTCGTAGGTGGCTTGCGCCTGATCCAGAGCGCCCTTGGTGTCCTGCGCAGCGGCGTTCAGATCGCGATTCTCCAGCACGGCGAGCAGTTGTCCTTGTTGTACCGGACTCCCGCGCTTAACCAGAAATTTCTGCACCGGCGCGTTGATCTTTGGCACAATCGCTGCTTGTGCCAGAGGGAAAAGGATTGCCTGTGTGCTGATGACGTGTTGAATGGTCGTCTTTTCAACTGGCGCGACCTGCACCGTGACGGTCGGCTCTTTGTCTCCCTTATCCGAGGAGCATCCCCACGCGAATAGCAGCGTTGCGGCCGCGAAAGCCGAGAGTGCGCGATTCCTGTATCTCGAAATATCCTGTCTTTCGATGCGGTTCATTCTCGCTAGAAATTTCCTGTCAGAGTTTGCAGATTGGCCACGGCAAGACGATACCGTGCCTGGCCGTCATCATACGCATTGCGGGCCAGCGTCGCCGTGTTCTGTGCATCGACGACCTCGAGCACCGTAGCTTCGCCCGCCTGGTAGCGCAGGTTGGTCAAACGCAGACTGTCGGCCGCAAGCTCCGCCGAACTGGATAAGGATTCCATTTCCGACCGAGATGTTTCCGCCTCGCTGTAAAACTCCCGCAGGTGGCTGAGCAGAGTTTTCTGAGCGAATGTCAGTTCAACGTGTGCCTGATCCCTGCGCAGCTTCGCTTGCTTGAGTTTGCTGCGGTCGGCTCCCCAACTGAAGATCGGAATCTGCAGCGACGCGACTCCCGAGTAACCAAGATTGCGGACGCCGTCCGTGCGGATCGCAAATTGCGTGGAGTCGATTCCATAGAAATAATCCACACTGAGTGCTGGAAGAAGACCTCCCCATGCGGCGGTGACTTCGTGGTTCGCAACTTCATATGCAGCCAGTGCCGCACGCACGTCTGGATTGTTCTTCTTGCCCGCAGTCTCGACTTCGGCGAAGGTCGGCAGCGGTTCCGGCGTTTGCAAATCGTCGACTACCGTGAAGTCTTGGTTGAAATCTGCGAAAAGAAGTACTGCCAGGTCCAGGCGGCTGCGTTCCATCGCAATCTGCGACTCCTGCAAATCGCGCTGCTGCTGTTGTGCCTGGATGCGCGCCTTGATGGTGTCGGCGTGTGCTACCTCACCGCCGTTCTCAAGTTTCTGGCTGATGTCTAGGAATCGTTGCGCCTCTGTCTGCGCCCGCTGCGCCGTGGCATATTTCCTCTGTGCTACGACGAGTCCGTAATATGCCTGCGTCACCGTTACTACAAGTCCGCGCGCAGCCACCTCCGCTTTCGCCCTGGCCTGAGCCAATGCGGCGGATGATCGCCGATAATCGGCGACATTCGTCAAAGACAGTGCTTCGTGCACGTTCGCTTGGCTGATGTATTCGTGAACTGCATTATTCGCGATGAATTTAAAGTTTGGGCATCCAGCCGGATTCGTCTGGCAGCTCGCCGGTAGGGGGCCGTTACCCTGCGTGTAAATGAACGAGTTGTTGTAGTTCACGTCCGGAAGGAGCCCAGCGCGCGCTTGCACGCGATCCTCTTTCGCCAGCCCCAAATCCGTCACGGCAGATAGGTATTGGGGATCGTTCATCCGCGCCCGCTGCAACGCGTCTTGCAGCGTCAACGTCAGTGGAGCGCCTTGGGCCTGAGCGGTCAGCGTAACCTGTGCAAAACCCGCAGCGGCCAAGGCCAACAGACCCGAAACGAGACTTGCCCTCAGAACGGCATTCCCATTCCGAAACAGGCTCTTCTGACGAATGAGCAACTGGTTTGAAGATGCTGCCAAGAAATCACCTCGCAATTCGATGTTTGCGCAAATCCTGTACCGACAGCAGTCTGCGGTCCTCCGGACAAGAGGTGAGCTCCAGCGTTGCAGAGTGCTGCTTCCTCGCTTGTGACCCGTCCACCCGGGCGCCGCAGAGCCGTAACTCATGTCCAATACCACTTTGGAACGGGGACAGGCTACCACGGGGTGCCTGAAAGCCACATGAAAACGAAGGGATTAGCCACAAACTAGCGGCTCTAAAGTGCTTATCCCGTCGTGAGCATGGCAACGAACAAATGGCGAAAACCTTGCTATAGCGGATAGCGATATATCCCAAGGCATAGGAGGGAAAGGAATGATCAATCTCAACCAGGTGAAAGTCACGCCCCGTGATCAGGAGGTGCTCAATCTGCTCGTTCAGGGCTGCAGCAACAAGGAAATCGCCGGCCAACTTAATATCAGCCCACGTACCGTCAAACAACACTTGCGCACGCTATTCCTGCGTGCCGGCATTCGCGAAGGCCGCAAGCGCGTAAAACTCGCGATCGCCCTATTCGGCAAAGAGGAGGCGCAATCATGACCCCATGTCAGCGGCTTACCGTGAAAGAAATCGAGATTGCCCGCCTGGTCTGGGAAGGTATGACCAACCGCGAAATCAGCCGGATCGTAGGCACCACCGAGCAGGTCATCAAGAATCATCTCCGCAGCACGTTTGACAAACTCGGCGTCTGGAGCCGCCTCGAACTGGCCATGTACGTCGCCAGCCATGGCGGCAAAGATTGGTGCAGCGGTGAATCTGCGCCGGTCCTGAGGCGATTACTCGTCAACTGAGTTGCAGAAAGGCCCACAAGACTGACGGGTCAGGCGCCGGCCCGTTCCTTCTCGTTCTCTATGTGACGGGTTCCGATCTGCAAAAGTTTTCGATTTCTGCCCCCGACTCGCGTCTCGCCGCCCGGCTAAGTGCCGGTCTTTGAAGCAATTGCGAATTCGCACGAGCGGCCTCAGAATTGCACCGCAACAGCTGGCAGGCTCAGCAGCCACGAGCCTGGCTTCGCATTCCCGGGGCGAAACCAGCAATGGCCTACAAAGAAACCTTCTGGATGGCGTGTGACTCGACCGAACAACTTCGAGCCGAGTACGGTCCGTTCCATACCCGCGCCGAGGCGGAACTAGAGGCGCGCAAACTCGGTTTTGGATACCTTTTGCGTTACGAGCACTTGCTCGGCGCGAACGAAGAGATTGAGGAAGTCCGCTGCGTCTTCGTCGAATTGCCGGGCGCGGCCCCGATTGGCACTGATCCAACTCCTACCACTCTCCACACCCGTTGTGCCACCTGCGGTGAGTCCGCTGCGCACGATAAAGGCTGGCAAGCCGAAGTCTGGGCCGACATCCACGAGTTCGAACACTCCCGCCATCGGGTGCGCCTCTTCGAGCACGCCCGCGGCAAGGGTCTGAAGGAAGTCGTGGGCTGGAGAGCTTAGACCCAACAACGCAGAGGACACAGAGGATCTAAAAGGAACTTCAAAATAGAGGCGTCTTCTACTACTCCCACGCTAGAGCACAAATCCAGAAGGTACGAACTTCAGAAATCCTCTGCGTACCCCGCGTCCTCCGCGTTGATTATTTCCCAGCAGACAGGGTACTAGCCGCGGCCCGGTCCACAAACCAGATCAGCTTCCCGCCGCTCGGATTCACGAGCTTTGACGGATATTGATCTCCGGGGGAGTTGTCTTCCAGCACGGTCTTGAGTGCCGTCGCCTTATCGACTCCGCTGACTAAGAAAGCTACTTCTCGCGTGGCATTGATGAGGGGCAGGGTAAACGTCAATCGGTGGGTCTTCAACTTCTCGACCCAGTTCGCCACGACCAGTTTCGACTTTTCCAGTAGAGCTGCCGTTCCCGGAAACAGAGACGCGGTGTGTCCGTCCGGCCCCATACCAAGCAGGATCAAATCGAACTGAGGAACGCCCGAGTCCATCTGAAAAAACTTGCGAATGGTTTGCTCGTACTGTTGAGCTGCGACAGTTGCATCCGGATTCTCGCCCGCGAACCGGAATACATTTCCAGCAGGCACGGGCACCTTCGACAGCATCGCTTCATCAGCCATCCGGTAGTTGCTTTCCGGATCGTTCGGTCCGACGTGACGCTCATCGCTCCAGAAGAAGAATGTGCGATCCCAAGGGAGCGTGCTTTTAGCGTTGGTTGCCAGAAGGTTGAAAAGATTCTTGGGAGTGGAGCCGCCTGATAGGGCGATGGTGAAACGCCCTCGTTCGGCCACAGCGTCATTCGCAGCGCGCACCACTTCTTCTGCGGCCGCCGCAAACAATTCCTGCGGGGTAGTCAAAATGCGAATCTCGCCGGCGGTGCTCAAATCAGCCTCGGAAGCCTCTCACGGCCGCGCAGCGTGCCGCGCCCAGCAGTCCAGCCTTTTCGTTGGTGACGACATGAACCGGCATCGCCTCAACCAAGGGTCGCATTCGTCCTTTTTCGAGAAAGGCATCCATAAACACTCTGCCTTTCAACCGGGGCAAAATCTTCGGAGAGATGCCTCCCGCCAGAAAAAGCCCGCCGGTCGCCATGATTTTCAGCGCCATGTTTGATGCTTCCGCGCCATAGACGGCAATCCAGAGGTCGAGAGCTTTTTCCGCTAGCGGATCCTTGCCACCCAAAGCTGCCTTGGAAATTGCAGCCGCTGGATCACCAGTCTGCATGGCGGCTTCCAATTCCGCGGTCTGCTTTCCGCAGCCAGAATCGCAGAGGAACTCATAGACATTCACCAGTCCCGGGCCGGAGAGAATTCGCTCGTAGCTGACATGTCCAAAGCGATTTGTCAGAAATTTGAGCAACTCGATCTGCAGTTCGCCTTGGGGGGCAAAGTCTGTGTGACCGCCTTCGCAAGCAAAGACATGATGGCGGTTGCCGTCCCAGAACAACCCGGCCTCACCCAATCCAGTGCCCGGAGCAACGACAGCCTGATTGCCTGAAACAGATCCACCGCCCGGATTCAGGGTGACGAGATCGTCAGTCGCGAGACCGCCGACACCCCATGCGATCGCTTCGAGGTCGTTGATCAGCAACGTGGCCGCCAAATGGATTTGATTGGCTAATACGGACTGTTCAATCACCCAGGGAAGATTGGAAGTAGCAACGCGACCGTTTCGAACCGGGCCCGCAATCCCAAAACAGGCAGCTTCTGGTTTCGAACCGGACTCATCCAGAAATTGGGTAACGATTTCCCCGAGTCCACGATGATCCCGGCTGGGAAACACCCGCTCGGAAACCAGTTCGAAGTGCCCGTTTATCGATTGAAAATAAGCCAGCCTGGCATTCGTCCCACCAATATCGCCGGCCAAAATCATTTTTCGAAATTCCTCCAGCGGCGGCCGTCGCGCTCCAGAAGCTCGTCGGCCTCCTTCGGTCCCCATGTGCCCGAGGCATAGTTGGGGAAGTTGCGCGGCGGCAGCGCTTTCCAAAGATCAAGCACGGGATTGACCACGGCCCAACCTGCCTCCACCATATCCGCGCGTTGGAACAGCGTCTGATCGCCGATCATGCAGTCATGCAGCAGGCGCTCGTATCCGGTGCTGGGCTGCTTGCCAAAGTATTCCTGATACTCGAAGTTCATGTCCACCGTGCCTAGTCGCATCACCGGCCCGGGGACCTTGGCAGCGAACTGCAATGAGATGCCTTCTTCCGGCTGAATGTGCAGCACTAGTTGGTTCGGCATCAGGTGCTCGACCGGAGTATCGCGGAAGAGCACAAATGGCGCCCGCCGAAACTGTATCACGATATGCGTATTGCGCACCGGCATTCGCTTGCCCGTGCGCAGGTAGAACGGAACGTCAGCCCATCGCCAGTTATCGATCGACAGCTTCATCGCAACAAATGTCTCGGTGCGGGAATCCGGCGGAACGTCCGGCTCGGTCCGATATCCTGGAACGCGCTTGCCATCTTCTGTGCCTTCACCGTATTGACCGCGCACGGTGCGGCTCAGCACTTCTTCATCGCTCATGGGCTGAATCGCGTGCAGGATTTTTGCCTGCTCATCGCGGACAGCATTCGCGTCGAATGAAATTGGCGGCTCCATCGCAGTCAGGCTGATCAGCTGCATGATGTGGTTGGGGACCATGTCGCGCAACGTTCCCGCCGTGTCAAAGTAGCTGCCGCGTCCTTCCACGCCGACGGTTTCCGCCACGGAAATCTGCACGTGGTCGATGTACCGGCGATTCCAGACGGGCTCGAAGATTCCGTTGGCAAAGCGAAACGCCAAGATATTCTGGACGGTTTCTTTTCCGAGGTAGTGATCGATGCGGTAGATCTGTTTTTCATCGGCAACTTTGAGCAGTTGTTGATTCAACTGCTTGGCGGACTCCAGGTCGTGACCGAATGGTTTTTCGATCACCACACGGCGCCAGTGGCCGTTGGATTGATCCATGAATCCGCAAGAGGCCAGCTTTTCTACGATCGGCCCGAAGTACTTGGGCGCAACCGCCATGTAGTAAAAGAAATTGCCATGCGTCGAATGCTCGCTGTCAATCTTGTTGAGCGTATCTTTAAGCTGCTGAAAGAGGTTGTCGTCGTTGAAGTCCCCGGCCAGATAAAAGAAGCGGTTGGAAAATGACTCCCAGAGTTCGTCGTCCACGCACTCGCCGCAGTATTCCTTGATGTCGTCGTAGACGCGCTTGCGAAAATCTTCGTTCGAGAGCGGGGATCGTGCCACACCAAGCACGGCGAATTCCTTCGAAAGCAATCCTGCGCGCGCCAGATTATAAAGAGCCGGGATGAGCAACCGGCCGGTAAGATCTCCGGCCGCGCCGAAGATCACCATGACGCAGGGATCACCCTGCTTCCCGATCCGAGGTGGAGCTACTTTCGGTTGTTCCGCGATATCAGCCATGAGTCGGTTCCTCTACGTCTCCTCCCGATTCGCTTATGCGCTATTCTTTTCCTTGTTAGCCCCGGCTTCGATGTGGCCGCCGAATTTCTGCCGCATGGCAGACAACATCTTTTCCGCAAAGGTGTGCTGTTGCCGCGAGCGGAAACGCACGAACAATGCCGCGCTCAAGACATCGACGGGAACGGCTTCTTCGAGGGCGGCTTGAATGGTCCACCTGCCCTCGCCAGAATCCTGTACGAAACCTTCATATTCCGAGAGTGTCGGATTTTCGGTTAGAGCCATGGCTGTCAGATCGAGCAGCCACGAACTGACGACGCTGCCCCGCCTCCAAACTTCGGCGATGTCAGGCAGATTCAAGTCATAGCGGATGTCTTCCGGCAGTTCTTTGCTCGTCGCATTCTTGAAGATGTCGAAGCCCTCGGCATAGGCTTGCATAATGCCGTATTCGATTCCATTGTGCACCATCTTAACGAAGTGTCCCGAGCCGGACGGGCCGCAGTGGATGTAGCCGTCTTCAGCGGTGCCGCCAAGTTTTTCACGCCCAGGCGTTCGTGGAATGTCACCCAATCCCGGAGCAAGAGTTTTGAAAATCGGATCGAGCCGTTGCACCGGTTCCTTCGGTCCACCGATCATCATGCAGTAGCCGCGCTCGAGGCCCCATACGCCGCCGCTGGTGCCCACATCGACGTAATGAATGCCCTTTCCGCTGAGTTCCTTCGCGCGCCGTACGTCATCTTTGAAATACGAATTGCCGCCGTCAATGATGGCGTCGCCAGCCTGCATATGCGCGGCGAGTTTTTGAACGGTAGCTTCCGTCGGACCTCCGGCAGGAACCATGATCCAAATAGCCCGGGGCGGTTTTAGCTTCGAAATTAAATCCTCGAGCGAGGACGATCCTGTTGCTCCTTCACTGCCTAACTGCTTCACCGCGTCCGGGCTAAGATCAGAAACCACGAGAGAATGTCCGCCACGCATCAAGCGCCGCGTCATATTCGAGCCCATACGCCCCAGTCCTACCATTCCAAGTTGCATCACTTGCTCCTTGCGATGAATGCCGTAGCGCCGGCGTCCCGCCGGCTGTCGCGAGGGCGACTCGCCCTCGCAGCTTGAAGTCGTTAGCACAAACTAGAGAGATTTCTGCACCGCAGCCTGCAGCGTCGCTAGTCCAGCCTTCAAATCCTTACCTAGGTGCACACGCAGCGCCCGGCGTCCGCGCTCGGCCAGAACCTGAAAATCGCCTCGGGCTTGCGCTGCCTTAACGATCCCGAACGTGTATTTCTGTCCAGGAACAGGCAGTTCTACGGAATCGTCACAGGTGATCTGCAGGAAGACTCCTGAGTTCGGACCGCCCTTGTATGCCTGGCCGGTAGAATGCAGAAACCGGGGTCCAAATCCCAGGCACGTTGCAATGCGTTTCTTGTCGCGAACGGCATGACGCATTGTCTGCAATGCCTGCTCATGCTCAGCATTCATCTGGATGTATCCCAGCACGGCGAAGTAGTCGCCTGCTTTGATCCGAGCTAAATGCGCTTTGAGGTATCCGCTCAGCGTCTTGTCCGATCCTGCAGCGTTCGCGAGCTCAGCGGCGTTCTTTTCGTCGGTGAACAACTTCACGCCGCTGTCTTCGAGCACCGGCTTCTCCGGAGGAAGGGAACCATTCTTCTCATACTCGGTGGTAAGCGCGCGAGTAGCAACCTTGCTGGCTTCCACGTCGGGCTGATTGAAAGCGTTAATACCGATGATCGCACCGGCGACAGCAGTGGCGATCTCCCATCGGAAGAACTCCGCGCCGATGTCGTAGATATCCGCCATGGTGATTCGGACGACAGGCTGGCCTGTTTTTTCGATTGCCGCGACCTTCGCTTCCTGATCAGCATCGACCCCGGTTTCGAGACGAACATACACAAACACCCGGTCGTTGCCGTACGTCTCAGGCGACGCCAGATGCTCGCGATCCACAGGGATCAATCCCTTACCGATCTTGCCGGTCGATTCCGCCAGCAACTGTTCGAGCCACGCGCCAAGGTCAGAGATGCCGGGCGACGTGATCAGTGTTACCTTGTCGCGCCCCGCGTTGGCGGCAACTCCGAGGATGATCCCAAGAACTGCGCCGGTGTTTTCCTCAACCGGGCTATTTGCTCCGGATGCGCGAACCATCTCCGCAGCCCGCGAAAGGAATTTCTTCGTATCCAGTCCCATTACCGCCGCTGGAACCATGCCGAAATTCGATAGCGCCGAATATCGGCCTCCGATCGAAGGCCGCCCGAAAAAGATATGCAGGAAGTGATCGGATTCCGCGACCTGTTGCATCTTCGATCCCGGATCGGTAATGGCCACAAAATGGCTACCAGCCTTGGTCGCGCCTACAACTTGCTTCGTACGCTCGAAGAAATACTGTTTGAAGATGTTGGGCTCGAGAGTGCTGCCCGACTTGCTGGAGACGATGAACAGCGTCTTCGCAATATCGATCTGATGCTCGAAAGCCTTTACCTGCGCGGGATCCGTCGAATCGAGCACGTGCAGGTTGGGGTGCTGAGGAGTTCGGCCAAAGGTCATTCGCAGAACTTCCGGACAGAGGCTAGATCCCCCCATCCCGAGGAGAAGAACGTCCTCAAATCCGCGAGTATGCACCTCTTTGGCTAGATTCTGCAGTTGTTCCTGCTGTGCCGTCTGTTCTTCAACGATGTCCAGCCAGCCGAGCCACTTCGATTCGTCGTCGCCGGTCCACAGGCTGGCGTCGCGGTCCCACAGTCGCTTCATCTTCCCGCCGGACTGCCAATCGGCAATGGTTGATTTCACAGCGCCAGCCAGCGGTTCAGGCAGGGAAGTTTTCAGTCGACTCACAATCTATCCTTTCGAGGTGTTTTTCTCGACTGCAGCCAGGAGTTTGCCGAACGCGTCGGCGAAGAGTTTCACGCCATCGACAGTCAGCTTGTCAGTGACTTCTTTCATGGAGATTCCTGCCTTCGCCAGGTCGTCCATCACCTTCTGCGCGCCAGCCACGTCTTCCGTCAGGCTGTTGCGCAGTTTGCCATGATCGCGAAACGCATCGATGGTTGCCGGCGGCATGGTGTTCACCGTGTGCGGGCCGATCAGTTCTTCCACATAGATCACATCGCGATACGCGGGATTCTTCGTGCTGGTGCTCGCCCACAGAACGCGCTGTGTCTGCGCCCCCTTGGATGCGAGCGCTTGCCACCGAGGGCCGCTGAAAATCTTTTGATACTTCTGATAGGTCAACTTCCCGTTAGCGATGGCAACTTTTCCGTGCAGGCTCTTGTATAGCGCCTGCTGATTGCCGTCCGACGGCCCCTTGATCTTCTCGTCAAGCTTCGAGTCGATCAAAGTATCGATTCGGCTGATGAAAAAGCTGGCGACGCCAGCCATCTTCTTCAGATTGCCGCCGTTCTTCGCCAGGTCTTCCAGTCCGGCGACATACGCCTCCGCAACCTTCTCATACACTTCCTGCGCGAACAGAAGCGTAACGTTGATGTTGATCCCCTCGCCGATCAGTTGCCTGATTGCAGGAATTCCCTCCGGCGTGCCAGGAACCTTAATCATGACGTTCTCGCGGTTCACCGCCTTCCAAAGACGCCGCGCTTCCTCAATCGTTTCCTGTGTCTTGTTCGCGAGGAGGGGCGATACTTCCAGGCTGACATAACCATCGTGAAAGTTCGATTCGACGTAGACCGGCTTCAGAGTATCCGCCGCGTCCTGGATGTCGCGGATCGCGATCTGCTCAAAGATTTGCGTCGCGTTCAGATCCTTCTTTGCCGCTAGCGACTGCAAGAAGTCGTCGTAAAGAGAGCTGTCGGCAATCGCCTTTTCAAAAATCGACGGATTCGAAGTCATCCCGCGCAAGCCGTCGTTTGCAATCATCTGTTTCAATTTGCCTGTCGTGAACAGGTCGCGTCGAATGTAATCCAGCCACATCGACTGGCCGTAGTCGAGCAACTGCAGAAGAGGATTCTTTGTGGCCTTCGCGTTTTCAATTACTCCCGTGGGCTGCATGATTCTTATGCCTCCATACGTGTTGGATGACGACTTCCTCCGGATCGGCGCAACCGAATTGCTATGATCCGCATTGTTCTTGATGGCCCCAGAACTCTATTACTTGGCGGCGAGAACTTCGCGTGCTGCTTCAACTACTTTGTCAACCGTGAACCCGAAGTATTTCAACAAATCCTTCAACGGTGCCGATGCTCCAAACCGGTGCATGCCGATGTTCTTCCCCTTGCTTCCGGTATACCTTTCCCATCCGAAGGTCGCTGCCATCTCAACGGAAACTCGCGCAGTCACCGCGGCAGGCAACACGCTTTCTTTATATGCCGCATCCTGTTTGTCGAAAATCTCACAGCACGGCATGCTCACGACTCGTGCCTTGATTCCCTCCGCCTTCAACTTCTCGCAGGCATCGACACAAAGCGACAACTCGCTGCCGGTCCCGATCAGGATGACGTCGGGTTTTCCGCCCTGCGCATCCGCAAGAACGTACGCGCCCTTCGCCACTCCGGAAACAGGAGCGTATTTTGTCCGATCGAACGTCGGCATGGCCTGTCGCGTCAGCACCAGAGACACAGGCGATTCCTCCAAGGCCATAATGATCTTCCAGCACTCGGTGACTTCATTCGCATCGCCCGGTCGCAGAACCATCATGTTCGGCATCGCGCGAAGGGAAGCCAACTGCTCGATTGGCTGATGCGTTGGCCCATCTTCCCCAACGCCGATCGAGTCATGCGTGAAAACAAAGATCGACGGCAGTTGCATCAGCGCAGCCAGCCGCATGCTGGCCCGCATGTAATCGCTAAAATTGAAGAACGTGGCCCCAAAAGCCCGTAGGCCCGAGATCGTCATGCCATTCACGCTCGCTGCCATCGCGTGCTCGCGCACCCCGAAGTGCAGGTTGCGTCCACCGTAGCTGCCGGCCTTGAAATCGCCCGCGCCGTCGAATTTTAAAGTCGTTTTGTTGGACGTTGCCAAATCGGCTGAACCACCAATCACCCACGGGATGCTCTGTGCCACTGCGTTGAGCACCTTGCCCGAGCTCTCTCGCGTCGCGATCCCCTTAGCATCGGCAGGGAAAGTCGGCAGATTCTTGTCCCAATTCGCAGGCAGCTCGCGATGCTGCATCTGACTCAGTTGCTGTGCTAACTCCGGATACTTTTGCGCGTAGCCGGCAAACACTTTCGCCCAGGAAGACCGCAGCTCCCGGCCACGCTTGCCAATGCCATCGCGGAAGCGTTCACGCACGCCATCCGGAACCAGGAACTTTGCATCTTCCGGCCAGCCGTAGAACTTCTTAACCAGCCTCACTTCTTCCTCACCCAGAGGTTCTCCGTGGGCAGCGTTTGTGTCCTGCTTATGCGGAGACCCGTAGCCAATGTGACTATCAACGATGATCAGTGTCGGACGATCCATCGTATCCAAAAACGTCTGGAACGCCCGTCCCAGCATCTCCAAGTCGTTGGCGTCGCTGACGCGTGTGACATTCCACCCATAGCCAATGAATCGGGTTGCGACATCCTCACTGAACGACCAGTTTGCGGGTCCATCCAGCGTGATCGAATTGTGGTCATACATCCAGCAGAGATTCGACAGTTTGAGATGAGCGGCGAGCGACGCGGCCTCTCCGCCAATACCTTCCATCAGGTCGCCATCGGAACACATTGCGTAGACGTTGAAATTAAAGACCTCGAACTCCGGCCGGTTGAACGTAGCTGCTAGCCATTTGCTCGCAATCGCCATCCCCACGCTGTTGCCAACGCCTTGGCCGAGCGGACCGGTCGTGGTCTCGACACCCGTTGTGATATGCGACTCTGGATGTCCTGGCGTCCGGCTTCCAAGCTGACGGAAGTGCTTGATGTCATCCATCGAGACGGAAAGATCTTTTGTGAGGTTTCCGTTCTCATCCACGCGTCGCACTTCAGAGAGATGCAACATCGCATACAGCAACATGGATGCATGTCCGTTGGAGAGAACGAAACGGTCGCGGTTCAGCCACGTCGGATCGGCGGGATCATAGCGCAGAAAATTTTGCCAAAGCTCATAGGTGACCGGGGCTAGTCCCATCGGCGCGCCCGGATGTCCAGAGTTCGCTTGCTGCACGGCATCGATGGCCAGAGTTCGAATCGTGTTGATGCATAGCGTTTCCAGTTGCTTGCCTGTTACCAAAACCTGATCGCTTGCCACCATACGATGCAGTTCCTCCAGTTTGATTTCGATGCGATTGCCTAACCTAGTTAGAGTTCCTGAGCGGGAAAAGGGTGCAGCACGCAGAAAGTGTATCAATTTCCGCGCAGGCATGGATTGCAGTGGGGTGAAAAACTGCTGGGAATGAAGGAAACGATCTACTTCAGGAGTTGAATGTAGCTGTCTTCGCTATGAGTGGCCCGAGTCGTCTCCTGTACAAAACGAAGGAACTGCCGCAGGCTGTCTCGTTCAGGCGCAGCCATGCCGTCGAAGCGGACGCGAACGCCGGTCGCGGGTCCACTTCGCGTCACGACGCCGCTCAGCGCGAAACCTTTGACCCAGATCTTTCCATTCGGAACCCAGAGGCCGATTTCCACTTTGGCTCCGGGCTTCACCGGAGTTGCGGTTTCAACCAGGCAGCCCCCGGCGCTTGTATTCGACAGGTTTCCCCAAACCGGGGTGCCGCTTTCATCGACGCGCAGTTCAACGGCTACGAAACACTTGATTCGTGGATGCTTTCTACGGTCGCTGCTCCAGTTTGGACTGAAGAGATCAGGCTCGAATGGAGGGGTGGCCTTCGTCGGCGTGGGCACCGGTGGTGCTGCCGGTTCCAGGGCCGCGGATTCAGACGACGTTCCTTTATGCGCATCCGCTTTGATCTGACGCATCGCCGTGAGCAGCGCTTCTTCTCTTTTTTCGACAGGAGCTTCGCGGTATGCCTGCAGCAGTTTTCCAACCTGACGCACGAGGTCAGGGTCGGACAGTATTCGGGTCCAGTCGGTTCCAACGGCTGCGCTCATCTATGCTCTTTCCAGCGTGTATTCGGCGCCTGAGAGACCAGTTTCGGTCAGAGGTCACCAGTGTTCAAGATGACCTAAGTCATCGGGAGACTCGTCCCTCGGGGTTAGCTTTTTCGGATTGCGGATAGAAAGCGCCGTTTGAGCAGCTTGCAGACCACCCAACGCGCAAGGATCTACTGCCCTTCGAAGGTAAGCTGGACCACCTCAGTCGTCTCGCTTTGAGCTGGTTCAAACTTCCATTTGGTCACGGCATCCTGGGCTGCGGTCACCAGTACTGGATTTCCGCCAAGAACCCGGGTTGATTTCACTGCACCATTCGGGCGCACGGTGGCCTCGACCCGTACGGTGCCCCGAATATGCATCTTCTTTGCCAGTTCAGGATAGACCGGCGATACCTGGGCAACAACCTTTCGATCCGACGTCGAGGAGGATGAAGTTTGAGACTTTGCCGTGGTAGCGAACATCGCCAACACAACGACTGCGAGTATGAATGCCTTCTTCTGCATAACCGTGAAATTCCCCGCCCAAACACAGCTTAAACGCGTAACCGGTTACGGGCAAAGTACCGAAGTTATTGGACTTTCGGGGTCTATGACCTCGCACCTGCGTCTGCACCGAGGCATCTTGCGAGTCGGAAGATCGAGC
>Ga0335079_10000722_pt1 | contig 37703 bp, 41 predicted proteins | sample Lox_Sample_33_FD_206719 | JGI IMG/M metagenome (GOLD analysis project Ga0335079, IMG submission 206719) | Soil microbial communities from Loxahatchee National Wildlife Refuge, Florida, United States - Lox_Sample_3.3 | ecosystem: Environmental > Terrestrial > Soil > Wetlands | place: USA...
GCGCTCGCCTGCAGTTACGTCTACCTGGTGCCCACGCTCCCCTCGACCGAGGCGATGCGCAACGCGGAGCTGCAGGTGCCGTTGCGCGTCTTCACGCGCTCGGGCGAGCTCATCGCGCAGATCGGCGAGCAGCGGCGCATCCCGGTCACCTATGCGGAGATCCCCGAGCTCGTGAAACACGCGTTCATCGCCGCCGAGGACGAGCGCTTCTTCGAGCACCACGGCATCGATTACTTCGGCGTGGTGCGCGCCGCGGTCGTCGACGTCATCTCCGGACACAAGACCCAGGGCGCCAGCACCATCACCATGCAGGCGGCGCGCAACATGTTCCTGAGCCTCGACAAGACCGCGCGCAGGAAGCTCCAGGAGACCTTCGTCACCTACCGCATGGAGCACGAGTTCAGCAAGCAGGAGATCTTCGGCCTCTACCTCAACGTCATTTTCTTCGGGCAGCGCTCCTACGGCGTGGCGGCGGCCGCCGAGGCCTTCTTCGGCAAGACGCTCGACAAGCTCGACGTCGCCGAGGCGGCCACGCTCGCCGGCGTCCCCAAGGCGCCCTCGAGCTACAACCCGATCGTCAATCCCGAGCTCGCCACCGCGCGCCGCGCCTACGTGCTCAGGCGCATGCGCGAGCTCGGCTACATCGACGCCGCGACCGCCGACGCCGCCAACAAGGAGCCGATGCACGCACGCGCGCACGCGCCGCTGTTCGACGTCGAGGCGCCCTATGTCGCGGAAATGGCGCGGCTCGAGCTGCGGCAACGCTTCGGCGCGAGCGCCGAGACCGCCGGCTACCGGGTCTACACCACTCTCGACGGACGGCTGCAGGCGGCCGCGGTGCGCGCGGTGCGCATCGGGCTCATCGAGTACGATCGCCGCCACGGTTGGCGCGGCCCGGCCGGACACGTCGAGCTCGCCGCCGGCGCCACCTCCGACTACGAGGACCTGGTCGATGAATACGCCACGATCGGCGACCTCGCGCCGGCGGTCGTGACCTCGGTCGAGGAGCGCGGCGCGCATGTGTACGTGAAGTCGCTCGGGCCGGCGGCCATCGACTGGGACGGCATTGCCTGGGCGCGCCGCGCGCTCGCCAACGAAATGGTCGGTCCGGCGCCGACCAGGGCGGCGCAGGTGCTCAAGAAGGGCGACGTCGTGTACGTGGTCGCGGACGAGGCCGGGCACGCGCAGCTCGCGCAGGTGCCCGAGGCGCAGAGCGCCCTGGTCGCGCTCGATCCGAACGACGGCAGCATCGTCTCGCTGGTCGGCGGCTTCGACTACTTCACCAACAAGTACAACCGTGTCATCCAGGCGCGCCGGCTCCCGGGCTCGGGCTTCAAGCCGTTCCTGTATTCCGCGGCGCTCGAGCAGGGCATCACCCCGGCGAGCGTGTTCCTCGATGCGCCGATCGTGCTCGAGGGGAATGGGGCCGAGGAGGCCTGGCGCCCGGAGAACAACGAGCGCCAGTTCGGTGGACCGACGCGGCTGCGCGAGGCGCTGGTGCATTCGCGCAATCTGGTCTCGATCCGCGTGCTGAAGGAGATCGGCGTCGACAACGCCATCAATTACGTCAGCCGCTTCGGCTTCGACCCGAAGACGATGCCGCGCGACCTGACGCTGGCGCTCGGCACGCTCGAAGTGACGCCGCTCGAGCTGGCGAGCGGCTACGCGGTGTTCGCCAACGGCGGCTATCGCGTGCAGCCTTATTTCATCGACCGCATCGAGGATGCCGGCGGCCAGGTGGTATGGCGTGCCGCCCCGCGCATGGTGTGCCGGCAGTGCGATGCCGACGGTGGTGCCGCGGCGCCGCCGGCCGCCGCCGTCAAGGTCGCCAACGCTGCGGCGACGGCCGGCACCTTCCCGGGGGGCGATCCACGCCAGGCCGCAGCTCCCGGCGAGACCGCCGACAGCACCCGCGGCGAGCCGGGCGCGCTGCCGCCCGAACAGATCGCCCCGCGCGTCATCAGCGCGCAGAACGCCTACGTGATGGCCGACATGATGGGCGACGTGATCCGCCACGGCACCGGCGTGCGTGCGCGCGTGCTCGGACGCGAGGACATCGCCGGCAAGACCGGCACGACCAACAAGGCGGTGGACACCTGGTTCAACGGCTTCACGGACAACCTGGTCGCGACCGTGTGGGTCGGCTTCGACCAGGACAAGCCCCTCGGGGAGAGCGAGGAGGGGGCGCACACGGCGCTGCCGATCTGGGTCGCCTTCATGCGCGAGGCGCTGCGCGGTGTGCCCGAGGAGCGGCGCGCGATGCCCGACGGCATCGTCAGCCTGCGCATCTCGGCGCAGACCGGCGAGCTGGTGAGCGCCGAGAACCCCCTCGGCGTCACCGAGATCTTCATGGCCAACCACCTGCCGCAGAACGAGCCGGGAATGATGCAGAACGCCGAGGGCCAGGCGAGCGGCGAGCCGATATTTTGAGATGGGGCAAAATCGCAGGAAGCGATTTTGCCGGACATCAGCTTTCGTCGCCGGCGGTGAAAGGCGCGGCTTTCACCGCCTGGGCAGTGCCAGGAGTTGAGACATGTCCCGAACTGACAACTTACGGCGCGCGCTGGCGCAGGAGGCCGCGCGCATCATGGCCGAGCACGGCATCCAGGACTTCCTCATCGCCAAGCGCAAGGCGGCCGAGCGCCTCGGCGTCGAGGACGTGGCGGCGGTGCTGCCGAAGAATCGCGAGATCGAGATCGCGCTCGCCGAGTACCAGCGCCTGTTCGGCGGCGAGTCGCACGTCGAGACTTTGAGCGCCCAGCGGCGCGCGGCGCTCGCGGCCATGCGCTCGCTGCACGAGTTCGAGCCGCGCCTGGTCGGCGCGGTGCTCGCGGGTACCGCCACCGAGCACTCGCACGTGCAGTTGCACCTGTTCGCCGACCGCGCCGAGGCGGTCACCCTCAAGCTCATCGACGCCGGCATCGACCACGAGGTGACCGAGCGGCGGGTGAAGCTCGATGCCGAGCGGGTGCGCGCCTTCCCGGGAGTGCGTTTCAGCGTGGACGATCATTCGATCGAGGCGACGGTGTTCCCCGCCGACGGCATCCGCCAGGCGCCCGTGAGCCCGGTCGACGGACGTCCGATGCGGCGCGCCAACACCTTCGAGGTCGAGGCGCTGCTCGATCCCGAGTAGCGCAGCGCAAGACAGCCCCCTCACGGCAACCATCAAGGAGTCGGTCATGAACCCCGCATCGCGTCGCGTGCATCTCGCTGTCGCACTGTCCTCGGGTTTCGCGCTGCTCGCCGCGGGCGCGGCAGCTCGAGCGGCCGAGGAAGGGCACCACTGGGGCTACTCGGGTGCGAACGGCCCGGAGCATTGGGCCGAGGAGGATCCGGCGTTTGCGACCTGCGGCAGCGGCCGCCACCAGTCACCGATCGACATCGTGAACGTCAAGACCGACAAGTCGCTGGCGCCGATCGAGTTCGCTTACAAGCCGACCGCGCTCACCGTGACCGACACGGGGCATGGGTTTCAGGTGAACGCCGCGCCCGGGAGCGGCGGCATCACGGTCGGCGGGGACCACTATGATCTCGTGCAGTTCCACTTCCACCGGCCGAGCGAGGAGCGCGTTGCCGGCCACCGCTACTCGATGGTCGCCCACCTGGTGCACAAGAACGACAAGGGCGAGCTCGCGGTCGTGGCGGTGCTGATCCGCAAGGGCGAGGAGAACGCCTTCCTCGAGCCGGTGTTCGAAGCTTTCCCCGCCAAGGGCAGCGCGGAGAAGTCCGTGCCCGGCGCGACGGTCGATCTCGGCGGCTTCCTGCCGGGCGCGCGCGGCTACTTCACCTTCGACGGCTCCCTCACGACGCCCCCCTGCAGCGAGCACGTGCGCTGGTTCGTGCTGAAGAACGCGGTCACGGCCTCGCCGGCGCAGATCGCCCGCTTTGCCGAGCGCTATCCGATGAACGCGCGGCCGACGCAGCCGCTCAACGACCGCACCATCGAGCAGACGGCCGACTAGCGGCGCTGTTTGATGTCGAGATACTCGCGCCGGGTGTGCCCGGTGTAGAGCTGGCGCGGGCGGCCGATGCGCATGGCGGGATCGGAGATCATCTCCTGCCAGTTCGCGACCCAGCCGACGGTGCGCGCGATCGCGAACATGACCGTGAACATCGAGCGGGGGATCCCGATCGCGCTGTAGATGACTCCCGAATAGAAATCGACGTTCGGGTAGAGCTTGCGCTCGAGGAAGTACTCGTCCTTGAGCGCGATCTCCTCGAGCCGCAGCGCCAGCTCGAACAGCGGGCTATCGGTGCGCCCGAGCGCCGCGAGCACCTTGTGGGCCATCTCGCGGATGATCTTGGCGCGCGGGTCGAAGTTCTTGTAGACGCGGTGGCCGAAGCCCATGAGCCGGAAGTGGCTCGACTTGTCCTTGGCCATGGCGAGGTACTTGGCGATGTTGTCGACCGAGCCGATCTGCTCGAGCATCGCCAGCACCGCCTCGTTGGCGCCGCCGTGCGCCGGCCCCCAGAGCGCCGACACGCCCGCCGAAATCGCCGCGTAGGGATTGGCGCCGGTGCTGCCGGCGAGCCGCACCGTAGAGGTGCTGGCGTTCTGCTCGTGATCGGCGTGCAGCACGAACAGCAGATCGAGCGCCTTGCTGGCGATCGGGTCGAGCTTGTAGGGCTCACACGGCACCGCGAACAGCATGTTGAGCACGTTGCCGGCGTAGTCGAGGTCGTTGCGCGGATAGACGAACGGCTGGCCCTGGGAGTGCTTGTGGGCGGCGGCGGCGATGGTCGGGAGCTTGGCGATGATGCGGTGGGCGAAGATCTCGCGGTGGCGCGGATTATGGATGTCCATCGTGTCGTGATAGAACGCCGCCATTGAGGCGACGACGCCGGACACCATCGCCATCGGGTGCGCGTTCGCATGGAAGCCGTTGAAGAAGCGCAACAGCCACTCGTTGATCATCGTGTGATAGCGGATGTTGCCGATGAACTCCTCGAGCTGCTTCGCGGTCGGCAGCTCGCCGAGCAGCAGCAGATAAGCGACCTCCATGAAGGTGCTCTTCTCGGCGAGCTGCTCGATCGGGTAGCCGCGGTGGAGCAGCACGCCGGCATCGCCGTCGATGTAGGTGATGCGGCTTTCGACCGCCGCGGTCGTGGCGTAGCCCGGATCGTAGGTGAAGACGCCCTGATCCTTGTAGAGCGCGCCGATATCGAGCGTCGCGGGTCCGATCGTGCCGCTGCGGACCGGGAGCTCGCTGCTGCGCCCGCTCTCGGGATCGGTGAGTTTGAAGGTCTTCTGCGTCATGTGCGCGCGCGGCTTCCATGGCCAGCGCCGCGCGCACAAGCGGCGCGCGGCGCGTGAATCGAGGCAGGTTTACATGGACCGCGCGCCACAATCAAGGCGCGGCGCCACCGTTGTGAGGCGGCTCACCCGAACGAGGGAGCGGGGCTCCGAGGCGCGCTTACTTGGGCGCGGCGGCCGCGGCGTACTTCTTGCGGAACTTGTCGACCCGCCCGGCGGTGTCGACGATCTTCTGTTTGCCCGTATAGAAAGGATGGCAGTTCGAGCACACCTCGACCTGCAGATCCTGCCCGAGGGTCGAGCTCGTCTTGAACGTGTTGCCGCACGTGCAGGTGACGGTGATCTCTTTGTAGTCGGGATGGATGGCGGCTTTCATGGCGGGCTCACGAGTGTGTCGATCGCGCTCACCCCTAGATGGGGCGGGAACGGCGCGGGTTAAAGGGCGCGGGAGTTTAGCGGCAGCGCCGTCGCGCCTCAAGCGGGCCGGCGAAACCGGCCTGCACGCGGGAGTTCCTTATCCACAGAAGCTGTGGACAAATCTGTGGATGAAGTGGTCCCGCAGGGGCCGATTTCCCGGTCAGATTGCATAATTGTTACCTTGATCAAAATTTAACCAGGCATTTTTACCCTGATGTTTCAATAACTTATGGCCATCATGTCCAGCGGCTTGGGCACTTTGCCGTGTAATTTGCTCATTCTCCGGTAGCGCTTTCGGCGCCTGTGAATAACGACCGCAGCCTGTCCTGCGCGCCCCCGGCGCGGGCGATTGACAAAGCGAAAGCACCGGGCATTTCCGGGCTTTCGGGCAAGAAATCCGTGAGCAGATCGTTGAGGAACCGCAGTCCCAGGCGGCTCGGACGGTAGCCTTCCGCGGTGCGCTCGAGGAGGCCGCGCCCGAGCAGGCGCGCGAGCGGGGCCGCGATGCTCGAGGCTTGAAGTCCGGTGCGCGCGACGAACTCATCGAGCGCGAATCCGCGCGTGAGGCGCAGCGCATTCAGCATGAACTCGAAGGGAAGATCCTGCGCCGGCACCACTTGGCGCACGAGCTCGCCCGGCGCGGCGGCGAGATAGCGGCGCGGCTCGCGCGGCTGCACGGTGCGAACGATCTGCGCGCGCTCAGGCAGCGTCAGCTTGCCGTGCGCACCGGCGCCGACGCCCAGGTAATCGCCAAAATTCCAGTAATTGAGGTTGTGCCGGCACTCGCGGCCGGCGCGCGCGTAGGCCGACACCTCGTAATGGCCGAAGTCCGCGGCCGCGAGCAGCGCGGCGCACTCCTCCAGCTGCGCTGCCGCCTCGTCCTCGTCCGGCAGCGCCGGCGGATGCGCGGCAAACACGGTCCCGGGCTCGAGCGTCAGCTGGTAGTGAGAGAGATGCGCGGGTGCGAGCGCGAGCGCCGCCTCGAGGTCGCCGAGCGCGCCCGCGCGCGTCTGCCCGGGGAGCGCATACATGAGGTCGAGGTTGAAATTGGTCAGTCCCGCGGCGTGCAGCTCCTCGGCTGCGCGGCGCGTCTCCGCGGGAGAGTGGATGCGCCCGAGAGCCGCGAGCGCCTCGGGCGCGAAGCTCTGCGCACCGAGCGACACGCGTGTGACGCCCGCGTCCCGGTACTCGCGGAACGCGCCGCGCTCGATCGCCCCCGGGTTCGCCTCGAGGGTGACCTCGGCATTGGAATCGAGGGCGAGATGGCGGCGCGCCGCCTCGAGCACGCGCGCGACCCACGCGGGCGAGAACAGACTCGGAGTACCGCCGCCGAAGAACACGCTCACCACTGCGCGCCCGGCAACCCCGGGTGCCTGCGCCTCGAGGTCGCGCGCGAGTCGCTCGACGTAGGCCGCGGCGGGCAGCTCGCCGCTCAAGGTGTAGGAGTTGAAGTCGCAGTACGGGCACTTGCGCACGCACCAGGGAAAATGCACGTAGAGAGACAGGGGCGGTGCGGTGAGCGCGGTCATGGGGGGAGGGTATGCTACCCGTCCCACGGACTCGCCTCACGCGGCACTCGTGGCTCGTTTAATCGTGCTTTAAATTCTTAACGCATGATTTTAGATACCTATGATTTGCTCGCGGCGGCCAGATAGGTTAGGCTTTTGAGCGATTAATCGATCTATATCTGCGTAATGTGTGGATAAACGAGCATGAAGGTCACGCAATCCGCACGGCTGACCACGGCCCAGGCCGCCGAGGCGAGGAGACTGGGAGCCGCGCTCGCGCGACTGCGCCTCGCGCGCGGCATCAAGCAGGACCAGGCCGCACTGCGTGCCGGGGTGTCGCGCAACACCGCTTACCGCCTCGAGAAGGGCGATCCCGGAATCGCGGTTGGGCAGATCCTGCGTTATCTCGAGGCGCTCGTGCCGGGCAAGACCCTGCTCGAGCTCCTCTCTGAGACGGATCCGGCGCTGGCCGCCTTGAGCGCCCGGGAGCGGCGACGCCGGGCGCGCGACCTCACGAAACGCGAGCTCGCCGAGATCGACTTCTAGACGGCTATGGCTGCGGCGGATCAGAAACTCTTCGTCTTCGCGTGGATCGACACCGAGTGGCTGCCCTGCGGCCAGCTCACCCTGAGCGAGGACGGAGCGAAGCTGCTCTCATCGACGTTCGCGTATGGGCTGCGCTATCTGCAGCGTCCCGACGCGCTCGAGGTGGATCCGGTGAGCCTCGGCCTGCGCGATCGGCTCGGGGTGCGTGGCAAGGCCCTCTTCCCGCCGAACAACCTGCCCTGCTTCGGTGGCATCCGCGACGCGGCGCCCGATGCCTGGGGCCGGCGCGTCATCGAGTCCCGCCTGAAAGTCCCCGCCAACAGCCTGCCTGAGTCGGCCTACCTGGTGCATGCCGGCAGCCAGCGCGTCGGGGCCCTCGACATCCGCTCGTCCCGCGACTCCTCCGCAACGCCCGGCTTCGGGACCTGGAACAACCTCGAGTACCTGATGGAGGCCGCCCAGCGGATCGACGAGGGCCTGCCGGTTCCCGCAGCTCTCGAGGAGATCTTCGCCGAAGGCAGCGCGCTCGGCGGCGCCCGGCCCAAAGCCACGGTGCGCGACGACGATCGGGTGCTGTGGCTCGCCAAGTTTCCGAGCCGCAAGGACACCCTCGCCGTCCCCGTCATCGAGACCGCGACCCTGAAGCTCGCGGCAGCCGCGGGACTCAGCGTGCCGCAGGTGAGGCTGGTCGAGCTCGGCTCGCGCGCCGTCATGCTCATTCGCCGCTTCGACCGCTACTGGGCCAAGGCCGGCCCGGTCGCACCGCTCCCGGAGGACCTGCTGGCCACGGCTCCTGCCTGGGGACTGGCGGAGAAGCGCCTGGGGTTCGTCAGTGCGCTGACGCTGCTCGCGTGCGATGAGATGGATTCCCCCGACAAGTCCTACGGGGATCTCGCCCAGGCGGTGCGCCGCTACTGCCACCCGCAGGTGATTCGCGCCAACAACCGCGAGCTATTCGAGCGCCTGGTCTTCAACATCCTCGTCAACAACGACGACGATCATCTGCGCAACCACGGCTTCGTCTTCGACCAGCGTCTTCCCGGCTGGCGCCTGAGTCCGCTCTATGACGTCATGCCGCGGGCGAGTCTCGCGCCCGAACGGCGCCTGCATCTCGGCGTCGGGCCGCAGGGGCGCGCTGCAACCCTCGACAACGCCTTCGCCGGCCGGGAGATGTTCACCCTGTCCGCCGAGGCCGCCGGCGAGAGCATCGCGCGCATGTGGCGCATCGTGCGCGAGTGGCGCGTGTACTTCGAGGAGTACCAGGTGCCGGCGGATCAGATCGAGAAGATCGCGCCGGCTTTCCGCCACCTCGACGAGCTCGCGACGCCCTCGCTCCGCAAGCTCATTCCCTAGAGCCAGTGCCGCATCGCGAGCTGCGTCAGCACGGCGATGAGCAGCCCCCAGCCGAAGCTCATGAAGGTGCCGATGATGATGTACTCGGTGAGCTTGCGCTGGCTCGAGTCGCGCACGTCGCCGAAGCGCAGGATCGACTTGGCGGTGATCAGGAAGCCGACGCCCGCCGGCTGACCGATCAGGATCAGCAGCATCACCAGCGCCCTCTCCAGCCAGCCGATGTAGGTACCGCCGCTCTCGAGCCCGGCGATGTCGCCGCTCAGCTGATGGGTGAAAGGCGCGGTGGCCTTGCGGATGACGATCGCGCCGACCATCAGGCTCGCGATCGCCCCGCCGAGAAGGCACTCACCGACGAGACAGGCGGCCGCGGCATCTGCCGGCAGGGCAGCCCAGGCGCCCTGGGCGAAGGTGCCGGGAAAGGCCACCGCCAGAGCGATGATCACCGCAAGATGCACCAGCTGATCCAGGGTGAAGCTGCCGAGCGAGTCCGGCAGCAGGTACACCTTGACGGCATCCATCGCGAGGTGTGTGCCGACGAGGATCACGAGGACCTCACCCGGTAAGCCGCCGAGGGCGAGCGCGGCTGTCGCGGCGACCACGAGCCCGTGCAGGGCGAGCACCGGAGGATTCCTCTTGCGGCGGATCATCCAACCCGGCTGCAGGGGGAAGTCCGCGACCAGGTGCGCCACCAGCAGCGCCAGCAGGGTTTCATACATGACTCATGCAGCTCCCTCGGTCGATCGCCCGAGCCTGTCCCAGTCGGTCTCCTCGAACACCCGGATGCCTTCCAGCAGCGGGCGCCAGCGGGCGCCCGCCAGCGACTCGGTCACGCTCTGCTTCGAGACCCTGGGGCGCAGTGTGCCGGCAATCGACTCATGGGTGGGATTCACCGCGAGGAGCGCGCAGCTCACGATCTCGGCCTGCCGGCGCGTCCACGGACGCACCAGGCCGCTCGCCAGGTGCAGCATGGCCGGCAACCACTGCGCGAGCGGCGCGGCCCGCTCGGGCAGCGCCCCCGTCAGGTCGAAGTAGCCGGTGATGGAATCGAGCGCGTGGCCCGAGAGCGTGAAGGCCTCGCCCGTCGAGAGGGAGATGCGCCTGCCGTCGATGACGTCGACGGCCCCGATACCGATCGAGACGCGGGTCCGCACGTCGTTGCGCGCGAGCAGCAGCGCGCGCATGAGGAGCGCCAGCCGCAGCGCCCAGCGCGGCTCACGCAGCAGCAGCTGCCAGGCGTCGCCCCGAAAGACCTCCGGCACCCCGCACAGGGCGCGCGGCTGTCGCCGCCGGAACGCCCTGGCGCCTTCGGCGATGAGGCGGCGCGTGCGCTCGAGCCGCTCGGCCGACAGCTGCCGCGAGGCGACGAGGTCGCCGGTGAGCACGGCGAAGACGCCGGCGGTGCTGCGGGGCGCGGCGCGGCTCACGGCTTGTCGGCGGTAAGACAGGTCATAATGCTTGTCTTATATAGGACAAGGTATTAACCCTGTCAAGCGCGCCAGGTCTGCGTCGGGGCCCGGTCGCCCGGCGTTCCCGAGGCGGCCGGCGATCGGTCGGGCGGCTCCGGAGGCGCTCGGCGTCCGGGACCTGCGCGGTAAAGCGTTTTCGTGGTATGAATCCACCCCTGGCGCGCGCCTGCCGCAGGCGCGATGCGCCGCCGTGATGACACACCAGGGCCATCGAGGGGAGCAAGCCGTGAGACCGGTCGTTGCCGTGGTTGCAGTTCTCGCCGCGGGCGGCCCGTCGCTCGCGCTCGCAAATCCGCCGGACACGGTCGACGCCGCCAGGCCCGGGGGCGTCGCGGCGCAGCAGGACAGCGCGAGCCAGAACGCCCTCGGGAACGCGGCGAGCGGCGAACGCAAGTCGGCGTCGTGCTCATCCTGTCACGGTCCGAACGGCATCAGCCCGAGTCACGGGATGCCGCGGCTTGCCGGCCAGAGCGCGGTCTACATCGCCGGGCAGCTGACGCTGTTCCGCTCCGGCCTGCGCAACCACCCCGTCATGAACCCGCCCGCCGCAAGCTTGAGCGATCGGGACATCAACGATCTCGCCGTCTACTACGAGGCGCAGACCTCTGCTGCGGCGAAACCCGCTGCGGGTACTTCCGACGACTCGGCGATCGAGAAGCAGCTCCGTCTCCAGGGCTACCGGCCGAGCATGGTGCGTGGCCAGGAAATGTACTGCCGGCGCGAGTCGCCGCTTGGCTCGCGCCTCGAGTCGATCATGCATTGCGTGACCCCCGCCGAGGCGGAGGTCATGGCGAAAGAGGGCAAGGAGACCACCGAGCGCATCCAGCGCAACCAGCCGGGCTGCCTCCAGCCGGCACAAGGTGGCTGCGGCCACTGATCGCGGACCTCACTCCGCGTTCTGCACCTGCTCGCGCATCTGCTCGATGACCACCTTCATGTCGACGGCGCAGCGCGTCGTCTCGAGGTCCTGCGACTTCGAGGACAGCGTGTTGGCCTCGCGGTTGAGCTCCTGCATGAGGAAGTCGAGGCGGCGCCCGGCCGGCTCGCCGCCATCGATGACGCGCCGCACCTCGGCGACGTGACCGGCGAGCCGCTCGAGCTCCTCGTCGACGTCGAGCCGCTGCAGCAGCAGCGCCAGCTCCTGCTCGAGCCGCTCCTGATCGACGCTGGTGGTGAGCTCGGCGACGCGCGCCTCGAGGCGGGCGCGCAGGTGCGACTGGATCTCCGGCAGCCGCGCGCGCACGTCCTGCACCAGCGCCTCGAGTGCCGTGCAGCGCTGCTGCAGAACCTCCCGCAGCCGCTGGCCCTCGCGGCCGCGCGCCGCGCTCAGGTCATCGAGCGTCGCCGCGAACAGCGCGCCGGCGGCCGCCAGCAGCGGATCCGTGCCGATCGTGTCCTCGCGCAGTACGCCCGGCCAGCGCAGCACGTCGAAGACGTTCATGGTCGCAGGTCCCGGAAGCGAGCGCGCTACGGTGTGCGCCGCGGCGGTGAGGCGCTCGAGCGCGCGTGCGTCGATCTCGAGCGGCACGCCGGCGCCCGACGGGCGCCGGTAGCTCACGGTGCAGTCGACCTTGCCGCGCCGTATCTTCTGTGCGAGCCGCGCGCGCAGCTCGGTCTCGGCCGAGCGCAGCTCGTCCGGCAGGCGGAAGCCCGCCTCGAGGAAACGGTGATTCACGCTGCGCAGCTCGCACACCAGCGTGCCCCATTCGCCGCTTGCCTCGCGGCGGGCGAAGCCGGTCATGCTCGCGATCATGCCGGCGAGGGTGATATAAAAGTCCCGGCAAGTCCAACGAATGCAATGGAAGCCTCTTGCGGGTCGAATACGCCGACATCAGCCTGCTGGGCGGGCGCGAAGAGAATCAGGATCGGGTCAGCGCCGCGGTCGCGGAGCATGCGGCGCTGCTGGTTGCGGTGGACGGCATGGGCGGCCACGCCCACGGCGCGCGCGCCGCGCAGGTTACCCAGCAGGTGATCACGGAGGCCTTCTGGCATTCGCCGCAACCGCTGTTCGATCCGCTCGGCTTCCTGCATCTGACGCTCGGGCGCGCGCACGAGGAAGTCGTCAGGCTCGGCAGCCAGCTGCCGCTCGAGCAGCGGCCGCGCGCGACCTGTGCGGTGTGCCTCATCCAGCAGCACGCCAGCTGGTGGGCGCACGTGGGTGACAGCCGCGTGTATCACGTGCGCGCCGGCGAGCTCGTGGCACGCAGCCGTGACCACAGCCACGTCGAGCTGCTGCTGCGCGAGGGGCTGATCAACGCCGACCAGGCGCAGAACCACCCGATGCGCAACTTCGTCGAGTGCTGCCTGGGCGGCGATCCGGTCCTTCCCGACATGACGCTCAGCCGCCGCCGGCCCATCGAGCCCGCCGACCTGCTGCTGGTGTGCACGGATGGCTTCTGGGGGCCGCTCAAGGACCCGGAGGTCACGGCGAGCCTGAACGGCAGCGGACAGCTGCGCGAGCAGCTGCTCGAGCTCGGCTCACGCGCCGTCAAGCGCGCCGGGCCCGGGAGCGACAACACCTCGGCAGCGGCGCTGCGCTGGCTGGGCGATTAACCGCATGGCGAGACCCTCGGGGCGGGCGCCCGATGAGCTGCGGCCGGTGCGCTTCACGCGCGCCCACGGCAAGCACGCCGAGGGCGCGGTGCTCGTCGAGTTCGGCGACACGCAGGTGCTGTGCATGGCGAGCGTCGAGGAGTCGGTGCCGCCGTTCCTGCGTGGCAAGGCCCAGGGCTGGATTACCGCCGAGTACGGCATGCTGCCGCGGGCGACTCACACCCGCGGCGCGCGCGAGGCGGCCCGCGGCAAGCAGAGCGGCCGCACGCAGGAAATCCAGCGCCTGATCGGCCGCTCGCTGCGCGCGGTCGCGGACCTGCGTGCCCTCGGCGAGCGCACCATCACGCTCGATTGCGACGTGCTGCAGGCCGACGGCGGGACCCGCACCGCGGCGATCACCGGTGCCTACGTAGCGCTCGCCGAAGCCTGCGAGGGGCTCGTCCGGCGGCGCCTCATCGCCGCCAACCCGCTGCACGGGCAGGTGGCGGCGGTCTCGGTCGGCATCGTCGGCGGCGTGCCGGTTCTCGACCTCGACTACGCCGAGGACTCGCAGGCCGAGACCGACATGAACGTGGTGATGAATAACGGCGGCGCCTTCATCGAGCTTCAGGGCACTGCCGAGGGCCATGCCTTCCGACGCCACGAGCTCGATGCGCTCTTGAACCTCGCCGCCGCCGGCATCGGTGAGCTGCTCGCGTTGCAGGCGCAGGCGCTCCACGCGCCGTGAAGCGCGCGGTCCTCGCGAGCGCCAATCCCGGCAAGCTGCGCGAATTGGCAGCGCTGGTCGCGCCCGCAGGATTCGCGCTCGTATCCCAGAGCGAGCTCGGCATCGAGCCGGTGGCGGAGACCGGCAGCACCTTTCTCGAGAACGCGCTGCTCAAGGCGCGCCACGCGGCGCGCGGCGCGCAGCTGCCGGCGCTCGCCGATGACTCCGGGATCGAGGTCGATGCGCTCGGCGGGCGCCCGGGCGTCCACTCGGCGCGCTATGCCGGCGAGGGCGCGAGCGATGCGGCTAACCTGGCACTGCTGCTCGCCGAGCTCGACGGCGTACCCGAAGCACGCCGCAGCGCGCGCTACCGCTGCGTCGTGGTGTGGGTGCGCGATGCTGAGGACCCCGCACCGCTCATTGGCGAAGGCACCTGGGAGGGCCGCATCGCGCTCACACCCCGTGGGAGCGCAGGCTTCGGCTACGACCCGGCCTTCATCCCCGCGGGCGGGCGACGCACCGCCGCCGAGCTGTCCACGGACGAGAAGAACAGAGTGAGCCACCGCGCACAGGCCTGGCACGCGCTCGTCGCGGCGCTTAAGGCGGGCGGCGTATATTCGCGCGCATGAAGCGCGGCCGGCTGTACGTCATCTCGGCACCCTCGGGCGCCGGTAAGACCTCGCTCGTCAAGGCCCTGCTCGCGGCCGAGCCCAGCTTGCGCCTGTCGATCTCGCACACCACCCGCAAGATCCGCCCGACGGAGCTCGAGGGGCGCGAGTACTACTTCGTCACGAAGCAGGAGTTCGATGAGCTCGCGAAGCGGGACGAGTTCCTCGAGCACGCGCGGGTGTTCGACAACCACTACGGCACCTCGCGCGCCTTCGTCGAGTCACAGCTCTCTCAGGGTCACGACGTGCTGCTCGAGATCGACTGGCAGGGCGCGCAGCAGGTGCGCCGCGCGATGCCCGACTGCGTCAGCATCTTCGTGCTGCCGCCGGCGCGGGCGACGCTCGCCGAGCGGCTCACGCGGCGCGCCACCGACACCGACGAGGTCATCCGCCGGCGCCTGAAGGATGCGGTCGGCGACATGTCCCACTACCGCGAGTTCGACTACGTGGTCGTCAACGACGACTTCGCCGAGGCGGTCGCGGACTTGAAGCGCATCATCGCGGGCGAGGGCGGGGATCTCAGGAGCGACCGGGCGCAGCTCAAGCCGCTGCTCGCGGAGCTGCTGGCGGGCGCCTGAGACTCAGCGGATACGGGAAGTACAGACGGTCACCCTGATGGCGCCGTCCACCCGCGGGTCCGGGAACGAGCACGGCGCCAGCGCGAACTGGATCTCCATGGTGAAGCGCTCCGCCCGGGAGTCGCTGGTCTCCCATCCCGAAGGCACTTTGAACAGCAGGTTGTGCACCATGTCCGCGATCTGCGGCGTGAAGTCGGGCGAAGTCGCGTAGCTCACGTGAAGGTCCTGCGCGCGGCCCTTGCCATCGACGCTGAAGTCGACGTCGACGACACCCTGCCCGCCGTTGGCGCGCGCGCCATGGGGATACCAGTCGCGATCCATATGCTCCATCTTGAAAAGGGGCTGTTTCCGCGGCGCCACGGGTTGGCCGTCCGGCCCAACCGGCATCGCTACCGGCTCGAACGATATCCCGTAGAGGGCCCTCACTACTGCGTCGAACTCGGGCGGCTTCTGCGGCGATTCCGCGTTCACCAATAGCCGGTAGAGGTGCTGATCGGACACCAGGTAATAGGCGCAGTGCCAGTACACGCTGGGATCGGGCCGGGCGTCGGCGCCACACCTCGACCAGGCCTCCCGTCCTGCAATGGACGTCCGCTCTTCCCGCCGGCCCTCGGGGCCATGATTCAGATCGAAGTAGTCACGCACGCCTGATCGGAAACGGCTATCAGCGAGAGTGGCGGTGGCGGGCAGCGGGTCTGACAGGCGCTCGATCGCGGCGTAAACGCCGCCGACCTGAAAACTGGCGGTGTAGCCCTGGAGCCAGTCGGTCACCTTGGGCGCGGTGGCCGCCGCGGGCGCATCCGCGATGCGCACCCCGAGCTCGGGGATATCGAGTACTTTCGCGTGGACGATCAGCGGCCACAGCAGCGCGAACCCCCGACACGCCCGGCACCATTTGCCCCTCATATGGCCATCGTGGAGGAGACGGAGCGTGCGTCCAAGACGGGCCCAGATGGCCGAAATTCTGGCCTGCGAGCCCCTGTATCGCTTATAGTTAAGGGCCCCGCACAGCCCGTGCAGGGTGTATTCACTCGTAGCGAGCCATGGCCCGAATCACCGTAGAAGACTGTCTGCCCAACGTCGATAACCTCTTCCAGCTCGTGCTGCTGGCGGCGCAGCGTGCCCGCCGGCTCGCCAACGGCGCCGAGGCGACCATTCCCCTCGAGAACGACAAGGCGACCGTGGTCGCGCTGCGCGAGATCGCCGCCGGCAACATCACCGCGGAGATGCTGCGCGAGCCCGAGCCCGCGCCCGAGCCCGCCGTGCCGGACGCGGACAACCAGTCCTCGTTCCGTGCGCCGCAGTTCGGCCTCGGAGACTGACGGCACGCGCGACCCATGGACTATGCGTCTTCGCTCCGCGGACTGCTGCCCGGCGGAAGACGCACCCCGGGACTGAAGGAGCTGCTGGCGAGCGCCGGGGAGTACCTGGCGCCCGAGCAGGTCGGACGCATCCGCGAGGCGGCCGAATTCGGCGCCTCCGCCCATCAGGGACAGAAGCGCCTCTCCGGCGAGCCCTACATCGCGCACCCGGTGGCGGCCGCCGCCATCCTCGCGGACCTGCACCTCGACACCGACACCATCGTCGCGGCAATCCTGCACGACGTCATCGAGGACACGCCTACGCCGAAGGATCAGCTGGCGGCGCGCTTCGGCGCCGACGTCGCGGAGCTGGTCGACGGCGTCACCAAGCTCGACCAGATCAAGTTCAAGAGCCGCGAGGAGGCGCAGGCGGAGTCGTTCCGCAAGATGCTGCTCGCCATGGTGCGCGACCTGCGCGTCATCCTGGTGAAGCTCGCCGACCGCACCCACAACATGCGCACCATCGAGGCCATGGCGCCGGCGCGCCGGCGCGCCATCGCGCGCGAGACGCTCGAGATCTACGCGCCGATCGCCGAGCGGCTCGGCCTCTACAACATGAAGCTCGAGCTCGAGGATCTCGGCTTCAAGGCGCTCTATCCGCGCCGCTACCAGGTGCTCGAGCGCACGCTGCGCCGCGCGCGCGGCAACCAGAAGGAATTCCTGAAGAAGATCGAGCAGCAGCTGAAGGCGGCGCTCCTGAAGAACGAGATCCCGGGCGAGGTCGAGACGCGCGAGAAGCACCTCTACAGCATCTACAAGAAGATGCGGCGCAAGCGCTCGATGCTGAACGAGGTCGTCGACGTGTACGGCATCCGCATCATCGTCGACAAGCCCGACACCTGCTACCGCGCGCTCGGCGTCGTGCACGCGGTGTTCAAGCCGATGCCGGGGCGCTTCAAGGACTACATCGCCATCCCGCGGGTCAACGGCTACCAGTCGCTCCATACGACGCTGTTCGGGCCGAACGGCGTGCCGATCGAGGTGCAGCTGCGCACCGCCGACATGCACCGCGTCGCCGAGTCCGGGGTCGCGGCGCACTGGAAGTACAAGGTCGGCGATCGCTCCAGCTCCCCCCAGCAGGACCGCACCCGCGAGTGGCTCTCGAACCTGGTGTCGCTGCAGGAGGCCGGCTCCTCCGAGGAGTTCCTCGAGAGCGTCAAGGTCGACCTGTTCCCCGACAAGGTGTACGTCTTCACCCCCAAGGGGCAGATCCTGCGCCTGCCCTCCGGCGCCACGGTGGTGGACTTCGCCTACAGCGTGCATACCGACGTCGGCAACCGCTGTGTCGCCGCCAAGGTCGACCGGCGCCTCACGCCGCTGCGCACCGTGCTGCGCAACGGTCAGACGGTCGAGATCATCACTGCCAAGGGCGCGACCCCCAATCCCTCGTGGGTGAACTTCGTCGTGACCGCCAAGGCGCGCAGCGCCATCCGGCATTACCTCAAGGGCCTGCGGCGCACCGAGGCGATCGCGCTCGGCTCGCGGCTCCTCAGCCAGGCGCTGCGCGAGTTCGGCCTCGCGCTCGAGGACGTGAAGCCCGAGGTGCAGCGCGCCGCGCTCGGCGAGCTCGGCATGAAGGATCTCGACGAGCTGTACGAGAAGATCGGCCTCGGCGAGCGACTCGCGCCGCTGGTGGCGCGGCGCCTCCTGCCCGGGGCGCCGGCGGGCGATGGCAAGGCGACCCCGGCGCCGCTCGCGATCGCCGGCACCGAGGGGCTGCTGGTCACCTACGCGCGCTGCTGTTTCCCGATCCCCTACGACCCGATCTTCGCGTTCCTGTCCACCGGACGGGGCGTCGTGATCCATCGCGAGAACTGCCTCAACGTCGAGGACTACCGCAAGCATCCGGAGAACTGGCTGCCGGTGAGCTGGCAGAGCTCGCCCGACCGCCTGTTCTCCTCCGAGATCCGCGTGCAGGTGGTCAACCGCACCGGCGTTCTGGCGGCGGTCGCCGCCGCCATCGCCAGCACCGAGACCAACATCGACCACGTGTCGATCGACGAGCAGGACGCCGACGCCGCGCTCCTCACCTTCGAGCTGCGCGTGCGCGATCGCCGCCAGCTCGCGCGCCTGGTGCGGGTGATCCGCCGCATGCCGGACGTCACCCGCGTCTCGCGCACCCTCGCCGCGCGCTCACGCGACGAGCAGGGCGCGGAGGGCGAGGGCGATGCGAGCGGCTGAGGCGCGCATGCCGCCCGGAGCTGCCCGACCACTCCAGCGTAACTTCCCTCAAGGAGAATCAAGCCGATGAGCCGCCAGAGCATTCACACCGACCGCGCCCCGCAGGCGATCGGCACCTACTCGCAGGCCGTGCGCGCCGGCGACACGGTGTACCTCTCGGGACAGGTGCCGTTCGACCCCGCGACCATGCAGCTCGTGACCGGCGACATCGAGGTCCAGGCGAAGCGCGTGTTCGACAACCTCCGGGCCGTGGCCGAAGCCGCCGGCGGCTCGCTCGCCCACGCGGTGAAGCTCACGATCTTCCTCACGGACCTGGCGAACTTCGTCAAGGTCAACGAGGTCATGGCGAGCTACTTCGCCAAGCCCTACCCGGCGCGCTCCACGATCGGAGTCGCCAGCCTGCCGCGCGGCGCGCAGATCGAGATCGAGTGCGTGCTGCACCTCGGCTGAAGCCCGCGGGAGCGCCGGCGGCAAGCGCGCCCGACCTGGGCAGCCGTCCCGTCACGGCTCTGCGCGGAGTCGGCGCGGCGCTCGCCGAGCGCCTCGAGCGGCTCGGCGTCCGCAGCGTCGCGGACCTGCTGTTCCTCCTGCCGGCGCGCTACGAGGACCGCACGCGCGTCACCGCGGTCGGCGCGCTGACCCCGGGCGTGCGCGCCGCGGTGGAGGGGGAGGTGCAGCTCACCGAGGTGGCTTACCGCCCGCGGCGCCAGCTCCTCACGCGCCTCTCCGACGGCTCGGGCTTCCTCACCTTGCGCTTTTTCTACTTCTCCGGCAGCCAGCAGCAGGGCCTCGCGCGCGGCACGCGCCTGCGCTGCTTCGGCGAGGTACGCCGCGGACGGTACGGGCTCGAGATGGTGCACCCCGAGTACCGGCGCCTCGCGGGCGAGCCCGCGCCGCTCGAGGAGACCCTCACCCCGATCTACCCCCTGACCGAGGGGGTGCCGCAGGGACGGCTGCGCGCGCTCATCGGCCAGGCGCTCGAGAGCCTCGCGCGCGGCGGGCTCGCGGACCTGATCCCCGCGCACGCCGGCCTCCCCGAGGGACTGCCGGCGCTCGCGCAGGCGCTCGCGTATCTGCATCGCCCGCCCCGCGACGCGAAGCTCGCCGAGCTCGCGGCCGGCCGCCACCCGGCGCAGCGGCGGCTCGCGTTCGAGGAATTGCTCGCACACACCCTCGCGCTGCGCTCGCGCAAGCGCTCGCTCAAGAGCGACCCGGCCTTCGGGCTCGAGGACGCGGGCGGGCACGCCCGCCGTCTCATCGCGGCGCTCCCCTTTGCACTGACGCGGGCGCAGTCACGCGCCCTCGCCGAGGTCGAGGCCGATCTCGCCACCGGCATCCCGATGGTGCGGCTGCTGCAGGGCGACGTCGGCTGCGGCAAGACGGTGATCGCCGCGGCCGCGGCGGCCCGTGCCGCCGGCGCCGGCCGGCAGGCGGCGCTCATGGCGCCGACCGAGCTCCTGGCCGAGCAGCACTGGCGCAACTTCCAGGAGTGGTTCCGCCCGCTCGGCATCACGGTGGCGCTGCTTTCCGGCGCGCAGCCGGCCCGCACGCGCCGCAGCGCACTCGAGGCGCTCGCCTCCGGGGAGATCCGCGTCGTGGTCGGCACGCATGCGCTCTTTCAGGAGGGGATCGAGTTCGCCCAACTCGCGCTCGTCATCGTCGACGAGCAGCATCGCTTCGGCGTGCAGCAGCGCCTCAGGCTGTCGGAGAAGGGCCGCGGCAGCGGCCGCCTCCCGCACCAGCTCATCATGACCGCGACGCCGATCCCGCGAACCCTCGCCATGACGGCCTACGCCGACCTCGACATCTCGGTGATCGACGAGCTGCCGCCCGGGCGCACGCCGGTCACGACCGTGGTGCTGCCCGAGGAGCGGCGCGCCGAGGTAGTGGCGCGCATCGCGAGCGCCTGTCGCGCCGGGCGCCAGGTCTACTGGGTCTGTCCGCTCATCGATGAGTCCGATGAGCTGCGCGCCCAGGCGGCGGAAGAGACCGCCGCCGCCCTCGCCGAAGCCCTGCCCGGGGTGCGCGTCGGACTCGTGCATGGACGCATGCCGCCGGCACCGAAGGACCAGGCGATGCTCGCGTTCAAGTCGGGGAAGATCCAGCTGCTGGTCGCGACCACCGTGATCGAGGTGGGCGTCGATGTCCCCAACGCGACGCTCATGATCGTCGAGAACGCCGAGCGCATGGGGCTCGCCCAGCTGCACCAGCTGCGCGGGCGGGTGGGCCGCGGCACGGACGCCAGCACCTGCGTGCTTCTCTACCGCGCGCCGCTCTCGGAGCCGGCGCGCGCGCGGCTCAAGGCGATCCGCGCCACCAACGACGGCTTCGAGATCGCCCGGCGCGATCTCGAGCTGCGCGGACCCGGGGAGCTCCTGGGGACGCGCCAGACCGGGCTCGCACAGCTGCGCGTGGCGGACCTGATGCGCGATGCGGACCTGCTGCCGCGGGTTCAGGCGGCCGCCGGGCTCCTCGAATCGAATGAGGACGGTGTCGCAGTCCTCACCCGCCGCTGGATCGGCTCCGGCGAGCGCTACGGGCGCGTCGGCTAACATAGCCCACCGATGTCCGCCGCCGCACCAGAGTCCCTCGCGACGCCGCCGGCGCTCAAGGAGCCCGGCCACGCGGCGGCGGGGTCCGTGCCGGACTTTTCCCCGGCACCGACGGCGCCGCGCTTTGCCGAGGCGCCCTTCTCGTGGCGCCTCGCGCGCCGCCTCACCCAGTACGCGCGCCTCATGCGACTCGACCGCCCGGTGGGCACCTGGCTGCTTCTGTGGCCGTCGCTGTGGGCGCTGTGGATTGCAGGCGCTGGCCGTCCCAAGCCCAGGGTCCTGATCGTGTTCGTGCTCGGGGTGGTCGTGATGCGCGCCGCCGGCTGCGTCATCAACGACTTCGCCGACCGCAACATCGACCCCTACGTGCGGCGCACGCGCGACCGGCCGCTCGCGGCACGCCTGGTGTCGCCGGCCGAGGCGCTCGCGCTCTTCGTGCTGCTGATCGCCGCCGCGCTCTACCTCGTGACCCGGCTCGATGAGTTCACGGTGAAGCTCGCCTGCATCGGTGCCCTGCTCACGGTCTCCTATCCGTTCGTCAAGCGCGTCTTCCCCATGCCGCAGCTCTACCTCGGCATCTCCTTCGGCGGCTGGGGGGTGCCGATGGCCTTCGCCGCCCAGATCGGCGCGCTGCCGCGGGTCGCCTGGGTGCTGTACATCGCGGCGGTGATCTGGGCGGCCATGTACGACACCATCTACGCGATGATCGACCGCGAGGACGACATCCGCATCGACGTCAAGTCGAGCGCCATCCTGTTCGCCGACATGGATAAATTCCTGATCGGCGTGATGCAGCTGATGATGCTGTACGCGCTCTACCTCGCGGGCGAGGACATGCACTACGGCCGCTGGTTCCGCGGCGGGGTGGTCGCCGCCGCCGTGCTGTTCGCGTGGCAGCAATGGCTCATCCGGCGGCGCGATCCGGCCGGCTGCCTGCGCGCCTTCCTCAACAACCAGTACGTCGGGCTCGCGATCTTCGTCGGGATCCTGCTGCAGTACGTCTACCAGAGCTGAAAGCCACGCCATGCCCCTCAAGAACCAGCCCTTCCCCGTACGCCTCGGCTTCGCCCTGAAGGGTCTCGCGCACGCGCTGCGCCACGAGCGCAGCGTGCAGGTGCAGGCGGCGGCCTGCGTGCTCGCACTGCTCGCGCTGCTGCGCCTGCGCCCCTCGCCCGGGTGGTGGGCGCTGGTCGCTCTCGCGAGCGCCGGCGTGATTGCGGCGGAGCTCCTCAACACCGCCATCGAGGCGCTCGCCGACCACCTGCACCCGGAGCTGCATGCGCGTATCCAGCTGGTCAAGGACTGCGCCGCCGCCGGGGTGCTGGTTGCGGTGCTGGGCGCGCTCGGCGTGGCGCTCGCGCTCGGCTGGGAGGTGCTGCGCGCGCGCCTCTAGTGGATTGTCGACTCCGGAAGGCGCCTGTCGTTGACACGACCGGAGAGCCTCCGGCATGGTCGGCCCATGAGCGACGCAGCGCCCGAGCCCATCCGCCACGACTGGACGCTGCCCGAGGTCGCGGCGCTGTTCGCGCTGCCGTTCATGGACCTCATGTTCCGCGCGCAGCGCGTGCATCGTGCCTGGCACGATCCGAACGCCGTGCAGCTCTCGACGCTGCTCTCCATCAAGACCGGCGCCTGCCCCGAGGACTGCGCCTACTGCCCGCAGAGCGTCCATTACGAGACGGGGCTCAAACACGAGGCGCTGCTCGAGGTGGCCGCGGTGCGCGCTGCGGCCTGCCGCGCCCGTGCCGCGGGCGCGACCCGCTTCTGCATGGGTGCCGGCTGGCGCTCGCCCAAAGCGCGCGACCTCAAGGTGGTCGCCGCGATGATCCGCGAGGTGCGCGCGCTGGGACTCGAGACCTGCGCGACGCTCGGCATGCTCACCCCCGCGCAGGCCGCCGAGCTCAAGGACGCGGGGCTCGACTACTACAACCACAACCTCGACACCTCGGCGGAGTTCTACGGCGCGATCGTCACTACGCGCAGCTACCAGGAGCGGCTCGACACGCTGGACGCGGTGCGCGCGGCCGGCATCCACGTGTGCTGCGGCGGCATCGTCGGCCTGGGCGAGTCGGTCACCGATCGCGCGCGTCTGCTGCGCACGCTCGCGAACCTCGAGGAGCACCCGGGCAGCGTCCCGATCAACCGCCTGGTCAGGGTGCCGGGCACGCCGCTCGCGCATGTCCCGGAGGTCGATCCGTTCGATTTCGTGCGTGCCATCGCGGTCGCACGCATCCTGATGCCGCGCGCCCACGTGCGGCTCTCGGCCGGGCGCGAGGCGATGTCGGATGAGCTGCAGGCGCTGTGCCTGCTCGCCGGTGCCAACTCCATCTTCTACGGCGAGCGGCTCCTCACCACCGGCAACCCCGACGTCGAGCGCGACCGCCGCCTGTTCGAGCGGCTCAAGGTGAGCGCCGAGAAGGCGCCGGCGGCCGCGGCGGAGCACGGTGCCCCCGAGGGCGGCACGCCCGTGCGCCATGAAGCGAGCCGCGCACGCGCCTGAGGACGAGCTGGCGCGCCTCGAGGCCGCGCAGCTCAGACGCCACCGACTCACCGTCGAGGGCTTCGCGGCCGGGAGTAGCCGCGCGCGCCTCGTGCTCGGGGGCCGCACGCTCGTCGACTTCAGCAGCAACGACTACTTAAGTCTGGCCCGCCACCCGCAGCTGGCCGAGGCGATGAGCGCGAGCGCCCGGGCGGCCGGCGCCGGCAGCGCCGCCTCGCACCTCGTCAGCGGGCACGGCACCGAGCATGAGCGCCTCGAGGAGGAGCTGGCGGCCTTCACGCGCCGCGAGCGCGCCCTGCTCTTCTCGACCGGCTACATGGCGAACCTCGCCGTCATGGGCGCGCTCGCCGGGCGCGGCGAGCGAGTGCTGCTCGACCGGCTCGCCCACGCCTCGCTCATCGACGGCGCCCGCCTGTCGGGTGCCGAGCTCGCCCGCTATGCCCACGCGGACGCGGCGGCGGCCGGCCGGGCGCTCGCGGCGGACGCAGCGCACACCGTGGCTGTAGCGACCGATGGCGTCTTCAGCATGGACGGCGATCTCGCCCCGCTCGCGCAGCTCGCGCAGCTCGCACGCGGCGCCGATGCCTGGCTCGTGGTCGACGACGCGCACGGCCTCGGCGTCGTCGGCGCGAGCGGACGCGGTACGCTGGAAGAGTCCGGAGTGAACGCAGCGGATGTTCCGGTGCTGATTGGCACACTCGGCAAGGCCTTCGGCTGCTTCGGCGCCTTCGTCGCCGGCGAGGCCGCGCTGATCGAGCTCCTCATGCAGAAGGCGCGCTCCTATATCTACACGACGGCGCTGCCGCAGCCGGTCGCGGCGGCGAGCCGCAAGGCACTCGAGCTCATTCAGAGCGAGAGCTGGCGGCGCACGCGGCTCGCTTCGCTGATCGAGCGCTTTCGCCGCCGCGCACGCGACGCCCAGGTGCCGCTCGGCCGCTCGCCTACCCCCATCCAGCCGATCGTGCTCGGCAGCGAGGGCGCCGTGCTCGGGGCGCAGCGCGAGCTCGAGGCGGCGGGGCTCCTCGCCGTCGCCATCCGCCCGCCGACCGTCCCGAAGGGCACGGCGCGCCTGCGCGTCACGCTCACCGCGGCGCACACCGAGGAGGAGATCGACCGCCTCGCCGAGGCGCTCGGCCACGCGTGTGCGCGGCTGCGCCAGACGGGCGCGGCATGAGTGCGCTCAATGCGCAAGTCAGCGGGCGCGGGCGGCGGGACCTCGTGCTGCTGCACGGCTGGGGAATGAACCTCGAGGTGTGGGATGAGCTGGCGGCCGCCCTCGGGCGCCGCTTCCGCGTGATCGCGATCGATCTGCCCGGGCACGGCCGCAGCGACTGGGACCAAGCGGCCCACACGCCGGCGGCGCAGGCCTTCCGCGTGCACGAGACCCTGGCGCCGCTCACGACGCGCTATCACCTCCTCGGCTGGTCCCTGGGCGGCCAGTTCGCCCTCGACCTTGCGGCCGCGATGCCCGCGGGCATCGAGCGGCTGGTGCTGATCGCGACCACGCCGCGCTTCCTCGCCGGCCCCGGCTGGCGCTTTGGACTCAAGGCGGCCTCGCTCGCGAGGCTCGCCGCTCAGGTGGACGCCGATCCGCGGCAGGCGGTGAGCGGATTTCTCGAGCTCCAGGTGCGGGGACTCGCGCCGCGCACTCGGGCCCGCACCCTCGAGCGGCTGCGCGTGGCGCTCGAGCGCGGCGGCGCCGCGCAGCCTGCCGCGCTCGCCTGGGGGCTCGAGCGGCTGCGCCAGGGGGACCTGCGCGCGCAGCTGTCCCGGGTACGCGCGCCCGCGCTCGTCATCGCGGGCGCGAACGACCGCATCACACCGCCTGGCGCCTCGCGGGCGCTCGCCGCATCGCTGCCGAAGGGACGCTTCCGATTGTTGCGCGGCGCAGGCCACGTGCCCTTCCTCTCGCACCGCGAGCAGCTGCTCGCGGCGCTCGGCGGATTCCTGCGTGGCTGAGGGCGAGGACGCCTTCCGCCTCGACCGGCCGCACCTGCGTGCGGCGTTCGAGCGCGCGAGCGCCGGCTACGACGCCGCGGCGGGACTGCAGGCACGCGTGTCGGCGGAGCTTCTCGAGCGGCTCAGTGCCTTCAGGTTCGCGCCGCGCGTGGTGCTCGACCTCGGTGCCGGCACCGGGCGCGTGACGCGCGAGTTGCAGCGTCGCTACCCGCGCGCGCTCGTGATCGCGCTCGATATCGCGCCCGGCATGCTGCGCGAAGCGCGCCGCCACCAGGGGCTGTGGCGGCGCTTCGCACGCGTGTGTGCGGATGCGCACAGCCTGCCGCTCGCTGCGGGGAGCATCGAGCTCGTGTTCTCGAGCCTCATGCTGCAGTGGTGCGAGCCCGAGGCGGCGCTCGCCGAGGTGCGGCGGGTGCTCGCGCCCACCGGCTTTTTTGCCTTCAGCACCTTCGGCCCCGACACGCTCAAGGAGCTGCGGGCCGCCTGGGCGCAGGCCGATGGACTCACGCACGTGCACCGCTTTCTCGACCTGCACGACGTGGGCGATGCGCTCACCCGCAGCGGGCTCGCGGAGCCGGTGCTCGATGTCGACCGCATCGAGCTCGGCTATCCCGACCCGCTCGCGCTCATGCGGGACCTGAAGGCGATCGGCGCGCACAACGTCAGCGCCGGACGGCCGCGCACGCTCCTCGGGCGCGCGCGCCTCAAACGCATGAGCGATGCCTACGAGGCGCTGCGGCGCGGCGCGACCCTGCCCGCCACCTACGAGGTGATCTATGGGGCGAGCTGGGGAGCTGAGGGGCGGCCCGCGGGCGCGCACGCGGGCGAGGTGCGGATAGCGCCGGCGGCGATTCGCCGCCGCGGGGGGCCGGCCCGATGAGCGCACGCGGTCTGTTCGTCACGGGAACCGATACCGGGGTCGGCAAGACCGTGGTCGCGTGCGCTCTCGTGCGCGGCTTCATCGCCGCCGGCGAGCGGGTCGCGGTGATGAAGCCGATCGCCTCGGGCGCGGAACGCACGGCCGAGGGGCTGCGCAACGCCGACGCCCTCGCCCTGATCGAGGCCGCAAATGTCCCCCTCGGCTACGCCCAGGTGAACCCTTACTGCTTCGAGCCGCCTATATCGCCGCATATCGCCGCAGAAGACAGCAAGATCGAGATTGATATTGGCATGATCGCGCAGGCATTCGGGGCCGCCACAAGGCTTGCCGACCGGGTGGTGGTGGAAGGGGCAGGGGGCTGGCTCGCCCCGATCGGCCGCAGGGACTCCATGGCCGATCTCGCCCGCGCGCTCGGCGTGCCGACGGTCCTGGTCGTGGGCCTGCGCCTCGGGTGCCTGAATCACGCCGAGCTCAGCCGGCGCGCCATCGAGGCGGCGGGTGTCCCGCTGGCCGGCTGGATCGCGAATCGCCCGGGTGCGCCGCTCGAGCGCGAGGCCGAGAACCTCGCGACGCTCGAGCAGCGTTTCGGCGCTGCGCCGCTCGCGGTCGTGTCCTTCGCGCCCGGGACGGTCAGCGCGCTCGTGCTCGCCGAGGCGGCGCAGCGGCTTTTCCGCGCGATTTGAATCGCCACGGCTGCGCGCTACGATCCGCCCAAGCCATGGACGCCGCCCCTCTGCGGATCGAGATCCGCCCGAACTGCTCCCTCACGCTGCGCAGCGCCCGCGTGTTCTTCGCGAGCGCCTGCGTCGTGCCTTTCGGCCTGGGCGCCTTCCTGGCGCTCAAGGGCTTCTGGCCGATCCTGCCGTTCGCGGGGCTCGAGATGGCGCTGCTCGCCTGGGCCCTCAGGGTGTCGCTCGAGCGGCGTTTCCACTCCCAGACCGTGACGGTCACGGAAGCGGACGTCGCGGTCGAATCGCACGCACGCCTGGCCAGCGAGCGGGTCGTGTTCCCGCGGCATTGGGCGCAGGTTAAACTTCGCCGCCCCGCCGCAAGCCTGCACCCGAGCCGGCTCACCATAGAGTCGCACGGTCGCCAATGCGAGCTGGGCAGCTTTCTGACCGACGAGGAGCGCCGCGGACTTGCCCTGCGCCTGCAGCGTCTCATCGGGCGCGTCGCCGAGTCACCGTCCTGGCGGTGAGTGCGCGGCGCGGCTCGCAGGGAACGGGAAACACGAGGGATTTTCGCGCCGCACCCGCCGTGACGGGGGCGCGCTGTAAGGCACGAGAATGACGATCCGCACGACGCTCGCCCGACTCGCCCTGGCCGCCGCCGGGACGCTCGCCCTGCCGGCCGGGGCGGAGGAATCCGGCTGGGCGCAGCTCAACCTGCCGCGCGGCGTAACCGACATCAGCCGCAAGATCTACGCCCTGCACATGGAGATCTTCTGGATCTGCGTCGCGATCGGCGTGGTGGTGTTCGGGGTGATGATCTGGTCGCTGGTCAAGTTCCGCAAATCGAAGGGCGCCGCGCCCGACACGACCCTGGTGCACAACACCAAGGTCGAGGTCGTCTGGACGATCATCCCGGTCATCATCCTGATCGCCATGGCGGTGCCGGCGGCGCGCACGCTGATCGAGATCGAGGACACGAGCAAGACCGCCCTCAACATCAAGGTCACGGGGTTCCAGTGGGGCTGGGAGTACGAGTACCTCGACGAGGGGGTCACGTATTTCTCGCACCTCGACCGCGCCAGCGATGCCGCGCGCGAGCTCGGCTCGGGGATCGACCCGACCACCGTGCCGCACTACCTGCTGAACGTCGATCACCCGCTGGTGGTGCCGAACGGCCTCAAGGTGCGCCTCCTCATCACCGGCGCGGACGTCATCCACTCCTGGTGGGTGAAGGATCTCGGCATCAAGAAGGATGCGATCCCGGGCTTCGTGAACGAGGCCTGGTTCAAGGTCGATGACAACTTCACCGGCATGCTGCGCGGCAACTGCGCCGAGCTCTGCGGTCGCGATCACGGCTTCATGCCGATCGTGGTCGACGTGCGCTCGAAGGCGGATTTCGACGCCTGGCTGAAGAGCACCGCGGCCGAGCAGAAGCAGGCGGCTGCACCCGTCGCGACGCCGCCCACCGCCACCTCACCGGGCGCACCGCCCGCGCCCGCTGCGGCGAGCGCCGCCGCCTCGGGCTGACCCCTACCCTGCAAGGAACCTCCGACATGGCCGAGCACCAAGCCCACGCCGCCCCCCACGACGCTCACGACCACAAGCCGCACGGCTGGCGGCGCTGGGTCTACGCGACCAATCACAAGGACATCGGCACGATGTACCTGGTGTTCGCCTGCACGATGTTCTTCATCGGCGGCGCGATGGCCATGGTGATCCGGCTCGAGCTCTTCAAGCCGGGGCTGCAGTTCGTCGATCCGCAGTTCTTCAACTCCATGACCACCATGCACGCGCTGATCATGATCTTCGGCGCGGTGATGCCGGGATGGACGGGGCTCGCGAACTGGATGATCCCGATGCAGGTAGGCGCCCCCGACATGGCGCTGCCGCGCCTCAACAACTTCAGCTTCTGGATCCTGCCGTTCGCCTTCACGCTGCTGCTGTCGTCGCTGTTCGTGCCGGGCGGCGCGCCGGCCGGCGGCTGGACCATGTATCCGCCGCTGGTGCTGCAGAACGGAGCCTCCTTCCCGATGCTGATCTTCTCGGTGCACCTGATGGGCGCCTCCTCGATCCTCGGCGCCATCAACATCGTCGTCACCATCATGAACATGCGCGCGCCGGGCATCACGCTGCTGCGCATGCCGCTGTTCGTGTGGACCTGGCTGATCACCGCCTATCTGCTGATCGCGGTGATGCCGGTGCTCGCCGGGGCGGTGACCATGCTGCTCACCGATCACTTCTTCGGCACCACCTTCTTCACCGCCGCCGGCGGCGGCGATCCGGTGATGTTCCAGCACATCTTCTGGTTCTTCGGGCACCCGGAGGTCTACATCCTGATCCTGCCGGCCTTCGGCATCATCTCGGAGATCATCCCGACCTTCTCGAGGAAGCCGCTGTTCGGCTACGAGACCATGGTGTACGCGGTGGCCTCGATCGCCTTCCTGTCGTTCATCGTCTGGGCACACCACATGTTCACCGTCGGGATGCCGCTCGCCGCGCAGCTGTTCTTCATGCTGTCCACGATGCTGATCGCGGTGCCGACCGGGGTGAAGGTGTTCAACTGGACGGCGACCATGTGGAAGGGGTCGCTGTCGTTCGAGCCGCCGATGCTGTTCGCGCTGGCGTTCCTGTTCCTGTTCACCATCGGCGGCTTCTCGGGGCTGATGTGCGGGATCGTGCCGGCCGATTACCAATACCAGGACACCTACTTCGTAGTCGCGCACTTCCATTACGTGCTGGTGCCCGGGGCGGTGTTCGCCATGATGGCCGGGGTCTACTACTGGCTGCCGAAATGGACCGGCAGGATGTACGACCAGAAGCTCGCCACCTGGCACTTCTGGCTGTCGGCCATCTTCGTGAACGTGCTGTTCTTCCCGCAGCACTTCCTCGGCCTCGCCGGCATGCCGCGCCGCATCCCCGACTACGCCGTGCAGTTCACCGACTGGAACATGGTGTCCTCGATCGGCGCCTTCTTCTTCGGCGCAGCGCAGATCCTGTTCCCGATCGTCATCATCAAGTGCATCCGCTCAGGGACGCCGGTCGGCAACCGCGCCTGGGAGGGCGCACACGGGCTCGAGTGGGAGCTGTCCTCGCCGCCGCCGTACCACTCCTGGACCACGCCGCCCTCGGATGCGGTCATCGCGCGCGGAGCGGAGCACTGATGGGCCCGGCAGGCGCTGCATCCCCGGATGAGGCCGAGCGGCAGCGGCGCGTGCGCCGCAGCGCAGTGCTGTTTGCGGTGATCGCCGCGGGCTTCTATCTCGCCTTCATCGCAGTCATGCTGGCGCGGGCGGCCCGATGAAGGAGCGCGAGCGCGAGAACCGCAGCCTCAGCCTCAAGCTCGGCGCCATCGCGCTCGGTGCCTTCGCCTTCGGCTTCGCGCTGGTGCCGCTCTACCGCACGCTGTGCGCGGTCACCGGCTACGGCGACCAGGGAAAGCTCCTCGAGCGCTCGGCCGCCATCGCCCACCCGGACCTCTCCCGCACGGTCACGGTCGAGTTCCTCACCGACGTGGCGAGCGCCGGCAGCTGGGACTTCCGCCCCGAGGTGCGCCGCGTCGAGGTGCACCCGGGCGAGCTGGTCACCGCCGAGTTCTACGCCCATAACCTCACCGGCCACGAGTCGATCGCGCAGGCGGTGCCGAACATCTCCCCCTCGGAGGTGGCGGGCTACTTCCACAAGACCGAGTGCTTCTGCTTCTCGCCGCAGCACTTCGCGCTGAACGAGGGCCGCGACATGCCGGTGCGCTTCATCGTCGACCCCGCGCTCCCGACCCACATCGATGTGATCACGCTCGCGTATACCTTCTTCGACGAGTCCTCGCGCGTGACGCGGCGCTAACGCACTCACCCGGAAAGCCAAGGTAATGACCGACGCACACGCTCACGATTCCAGCCAGTACTACATCCCGCACGCGAGCCCCTGGCCGATCTACGCCTCGGTGTCGCTCTTCACGGTGATGCTGGGCGCCATCTCGTATCTCAACGAATGGGCCGGCGCGTGGGCCTTCATCCCGGGGGCGGCGCTGCTCGCGAGCCTGTTCTTCCTGTGGTTCGGCACCGTCATCGACGAGAGCCAGCGCGGGGTCTTCAACCAGCAGGTCGATCGCTCGTTCCGCATGGGGATGATGTGGTTCATCTTCTCGGAGGTGATGTTCTTCGGCGCCTTCTTCGGCGCGCTGTTCTACGCGCGGGTGCTGTCGGTGCCGTGGCTCGGCGGCGAGGGCGTGAAGGTCTTCACCAACTACCTCCTGTGGCCGAACTTCGAGCCCACCTGGCCGACCAACGGCCCGGGCCACGTCGGCGGGCGGGCCGACTCGACCTTCGAGGTCATGAACCCGCTCGGCATCCCGGCTCTCAACACGGCGATCCTGCTGACCAGCGGCTTCACCGTGACGATGGCGCACCACGCGCTGCGCGCGGGTAAGCGCACGCCGCTCGCGATCTGGCTGGCGCTCACCTTCCTGCTCGGCTTCACCTTCGTCGGCTTCCAGGCCCACGAGTACGGGGAGGCCTACGCCAACATGGGCCTGAGGCTCTCGACCGGGATCTACGGCTCGACCTTCTTCATGCTCACCGGCTTCCACGGCCTGCACGTCACCATCGGCGCGATCATGCTGACGGTGATCTGGCTGCGCGTGATGCGCGGGCACTTCACGCCCAAGCGCCACTTCGCCTTCGAGGCGGTCGCCTGGTACTGGCACTTCGTCGACGTCGTGTGGCTCGGCCTGTATATCTTTGTCTATTGGCTGTAGGCGCAGGGCGCCGGAGCCACTGTCCGAAAAATCGCCGCAGGCGATTCTTCCAATGGACCGGTGGACTACCGCCCGAGCCCGTGGGGCGAGATGAGCCCGAAATACCAGGCCGCGATCAACAGCGCGAACAGCGCCAGCGACAGCGCGATGCGGATCGTCAGGGCGCGCGCCAGCTTCCTCGAGTCCTCCTCGTCGCGCCCGCGCGCCAGATGAAAGAGCCCGGCGCCGAGGCTCAGCACGATCGCCGCCAGCGCGCACACCACGAGGAGACTGAAAAGCTTGTCCATTGCGGCGCGCAGTGTAGCGCGGCTACCGGCCGCGGGATCCGTGCATGAGCCCCCGGGCGCGCGCCGTGCTCGCGGCCGCCCTCACGCTCGTCCTGTGCGCGGCGTGCCTGCGGCTCGGGGTGTGGCAATGGCAGCGCTGGCGCGCGAGCGCTCTCGAGTGGGAGCGCTTTGCGCGCGCTACCGACGTGCTGCAGCCGCTTGGCGCGCGCACGCTCGAGGAGGTGGCGCTCTACCAGCGCGTGAGCGTCGCAGGCCGCCTCGACGGCGCGCACCAGTTCCTCATCGACAACCGCAGCTACCGCGGACGCCCGGGCTACGAGGTGCTCACGCCCCTCACCCGCGCAGACGGCCGCGTGCTGCTGGTCGACCGCGGCTGGGTGGCGTTCACCGGCTCGCGTGCACGGCTCCCGGAGGTGGGCCTCGACACCCCAGCTACCGTCACCCTGAGCGGCCGTGCGGCGCAGCTGCCGAGCGCGGGACTCGCGAGCGGGCGCGCCGCGCCCCGGCCCGCCGATCCCTGGCCCAAGGTGACGAGCTTCCCGCGCCCGAGCGAGCTCGCCCAGGCGCTCGGCGTGCCGCTCGGGGCGCGCATTCTGCTGCTCGATGCCGACGCTCCCTTCGGACTGGTGCGCGACTGGCAGCCGCCCGGCATGTCCCCGCTCCGCCATCTCGCCTACGCGATCCAGTGGTGGTGCTTCGCCGCGCTCGCGCTCATCGTCTGGGCGGTGCCCGGCCTCAAGCGGGTCGCACGTCGTGACTGAGCCGGCCATGAGCGAGTCCGGCGGCGTCCGCGCCCGCAACCTCCGCACCGTCGCGGCTCTCGCCGCGCTCTTCCTGCTGCCGCTCGCACTCGCGTTCTGCGCCTACTACGCCGGCTGGCGTCCCGCGGGCAGCGTCAATCACGGCACGCTCATCAGTCCGCCGCGGCCGTTGCCGGCACTGCTGCTGCCGCGCGCGGCGCGCGCGGGCCCGGCGGCCGCCGAGACCTTCCGCGGTATCTGGACGCTCGTCTACGTCGGTGAGGGCAGCTGCGATGCCGACTGCGAGCGCGCGCTCCTCGTCATGCGCCAGACGCGCCTCTCGCTCAACAACGACATGACGCGGGTCGGGCGGGTGTGGCTCGCGACCGGCAAGGGCGCGCAGGGGCTGCGCGCCTCGCAGGACCCCGGGCTCATCGTGCTCGATGCGACCGGGCCCGCGGCCGCGCCGCTGCTCGCGCAGTTTCCCGTGGACGGGCGCGCGCATTCGCTCTACGTGGTCGACCCGCTCGGCAACCTCATGATGAGCTACGATGACCGCGGCGATCCGCACGGCCTGCTCGAGGATCTGCGGAAGCTCCTGCGCTTGTCCCATATCGGCTGACGCGAGGGTTCCATTCCGACCATGCCCGCCCGCTGGCTGCGCCGCCTCGCCCTCGCCGGGGTAGTGCTCGCCTTCGTGGTCGTCGTGCTCGGCGCCTACGTGCGCCTGAGCGCGGCCGGCCTCGGCTGTCCCGACTGGCCCGGCTGCTACGGTCACCTCACCCCGAGCGGCGCCCTCGCCGATCCCGGCAAGGCGTGGCGCGAGATGATGCACCGCTACGCCGCCGGGACCCTCGCGCTCATCATCGTCGCGATCGCCGCGCTCGCCGTCGGCGCGCGCCGCCAGCGTCTCACCCCCGTGCCCTTCGCGCTCGCCCTGCTCGGCACCGTGATCGTGCAGGCGATCCTCGGCATGCTGACCGTGACGTGGCGGCTGCAGCCGCTCATCGTGACCGGACACCTGATCGTCGGCATGACGACGCTCGGCATGCTGTGGTGGCTCGCGCTGTCGCTGCCGCAGAGCTCCTGGGGCGCGGCCTCGCTCGGGGCCGCGGGACGCTCGGTGCGCGGCGGCGCGGCCTATGTCGCCAACGCGCGCCGGCTGGCGATCCTCGGGCTCGCCGCTCTCGCGCTGCAGATCGCACTCGGCGGCTGGACCAGCAGCAACTATGCCGCGATCGCCTGCCCCGACTTCCCCACCTGCCAGGGGAGCCTCTGGCCGCACGCCGACTTCCGCGACGCCTTCGTGCTCTGGCACGGCGCCAACCTCGACTACGAGGGGGGACTCCTCGGCGCGCCGGCGCGCATCGCCATCCACCTCACGCATCGCCTCGGAGCGCTGCTCGCTGCGGCGGCGCTTACGCTGGCAGCGCTCTTCACCCTGCGCCAGCACGGCCTCTCGGGCGCACGCGGGCGCGCCTGGGCGGTGCTCGCCGCGCTCATGCTGCAGCTCTTCATCGGCGTCGCGATGGTCGTGCGGGGCTTCCCGCTCGCGCTCGCCACCGCGCACACCGCCGGCGCGGCGCTGCTGCTCCTTGCCGTACTCACGCTGGTTAGATACCTGAGCGCACGCTAGGCTGCGCATCCCGCTTCGAGGGGGCGCGCGAGGAGAGCATGGCGATCAGACCCTATCCTGCGACCCGCGCGCCGCCCCTGTGGCGGCGCTACCTCGAGCTCACCAAGCCGCGGGTGGTCGCGCTCATCACCTTCACCGCTATCGTCGGCACGCTGCTCGCGAGCCCGGGGCTGCCGCCGCTCGAGCCGCTCGTGTTCGGCAACTTAGGGATAGCGCTCGCAGCCGCCTGCGCCGCCACGATCAACCACGTGCTCGACCGCCGCATCGATGAACAGATGATGCGTACACGCGGGCGGCCGCTGCCCACCGGGGCGATCACCGAGCGCGCCGCGCTCGGCTTCGCAGCCTTGCTCGGGGTGGCCGCGATGAGCGTGCTCGCCTTCCTCGTGAACCTGCTCACCGCGGCGCTCACCTTCTGCTCGCTGATCGGCTACGCGGTGATCTATACCGCGTGGCTGAAGCGCGCGACCTCGCAGAACATCGTCATCGGCGGCGCCGCCGGGGCCGCCCCGCCGGTGCTCGGCTGGACCGCGGTCACAGGTCAGGTCGACCCGAACGCGCTGCTGCTGTTCCTCATCATCTTCGTGTGGACGCCGCCGCATTTCTGGGCGCTCGCCATCGCGCGCCGCGACGACTACGCACGCGCCGGCATCCCGATGCTGCCGGTGACCCACGGAGTCGAGTTCACGCGGCTGCAGGTGCTGCTCTACACGGTGCTGCTCACCGCGGTGACGCTGCTGCCCTACGTCACGCGCATGAGCGGACTCATCTACCTCGGCGCCGCGCTGCTTCTCAACGGCTGTTTCCTCTACTACGCGCTCATCCTCAAGATCAGCGCGCGCGCCGAGCTGCCGATGCGGGTGTTCCGCTTCTCGGTCAGCTATCTCATGTGGCTGTTCGCGGCGCTGCTCGTGGACCACTACCTGCATGTTTAATTGGCCAGAATCGCCGGAAGCGATTCTGGCGGACATTACTGCGTCGGCCGCCGGCAAAAAGCGGCGTTTTTGCCGGCTGCGTTCAGGTCTCGCGACTGAGGCGCATCGCCCAGGAGTAGATGATCTTGTCGTCCTGCAGAAGCACTCCGACGGTGGCGTAGTGATCGGCGTCCACCTGGCCGAGGTGCTCGGTGCCGCGGAAGCCTGAAGCTTCGCAGCCGAACAGCGACAGGATCGAGCGCTCGACGACCGCGTAGGTGCCGACGAGCTTGCCGAAGGTCTCGGTCTCGAAGGTCCACTTCATGATGCCGCCCGGGCCCGCGGGCGGCTCGATCAGGTAGGCATGCACGAACTCGACCGGCGGCGCACCCAGCACCTTGAGCACGCCCGAGAGCAGCCAGCAGCGGTCGCGGTGCGCGATCTCGGTGCGGCCCACCGCCTCGAGCGGCTCACCGTCGCCGCGCCAGAACGTTCCGCTCGCGATCCATACCGCCGGCTCGAACAGGAACGTATGGTCCATCGGCTCATTATGGCGCGGGCGGCCGCATCGCGGTACGTTGCCGGGGCCGCGGGGAACTGACGCCAAGGGGATGCTCATGCTCACGGAACGGATCTGGTCCGGGAACTCGCTCCGCAATTTCCACTACCTCATCGCCTGTCCCGAGACCGGCGAGGCGCTCGCGGTCGATCCGCTCGAGTGGCGGCTGTGCCTCGATGCGGCGCGGCAACGCGGCTGGCAGATCACGCAAATCGTGAACACCCACGAGCACCGCGACCACACCGGCGGGAACGCGGGGCTGAAGGAGGCAACCGGCGCGAAGATCCTGGCGCACGCGGGCGCCGCGGCGGCGATCGGCGGCGTCGACCGGGGCCTCTCCCGCGGCGACCTGATCCGCGTGGGCCGCACGGTCGAGCTCGAGTGCCTCGATACGCCCGGCCACACCATGACCCATGTGTGCCTGCTGTCGCACACCGACGAGCCGGCGCTCTTCTGCGGCGATACGCTCTTCAACGCCGGCGCCGGCAACTGCTACAACGGCGGCGACCCCGAGGCGCTCTACGACACCTTCGTCACGCAGCTCGCGCGCCTGCCCGATGCGACCCGCGTCTATCCGGGCCACGAGTACCTCGCGCGCAACCTCGAGTTCACGCTCGACCGCGAGCCTGCGAACCGCGACGCGGCCGCAGTCCTCGAGCAGGCACGCGACCACGATCCCGCCAAGGCCCTGGTGACCACGCTGGCGCAGGAGAAGCGCATCAACACCTTCTTCCGGCTGCAGAGCCCGCAGCTCATCGCGCGCTTGCGCGCGCGCTTCCCCGACCTCCCGGAGCAGCCCGACGCCCGCAGCGTGTTCGTGCGCTTACGGGAGCTGCGCAACCGCTGGTGAGTCGCGCGCCGGGAACGCCGCGCGCGCGCCTCGAGCGGTTCCGGTGCTTGCGAGGCCGGCGGCAGCAGCGGCAGCATAGGGCGAAAGGAGAGCAACCCATGCGCACCCCTCTCAAGCTCCTCGCGGCCGCTCTGTTGTGCGGCGCAACCCTCCTGGCCTTCGCCAACGGCGGCGGCGGCGTGCCCTCCATGTCCCCGATGCCACCGCGCGTACTCACCCCGGAGCAACAGGCACGCGACCTCTACAATGACGGCGTGGGCTACGTGAAGAAAGCCGACAAGGCCGATCTCGAGGCGGCCCAGGCGAGCGATGCCGGCAGGAAGGAGCGCGCCCGGCGCGAGAGCCAGGACCGTTACGCCGGCGCGCTCGGGAAGTTCCAGCAGGCGGTGCAGCTCGACCCGCGGCGTTACGAGGCCTGGAACTATGTCGGCTACACGAGCCGCAAGCTCGGCCACTACGATGAGGCGCTCTCGGCCTACGACCGGGCACTCGCACTCAAGCCCGGCTACCCGGATGCGATCGAGTACCGCGGCGAGGCATACCTCGCGCTCGATCGCCCCGAGGATGCCAAGCAGGCCTATCTCGAGCTGTTCGCCGGCGACCGCGCGCTCGCCGCCAAGCTCCTCGGCGCGATGAAGGGCTGGGTCGCCGCCCAGCGCGCCGCCCCGGTAAGCGATAATGCGGCGCGGGTCGATGAGCTCGACAAGTGGATCCAGGAGCGCAGCCAGATCGCCGCGCAGACCGCAGCGCTCACCCGCGCCGCTACCGCGACCGCCTGGCGCTGAGGGCAGCGAGCGCGGTACTCGCCGCG
>Ga0335079_10000723_pt1 | contig 37696 bp, 33 predicted proteins | sample Lox_Sample_33_FD_206719 | JGI IMG/M metagenome (GOLD analysis project Ga0335079, IMG submission 206719) | Soil microbial communities from Loxahatchee National Wildlife Refuge, Florida, United States - Lox_Sample_3.3 | ecosystem: Environmental > Terrestrial > Soil > Wetlands | place: USA...
AATTTCACCCACTGTGCTGAGTTCGTAGGCAAAGGTTGAACATCTCCGCCGTGATGACCTCCCGGTCTCCGGCCAATCCTGTAACCGGGCTGGCTTCTGCAACGTTGGTTTGCAGATAGCCCTCTCTTCCACTATTCTGCCGGTTCCGGTAACACCTCACTAGATCTCTCAGGAGAACCATGGTCCGCACATTTCTCGTCCTGATCATGCTGGCAGCAGCCTGCCTGTCAGTGGCAGAACCGAGGCGGCAACCCTATCTCATGCCCATGCCCGCCAGCGTGCAGCAAGGCTCAGGCCAACTTGCCCTGGACACGTCTTTTACGGTGGCCGGAAGCGCAGACAACCCGGCATTGCAGCGCGCCCTCGGACTGTTCCTGGAGGATCTTCGCCGGAAGACCGGAATGACCGCCTTGAGCATGAAGGTCACGGACTCACGCAGTGCGATCTTCGTGGTGAAGACCGACCGTCCCAGCCGCGATGTCCCGGAACTCGGAGAGGACGAATCATACAGACTCGAGGTCAGCAGCTCCGGCGCAATTCTTACCGCAGCTACTACGCTTGGGGCGATGCGAGGTCTCGAGACGTTTCTGCAGTTGGCGGAGGCCACACCCCGGGGATTTGCGGTTCCGGCGATGACTATCCAGGACAAGCCTCGCTTCCCATGGCGCGGTCTGATGATTGACGTCAGCCGCCATTTCATCCCTATCGCTGTTTTGAAGAGAAATCTCGATGGCATGGCGGCAGTGAAGCTCAATGTGTTCCACTGGCACTTGTCTGACGATCAGGGTTTCCGCGTTGAGAGCAAGAGATTCCCCCGTTTGCAGGGCATGGGTTCGGATGGACTTTATTACACGCAAGCTGAGGTTCGCGACCTAGTCCGCTACGCGCAGGAACGAGGCATTCGTGTCGTTCCTGAGTTTGATATGCCCGGGCACAGTACAGCATGGTATGTCGGCTATCCCGAACTCGCTAGCGGGCCGGGACCCTATGCAATCGAGCGCAAGTGGGGAGTCTTCGTCCCTACGATGGATCCAACCGAAGAAAAGACCTACAAGTTCCTCGATAGGTTCATCGGTGAGATGGCTGCACTTTTTCCTGACAAGTACTTCCACATCGGCGGCGACGAAGTCAACGGCAAGCAATGGGATGCCAATCCAAAGATCCAGGAATTCATGCGTCGGCACGGCTTGCGGAACAATGAGGCGCTTCAGGGATATTTCGACTCGCGGGTAGAAAAGATCGTACGCAAGCACGGAAAAATCATGCTGGGCTGGGACGAGGTTTTGCAGCCGGGCTTGCCGAAAGATGTTGTCGTGCAGTCCTGGCGCGGTCAAGCTTCACTCGCCGAGGCAGCCCGGCAGGGACACCGGTCGCTTCTTTCGTATGGCTATTACCTCGATCTCATGTGGCCCGCTTCCCGGCATTATGCTGTAGATCCCTTGGGCGAGGGTGCATCCGGCCTGGAGGGAGAGCAACAGCAGGCTATTCTCGGTGGTGAGGCGTGTTTATGGTCCGAGTATGTGTCACCCGAGGATATTGATTCCCGCATCTGGCCGAGGGCTGCCGCCATCGCTGAACGCCTGTGGTCACCTGCGGATATCAACGACGTGAACTTCATGTACACCAGATTGGAACACATCAACAACCAGTTGGACGGCCTCGGCCTCACCCACAACTCAAGCTATGTTCCGATGTTGCAGCGAATGACAGGCAGCGGCGACGTTGGTCCTCTTCGCGTACTTGCGGATGTGGTCGAACCCGTGAAGGATTATGACCGCGAGGATATTGCCGTCACCGAAGAGACCAGCTTGACGCCGTTGAACCGGCTGGTCGATGCAGCGCGGCCGGAAAGCAACACTGCTCGCAGATTCGCAGGGATGGTGGACCTGGTTGTGGCTGGCACAGCGGATTCGCAAACCCGTCAGCAGTTGCGATCGACACTGGCGAGTTGGCGCGACAACTTGACCGAACTCCAGCCCCTTGCACAAGAGTCATTTCTGGTGAAGGAGGCAATGCCGGTTTCAGCAGATCTTTCGAACGTCGCCCAAGCCGGCCTTGAAGCGCTCGATTGTATAGAGAAGCACGAGAATCCGCCTCAAGCTTGGGCTACAGCCCAGGCGGTGATAATCGCTGAGGCCCAAAAGCCCAAGGCTCAGGTCCTGCTTGCGATCCTTCCGTCGGTTACGAAACTAATCCAGGGGTGCTCGGCGGGAAAGGACGTTGGGCCGGTGCAATAGCAGCAGGATTGGTCTTAACATCCAGCTCTCCGTCTCACGCATCTAAAGTCGGCAGGGTAGGTAAATGCATATGGAAGATAACGCTTCCGGTGTTGGAATTGACAGGGCGATGCCGGATTTCCTCGTCTCCCGCACCTGGGACCGTTCTTTGTGGAAGTCGCTGCTGGTCAATGTGAGTGACCGCGTTTTCCCCGAGCGCTTGCCACCGCTCGAAATCACTTCCCGGCCGGTCGACGTCGGTATGCTGATCGGCGACTTCGTCAGCTTGCCTTGGTTTCGCACGGTGTTCACGAACCTGGGTGATGTAATTTCGCCCGAAACCTTGCCACCATTGCGACTGGAATCCCGACCCGTGGATGTGGGGGAATTGATCGCCGACCAGCTCAGCCATCCCTGGTGGAGTTCGCTGCTGCGCAACCTGGCGGACCGCATTGCGCCGGAGCAGCAGGCTGCGCTGGAGCTCACCTCTAGTCCCTTTGATGTCAGCTTGAGCTCCGGGGCCATGCAAATCGACCGCTGGTCGTCGTTGATTGCGGAGCCTGAATTCGTGCCACGTCCCCGGATGGACACGGGCGGCGAGATACGGCCGCCGGCGGTTGTGCCGGAGATGCCGGTGCCGCGGTTTGGCGCGGCGCCTTCTGCTTCCGTCGAGATTACAGACTCGGCAACGCCCAGCCACGAGCATGCTCATGCTCACGGAAGGCTGGTCGATGCATTGTTGCGTTCGCGGTTGCGCGAGCGGTTGCTCATCGCCGCCGCGATTTTGGAAGCTGTCTACTTGCTCGCCTGTCTGTTCGGATTCTTCTGATCAGGCGTGCTCACCCCAGCGGTGTCTGAAGACTTGCCGTTCAACCAGTCCGCGTAGGCCTGGAAGGAATAGGGGCGCCCCAGAAAATCACGCACCAGCTCGGCTGCAGGCTTGGTGCCGCTCGCCGCGAGAACCGTACTGCGGTACTTCGCCGCCACGGCCGGGTTCAGCATGCCGTCTTTGTGGAATTCCGTCAGCATGTCCTTGGCAATCACCAGGGACCACATGTAGGTGTAGTACACCGCCGAGTATCCGTCGAGGTGGCCAAACGCGGTTTGCATGTGGGTGTCTTCCAGGTACTTGAACGGCGTGTAGCGTTCCTGTAATTCAGCCACGAGCTTGGTTGTATCCAGCCCCTGAGGATTGCGATTGTAAAAATCAAGGCTCACAGCGGCATAAAACATCTGCTGGCGGACGCCGAGTGCGCGGCCAAAATCGTCCGCGGCCCTGGCCTTCTCCGCCAGTTCGACTGGAATCGGCTGGTTGGTCTTGTAGTGGCGTGCGAAACCTTGCAGAATTGCCGGATCCCGCGCCCATTCCTCGAACATTTGCGAGGGGGCCTCGATGAAGTCGTTTTCGAGGTCTCCCGTGGCCCACTGCGTGTTGCCGCGGAAGATGCCGTGAAGCAGGTGCCCGAATTCGTGGAAGAAGGTGATGACGTCATCCCGTTCCATCAGGCCGGGTTCGCCGGCGCTGCCTTTCGGAAAATTGCAGACCAGCACATACTCCGGCAGACGGACGCCGGTTTTGCCAGTAGTCAGGCTGAAAGTGGCGTAATGCTTGTACTTGTTCTCGCGGGGGAACATGTCGAAATAAATCCGTCCGAGCCGCCTCTTCCCATCGAGCACGTCATACACCGTGACTTCGGGATGCCAGACCTGAGCGTCGCTGACCGGCTTGTAGGTAATACCGTACATGTGGCTGCTCAGGTCAAGAATTCCCTGCAGGACGCGCGAATACTCAAAATAGGGGCGCACGGCTTGTGAATCGTAGCCGTATTTCTCAATCTCGACTCCATGGGACAGGTGCGCATTATCCCAGGGATCGACGACTTGCGCATTCCGATCCTGGCGCTTCTTGTAGGCAAGCAGCTCGTCATAGTCACGCTTCGAGCCTGCCTGGGCAGCCATGCTGATCTTCTCGATGAAATCGGCCGCGTTCTGCTCGCTGCCAACCATCTTGTCTTCGGTCACGTAGGCAGCCCAGTCCGGGTAGCCCAGCAGTTTTGCCAGTTCGTAGCGCTTCTGCAACATGCGCGACAGAACCTCGATGTTCTTGGGATAAGCACGTTGCCGGTACAGCAGAAAAAAAGCCTTCCTGGCGGAGGCGCTTGTAGCGTAGTCCATAAACGGGACGTAGTCGGTATTGTCGGTCGTGAGCGTGACCTTGCCGGAAGCATCCGCCTTGTGGGAGCGCTTGAAATCGTCGGGAAGTCCGTCAAGATCCGCCGCATCGATCTGCAGCTTGCGCACATCGCCGGCAATGTTCTGGCCAAATTCCTGGCTGATCTTGACCAATTCTTCCTGCATTTCCCGAATTTTGGCACGGGCAGCATCATCGCGGTCCACGCCGGCGCGGTGGTAATCGCGTAGCGTGGTTCTTAGGAAGTAACTGGCGGCAGGATCCAATGCTGATCCGTCCAGAGATGCCAGTGCGTTATACATGTCTTTATCAAGCGAGATGTCCGTGATCACGCGGTTCGCATCCTGCTCACAAGACTCGGCAGCGTCGCGGAACGCTTTCGCGGGATGTACCTGCTCCGCCAGGCCCGCGCGCGCCTCGGCATCTCCCGCCATCAACTCAGCAGTGTCGAAGGCTTGCAGGGTCGCCATGGGATCACGGGGACTCTTGGCCGCCTTGATCGCGGCAATCTGTTTCGTGGTCTGATCCAGATCGCCGTGGCACGCGGCCAGGAATGCCTCCGGAGTACCCGCCAGCAAGCTGGATGCCCCGGGAGTTAACTCCGCAATTTGAGCATTAGCAAACACGCTGGCCGCCAAACAGACGACGACCAGAGCACAAACGCACCATGAGTATTTTTGATTCATGAATATCCTCAAATTCTGAAAAAGGCGCTTGTGGCAGGAAGCTGCAGGGCGCCGTTTATCCCGGAGATCAGCTTAAGGACGATGGTTCCCAACGTCAAGTGACCGTCTCTGTGACGAGCCTAGCGAACTGCTGCTGCAGGAGCTACGCGGGGATTGGGCCGCAGCCACCAGATAAGTCCGCCGCCGATTACCAGCAGGACCGAAACCAGTTGCGTCCCAGTCATTAGGCCGCCAAAGACAGACCCTCGCCCAGGATCATCGCGTAGAAACTCCAGAAAGTACCGGGCGATTCCGTAAAGGAAGAGATATGCTCCAAAAATCTGGCCATCGAATCTCTTGCGCTTCAGCATCCACGTGAGGATGAAGAAATTGGCAAGTTCGACTGCGGACTCGAAAAGCTGTGTCGGTTGCAGAGCCTGATTCAGCGGCGTCCCCACCCACGCCCGTGCGAGAGGATTGGTGAACGTCACTCCCCAGAGGGCCTGGGTCGGTTTCCCCCAGCAGCATCCGGCGGCAAAACAGCCGATCCTGCCTATCGAGTGTCCTAACGCGAGTCCGGGAGCAAACGCGTCGCAGGTTGCCAAAGCAGGCATGCGGTGTTTGTGCACATACCACGCCGCGGCAGCGAATGCGCCGATAAGCCCTCCCGAGAAGACACCGCCTGCCTGCAGCGTTCCCAGGCTGAAAATCTCTCCTGGATGAGTTGTGTAATAACTCCAGTCGTTGACAATGTAGAGAATCTTGGCGCCCAGAATGCCGCACAATACCACCACAATTCCCAGATTCCAGGCATGCTCCGGATCAATGCCCTGCTTGTCCGAATTGCGCACGCTGATCCAGAGTCCGAGCAGCACACCAAGAGACACCAACAGGCCATACGTGGGCAAGCTGAAGCTGCCGATATGAAAAAGTCTGGGGAGCACTACGTTATTTAGATGCAGGCGGGCTGGTCCTGCGCTTTCAGTTTAGCAGGGATACACCTTTAGGAGCGCCCGGAAACGAACAAGCCGACCCACTTTGCCGTGTGGTGGGCCGAGAATGAACCGTCGTAAGACGAGTGGGAACCCTCCGTGATCCTTTAGGCGTCTCCGCTTGGCGGAGCATGGCACACCGGATCAATGTCGAGTCGGGCCCCCGTTCATTCAGGTGTTGGTTCAAAAATCGGTGACCACCATCACCAACTTCGCAGGCCGGCTTTCAAGTTGGATGCTAGGGAAACCGCGCGAGATTGGCAAGAGGGGCCGCTCAAAAAGTTGGCAATCGGTTTGCCAGCACCTTTCGTAAGTGGAAAAGGGGACACGGTTCACAGGAGGCAGGGCTCCGACGGACCAGCCTGGCTATCCCGCCTTGTGCTTGTCCCCGAGTACCTCATCGAGCGCGTTAGCCAGATTATTGGCTCGCTTCAAATACTCCACGGCGCCGCTATCGTGGTTCCGTTTGAGGAGATGGTACTCGTCCGCGATGTTCAGCGCCGCCAATACGGCCAGGCGGACGGTGTCCACGGTATGGGTCTGCTCGGCAACGGCACGCATCTTGCCGTCCACGTACTCAGCCAGCTTCAGGATGTATTCGGGATCGGAGCCGCGCAGGTTATAGGCCTGGTCGAAAATCTCTACGCGCACGCTGTTGTTACCGGCGTCCCTGCCCGGGGGATGCTTGCTTGCTGATGCCATATTTTGCCTCCCGCGCGGCCGCGGGCTGAAGCACTCAGCTTGCTGCCTGCTGTTCGGCGATAGTTTCGATCTGGCGCAGCATTTTCTCGACGCGCCCACGAATTTCTTCGCGCTCGCGGCGCAGTTGCACCATCTCGCGTCGCAAACTCTCCACTTCCTCTTCGCGCTCTTCCAGTTGTTCGCGCAACCGCTTCACATCCCGCTCCACAGCGGAACGGGCATCGCGCGCGGCTTTATACAACTCAATAGTGCGATAGACTTTGTCTTCCAGCGCCTGAAAATCGTCGCCTGGAACCTGCGCGGATACCCCTTCTTCATCCACTCTCACGGCCATGATTGCACTTGCCCCACCCAGAAGATTCGACTATAGAACGCAGTATACCGCAGATCGCTGTGGAGAAATCACGTGTCGAATGATCGGGGAGCGCTCTCAGGCCCGCAATTTCCCACCCAGTGCCTCTAATTGCCGGATGATATGCTCCGACCATCGCGCCACTTCCTCCTCGCGAAGCGTCTGTTCGTAGGACTGGAATGTCGCGCGCAACAGTATGGAGTATTTCCCCGCGGGGACGTTGCCTCCGCGAAAGATTTCCACGGGCACAAAGCTCCGCAGTTCGTGTATCCCCAGCTTCCCGCATGCCTCGCGAATCTGTTCGAAAATGATCTCGTCAGCAAACGCAAATGAAAAATCGCGTTCCACCGCCGGAAATCTGGGCAAAGGCTTGTAGCGCACTTCGCGTAGCCTGTGTTCATAAAGGCGATCCAAAAATAGTTCGGCCACGAAGACGGGCTGGCGCAGCTTGCGGGCAGCAGCCATGTCGGGATGAATTTGCCCGAACTGCGCGACCATGACGCCATCCATCACTGCCCTCGCGGAACGCCCCGGATGGTAGTACGCAGCCCCGTCGCCGACGTAGCTCAAGGTGGTGCAATCGAAACCGGCGAGCAAAGTTTCGATGTCACCCTTCACGTGGAAGAATGAAATCTCTCGTGCCGTCTGGTGCACACCCGGAGCAACGGCGTTTCCGGTTGCCCCTATGCAAATCTGCTTCGATTCCACGGCTTTGACACCGGATTTGACGAAAACATTCGCGGCCTCAAACAGGCGCACGCTGTCGTTTCCCCGATTCAGGTTGTAGGCCAGCATGTCCAACATACTCGGGACCAGCGAGGGACGCATGACCGAAGCTTCTTCGCTTAGAGGGTTGGCAAGTTCAATCACAGGCTCGCCGGCGAATTGCGCAGCATCCTCGGCCGCAATGAATGAAAGCGAAACCGCTTCGTTGTAGCCCAGCGCCAGCAGCGCAGAACGCAGTTTCCTGTCCGTGGCAGCATCCGGCAACTCCGCCACAGAGCCCGTGTAGGCTGGCAGAGTATTCGTCACCCGGTCGTACCCGTGCAGTCGCGCAATCTCTTCGATCAGGTCTATTTCACGCTCGACATCAAGTCGCCAGCTTGGGATGCGCACGGTAAACTCCGATTCATCTCTGCGCTCGGGGATTGCATCAAAGCCAAGCCGCGAGAGAATCCGCAGAATTTCACGGACTTCCAACCGTTCGCCCAAGATCCTGGATACTTCTGAAACATGCAGTGCGACCGGAGCCAGATCCAGATGCCGGGCCACCACATCGATTTCCGCACCCTCCAGATGTCCGCCGCCAGCTTCGATGATTCTCTGCGCCACACGGGCACAAGCGAGCGATGTGGCACCGTAGTCGGCACCGCGCTCGAAGCGGTGAGAGGCATCCGTGTGCAATCCGTGCCGGCGCGAACTGCGGCGCACGGCAAGCGGATCAAACCAGGCCGACTCGATCAGGATGTTCCGGGTTTTCTCCGTGATCATCGTGTCAAAGCCGCCCATCACCCCCGCCAGGGCGACTGGCTTCCGCGCATCAGCGATGATCAGATCCTCCGGAGAAAGCTTCCGGTCCACTCCATCCAACGTCTTCAGGGTTTCTCCTGCCTTGGCACGGCGAACCAGGATCTCGGCGCCTTCCAGCAGGTCCAGGTCAAAAGCGTGCGTGGGATGCCCCATTTCCCAGAGAGTGTAGTTTGAGGCGTCCGCACCGTTGTTGATCGGCCGCTGGTCCACGCTCATCAGACGTTTTGCGATGGGGTCGGGCGAAGCCTTCACAGAGATGCCGCGGACAATGCGCGCCGTGTAGCGCGCGCAACCTTCCGGGTCCTGGATGGCAATACCAAACTTCGCTTTGCCTTTGGAATCAGGCAGCACGAGAGCGATCGGTTTCAGCGCCCGGTCGTAAATAGCGGAGGCCTCCCGCGCAACGCCGTAGTGGTTCATGGCGTCGGGACGGTTGGTGCCGATCTCCATTTCGAAGACAGTGGCGTCGCCCTCGCCGATGACGTTTTCGACCGCGATTCCGGCAGCCGTCAATGCTTCGGCGAGACGGCGGTTGTCCGCCGGGATGTCAACGAAATCGCGCAGCCATTGTGCAGAGAGTTTCATTTGCTGTTGTTATTCAGAACCGCCGACTACGCGAACTGCCGCAGGAACCGGACGTCCCCTTCAAAGAACAACTGAATGTCATCCACACCATACTTCAACAGTGCAATGCGGTCTGCTCCCATCCCGAACGCAAAACCGGAAATTTTCCGCGAATCGTAGCCGTTGTGTTTCACGAACTCGAAAACGTTCGGGTCAACCATGCCGCATCCGAGAATCTCGATCCATCCGGTCTGCTTGCAAGGACGGCACGGAGCGTCTTCCTTGCCCCGCTTTCCGCTGCCCCCGCAGATGAAACAACTCACCATCATCTCCGCGCTTGGCTCCGTGAACGGAAAGAACGATGGGCGGAAGCTCGTCTTCACACTGGAGCCAAACAGCGCCTTCATAGCGTGGTCCAGCGTGCCCTTCAGGTCGCCGAACGTGATGTTGTTATCCACCGCCAGGCCTTCCACCTGGTGGAACATGGGGGAATGGCTGGCGTCAGGCGGATCATTACGGTGCACTTTGCCGGGAATCACGATGCGGAGCGGCGGCTTCATCTTCTCCATCGTGTGGATCTGGACCGGAGAAGTGTGCGTGCGCAACAGCAACCGCTCGCGTGGCAGCTTTGAATCCTGGCCGGCAACAAAGAGCGTGTCCTGCGTGTCTCGCGCCGGATGATTAGGAGGGAAATTCAGCGCCTCAAAGTTATAGTAATCCGTCTCGATCTCCGGCCCTTCTTCAACCGAGTAGCCGAGATCGCGGAATACCGAGACGATCTCGTTCATCGTTTTGATAATCGGATGTTCTGCGCCGATTGGCCGCTGGGTGCCAGGCAAACTGATGTCGAGCCAATCCGATGGTCGGATCCCGGGGTCAGTAGCCGGCTTTGCGGCTTCCAGCAAGACCTGAATCCGGGACTTGAGTTCATTGACGAACTTCCCGGCATCCCGTTTTGCGTCCTTGGGAGCTGCCTTCAGCCAGAGATCGTTGATCTGGGTCAATATCCCGCTCTTGCGCCCCAGCCATCGATCCCGGAATGCCTTGAGGTCCGCATCCCCATGAATTCCAGCGGCCTCGGCCTGGCATGCCGCAACGCAAGCGTTCACAGCCTTTTCCAGCGCGGCCGGCGAGAAGTCGTCCAATTGGGATACGGTGTACGCCACGACGTGTGTTTTCTATTCCAAATGTAATACGACTGCCGCTTCAAAAGCCCGCGCCGTATGTTGCCACTGTAAGTTACCGGGGAGGGAGAAATACTGCAGCGACGCAGGACGCGATGCGGCATCCTGCGAAGCCCCAGACCGGTTTCAATGCCGGCACATCAAGCGATAGGGACGGAATGCTGGTATGGCCTACGCTGCCCCGCCAAGCGCACCCTTCGCCTGTTCGGCGAGACTCTTAAAACTGCCGGGGTCCTTGACTGCCAGGTCGGCGAGGATCTTGCGGTCAAGCTCCACGCCGCTTTTCTTCAGGCCGTGAATGAACTGGCTGTAGCTGAGTCCGTTCAATTTGGCGGCGGCGCTGATGCGCACGATCCATAGCGAACGGTACTGGCGCTTCTTCTGCTTGCGCCCTGAATAGGCGAACTTGAGCCCACGCTCGACCGCTTCCTTGGCGGAACGATACAGCTTGGATTTTGTAAGGAAATAACCGCTGGCCCGATTCAGTATTTTCTTGCGCTTGGCGTGGCGTTTGGTTCCACGTTTTACACGAGGCATGTTGTGCTCCCTTTTTGTCTTAAGAATTGCGGCGGCTGGAGGCAGGGACCGAAGTCTTTCGCCTCTTCACTCACCGGGGGCCAACCATTCAAGAGTGGCAGCCCACGAAGCGGGGATCGCTCCCCGCGAAAGCTAGTACGGAATCATACGCTTAACTTTGGGCGTATCCGCATCGCTGACCAACACGGCCAAACCAAGCTTCTTCTTACGCTTGTGTGGCTTGGAAGTCAGCATGTGCCGCAGATGCGAATGCCCCCGCTTTACCTTGCCGCTGGCAGTTTTCTTAAATCGTTTGGCGGCGCCTTTGTGTGTTTTCAGTTTTGGCATAAGTCCTCAACAGTCAGTTCTGTGCCCTTGAGATCAATCGAAGGGTAATTCTTGGCCGGCCCCGCCTACGCCTGGTTCGCCCTGCTTTGCGTGGGCTGCGGTACAGGTTGCTTGCCGCTCTCCAGTTTCTTCGGGGCAAGGATTGCGTGCAGCGTGTTGCCTTCCTGACGAGGCCTGAACTCTACAATGCTCTTTTCTTCCACGTCTTTGATCAACCGATCCAGGATTTGCCGTCCCAGGTTGGTGCGGGTCATCTCCCTGCCGCGGAAGAAAATCGTGGCCTTGACCTTGTCTCCTTCGTCGAGAAAACGCAGCACGTGGTTTTTCTTGGTTTCGTAATCGTGATCATCCACGTTGATACGAAACTTAACTTCCTTCACCGTGATGGTCTTCTGGTGCTTTTTGGCCTCGCGTTCCTTCTTTTCCTGCTGGTAGAGAAATTTCCCGTAGTCCATGATGCGGCATACAGGAGGTTGCGCGGTAGGCGAGATCTCCACCAAATCGAGGTTCTTTTCGCGGGCCTTCTTGAGCGCTTCGTACGGCGGTAAAATTCCTACCTGGTTGCCTTCGTCGTCGATGACGCGGATTTCGCGCGCCCGGATGCGCTCGTTGATGCGGATAAAACGTTTGTCGATACAATCCTCCGTCCGCTATGCAAGCGGCTAAGAATCAAGATTATAGCATGCAGGCCCGGCGTTTCTTGTAAACCGGCAAAGGCAAGAGGAACTGCCCCCAAGGACAAAATCAATCCGCAGATGGACTCATCGGGCCACGACGGCCCTCTCCTTCAGGATCTCGTCCACCGCCTCAATTGCAGTCTGCACTTCCTGGTCGGTGTTGTAGAAGTGCGGCGACATACGAACTCCGGCGTTGGGGCGCCAATCGACCAGGATGTCTCGTTTGAGCAACTCGCGGCTGACTTCGCGCGAATCGGGCATATCGATAGAAACTGTGCCGCCGCGCTTTTCCGGATCGCGCGGCGAGTTCACACGCCAGCCGCGCTTGTCTGCGAGGTCGATCAGGCGCGCCGTCTGGCGCTTTGATTTGTCCCGGATGCGCGGAATGCCCACCTCCGCGATGATCTCCAACCCAGGCCCCGCTGCTTCAAGAGCGGGAATATGCGACGTGCCGTTCATGAAGCGGAATGGCGGGTCGGTGTACCGGATGGGACCAACTTCGAAGGCCATCGAATCCTGATGCGCAAACCAGCCGGTGAATTTCGGCTCGAGTCTCTTCCCCAAGTCAGGCCGCACGTACAGATAGCCGACTCCCGGCCCCCCGCAGAGCCACTTCAGAACCCCACCGCAGGCGAAGTCAACACCCAGAGCCTGCACATCCACCGGCACTGTACCAAGCGACTGGAAAATGTCCAGCAAGACGTGCGCTCCGACCTTATGCGCTTTCTCAACAATTGCTTTCGCGTCCTGAATATACGCGCTGCGAAAAATTACATGCGACACGGGAACAAGTAGGGTCTGTTCATCAATTGCGTCCAGCAAACGCTCGGTCGGCACCGTGATGCCATCGTCAGTTTTGACCATCTGGACCCGCGCGCCGTAGGCTCGCTGGGCCTCCCAGAAATACATCACGGAAGGGAAGTTCATGTCGCTATACACAACCTTGTTGCGCTTGCCGGAGAAATCTAAGCAGGACCCGACGATTGCCTGGCAAGTGGTGACATTCTGATGGGTGGAAACCGAGCCCTGGGGAGCGTTCATCAACGCTCCGATCTTGTTCCCGACCTCGGCAGCGAGCATCCACCAGCGCTCTTCCCACGCTCGTACTCCCCGCGCCGCCCAGGTATCGGCATAGCCTTTCATCGCGTCGTAGACACCGCGTGGCATGGCGCCCAGGGAATTGCTGATCAGGTACGTCGTTCGCTCGAGAATGGGGAATTCGGGGCGATAGCCTAGCAGGTCATCGGTCATTGCAACATTGTACTGCGCAGGCCAGACTCATGCCCCGCCCTCTAAACTGCCGTCACGAGGCAGATGTGCGGTTCCAGCGCCTTCGCGTCAGGAGGTATCCAACGGTGAGAATACCGAGATACGGCAGGCCGCTGACAATGGTGATCCGCGACTGCGGCACCCACCAGGTCGAGGCGATAGCCAATCCAATGCCAACAAATCCAAGGGCGGATAGCCACACACCGCCCGGAGCTCGCATTGGCAAGGCAGCTATTTTCTCTGGCGACATTCGGCGCCGGAAAGCGATATGCGACGCCAGTGCGACCCACCAGGCCAGCATTCCGCCAAACAGCGATGCCCCGATGATGTAGAGGAACGCGGATTGCGGCGCCCAGTGCTCCATCGCCAGCGCCACCACGACGCCTACGGCCGAGACCAGCAGAGCCAAGCGGGGCGAACCGGTAGCATTCAGGCGCCCTAAAGCCGGAGGTGCGTAGCCGCTTCGCCCAAGCGAAAACAACATCCGGCTCGCAGCGTAAAGGTTGGCGTTGGCTCCGGAAAGAGCTGCGGTCAACACCACAAAGTTCATCAGAGTCGAAGCAGCGGGTATTCCAGCCACCACGAATACCGTGACAAACGGGCTCTGGGTCACTCCCGCTCGGTTCCACGGCAAAACTCCGACCAGCACTGCCGTAGCTCCCACGTACACGAACGCCAGCATTGCGAACATCATCCTGGTAGCACGCGGAATCTCCCCGGCCTTTCGAGCCTCGCCCGAAGAAATGGCAACCATCTCGATACCCAGAAAGCTGAAAAGCGCAAACGATACCGAGAGCAACGGAGACAACGGTCCGTGAGGCAGAAATCCGCCATTCAGCCGGTATTGCGGCGTCACTCGCCCATCACTCAGCAACCAGGATCCAACCACAACGAAGGCAACGATAGTGACGACTTTGAGCATGGCAAACCAATATTCAAAACGCCCATAGTCGCCGACCGCCCGCAGGTTGAGGAACAAAAGCACAGCTGCATATCCAGCCACCCAGACGACGCCCGGCACAGCGGGAAACCAATAGGCGGAATAGGTAGAAGCAGCGACCAGTTCCGCGCTCACCGCAGCAACCACGGCAAACCAGTATCCGTAGCGGGCGACAAAACCAGCCCAGGGATTCAGGTAGAGTTCTGCGTACAGTCCGAAAGAGCCTGCTGCAGGATGCGCGCTTGCCAGTTCGCCCAGCGCGTTGGTGACAATCCAGGCCAGGAATGCCCCCGCGGCATAAGTCAGAATGACCGCAGGCCCTGCAATCTGCACCGCGGCCCCTGACCCCAGCAGCAATCCCGTGCCGATTGACCCGCCGACCGCCACCATAGCCATCTGGCCGGCGCTGAGCTGGTGTCGTAAGCCGGCTTCAGAATTGTTCGTGGCGGTTTCCAGCATGCCTGGACGTATACCAGAAAGCTCTTTATTCCCAAAGAGTTATTGCGTAAGGTGACCTTCGTAATAGGGCCCTGCCGTTACTTCGTTGCTGCGGTTGGGCCGCGTCCCTAGAATCTCAGTTGGGTTACTCCGCACATTACCCACCCATGCAGGATACAAACAAGCGAGTGGACAGGGCCGAGATTGCCAGACGCGTCGAGCGGGCGGAAAAGCTCCTGCAAAAAGGGAAAACCGCCGACGCGCTCGAGGAGTATCTGCAGATCGCAGCCGTCGACCCGGGCAACGATACCGTCTGCCAGATGGCCGCCGACCTGTGCCTTTCGTTGCAGCGAATTCCGGAGGCAATCAAGCTCCTCGGCGAAATGTATGACCGCCAGGTAGAAGGCGGCGATGCCACCCGCGCCAGCCTTACTTACAAGAAGCTCTCCCGCTTTGTGAATCCGACATGGGAGCAGAAACTCCGCTTCGGACAACTCCTTGAGAGCTCCAATCGCAAACTTGCGATGGAAACCTACGAGAACGCATTGCAGGAACTGGTGAAGCAGGGACGCAAACAGGATTCGGTGGTGGTCCTCAACCGGATCGTGACACTTGAGCCTACCCTGCAGAATCTGACGCGCCTGGGAGAGCTGGCATCGGAGGCAGGGGATAGCAAGGGCGCCGCAGCGGCGTTCCTCCGGGTTGCGGAACTAACGCAGGTCTCAGGGGGCAAGGCGGGAGAGTGGATTGAACGCGCCTACGCGGAAGATCCCTCTGACCCGCAAATTGCCCTGGCCTATGGCAACAACTTACTGGTGCTGGGGCAGGTTGGCGCTGCGATTTTCGTGTTTGAGCCTTTGTTCAAGGCCGGCTCCGCGTCGCATGAGCTGCAGGAAGCGTATGCTAAGGCGCTCCTGGCGGCCAACCGCGCCGCCGATGCGGAACCGGTCGTATGGCAGTTGTTCGAGCAAAACCCCTCCCGCTTGCCGGAAATCGGCAATCTGATCGGCTTGTTCCTCGACAGCCAGCAGGATACGCAAGCTGTCAGCCTGGCCCGAAAACTGGAACAGTTTCAGCGGCGCAAAGGCGACCGTCGCGGCTTCTTGACGCTCATGCAGGACATCATCGCGGCCCACCGCGCCTCGCCCGAGATGCTGGAGTTCATGAGCGATCAGTTCAATGCTTCCAACCGCGAAGGCGATTATTGCCAGACCCTGCTCAAACTCTTCGATCTCTACTACAGCATGGGCAACTACCCAAAGGCCGCCGAATCTCTCGACCGCGCCGCGGAGGTAGATGCTTACGAGCCCGGCCACCAGAAGCGTCTCGAGACACTGCGTGGAAAGATCGATGACAACCGCTACAGGGTGATTGCTTCCCGTTTCTCCAGCATGGCCGAGTCCACTACTGCACCGGTTCGCGAGGAAAAGGTACTTGGCGCCGCCGCCTTGCAGGACTTGATGCTGCAGGCGGAAATCCTGGTCCAGTACGGCATGCGCGCCAAGGCTGTCGAGCGCCTGCAACGGATCCAGGAGTTGTTCCCGCACGAAGAAGAACGCAACCACGACCTGCAACAGTTGTACCTGACCGCGGGCCTCGTTCCACGCTATACGGATGCTGCGCCGTCAGCCACGGCTGGGGGGCCAGTGACTGCGGATAAAGCGTCCCGCTCGGCTCCCGAGCCTGCAGATGTCAGCACATTCGCGCGGGTTGCGGATATAACTCGCAAACTCTATCGCCAGGGAAATCCCGAGGCTGTGATGTCGACAACCGCGAACGAGGTCGGGACGCAGTGGAAAGTCAGCCGCTGCATCGTCGCCATGCGTAAGCCTGGTTCACCTTCGACGACGGTCACTGAGTTTTGCTCCGAGGGAATGAACCGTGGGAACGCACATGCCCTGGAAGAAGTTGTAGCTGCTACCCAGGAACTCGCAATCAGCCGTGGAACTCTCAGCATCACAGACGCCCAGGACAGTCCCGAGCTGGCGGCGATCCATGAGTCTCTGACAGCTCTATCCATTGGCTCACTGCTCGCGCTCCCACTCAGCGATGGGCCGGACCATGTGGGGCTTCTTCTTCTCGTGCAGAACTCAACGCGGTCCTGGAGTTCCAACGACGTGGTCGTGCTCAAGACGATCAGCGACCAGGTTGTCATGGCCCTCAACAATGCCGGATTGCGGCGCCTGGTCAGGAATCTCTCGGTCACCGACGAAAAGTCTGGACTGCTGAAGCGCGCTTCTTACCTGGACCTGTTGTTGGCTGAAGTTAAGCGCGCTATACAACAGAGCACGGCCCTGAGCGTTCTCCTTGTACAGGTGGGTGACAAGGTCGGGCTGGTGCGAGAAGCGGGGGAAGCCGCGATCGAGGATGCCATGCAACGCGCAGGCCAGGTCATCGCCTCGAACATCCGTCAGAACGATCTCGCCTTTCGCTACGATCTGACCACCGTCGCCGTCATTCTTGGTGAAACATCCGAAAAAGAAGGCATGCTGGCGGTGGAGAAGCTGCGCAAGCTACTGGCCGCGGTGCGTCTTCCGGGAAAAGAAGAACCCTTGCCTTTTAGCGCCGGACTCGCGGAGGGCGCCGTCCGCGAGCAGTACGATTCGGTGGATATCGTTACCGAACTCATCAATCGCGCCGAGCAGGCTCTCGAGCAGGCCATGACTGGCGGTTCGGGCCAGGTCGTTGCTCTTGCCCCGGCGCTGACTAGCGCCGCTGTCGCCTGAACCCTTCTTCGTTTCGCCTGCCGCTGGCGGAAGCCTCTCTCACGCTGTTACACTGACTGGTTTTACCAACTTTTCCAGACGTTCCTGATGTCGGAAAACCACTCGCTAGGAAGCCAATGTTGAAACCGGGGGACATCGCTATCGTCAGCGGGGCGCGCACGCCCTTCGGCCGCTATTGCGGCAAACTCAAGGACTTTACTGCCCAGGAACTGGGAGCGGTTGCCGCCAGGGGCGCCATCGAGCGCGCAGGCATCGATCCCAAAGATTTCGACCACGCAGTGTTCGGTAACGCCCAGCAGACCTCGGGCGACGCCCTCTACGGCGCCCGCCATGTGGGACTGCGCGCCGGACTGCCGATCGAGACTCCGGCATTGACCGTAAACCGCCTCTGTGGTTCCGGCATGCAAGCTATCGTGAACGCGGCCCAGATGATCCAGCTTGAGGAGGCCAAGGTTGTGCTGGCAGGGGGCATGGAAGCTATGTCCCAGGCACCGTTTTCCATCCGCGGACGCGACGGCTTCAGCCTGGCCCCCGGCGGCAAGCTCGAGGATTCGCTGATGGTGGCCCTGCTTGACAGCTTTTGTGGTCTCTACATGGCGAATACCGCCGAGCTGTACGGAGAGCAGCAGGGCATCACGCGGCAGCATCAGGATGAATTCGCATTGCGTTCCCAGCAATCTGCCGACGCAGCCTATAAGGAGAAGCGTCTCCAGGAAGAGCTCGTCCCCGTACCCTTGCGCAATTCCAAAGGCGAACCAACCGGTGAGATGCTTACGGAAGACGATCACCGGCGACCGCAAACCACGATGGAGGGGCTGGCCAAGCTGAGACCGGCGTTTGGCAAGAATGGCACCGTCACCGCGGGGAACGCCAGTGGCATTGTTGATGGCGGGGCGGCCGTGGTGGTGATGTCGCTCGACGAAGCAAGTAAGCTGGGCATCAAGCCGCTGGGCCGGATTGTGAGCTGGGGAATTGCCGGCGTCGACCCCAAGCTCATGGGGCGCGGCCCCGTACCAGCCACCCGCCTGGCGTTGCAGAAAGCCGGGCTGACGCTCGACTACATAGACTTGATCGAAGTGAACGAAGCATTTGCGGCGCAGTATCTGGCGGTCGAGAAGGAACTCGGCCTCGATCGCAACAAGACCAACGTGAACGGCGGAGCGATTGCCCTGGGTCATCCCCTGGGTGCGACCGGAACACGGCTGGTGATCACGTTGTTATACGAGCTACGCCGCAGGAAGAAGAAATACGGTTTGGCGACGGCATGCATCGGCGGCGGCCAGGGCATCGCGATGGTGGTGGAGAGCTTGAATTAGTTTTCATCGCGAAACACGATGGCTGACTAATTATTTTTCTCAAAGGTAGCAATCATGGAAATCAAAAACGTGGGTGTTCTGGGTTGTGGCCTCATGGGGTCCGGCATCGCGCAGGTTGCGGCGATGGCAGGATTCGAAGTTTCCGTGCTCGAAGTTGAGCAGAAGTTTCTTGACAAGGGATTTGCCGGGATTGAGAAATCGTTGGCCAAGTTTGCCGAGCGCCCGCCGGAGAAGGGCGGAATCACGGCGCAGCAGAAGGACACCGCCCGGGCGCGGCTCAAAGGCACCACCAGCATGCAGGATCTGGCCGCCTGCGACATCGTCATCGAAGCGGTCATCGAGAACATCGAAGAAAAAAAGAAGATGTACGCTGCGCTCGACGGCGTGGTGAAGAAAGACGCCATCTTTGCCTCGAACACCTCGTCGATTTCGATCACCGAGTTGATGACCGCCACCAAGCGCCCGGAGCGATTCATCGGGCTGCATTTTTTTAATCCCGTGCCGCTGATGAAATTGGTTGAAGTCGTGCGCACCATCGCCACGGCGCCGGACGTCTATGACACCGCCTACGAATTCGGCAAGAAGCTGGGCAAAGTCCCGGTTCGCACCAGCGACAAGACCGGGTTCATCGTGAACCGGCTGCTGGTGCCATACATGCTCGATGCCATCCGCGCCTATGAAGAAGGTGTCGGGTCGATTGAAGACATCGACAACGCCATGAAGCTGGGCTGCGGTTATCCCATGGGACCGTTCACGCTGCTGGATTTCGTCGGCCTCGACACGACCTACTACATCACGCACGTGATGTACGACGAATTCAAAGAGCGGCGCTTCGCCTCGCCGCCTCTGCTGAAGCGGCTGGTGATGGCCGGCTGGTACGGGAAAAAGACAGGCAAGGGTTTTTACGACTGGGCAGAGCCGAATCAGCCGAAGGCGAACAAGCTGTGAGACTCGCCTGATGCATGACTGCCGCCGCTCCCACTGAGAAGCGCTCGCTCTCTTCTGGCATAGCCATCCTTTGGTTCATCGCCCTGGCCAACCTGCTGTTTCACATTTATTTCAATAACCGCTATGGCTACTTCCGCGACGAATTCGACTACATGTCGTGCGGCGATCACCTTCGCTGGGGTTACGTTGATCAGCCGCCGCTGATTCCATTTTTCATTCATTTCTGCCGGGCCTTGCTGGGCGACTCGCTGCGCAGCATCCGGTTCATTCCAGCGCTGGCGTCCTCGCTGCTCATCGTGCAGACAGGCGCGCTGGCCCGCGAACTTGGCGGCCGCCGCTTCGCGCTGATCCTTAGCGCCGTTATGGTTTTGGTGGCTCCCCAATACCTTTCAAATGGCAGCCTGCTGGGTACCAATTGCCTGGAACCAAGTCTCTGGATGGGGTGCGCCTATTCCCTTATTCTTGCTATCAAGAGAAATGATCCCCGCTACTGGCTATGGTTCGGAGTGATTGCCGGTCTGGGCATGGAAGAAAAATATTCCATAGCCTTTTTCATGGTTGCCATCGTCGCCGGCCTGCTGTTGACGGGCCAGTGGCGGGTTTTCCAGAACAAGTGGATCTGGTTTGGGGGTCTTGCAGCCTTTCTGATCTTTCTGCCCAACCTGCTTTGGAACCTGCACTACCACTGGCCGTTTCTGCAATTGATGCACGCGATTCGCGCCGAAGGCCGGGATGTAGTTTTGGGCCCGTTGGACTTTTTCCTTCAGCAGTTGCTGCTGGTGAATCCACTGGCCGCGCCCATCTGGCTGGCCGGATTGTTCGCTTTGCTTTTCTCTGCGCGCTTTCGACCTTACCGCGCGCTGGGATGGAGTTATCTCATCTGCTATGCGATCTTCTTCTTCTCCCACGGAAAGGTCTATTATCTGGCGCCCATCTATCCCATGCTGATGGCTGCGGGCGCCGTGGTTATCGAGTCCGCGCTCGATCGACCGGAGCTCGATCGACCGGAGCCCGCTCGCCCGCGGGCGCAATGGCTGAAGCCCGCGATCATCGGTGTTTTGCTGGCGAATGGAATTTATCTCACGCCGGTAGTCGTTCCTGTGCTTTCGCCCGATGGGTTCCTGGCCTACATGGAACGTCTGCCCTTCAAGTTGCCCGTCATGGAGCACTCGCACGCCCGGGCGGCGCTGCCGCAGTGGTATTCGGACCAGTTCGGTTGGAAGGAAATCGCCGACGAAGCCGCCGTTGCCTGGAACCGCGTGCCCGTGAATGAGCGCGCGGACTGTGGGATATTCGCGCAGGATTATGGCCAGGCGGGCGCCATCGATTTCTTTGGTCGCAGCCAGGGGCTGCCGCCTGCAATCAGCGGTGACCGCAGCTATTTCCTCTGGGGGCCGCGCGGTTACTCGGGAAACTGCCTGATCGTCTTGGACGATTCCCGCGCAAGACTTGAAAGCCTGTTCCAGCACGTAGAATTCGTAGGCACTTCCCCACCCAATCCCTGGGCACTGGAGCAGCAGATTGACGTTTATCTCTGCAAGGGCTCGAAGTTTGGCACGATGGCTGATCTCTGGCCGCGAGTAAAACGGTGGCGATAGACACGTTTCTCTGACTCAGCCGAAAACGGGAAGCATGATTCCGCACAGCACGGACGTATGTTCTAATCAACGTGGGCGTCTGACGAATCTTGCTCTCTGCGGCAACTGGAAATCATATGACCTTTGAAAACATACTCTTCGAGAAGAAAAACTCTACCGCTTACGTAACCGTTAACCGGCCAAAAGTGCTCAACGCGCTGAACATGGCCACAATGGAAGAACTGCGCGCCGCCTTCACCGATATTAAGAACGATTCGAACATCCGCGTAGCCATCATGACTGGCTCGGGCGAGAAAGCCTTCATCGCGGGCGCTGACATCGGCGAACTGGCCAAGCACGACGCGGTCAGTGGCAAGGAGTATACCCATCGCGGCCAATCGGTACTCGACCTGATTGAAAACCTCGGTAAACCGGTAATTGCCTGCATCAATGGCTTCGCACTGGGCGGCGGATGCGAAATTGCCATGGCATGCACAATGCGGCTGGCCAGCGAAAATGCAAAACTCGGACAGCCTGAGGTAAAGCTCGGCATCATTCCCGGCTATGGCGGCACGCAGCGGCTACCCCGGCTCGTGGGTAAGGGACTAGCCATGCAGCTCGTTCTTGCCGGTGAGATGATCACGGCCCAGGAGGCCTGCCGTATCGGACTGGTGAATGAGGTTACCGCGCCTGCCGACCTGCTGCCGCGCGCCGAGGCCATCGCGCACAAGATTGCCGCCAATGCCCCGCTTGCCGTGCAGTACGCCATGGAGGCCGTAAACAAGGGCCTGGAGATGACCCTGCCCGATGGCCTCTATCTCGAAGCCGTGTTGTTCGGCGTGGCTTGTGCGACCGAAGACAAGAGAGAAGGAACCACAGCCTTCCTGGAGAAGCGACCGCCGCAATTCAAGGGCAAGTAGTTCTCTTTCTCGGGATAGCTTTTGCTACAACTGCTTCCGGCTCTGGCATACTGACCCGATATGCCAGACGCGCCCGGCGGCCCCGCAATCGAAATCCGGAACGTTTTCTACCGTCTTCCCAACGGCCTGACTCTGCTGCATGGATTGAACCTCGAAGTGCAGACAGGAGAGACCCTCGTCCTTCTCGGACGTAGCGGCTCGGGCAAGAGCACCACGCTCAAACTCATCAATCACCTTCTGGTTCCCAGCGACGGAGAGGTTCTCGTCAACGGCCGCTCCACGCGCGACTGGGACGCCATTCGCCTGCGCCGCATGATCGGCTATGTCATTCAGGAAATTGGACTGTTTCCTCACTTTAGCGTCGAGCGCAACATCGGACTGGTCCCACGGATCGAAAACTGGCCTGCAGATCGCATCCGTGCACGCGTGCAGGAACTGATGAAACTGGTCGGGCTGGACCCGCAACTGGCATCCCGCTATCCGCGGCAACTTTCCGGCGGTCAACGCCAGCGTGTGGGTGTCGCACGGGCGCTTGCCGCCGATCCCCCGATTCTCCTGATGGATGAACCTTTCGGTGCCCTCGACCCTCTTACCCGCGCACAGCTTCAGCGTGAGTTCGTGGGCCTGCAGCGGCGTCTTCGCAAGACCGTTGTTTTCGTCACCCATGATCTGCGCGAGGCTCTGCTGGTGGGTACGCGTATCGCACTTCTCGAAGCCGGTCGCTTGGTCACGGTGCAGTTCGCAAGTGAGTTTGCGCAGTCCACCGATCCGCTCGCTGCCGAATGGGTTGCCGCTTTTGCCGGTTCAGCGGAAACGCCGATTGAAGGAGAGGCAGTATGAATGTCTGGCAGTTCATGTTGCAGAATCAGTCCGAAGTCGCGGGGTTGACCCTCGAGCATCTCTGGCTGGTCGGCGTCTCGACTGCCCTCGCAGTATCGATTGGAGTTCCTCTTGGCATTCTCGTGACTCGCTGGCCCTTGCTGAACAAGCCCGTGCTGGGCGGTGCCAACATCATCCAGACGATTCCCAGCCTGGCGCTCTTTGGATTCCTGCTTCCCGCGCCCTGGATCGGCGCTCGTGCCGACCGCCTCGCTATTCTGGCCCTGACCCTGTACGCGCTGCTGCCGCTGATCCGCAACACTTCTGCAGGAATTAAGAGCGTCGATCCGGCGGTCGTGGAAGCTGGACGAGGCATGGGCATGACCAGCCGGCAGTTGCTGTGGCAGGTCGAGCTTCCGCTGGCATTGGGAGTTATCATCGCCGGGGTCCGCGTCGCAACAGTGATTTCAATCGGTCTCGCTACCATCGCCGCAGCTATTGGCGCCGGTGGTCTGGGTGAATACATATTTCGCGGACTGGCCATGGTCAATAACCAGGTCATTCTGGCTGGCGCGATTCCCGCCGCCGCCCTGGCCTTGTTCGCCGATGTCAGTCTCGGATGGCTGGAGAAGCGACTAAGTCCGCGTTGAAACACCGAGGCGAGTTTTTGCTCACGACCATCAGCAAAAGACGACGCATTCTTGCCCTACTGAGCATGCTCGTGTTTCTCGGCGGCTGCGGCCCGGCGCGTGAGGACCGAATAATCGTCGGCTCGAAAAACTTTACCGAACAGCTCATCCTCGGTGAGATCATCGCCCAGCAGGTCGAAAACAAGACGCACCTGCCTGTCGAACGGCGCTTCTACCTGGCGGGAACTTTCATATGTCACCAGGCCCTGCTTGGGGGACGCATCGACATATATCCCGAGTACACCGGCACCGCGCTTACCGCGATTTTGAAGCAGAAACCGGAGGGCAGCAGCCGCGACGTCTATACTCGGGTGCTATCTGAATATTCGCGGCGTTTTGGCCTCGTCCTGGGATTGCCCCTCGGCTTCAATGACACCTTCGCTATCGAAATCCGCGGCGAAGATGCCCGTCGCCTTGGCCTCAAGACCATCTCGCAAGCGGCAGCGTTTGCGCCACAATGGCGCGCCGGATTTGGCTACGAATTTATGGAGCGTCCCGACGGCTATGCAGGCCTGGCCTCCACTTATAACCTGCGCTTTCTAGAGCCGCCACGCATCATGGATCTCGGCCTGCTGGCGCGTGCTTTGAAAGACACGCAGATTGATCTGGCCGCCGGAAACACCACCGATGGGCTCATCCCGGCGCTGGACCTTTATGTTCTGGAGGATGACCGGCACTACTTCCCGCCATACGAAGCCGTGCCTGTTATCCGCCCTGAAACGCTTGCCCGCCACCCCGAGGTGAAAGCCGCGCTAAACCAACTCGCCGGCCGGATCTCGGATGACGACATGCGAGCGCTCAACTATGCCGTGGACGGTCAGCACCGCGATGTAAAACAAGTTGTCCATGAGTTTTTGCGTCAGAAAAATCTCGAGTAGCCGGCTCACATCAGCCAGACCGCATCCATATCCACAACGATCCGTGTTCGCGGAATTTTCTGTTCCGCGGCATACCCCAGCATGGTGCGCAACAACGTGTTCAGCTTCTCCCGGCTCGGCGATTTCAGAATGAAGTGATACCGGAAGTCCTGCTTCAACCGGAGTATGGGTGCCGCCGCCGGGCCCAGCACTCTTACGCCCTCGTGCCGCGTCTTTTCAAACCACTTCCCCAGCACGCCGGCCCAACGCAACACGTCATCAAGGCTGTCGCTTCGCAACAGCACATTCGCCAGCGCACTGTAAGGCGGGTAATGCATCCAGCTGCGAAAGCGCAGCTCTTTTTCATAGAAACCGGCGAAGTCGTGCTGGGCCGCGTACTGGACGGCGTAATGGTCCTGGAAGTACGTCTGCAGAATAACTTTTCCCGGTGTGCGCCCTCGCCCGGCACGCCCGGCCACCTGCGTCAACAACTGAAAGGTGCGCTCGGCGGCACGGAAATCCGGCATTCCTAATGCCATATCTGCGCCGACCACTCCCACCAGTGTCACTCCATGGATGTCGTGCCCTTTGGCAATCATCTGCGTGCCTACCAGGAGATCGAGTTCTCCCTGATGAAGCGCATTCAGCGCGCGTTCGAAATCTTCTCGTCCGCGTACCGTGTCCCGGTCGAGCCGTCCGATTCGCGCCTGGGGAAACATCCCGTGCAACAGCTCCTCCAGCTTTTCCGATCCCGTTCCAAGGAAGTACACGTATTCACTGCCGCAATGCACACATGCCTTCGGCACGATCGCTGTGTATCCACAGTAATGACATTCCATACGGCGCGATCGCTTATGGAGCGTGAGCGCGATCGCACAGTTCCGGCACTCCAGAGTCTTGCCGCAAGCCCGGCAAAGCACTACTGGCGAATATCCACGCCGGTTCAGCAGGACCATGACCTGCTCTTTCCGCTCCAGCCGATCGCTGATTTCGGCGCCCAGCTTGCGCGAGATCACTTGGTCATGCCCGGTCTCCTGAAACTCCTGCCGCATGTCAACAATCTCGACCTCGGGCAGCGGCCTCTGCTCTACGCGGTCGGGCAATTCGAGAAGCCTGTACTTCCCGCTGGTCGCATTGAAATACGATTCGAGTGACGGCGTCGCCGAACCCAGCACCACCGCCGCGTTCGCCATCTTGGCCCGCATAACAGCCACGTCGCGCGCGTGATAGCGTGGCGTTTCCTCTTGCTTGTACGACGAATCCTGTTCTTCATCCACAATCAGCAACGCGAGATCGGAAACGGGAGCAAACACCGCCGAGCGTGTTCCCACTACGATGCGCGCCTCTTTTCGCCGGATACGGTGCCACTGCTCGGCGCGCTCCTGGTCAGACAAGGCAGAATGCAGAATCGCGACCTGGTCACCGAAAACCTGATGCAAATCTGCCGCTACGGCCGGGGTCAGTCCGATCTCGGGCACAAGCAGGATCGCCGCCCGCCCCCCTTCCAGCACCGCGCGCATGCCCGCCAGGTACACCGCGGTCTTGCCGGATCCGGTTACGCCATGCAGAAGTAAGCCCGCGAACCGTCCCGCCTGAACGCTTTCCAGAATGTTCGCCAGGGCTTCTTTTTGCTTCAGGCCGAAATCGAAGCTGAAGGGTGCGGGCCGGGCTTTCAGGCCGGAAACGGTAAACTCTGCCGGTTCTTCGAGAATCTCGACTAAGCCTCGCCTGACGAGAGTACCGAGAGTGGTAGGCGGGATATCAAGCGAACGGAGGATTTCAACCGCCACTCTTCCCCCGGCGGCGGCCAGGCTCTCGACCAAGGTTCGCTGGTTGGCGTTGAGCTTTCCCTCTGCGTTCCTCAGGATCGCAAATTTTTCGGTGCGTACAGCGTCGCGCGCGCTCGATAAGTCCTCTCGCGCAATCCATTGCTTTCGCACCATGCCTCCGAGCAGCGCCTTCGATGCATGGGTCGCTGTTCGCAGCGCACTCTCGCGCACCATTTCGCGGTCCACGAGATAATTCAGCACGCGGAACTCTGCAGACTGCTCCTCAGGTGTTCGCCGTGCGCGTGCTGATGCGCCCGACATGCCTGCCAGATGCAGCGCCAGTTGCCCCTTCTCCGTGATTCGGTATCCGATCGTGCGCTGGAACTCCGCACCGAGCGGCAACATTGTGCGCAACACTTCGCCGACTGGAGCGAGATAGTATCCCGCGATCCATTGGCCGAGCTTCATGAGCGGCTCGTCGAGCGCCGGTTCGGAATCGAGCACGCTCAACAGGGCCTTGGCCTGGACTTTCGGGACAACGTCATGCAGCGTTGTCACCACTCCAGACATTCGTCGCTGCCGGAACGGCACCAGCACCCGCCCGCCGACCACTGGCTGCATGCCGCCAGGAATGCGGTAGGTAAACACATCATCGAGCGGCACCGGTAAGGCAACATCGCAGAACTCAGGCATGGGAGAAATCCCGGGGACGTCCCGGCTGATGGCATCGTACCATCGCTAACTCGGCACCCTTGTGTAACTGGCGACGTGAAGCCGTCCCTGTTACCATCCCTCGAGATGGCCCCTCGCAAGCCTGCCAAGAGAGTCAGTCGAAAGGCTGCCGTTCGCGCAAAGGTCTCCCGCACCGGCAGCCGGCCTTCAGAGCTTGTCATCATCACTGGCATGAGCGGTTCCGGGAAGGCCTCCGTACTCAAGGCCTTCGAGGATCTCGGCTACTACTGTGTGGACAATCTGCCGGTGGGCCTGATTCCTCGCTTTGCTGAATTGGTCGGGCAGTCATCTGAAATCGATCGCACGGCTCTGGTGGTGGATGTCCGCGAAGGAAAGCGCCTGGAAAGCCTGCCCGCGATCATCAAAGCCGTCAAGCGCATCCTGCCGACCAAAATGATATTCCTCGAAGCGGCCGACGCCGTATTGTTGCGCCGCTACAGCGAGACTCGCCGCCCGCATCCCCTGGGGGCCAACACGTCGGTACGGGCCTCGCTCGCTGCCGAACGCAAGCATTTGCGGCAGATTCGTGCCATCGCAGATCTCCTGATCGACACCTCCCGCTTCAACGTCCATGAGCTTCGCGCCTACATCACTGAGCGTTTTCAAAAGCGGGAGTCCGACAAAAGCATCCTGGTTTCCTGCGTGAGTTTCGGTTTCAAGCATGGCTTGCCGGAAGACGCCGACCTGGTGTTTGATGTACGTTTTTTGCCGAACCCGCACTTTGTACCCGAGTTTCGGGCGCTCACCGGGCGCGACCCCAAAGTCGCCCGTTACATTCGGTCGTTTCCCCAGACCCGCGAGTTTATTGAACGAATCTCGCATTTGCTGGTCTACCTGCTGCCCCACTATGTTCGCGAGGGCAAGAGCTACTTGACCATTTCCTTTGGCTGCACAGGTGGACGCCACCGTTCGGTCATGATCACGGAAGACGTGAGCCAACGGTTGCGTAAGGCCGGATACCGTGTAAAGGTCGTGCACCGGGACAGCCCGAAATAGGGCGAAGTCCCCTGTCTACAGTAAAATAGGCATTCGTGGTGCCCGGCGGTCTTCCGTCGGCCCGCGAGGCCCAACGAGAGCCCCTATGCGGCAACTGACGCGTCTTCTGCGCTACGTGGCACCGTATTGGTGGCAGTTGCTGTCTTCCGTGCTCCTGATGGCCGCGGTGGGGCTGCTCGACGCTTTTCGCGTTCTGCTGATCGGCCCTATTTTCGATCGCGTCCTCAACCCCAGCTCTCCTTCCCGCGATCTCAAGCTCTTCACGCTTCCCTGGACCGGCAACACTGTTTACTTGCAGCAGTTTGTTCCCTCGCATTTTCAGAATCCCTGGACCGTCGTGGCCTTTGCTCTGGTGGCTGCAACTATCCTGAAGGGGATCTTCGATTACGCCGGAACCTACCTGGTGAACTACGCCGGATATGGGTTGATCACCGACCTGCGCAATGAACTGTACGATTCCATCCTGCGCCGCTCGGCCGCTTTCTTCCAGAAGCACGCGACGGGCACGCTGGTCTCTACCATCGTAAGCGACATAGAGCGCGTGCAATACGCCATGTCGAGTGTATTGTCGGAGTTCCTGCAGCAGTTCTTCACGCTGATTTTCACTGCTTTTGTGGTCGTCCTCCTTGGCGGTCGGCTGGCCTGGGTGTTGCTGCTGTTCGTACCCTTCATCATTTTCTCCGCTGGCAAGATCGGCCGGAGAGTGCGTCACACCACTCGCCGCGGCCAGGACAAGTTAGCCGATATCCAGAACATCCTTCATGAGACCATCACGGGTAACCGCATCGTGAAGGCCTTCGGCATGGAGTCATGGGAAATCGCGCGGTTCCGCACCGCAGCGCAACGTCTCTTCTGGGCCAACCTGCGCTCGGTGGCCGCGGCGGCCATCAGCTCGCCACTGATGGATATTTTCGGCGCCATTGCTATCGCCCTTCTGCTGCTCCTGGGCCGCGAGCAGATTAATCACCATGTCTTCACCGCCGGGACCTTCCTGGCTTTCATCGTTGCGGTTTTCAAACTTTACGATCCCGTGCGCAAGTTCGCTCTCTTCAACAACAATTTTCAGCAGGCGCTGGGCGCATCCTCGGAGATCTTCCGATTTATGGATACTCAGGACGAAATCCGTGAGCAGCCGCGCGCACGCCCCTTGCCTCCGTTTTCTCGCGCCATCCAGTTCGAGAACGTCTGTTTTTCCTACGACCATGACGGCGAAGAGGCAAGAGAGATCCTTCGCGATGTCAATCTCGAAGTAAAGGCGGGCGAGGTGCTGGCAGTAGTGGGTTCGAGCGGGGCCGGCAAGAGCACGCTGGTGCATCTAGTTCCGCGTTTCTTTGATGTCACTTTCGGCAGATTGCTGATCGACGGCCACGATGTGCGCGAGGTCACGCTTGCATCCCTGCGCTCGCAGATCGGAGTCGTAACTCAGGAGACCGTCTTATTCAACGACACCTTGCGAAACAACATCGCCTATGGTCAGCCAGGCGTTTCGCAAAGGGCAGTTGAAGAAGCAGCCAAAGCAGCGCTCGCCCATGACTTCATCCTTGAGTTACCCGCTGGCTACGACACCATGATCGGCGAGCGTGGTGTGCGGCTTTCCGGAGGCGAGCGGCAGCGCATCGCCATCGCTCGCGCTCTGCTGAAGAACGCTCCTATTCTGATTCTGGACGAAGCTACTTCGGCACTCGACAGCGAATCTGAAGCCCTGGTGCAATCGGCTTTGCAGAACCTGATGGCGGGGCGCACCGTGGTGGTGATTGCTCACCGTCTCTCGACCGTGCGCGGTGCGGATCGCATTGTGGTGCTGGAAAACGGCACCATCGCAGATGTCGGCGCGCACGAGGAACTGATGCAGCGCTTCGGCACCTACCGGCGTTTGTACGATCTGCAATTCGAGGAACTGGAACCGCCGAAGGCGGAAGCGAGGCCTTAACCGGAATCATGCCGCTCCGATCCATGACGGGATTCGCGCAGGTGAAGGGTCAGGTGGATGGCCGTGTCAACTTCACCCTCTCTCTAAAATCGGTCAACCATCGTTTTCTCGATCTGCATTTCCGCATGCCCTCGGAAACCGATGAATTGGAGATGAAACTGCGCCGGATCTTCAAAGACAAACTGGCCCGTGGTCATGTTGAACTTACCCTCAGTATCGAACGGGGCGGCAATGAGAATTTCTCTTTGAATCGGCAGATTGTCGGCGGGTATCTCCAGGCGTTCCGCACCGCCGCCGCCGAATTCGGCCTTGCAGCCGAGCCCGACCTGAATGCGATTCTGCGCATCCCCGGCGCTCTCGATGCGGCCGCTTCTCCCGCCGACGGAGCCATCTCTGCGGCAGTTCTCTCCCTGGTAGATGAATTGCTATCCAGGTTGAATCAAATGCGGGAAGAAGAAGGCCGCGGGATCGAACGTGAATTGCGCGAGCGCATGACCGTCTTGCAGTCGGCGGGGCAGGAAATCGAGAAGCACCGCCATGCCGTACTCCAGACATATGCGGAAAAACTGAAGAACCGCATTCAGGATCTGGTCGGTGCACAGGCGGATCCTGACCGAATCCTGCAGGAAGCAGCCTTGCTGGTGGATCGCAGCGACATCCAGGAAGAGCTAGTCCGTCTCACCACGCATGTACAACACTTCCGCAGCATGCTCGACCAGGCCGGCGAGATAGGCAAGAAACTGGATTTCCTGCTTCAGGAAATGAATCGCGAAGCCAACACCCTGCTTTCCAAGACCTCCGGACTCACCGGCGAAGCGCTGCGCATCACGGAAATGGGCCTGGCTATGAAAGCCGAGATCGAGAAGGCCCGCGAGCAGGTGCAGAACCTCGAATGACCTGTGTCTTTATCATTTCGGCGCCTTCGGGGTCTGGGAAGTCCACCCTGGTCAACGAGGTCCGCCAAATCGTCCCCGGCCTCGACTTTTCTATTTCCTACACCACTCGTCGCCCTCGGGGCAGCGAGCAGAACGGTCGGGAATACTTTTTTGTGTCCACAGAGGTCTTCGAGGAGATGATCCAGCGCGACGAGTTCCTGGAACATGCTCTCGTATTCGGCAATTATTACGGTACTTCCCGAGGCTTTCTGCGCGACGCCGAGAAAAGTGGGCGGGACCTTTTACTCGATATTGACGTGCAGGGCGCTGCTCAGATCAAGCAGAAGCTCCCCTATGCCGTCAGCATCTTCATCCTTCCTCCTAACCGCAAGGAACTGGAGGCCCGCCTTCGCCACCGCAGCCTGGATGCGGAGGATGTGATCCAGCGCCGGTTGGTCACGGCCACTCGGGAGATTGAGAATTACGCTAAATACGACTATATTTTGGTGAACGACCGCTTGGAGGATTCTGTGGAGACTTTGCGTTCGATCCTTCTCGCGGAGCGGCAAAAGCGTTTGGGTCCTGCACCCTCAGCTGAGCATACGAAGCTGCTGGCCCGAGCGGAAAGTTGCCGCTTGCATAACGTACTGGAGCGCTTGCAGCCGATCCTGGCATCGTTTGCCACCGCGGCGGCGCCGGGCGGACGCTAGGAACAGGGGAGAGCACCATGAAGTTGATGGACGGTTTCGACAGTAACTATCGTTACATCCTGGTAGCAGCGCGGCGCGCGCGACAACTGCAGGGCGGAGCGCCTCCAGTGATCGATACCCATTCCCGCAAACCTTGTCGCATCGCTCAGGACGAGATCAAGGCCGGCAAGGTCAAGTGGGTCATTCCCGAGACTCCGCGGTCAGCGGCCGATGTTGCCAACGAGATGCTCGACAAGGCACTGGGACCGGAGTAGGTTCCCCCGTCGTCCTCGTGCCGCGCTTGGCGCGGTTTATGAACCTTCCCCTGGTTCATAATAGAGAAAGCTCATAATATGAAAGTCATCCTCGGCGTTTGCGGCGGAATCGCGGCCTACAAGGCCGCGGAGATCGTGCGCCTGTTGCAGGAGCGAGGCATCCGCGTGCAGGTCGTAATGACCGAGGCAGCGCAGGAATTTGTCCGTCCGCTCACCTTCGCGGCTCTCTCCGGAGAAAAAGTCATTACCAGCATGTTTCATGAGGGAACCGATGTACCGAACATCGATTCCGCGGTTGAGCACATCGCCGTAGCGCAATCGGCGGATGCGCTGCTGGTCGCGCCCGCGACGGCCGACGTCCTTGCCCGCTTCGCGCAAGGTATCGCCAACGATTTCCTCACTACGCTCTATCTCGCCACAACTGCCCCCGTGGTGGTCGCGCCGGCGATGAACGTGAACATGTGGAATCATCCCGCCACGCAGGGCAATCTGGAGATTTTGAAAGGCCGGGGCGTCCGCGTAGTTGAGCCTGGAACCGGTTACCTGGCTTGTGGCATGACTGGTCCAGGCCGCCTGGCAGAAAACGATGCGATTGTCGCCGCGACCCTGGAAGCGCTGGGCGCTTCGCAGGAACTCGCCGGGGAAACCGTTTTGATCACCGCCGGCCCGACGCGCGAAAAGATTGATCCGGTCCGTTATCTGACCAACCGCTCCAGCGGACGCATGGGTTACGCGCTGGCAGAGGCTGCCCTGCGCCGCGGCGCTCGCGTCCTGCTCGTCACCGGGCCAACATCTCTGGTCCCGCCGGGCGCTGCCGAAATAACCAAGGTGGAATCTGCGGAAGAAATGCGCACGGCGGTTCTGCAACACCTGTCCGAGACAACGATGCTCATCATGACGGCCGCGGTGGCCGATTATCGTCCAAAATCTGCAGCGCCACACAAAATCAAGCGAACCGGCCCCGTGGCGCTCGAACTCGAACCGACCTCTGACATCCTTGCTGACGTCTCCCGCCAGAAGCAGTCGCAGATCATCGTCGGCTTCGCTGCCGAAACTCAGAACGTTCTGGAAAATGCCCGCAAGAAGCTCGCTTCCAAGTCGCTCGATGCCATCGTCGTCAATGATGTCTCGCGCGAGGGTGTGGGCTTTGATTCCGACCGCAACGCGGTTACGATCATCACCCAGAATGAAGTGGTGGACGTTCCTGAAACCAGCAAGTGGGATGTTGCCCAGCGCGTCCTCGATCAGATCGTCAGGCTGCGCAAGCGTCACCTCGCGCTAAAGTAGTCTCCTACGCAATCCACCTTACCCCCTCCGCATTTACAATGGTCGCAGATGGCAACTCTCAGCCCTGAGCTACGCAAGGCCCTCGCGGATCGTGTCCGCTATTACAACGAACTTGGGATCTATGACTTCTATCGCCGCGAGTCGTTGGCCTCGCCGTCCATCGAAGCAAATCCGGAACCCGTCGAAATGCGCCCAAAAGCAAAAACCGTCGTACTCTCTCCATCCGCGGATGAAAGCCTGTTCATCGCGCCCAGGCCTGAAGCCGCAACGACCGATCCCCTCGAAGCTTTGCGACTCATTCGCGAGGACTTGGGCGATTGCACCCGCTGCGTTCTTCACAAGCAGGGCCGCAAACAGATCGTCTTCGGGGTGGGTAATCCGAATGCAGATTTGATGTTCATCGGCGAGGCTCCCGGCGCCGACGAAGATCAGCAGGGTGAACCGTTCGTCGGCCGCGCCGGTCAGTTGCTGAACAACATGATCAAGGCCATGGGCCTGCGCCGTGAAGATGTTTACATCGCCAACATAATCAAGTGTCGCCCGCCCGGCAACCGCACCCCCGAGCGCGAGGAATGTGAAACCTGCTCGCCTTTCCTGATGCGCCAGATTGCGGTCATCCAGCCGAAAGTGATTGTAGCCTTGGGTGCGGTCGCAGCCAAGACACTGCTCGCCATCAGTGCGCCCATGGCTGAGTTGCGCGGTCACTGGTACGACTTCCGCGGAACGAAGCTCGCGGTCACCTATCACCCCGCGTTCCTCCTGCGGGATCCACGCCAGAAGAAAGAAACATGGAAGGACCTGCAGATGGTGATGAAAGAGCTTGGCTTGCCAGTACCGGCCAAGAGTGCTGAATAGGGGCCTTAGACCCGGAAAGGCGCCGCCAGTAGCCGGGCCGGCAGCGTCACCACCGCCCACACCAGCTTTAACGCGCCTTCAACCGCGATTCCGACGATCCGGAAAGGCAGTAACAACAGCCAGACCAGCGGATAAAAGACCAGCGCTATCAGCGCGAGCGGCCAGCAGATGACGAACAATATGCACCACAGAAGAAAAGCCGCCATGAGCGACACCTCCACTCACCTCATTATCAAAATATACGCAGAATCCTATCGTGAAGTTCCTCACCAGTCTGTGATCCATCCGTCAAACCTGATGTGTTTTCGCACTATCATGTCCAGAACACCATGAAGCGAGCATTGCTGGCGCTGATCATCATTCTGGCCATGTCCCTGCGCTCTGCAGCCGCGGGCCACCCCGGAATTCGCCGCTTGGATGGCAGCACGATTACTCCGTCCGAAGTCGATGCCACCGTAACCCGTCTGATGAAGGCCGCCGAGGTCACGGGCCTGGCCATCACGATCTTCAACGACGGGAAAGTCGCCTACCAGAAAACGTACGGCTTTCGCGACAGAGAGAAGAACCTGCTACTGACTCCCGACTCAGTCATGACTGCTGCGTCGCTCACCAAAGTCGCATTCGGATACATGGTCATGCAACTGGTTGACGAGAAGCTCCTTGACCTTGACAAGCCCGTCTATGAATATCTGCCACAGCCGCTGCCTTCCTACCCGGCCTACAGGGACCTTGCGGGTGATCCACGCTATAAGAGAATCACAGCGCGAATGCTGCTCGACCATACCGCCGGCTTTCCCAACTGGCGGTCTTATAACGACGATCGCAAACTGAACATCAATTTCGAACCCGGATCACGATACGCCTACTCCGGCGAAGGCATTGACCTTTTGCAGTTCATTGTCGAAACCATGACCGGCAAGAAAGTGGAAGACCTCATGCAGACTCACGTCTTCCGGCCTTTCCGGATGACCCGCACCAGCATGCTTTGGCAGGAGCGCTTCGAGAATGACTACGCCAATGGCTACGACGAGTACGGCCGCTCTCTCGGCCCGGCGCGCTGGACCCGCGCAGATGCTGCCGGCTCCATGCAGACTACGCCGCGTGATTTTGCGCGCTTCCTCGAGGCCGTAATGCATGGCGAGAGGCTCCGGAAAATAACGCGCGAACAGCTGCTCAGCCCGCAGATTCAGATCTTCTCCCGGCGCCAATTTCCCACTCTCGTGAATGAGCCTACAGACGAGAACAAGCCGATTCGTCTCAGCTACGGCCTCGGCTGGGGACTCTACTGGACGCCTTACGGGAAGGCATTTTTCAAGGAAGGCCACGACGAAGGATGGCGGAACTACGGCGTGTGCTTTGACAAGCAGAAGGCCGGTCTTCTCATCATGGCCAACAGCTCAAACGGCGAAGGCATCTTCAAGGAACTGATCGAAACTTTGCTCCGCAACACCTTCACTCCCATCGAGTGGGAAGGCTACACCCCGTATGACAAGTTACCGCCGCGGCCTCCTCTTACCCAGCACAAGGAAGTGACAATTGATCCCGCGACTCTCGATGGACTTGTCGGCCGCTATGTTTTCTCCCCGGACATTATCCTGGTCATCACCCGCGGCAGCGGTACACATCTGTTTGTGCAGGAAAACAGCGAACCCAGGCAGGAACTCGTTCCCGAAGCAGACAAGAAGTTCTTCTCGACGACTGCCGACGATGAATATACCTTCGAGGTCGATAGCGCAGGCCGCGCCACCCGCATGATCCTTCACACGGATGGCAAAGACATTCCCATCAAGCGCGCCGACTGACCTTCACTCTGCCGGCTCCGGCGAAGCCGCCAGATATCTGTTCAGAAATGCCAGCGTTCTCAGGCCGGCGTCCCGCCACACATCTCCGCTGAAGCCGTGCCCCACGCCCGGATAAATCTGCATCTCGTAGGCGATCTGCTTCTTTTCCAGCACCTGCTGCAGGTGATACGCCTCCTGCACGGGAACGGTTCGGTCCTCTGCGCCGTGCAGGATCAAAACCGGGCACAGGCGCCGCATGAACAACTTCATTTCCTTGGGCAATCCGCCGAAAAACTCCACCACCGCGGCAATCCTGGTATCAATCGTCGCTGCCGAAACTGCGAGAAACCCGCCTAGCGAAAACCCCAGCAGCCCAATCCTGTTCGCGTCCACCTCGGGTTGCCTTGCTACGAAACTTACGCCATCCCACAAAGTTTTCATCCACGCCGGAAAATTGCGGGCTATCGTGGAAAGTCCATCCACCGAAGTCGTATCAGTGCGGTCAAAGTAGTGCAGCACGTAAACTGCAAACCCCTGGCCAGCAAGCAGGCTCGCAGGATCCGCCATGCTCAGGTGTCCGCCGCCCGATCCATGCAAACCGATCACCGCCGGAAATCGCTGCCCGTCCTTGCTGGGCACAAAGCAATCCAGCCGGATCTCTTTCTCACCGCTGCTGAATGTGATCTGCGATTGATTTACGGAATACAACGGGCCTGCCACGGAGTCCCTCACAAACCGGCGTTGGCAGCTTCGCTTGCAAGTTGCTGTAGGGACTCGGTGTACGGCGCACGCGCGATGCCCTTCTCTGTCACGATCGCGGTCACGTACTTCGCCGGGGTCACATCAAACGCCGGATTCTCCACTTGCACGCCATCCGGTGTCATCTGTTTTCCGGCAATGTGCGTGACTTCCTTCGTATTGCGTTGTTCGATGGGGATCTTGCTGCCGTCGGAAGTTTCCAGGTCGATCGTCGAGAATGGGGCCGCCACGTAGAAAGGAATCCGGTGTTCGTTGGCCAGCACCGCAACCGTGTACGTGCCGATTTTGTTGGCCACGTCGCCGTTAGCCGCGATGCGGTCGGCGCCGACCACAATCGCCCCGATCTTCCCCTGTTTCATCATGGCGCCCGCCATATTGTCGGAAATTACGGTCGTCGGAATACCGTCCTTCATCAGCTCCCACGCCGTCAGGCGCGACCCCTGCAGGAATGGCCTGGTCTCGTCGGCATACACGTGAATCTTCTTTCCCTGCTCCACGGCCGCCCGGATCACGCCCAGCGCGGTACCGTAGCCACAGGTAGCCAGGGCTCCCGCATTGCAATGGGTCAGCACGCCGCCGCTCGCCGGCATCAGAGTCGCGCCATAGCGCCCCATGGCCTGGTTGGCGGCAATGTCCTCGGCGTGCATGCGCTGTGCTTCCTCAATGAGCGCCTGTTTCATCTGCCCCAGAGGCCGCACGCGCAGGGATTCGAATTTGTCCCGCATCCGCCGGATGGCCCAAAAGAGATTGACGGCTGTAGGCCGCGTCTCTCCGATCAGTTTGCACCAGTGATCGAATTCCCGCTTCAGATCTCCAACCGTCTCTGCCTTGGAGTTCTTCACTCCCAGCGCGATTCCCATCGCCGCAGACACGCCGATCGCCGGAGCCCCGCGCACCACCATGTTGCGGATCACATCCGCCACCTGCTCCGGTGTTTTGCAGAGAACGTAGGTCTCCTCTGTCGGCAGCTTCGTCTGATCGATGAAGCGCACTCCGCTGTCGGTCCACTCAAGCGTTTGAAGCACTGGTTCGTCGTCCTTTTCCTCTGCAATCGCCTGCCGCACGGCTCAGCTTGTTCGCTGCAAGCTGGCGAGGTGTTCCTTCCTTACGTCGTTCGCAGTAAAGATCGCTATGAATTTTGCCGGTGCCGCAGCCTTCTCCACGTTCGGGCGCCCATTTGCTTCCTCGCGCTCCACCAGGCACATCACTCCTGCGACTTCAAAGCCAAATTCTCGCGCGGCTTCGATCGCCTGTACCGTCGAAGCGCCGGTGGTGCAAACGTCGTCCACGATCACCACCCTCGCTCCCTTTT
>Ga0335079_10000724_pt1 | contig 37683 bp, 32 predicted proteins | sample Lox_Sample_33_FD_206719 | JGI IMG/M metagenome (GOLD analysis project Ga0335079, IMG submission 206719) | Soil microbial communities from Loxahatchee National Wildlife Refuge, Florida, United States - Lox_Sample_3.3 | ecosystem: Environmental > Terrestrial > Soil > Wetlands | place: USA...
ATCTGTACTTCTGGCGACCCGGTATCGGTTTTGTGGAGCTGATTCGTGGAGAGAATCTGCCGCTTGGTCTCAATCGCCAGTGCCATTCTAGAGGTAATGCTCCTTGTCTTCTCTTATTCTCGTTTTGGTACGTCAAATAGAATACCACAGGCAGGAAAAGCCGTGGGGAAGGGACGAACAACGAGAGAAGCCTTAGTATAGCAGAATCGCTAGTACACCTGGAAGCAGAATACCTGGTTCGATCCCTCGGGACTGAGCGAATATTCGCCGGGCTCGAGGCTATCCACCACCTCCAGCTTGTAAAGGCCGCTGCTGTCGAGCCGCGATACCTCCATTCGGATCGGCTGCATCGGCTTCTTCGGGGACGTGGTGATCTCGCGCCGGCCGTTGCGCACCTCCAGCCGGTAGAGCCCCAGGGTCTGGGCATTCAGCTTCTGTGTTTGCAGCAGAAAAATCGGAGAGGCCAGCGGCGTTCGCGCTGTGGACGCCGCGCCCGCGATCACATAGGTCGTCTCGTCTTTCTTGCCTTTCTCTTCCTTGGCCTCGGAAGCCTCGGTAGGAACGAGGTTGTTGGCGTGCTTCAGGTAAGGCAGGTCGGGCTTGGCCGGACGCGGCCCGTCGTACTTCTGGGCGGTGACGAGGGCCGCCGCGCCGAAGATCAGGGCGAGGAGGCGGAGTTTCATATCGGCTGGGTTTATCTTAGTACGGAAGATGCCCCCGTTGCGTCCTCGCGCCAGACCCTTCATAATAAGCCCCATCGCCATCTTTGCCACGGAGACCCGATGTCTCGCATCATCCGCTGTTCCCTAATCCAAGCCACCAACGCCGCTTCCCCGGATTCCTCCCTAGAAGCCACCAAGAAGGCCATGCTGGATAAACACGTGGCCTACATCGAGCAGGCGGCCCAAGCCGGCGCCCAGATCGTCTGCCTCCAGGAGATCTTCTACGGCCCCTACTTCTGCGCCGAGCAGACCACCCGCTGGTACGATTTCACCGAACCCATCCCCGACGGTCCTACCGTGAAACTCATGCAGGACCTCGCCCGTCAACATCACATCTCCCTCATCGTTCCCATCTACGAGGTCGAGCAGGAAGGCATCTACTACAACACCGCCGCCGTCATCCACAACGACGGCGCCTTCCTCGGCAAGTACCGCAAGACCCACATCCCGCACGTCGCGCCCGGCTTCTGGGAGAAGTTCTATTTCCGCCCCGGCAACCTCGGCTACCCCGTCTTCGACCTCGGCTTCGCCAGGATCGGCGTCTACATCTGCTACGACCGCCACTTCCCCGAAGGCGCCCGCGCGCTCGGTCTCAACGGCGCAGAGATCGTCTTCAATCCCTCCGCCACCGTCGCCGGACTCAGCGAGTACCTCTGGAAACTCGAGCAGCCCGCGCATGCCGTCGCCAACGGCTACTTCGTCGGCGCCATCAACCGCGTGGGCGTCGAAGCGCCCTGGAACATCGGCGAATTCTACGGGCAGAGCTATTTCTGCGATCCCCGCGGCCGCATCTTCGCCCAGGCATCCCGCGACAGGGACGAAGTCCTCACCGCCGATCTCGACCTCGACATGATCTCCGAGGTCCGCAAAACCTGGCAATTCTTCCGCGACCGCCGCCCCGACATGTACCAATCTCTAGTAAAGGCCTGATCATGACTAAGAACGAAATCATCCTCGCCAACAAGGAATTCCTCTTCCCCGCCGTCTTCCATTTTTATAAGGAGCCGCTCGTCGTAGCGCGCGCCAAAGACCAATACGTCTGGGATGCCGACGGCAACCAGTACCTCGATTTCCTCGGCGGCATCGTCACCATCAGCGTCGGCCACTGCAACGACCAGGTGAACGCCAAAGTCCACAAGCAGCTCGATACGCTCCAGCACGTCTCCACCGTCTTCGCCAATGAGCCGCAGGCCGCGCTCGCCAGGAAGATCGCATCCGTCACTCCCGGCGGCCGGCTCACCAAGAGCTTCTTCACCAACTCCGGCACCGAGGCCAACGAGACCGCCATCCTCACCGCGCGCTGCTACACCGGCAGCACCGAGATCGTCGCGCTCCGCCACTCCTACCACGGCCGTTCCGCGATGGCCATGACCCTGACCGCGGTGGGCTCGTGGCGGCTCGGCCCGTCGCAGGCCGGCGTCATCCATGCCCACAATGCCTACTGCTACCGCTGCCCCTTCGGCCTCACCTATCCCGACTGCGAAGTGCGCTGCGCTTCCGATATGGAAGAGCTGATCCGCACCACCACCGGCGGCCGGATCGCCGGCTTCATCGCCGAACCCATCCAGGGCGTCGGCGGCTATATCACCCCGCCCAAGGAATACTTCCAGATCATCGAAAAGATCGTCCGCAATCACGGCGGCATCTTCATCAGCGACGAGGTGCAGACCGGCTGGGGCCGCACCGGCGGCAAATGGTTCGGCATCGAGCAGTGGGGCGTCGTCCCCGACATCATCACCGGCGCCAAGGGCCTCGCCAACGGCAGCCCCATCGGGCTCACCGTCGCCAAGCCCGAAGTCGCCGACGGCCTCAAGGGCGTCACGCTTTCCACCTTCGGCGGCAACCCGGTCACCGCCACCGCCGCCAAGGCCGTCATCGACTTCATCGAAGAGCAGCGCCTGATGGACAACTGCACCACCACCGGCGCCTACCTGCGCGGCCGCCTGGAAGAGCTCAAGGACAAACACGAAATCGTCGGCGACGTCCGCGGCATGGGCCTGATGCAGGCCATCGAGCTGGTCGAGGATCGCAAGACCAAGGTTCCCGCCACCGCGCAATCCGCGCTGCTGTTGGAAGCCGCGCGCGAAAACCGCATCCTCATGGGTAAGGGCGGCCTCTACGGCAACGTCCTTCGTGTCACTCCGCCCATGAACATCGGCCGTTCCGACGTGGACCAGTTCATCGACGCGCTCGATAAGAGCCTCGCCGCCTGCGCAGTCGCGGCCGCCGGGAGCGCCAGGTGATTCCGCACACGCTCGAGCGCTTTCCCGACCTCCATCCGCCCCTCGACAGCCAGTCTGCCCTCGCCGAAGCCAATCGCTGCCTCTACTGCTTCGACGCGCCCTGCACCGCCGCCTGCCCCACCCACATCGACGTGCCGCGCTTCATCAAGAAGATCGCCAGCGGCAACCTGCGAGGCTCGGCGCAGACCATTCTCGATGCCAACATTCTGGGCCTGAGCTGTTCCCGCGTCTGCCCCGTGGACGTCCTCTGCGAAGGCAATTGCGTCCTTCACAAGTACAACAAAAAGCCCATCGAAATCGCCCTCCTCCAACGCTATGCGATGGAGCACCACCACTCCCGCCCCGCCCCCGGCCCCCGACCCCCGGCCCCCGGCCCCGCACGCGCAGCGTGCATAGGCGGCGGCCCCGCGTCCCTTTCCTGCGCAGCCGAGCTAGCCCGCCATGGCGCCGCTGTCACGGTCTTCGACAACCGTCCCCACCCCGGCGGTCTCAACACCTACGGCGTAGCCGAGTACAAACTCCGCCCCGCCGACGCCCTCCGTGAAGTCGAGATGATCCGCGCCATGGGCGTCGAATTCCGCCAGGCCGAAGTCGGAGCCGCCGTTTCCCTCGCAGACCTCGAATCCCAGTTCGACTTCATCTTCATCGGTGTCGGCCTCGGCGCCATGGAGCGTCTCGGCATTCCGGGCGAGCATCTTCCCGGCGTCATCGACGCGCTTCGCTTCATCGAGCGCTACAAGACCCAGCCCGATTTCCAAATCGGCCGCACGGTCATCGTGATCGGCGGCGGCAACACCGCCATCGACGCCGCCAACGCCGCCGTCCGGCTCGGTGCCGCCGACGTCCACCTCTTCTACCGCCGCACCGAAAAGCAGATGCCCGCCTTCCCCTTCGAATACGATCACTCCAAAGTCGAGGGCGTCCGCTTCCACTGGCGGGCGCAGCCTGTCGCCATCCTCGCAGAGGATGGCCGCGCCTCCGCCGTGAGGTTCGTCGAAACGCGCCTCGGCAATGGCGCCCCCGAGCGGATCCCCGGCACGGAATACGACGTCGCCTGCGATATGGTCATTCCGGCCCTGGGCCAGACGCGTGCCGCCGACCTGTTCCCGGTCGAGAGCAAGAAAGGCATCATCCTGGTGGACCGCCCCACCGGCCGCACCAGCAACCCCCGATACTACGCCGGCGGCGACTGCGTCAACGGCGGCCGCGAGGTCGTCGACGCCGTAGCCGACGGCAAGCGCGCCGCGCAAGGAATCCTTGCTCATGGCTGACCTCACCACCAATTTCGCCGGCATCCGCTGCCCCAATCCCTTCTGGCTCGCCTCCGGCCCGCCCACCAATTGCGGCGACCAGGTGAAGCGCGCCTTCGACGCCGGCTGGGGCGGGGCCGTCTGGAAAACCATCGGCGAGCCCATCGTCAACGTCAGCTCGCGCTACTCCTCCGTCGATTGGAACGGCCAGCGCATGATGGGCCTGAACAACATCGAGCTCATCAGCGACCGTCCCATCGAAACCAACCTGCGCGAGATCGCCGAAGTCAAGAAGCGCTACCCCAGGCACGCCGTCATCGCCAGCCTGATGGTCGAATCCAAACGCGAGGCCTGGCACGACATCGTCAAACGCAGCGAAGATGCCGGCGCCGATGGGCTCGAGCTCAACTTCGGCTGTCCCCACGGCATGAGCGAGCGCGGCATGGGCTCCGCCGTCGGCCAGGTCCCCGAGTACGCCTGCATGATCACCGGGTGGGTTAAGGAAGCCGCCCGCACCCCGGTGCTGGTCAAGCTCACGCCCAACATCACCGACATCCGCGTGGCTGCCCGCGCGGCCAAAAAGGGCGGCGCCGACGCTCTCTCCGCTATCAACACCATCAACTCCATCACCGGCATCGACCTGGACACCTTCACCCCGCGGCCCTACGTCGCCGGACGCTCCGCGCACGGCGGATACTGCGGTCCCGCGGTGAAACCGATCGCGCTGCACCTGGTGCAGCAGATCGCGAGCGACCCCGAAGTGCAGATTCCCATCTCCGGCATCGGTGGCGTTTCCGGATGGCGCGAGGCCGCCGAATTCATCCTGCTCGGCTGCGGCACCGTCCAGGTCTGCACCGCCGCCATGCACTACGGCTTCCGCATCGTCGAAGACATGATCGACGGCCTCGGCAACTGGATGGACGAGAAGGGCTTCCGGACTATCGACGACTTCCGCGGGCTCTCGCTGCCCAAGGTCACCGACTGGAAGCACCTCGATCTCAATTACAGAATCGTCGCGCGCATCGATCGCGACACGTGCATCGGCTGCCAGCTCTGCTACGTCGCCTGCTGGGACGGCGCGCACCAGTGCATCCATCTCGACAACCACGAAGGTCCCGCGGAGATCACCGTCACCCCGATTCCCAAGCTCGATGCTCCGCGGCCGCAACCGTCGCGCATTCCCCGCGTTGACGAGGAGGAGTGCGTAGGCTGCAATCTCTGCTGGCTGGTTTGCCCGGTAGAGAACTGCATCACCATGGAGCAGGTAAAAACGGGGCGCCCCGCCCAAACCTGGGCCGAAAGGACCTCTTTGTAGGACAGGCTTTAGCCTGTCCAGGAACCACCCATGACCACCCTCATCCAAAACGGCACCGTCGTCACCGCTGCCGCCACCACCCGAGCCGACGTGCTCATCGAAGGCGAGCGCATCAAGGAAGTCCGCCCCGGCATCCCCGCCGACGGCGCCAAGGTCATCGACGCCGCCGGCCTCTACGTCATTCCCGGCGGCATCGACTGCCACACCCACCTCGACATGCCCTTCGGCGGCACCACCAGCGCCGACGATTTCGAAACCGGCACCCGCGCCGCCGCGTTCGGCGGCACCACCAGCCTGGTCGATTTCGCCATCCAGGCGCGCGGCACGCGCATGCGCGACGCCCTCGACACCTGGTGGAAGAAAGCCGAGAACCGCGCCGCCATCGATTACGGCCTCCACATGATCGTCACCGACCTCGGAGTCGCCGGCCTCGAGGACATGGACGACATGGTCCGCGAAGGCGTGGCCAGCTTCAAGCTGTTCATGGCCTACCCCAACGTGCTCATGGTCGATGACGCCACCATTTTCAAAGCGCTCTCGCAGACCGCCAAAAACGGCGCGCTCATCTGCATGCACGCCGAAAACGGCAGCGTGATCGACGTGATCGTCGCCCGCGCGCTCGCCGAGGGCAAGACCGCGCCCGTCTACCACGCGCTCACCCGGCCGCCGCGCGCCGAAGCCGAAGCCGTGCACCGCGCCATCGCCATGGCCGAGATCGCCGGAGCGCCGGTCTACATCGTGCACCTCTCCAGCGAGGACGCCCTCCACGAAGTCCGCGAAGCCCGCGACCGCGGCGTCCCCGCGTTCGCCGAAACCTGCCCGCAGTACCTGCTGCTCTCCATCGAAGAGTTGGAGCGCCCCAATTTCGAGGGCGCCAAGTATGTCTTCACGCCGCCGCTGCGTCCCAGGCATCACCAGCCGAAACTCTGGGACGGCCTCAAGCAGGACAATCTGCAAGTGGTCTCCACCGACCATTGCCCCTTCTGCTTCAAGGACCAGAAGGTGCTCGGCAAAGACGACTTCACCAAGATCCCCAACGGCGGCCCCGGCATCGAGAACCGCCTGCAACTGATCTATCATCACGGCGTCAACCAGGGGCAGATTTCGCTGAACCGTTTCGTCGAAATCACCTCCACCGCGCCCGCGCGCATCTTCGGCATGTACCCGAGGAAGGGCGAGATCGCGCCCGGCAGCGACGCCGATATCGTGCTCTGGGATCCCAACGCGGTCTACACCATCAGCGCCGCCACGCACCACATGCGCGTCGATTACTCGATGTTCGAGGGCTACCAGGTCACCGGCAACGCGCGCATCGTGATGTCGCGCGGCGAAGTGATCGTCGATAGCGGCCAGTGGCTCGGCAAAGCCGGCCGCGGCCAATACCTGAAACGCACCGCGCGTGGAGGCGCATGGAAGTAAGAGACTCATCGCTGTACAACGATGACCTGGCGCCCATCCCGCCGGCCAAACGCTCCTGGGGAACCTACAATTACGCCTCGCTCTGGGTCGCAATGTCCGTCTGCATCCCGACGTACATGCTGGCCTCGGGCCTGATCGCCGGCGGCATGAGCTGGTGGCAGGCCATCGCGACTATCCTGCTGGGCAACCTGATCGTGCTCATTCCCATGCTGCTCAACGCGCACGCCGGCACGAAGTACGGCATCCCGTTTCCGGTGTTCGTGCGCGCCAGTTTCGGTGTGCGCGGCGCCAACATTCCGGCCGTGCTGCGGGCGCTGGTGGCGTGCGGATGGTTCGGCATCCAGACCTGGATCGGCGGCCAGGCCATCTACACCATGCTGAAGATCCTCTTCCCGGCGCTGGCCGCGAACCCGGCGGCTTCCTGGATCTGTTTTCTTATTTTCTGGGCGCTCAACATGGTCGTCATCTGGCGCGGCATCGAGACCATCAAGTTCCTGGAAGGCATCGGCGCTCCGTTCATGCTCGGCATCGGGCTGCTCATGCTCTGGTGGATCACCGGCAAGGCGGGTGGCCTGGGCCCGGTTCTCAGCGCGCCGAGCAAGTTCAGGTCTTCCGCCGAGTTTATTCGCTTCTTTATCCCCTCGCTCACCGGGATGGTGGGATTCTGGGCCACGGTCGCATTGAACATCCCGGACTTCACGCGCTACGCGAAATCGCAAAAGGCCCAGGCATGGGGCCAGGCGATGGGATTGCCCGCAGCCATGACGTTGTACTCCTTCATCGGTGTCGCGGTCACCTCCGCCTCGGCCGTGCTCTTCGGTGAGCCGATCTGGGACCCGGTGGCGCTGCTGGCGCGCTTCAACCAGCCCGTAGTCGCCTTCATCGCGCTCGTGGCGCTGCTCGTCGCCACGCTGAACACCAACGTCGCCGCCAACGTGGTCTCGCCCTCGAACGATTTCTCCAACCTCAGCCCGCGCCTGATTTCGTTCCGCACCGGCGGCCTGATCACAGGCGTCATCGGCATCCTCATGATGCCCTGGAAGCTGCTCAGCGATTTCAGCGCCTACATTTTCGGCTGGCTGGTGGGCTATTCCGCCTTGCTCGGGCCGATCGCCGGAGTGATGATCGCCGACTACTTCCTCGTGCGCCGCTCGCGGCTCAACCTGGCCGATTTGTACCGCCGCAACGGCATCTACGAATACGAGAACGGCATCAACAAGCGCGCCGTGGCCGCACTTGTAATCGGCGCCGCCGTGGCCCTGCTGGGCTTGGTCGTGCCCCCGCTGCGCCTCTTGTACGATTACGCCTGGTTTGTGGGGTTCGGGGTGGCCGGGGGCGTGTATGTGACCCTGATGCTACGCGCCGAGGCTCCGGCCCCCGATACTGAACTGGAAGGCGAAGCCTGACCGTCAACGGGTTCGGACGGCGACGGTCGGATTCACGCCTGTCTGCCGTAAACCGGGATGGCGGCTCCGGTGATCTGCGAAGCTGCGTCCGATGCGAGGTGGACGAGCAGCGCGGCCACTTGCGAAGGTTGCACCCAATGGGAGGTGTCGGCCTTCGGATCGCCCGCGCGATTGCCGGGAGTGTCCATGGTGCCGGGCAGGACGGTGTTGGCCGAAATGCCGAGGTCGCGGTTCTCCAGCGCGATGGTGTGGATCAGGGAGACCAGGGCAGCTTTTGACGCGCTGTAGGCGCCGACCATGGCGGCGGGCTCTACGCCTTGCCGGCTGGCGACGGCCAGGATGCGGCCGCTCGCCTGCCTGCGCATCTGCGGAAGGACGGCGCGGCAGATGAAGAAGGCGGCGCGGTAGTTGAGGTCGAGCATCTGGTCGAGAGTGGCTTCGTCGGTTTCTTCGACGCGGTTTCCACCGGCGAACCCGCCCATGACGTGGATCAGAATGTCGATGCGGCCGAAGTGCGCGATGACGTCGGCGGCCAGTTTCTGCGCGGCTGCACCGCTCGAGAGATCCGAGGTCAGGGCGGTAAACCGCGGGTGTGGGAAGTCGCCGGGCTTGATCGATCGGGATACACCGACGACTTGGGCGCCGGCGGCCAGGAAGGCTTCGGTGACGGGTGTGCCGAGGCCGCCCTTGGCGCCGGTGATGAGGGTGATCCTACCTTCGAGTTCCATTGCTAAACCTGATGCGATTGGCGAGTGCCGCGGCGCGCTCGAATTCCTCCTGGAGCTGGCGCGTGCGCAGGTTCTCGCGGAGGTGCTCCAGCTTCTGAATGTAAACCGAGAGCGCGCGATCGATGTGCTCAGAGTTGGTGGCCAGGATGTCGCGCCAGATTTCGTAGGAGCCGAGCGCGAGGCGCGTCATGTCTTCCAGTCCGGGACCGGCGGCCTGCTCGCGGGGAGACGCGCCGAGTTTGTCGCCGACCGTCGCTGCGAGCGCTGTGGAGGCGAGCTGAGCGAGATGGCTGGTGAGCGAGACTACCCGGTCGTGCTCGTCGGCATCCAGGATCAGGATGCGCGCGCCGATCTTCGCGAGCCAGTCGCGGAATTCTTCGGCTGCGGGCGTGTGGAGCTCGGAATCCTCATCGGGCGTGAGCACCCAGGTGCGGTTGCGGAACAGGCCGGCATCGGCCGCCGCCGCACCGCGGACTTCCTTGCCGGCCATGGGGTGGCCGCCGAGGAATTGCGCACGGGTAATGCACTGGCGCGCAAGGTCGACAATTTCGCACTTCGTGCTGCCGGCGTCGGTAACCAGCGCGCCCGGCCGAAGCAGGGGGTCCAGGTGGTGGATGGTGTCCAGGATGCGGCCGATGGTCTGCGAGAGGAAGACAATGTCAGCCTGCGGGACGGCTTCGGCCAGCGGCGCGGCGCGGTCGATGGCTCCCGCCGCGACGGCATCGGCCGCGGCGCGCGGTGAGCTGACACCGGTGATGGCGCCGGTGAATCCGGCCTTCCTGAGCGCCAGGCCGAACGAAGATCCGATCAGGCCGGTGCCGATGATGACGACGTGATTCATCTTCAGAGGGTCCTGCCGACCGCGGCGGCGATCATGCGGAGCTGGCCCATGAGCTCACTGAACTGGTCGGGGCGCAGGCTTTGCGCGCCGTCGACGGACGCGTGGTCCGGATCGGGGTGCACTTCGATGACCAGGCCGTCGGCTCCCGCGGCCACCGCGGCGCGGGCCATGGCCGGAACTTTATCGCGGCGTCCCGTGGCCAGGGAGGGATCGGCCACTACGGGCAGGTGCGACAGTTTTTTAACGATGGGGATGGCGGAGATGTCCATGGTGGCGGCGGTATAGGTTTCGAACGTGCGGATGCCGCGCTCGCAGAGGATGACGTTGTAGTTGCCGCCTTGTAGGACGAGTTCGGCGGCCAGCAGCAGCTCTTCGATGGTCGCGGCAAGACCGCGCTCCAGCAGCACGGGCCTGGGCCGTTTGCCGAGCTCCCGCAGCAGGGCGAAGTTCTGCATGTTGCGTGCGGCCACCTGCAGGATATCGGCGTGTTCGGAGACCTGCGCGACGCTGGCGACTTCGGCGGCTTCGGCGAGGACGAAAAGGCCGTGTCGATCGGCGGCTGCTCGTGCTTCCGCAAGCGACTTCTCATCCCCCAGCGCGTGAAGAATGTGCGCGCCGGCCTCGGCGACGATGGCGGCGCAGCGATCGATCTGGTCGGCGGCCGGGGTGCCGGCAATGACCACGACCTGCTCCCCGCCGATGGTTAAGTCGCGAATGCGAATCGTCGTGCCGGCGGGGCGGAAACTGCGGCTGGCGAGTTTGTAGGGCGAGACGATGCGGTGGGCTTCCTTGACGCCGTCCATGACTTCGAACATGGCGAGGTCGAAATCGGTTTTGCCGCCCACACCGCCGAGCACCGTGTGCATCACGCCGGTGGAGCGGTGGACGTCGAAGCCGAGGTCCACCAGCCGGTCGATCACGTTCTGCACCTGCTCTTCGGTGGCGCCTTGCTGCATGACGACTAACATTCATTTGTCTCCGTCGGAAAGCATGCGCTGTTTCTGGATGGAGCGCATTTCGTCGATGATGCGCTCGAAGATGCGCTTGACCGCATCCGGCGTCAGAGGGCCGTGGTTGGTGGAGGTGACGTTGGCGAAAACTTCCGCCTCGCGCTTGGGCTCGTAGATGGGCAGGGCGGCCGACCGCTTGACGCGGCCGATCTCTTCCACGGTGCGCGTGCGCTCGTTGAGCAGGGCAACCAGGCGCCGGTCGACGTCGTCGATGAGGACTCGGAGTTCGTCGAGCTGCGCGCGAGCTTCCTCGGGGGTCATTCAGTTTCTCCCAGTGCCGCTTTCAGCGAGCGCGCATAGGTCTCCAAGTCGGATTCCAGGGTGGGGGAGTTGCTTTCGATGATGCGGACGATCGCGCTGCCTACCACCACTGCGTCGACTTGCGGAGCCAGCGCGGCCACGTGCTCGGGTTTGTTGATGCCGAAACCGACAGCTATGGGGAGCTCCGTGATGCCGCGGACAGCCTGGATTAGCGGTGCGACGGCGTTGGAAAGGCTGTCCCGCTCGCCGGTGACTCCGGTGCGGGAAACGAGGTAGACGAAACCGGTGGAATACTGCGCCACCAGTTTGAGGCGGCGCGGAGTGCTGGTAGGGGCCGCGAGGAATACGGTGTCGAGACCGTGGGCGTGCATGGCGGCCGCGTAGGATTCGGCTTCTTCGACGCTCGCGTCGGTCAGGAGACAGCCGTCGATGCCCGCCGCGGCGGCGTCCCGTCCCAGGCGGTCCAGGCCGTACCTCAGGACCGGGTTCAGATAAGTGAAGAGGAGGAGCGGAACTTCGGACTTCGCACGGATCTGGCGCGCGATTTCGAGGACCGTCTCGAGTGTGGTGCCGGCTTTGAGCGCGCGCTCGCCGGCGCGCTGGTTCACGGGGCCGTCGGCGATGGGGTCGCTGAAAGGGACGCCGAGCTCGATCAGGTCGGCGCCGCCGCGCACCAGGGCTTCCACCAGCGCCGGTGTGCGCGCGGGCGTGGGATCGCCGGCCGTCAGGTAGGCGATCAGCGCCTTACGCCGCTTCTGGAACATGCAGCCGATGCGGGTCATGCGCGGTCGAGCTCCGGAAAGTTTTCGCGGTAAATATCGATGTCCTTATCGCCGCGGCCGGAGAGGTTGACGAGGAAGATCTGGCCTTTGGCGGCAGGCGCGCGGCGGATGGCTTCGGCCACCGCGTGGGCGCTTTCCAGCGCGGGGATAATACCTTCGGTGCGGGAGAGCCATCGCGCCGCGTCGAGCGCCTCGGCGTCGCTGGCGGCGGTGTATTCCGCGCGCGATTGATCGCGCAGCCAGGCATGCTCCGGGCCGATCATGGCGTAGTCGAGGCCGGCGGAGACCGAGTGCGTGAGCGCGATCTGGCCGTGCTCGTCCTGGAGGACGTAGCTGTAGGCGCCCTGGAGGACGCCGGGCGCGCCGCCGCGATAGCGGGCGGCGTGCTCGCCGAGCTTGGGACCGCGCCCTCCGGCTTCGACCCCGATGAGCCGGACCTGCGCGTCGGCCAGGAAGGCGTGGAACAGGCCGATGGCATTGCTGCCGCCGCCGACACAGGCGATGGCGGCGTCGGGCAGGCGGCCTTCGAGCTCCAGCACCTGGCGTCGCGCTTCGTCGCCGATCACACGTTGAAAGTCGCGGACCATCATCGGGTAGGGGTGCGCGCCGAGCGCGCTGCCCAGCAGGTAGTAAGTGTCGCCGACGTTGGTGACCCAGTCTCGCATGGCTTCGCTGATCGCATCCTTGAGGGTGGCGCTGCCGTTGGCGACCCCCGCGACGCGCGCGCCCAGCATCCGCATGCGGAAGACGTTGAGGCGCTGCCGGCGCATGTCCTCTTCGCCCATGTAGACCACGCAATCGAGGCCGAACAGCGCGCAAACCGTGGCGGTGGCCACCCCGTGCTGCCCGGCGCCGGTCTCGGCGATGATGCGGCGCTTGCCCATGCGTCGCGCGAGCAGCGCCTGCCCCAGGCAGTTGTTGATCTTGTGCGCGCCCGTGTGCAGCAGGTCCTCACGCTTGAGCCAGATGCGGGCGCCGCCCAGGGTCTCGCTGAGGCGTTTGGCGAAATAAAGCGGCGTGGGACGCCCGGCGTAGTTGCGGAGGAGATCGGCGAGCTCGGCCTGAAATGCGGGGTCGTCGCGGGCCTCCAGGTAGGCGTGCTCCAGCTCTTCGATCGGGGCCATCAGAACTTCGGGGACGTAGCGCCCGCCGTAAGGTCCGAAATGGCCGCCGGAATCGGGTTGCGGGGTCATGCGTAAAACGCCTTTCTGGCCGCTTCGAGGAATGCGTTCATTTTGGCGTGGTCCTTGACACCGGGCGCGGATTCGATCTGCGAACAGGCATCGACGCCCCAGGGATGCGCAAGCGCGATGGCGCGTGCGACGTTGCCGCCGTCCAGGCCGCCGGCAAGGATGATGCGTTGCCGGCATGCCGCGGCCAGCGACCAGTCGAAGGTGCGTCCGGAACCGCCGTAGAGTTCGCCGGCCGGGCCGTCGAGCAGGAGGGCCTCCGCGGGCAGATCCGCGTACTGCTCGAAGGCGAAATCCCGAGTCACCCGGGCCGCTTTCCAGACGGGGACACCGGCGGGGTAGCCGGAGGGCGTCTCGTCGCCGTGGAGCTGGGCGGTATCGAGGTCGGCGATACGGGCGATCTCCGCAATGCGCGCCGGCGACTCGTTCACGAAGACTCCCACGCGGCGGATACCCGGCGTAGGAATGGCCGCGGCGCGCTCGGGAGCGATGTAGCGCGGGCTGCGCGGATAGAAGTTGAAGCCGATGGCCGTTGCGCCGGCAGCGATGGCCGCCTGAGCGTCTTCAAGCCTGGTGATGCCGCAAACCTTGACGATCATGCACCCACCAGTTGGGCGAGCGCGGAGGCGGGATCGCCGCATTTCATGAGGTGCTCCCCGACCAGGAAGGCGTGATAGCCCGCGGTGCGGAGCCGGGCGATGTCGGCGGGCGAATGGATGCCGCTCTCGCTGACCAGCACAGCGTTTTTCGGCATGTGCGCAGCAAGCTCGAGCGAGGTCTCGAGCGAGACCGCGAAGCTCGTGAGGTCGCGGTTGTTGACGCCGATCAGGTCGGCGCCTGCCGAGACGGCGATATCCAGCTCGCGCCGGTTGTGGACTTCGACCAGTGCGGAGAGTCCGAGGTGCGCGGCCTGCTCGCGGAAATCGCGAATCTCCCGTTCGGTCAGGATGGCCGCAATCAGAAGGATCGCGTCGGCGCCATGCGCGGCGGCCTCCAGGATTTGCGCAGCGTCGATGGTGAAATCCTTCCGCAGGACGGGAAGCCTCACAGCCGCACGGGCGGCGCCAAGGTCGCTGAGGCTGCCCTGAAAGAAAGGCGCGTCGGTGAGGACGGACAGCGCGGCTGCGCCTCCGCGGGCGTACGCGGCGGCGATGCGCGCCGGGTCGAAGTCGTTGGCCAGCAGGCCCTTACTGGGGGACGCCTTTTTCACTTCGGCGATAATGGCCGGAGTGGAGGCCACCAGGGCGGCGCGGAAGTCGCGGCGCAGCGGGAGTTGCAGGGCGGCCTCGCCTTCCCAGCGCTCGAGGGGTAGAGGCACGGCCAGGGTAAGATCTTCGCGCTTTCGGGCGACAATTCGGGCCAGGATGTCTGGGACGGTGTCGATCAAGGGCGTGAATCTCATGTTAGCAGAGTGGGAGCGGAGGGCCGGCGACGACGCAGAGAACCAGGACCTCGACAGCCTGGCTCCCAGCGGTCTCCCCAAACCGTCACCCCTTGTCTCCACCGTCTTTCTCGGCGTCTTTCTCCGCGCCTCCGCGTTTCAATTAGCGGTCTCAACGTTTGGTTGCGGCCGGGGCCGCGCTAGGTTGATCTGCGGCCGGCAGTGCGAGCAGTTTCGTCTGCCTCTACTCGATCGTCAGCGAGTATTCCCCGGAAGTGTTGCTCTCGCTCCAGACCTGGACGTAGTAGGTCTGGTTCTCCACCACGTCGAACGAGTGGCGCAGGTTGGCGCCGGCGGTGCGCACGTCCGGGCCGAAGCCGATGTTGCGCATCTCGGCGGAGTAGGTCGTGATGGCCGGAATCAGGGTGTTGGAACGGTTGCGCAGGACAACATTGATAGAGCCGGTCCGCGGGGCAATGAACGAGTAATAGTCCGTGTCTTCCTGGTCCATGATGTTGGCTTCGATCTGCTTGCCCAATTCGACGCGGCGGGCATTGAAGATGTCGTCGTTCGGCTCGTAACTGTCAAACGCGCGCTGGGGAGTAACTTTCAGGGTATAGAGACCCGTCGATCCGCTGCGGCCGGATACCTCGAGATAGTAAGTCGTGTTCGGAGGTGGCCCGAAGACGTACTTGAGGGCGATTCCGCGCTCGCGCACCGCGGCCGTGCGGTCCGTCAGGCGCTGGTCCGAATCGAAGAGGCGCAGGCTGGGCAGAAGATCCGGTGAGCGCGGCTCGACGGCGATCTCGATCAGGTCGCGCGGCGCGGGCGGGGTCGTGACGCGGAAAAAATCCAGGTCGTTCACCCCGGCCGCAATCTCGGCTTCCACCGGCTTGCCGGGCGAGATCACGTTGGCCAGCGCGGCCGTGCCGTTGGGCTCGATCTCCTTGGTCACCGGGTCGGCCGCGTTGGCCACCATGACCCGCAGGCGGTCGAGATTGAAGCGCACCGGCTTGTAATCGATATCGCGCGCCAGGGCTTCGCGGAAGGCATTGACGGCTCTGGATCGGTCGTTCAATTGCGCATAAAGGACCCCCAGGTCGTTGAACACCACCGGCAGCGCGGCGTCCTGCGAGACGCCCTCCAGGATCAGCGCGGCCGATTCGAAGTCCTGCTGCGCCATGCGCTGGCTGGCTGTTTCGAAGCGCTTTTCCAGTTGCGGATTCTTGAGCCGCTTGCCGTGAAAACGCAGGTACTCCTCTTGCAGGGTCTCGACACTGGCGATATATCCCTTGATAGGCTCGGCAGTGCGGGGCAGCACGCGCGGTCCCCACCAGCGCGGTCCGGTGGCCATCCACACGATGAGAACCACGCCTGCAACGGCCGGCGGCAGCCACCAGTAGCGGCGGATGATGTTCCGGCCGCTGGTCCTTTTCCTTTTCACGGGGAGCGGGCGTGGCATGGGATGCGCGTTTGCTACAATCCTAATTCTACGCGGAGCCCAGCGCGTGATCCTATAGGGTAATGGAGTGAGGACCAAAGTCATTCTGGTTGCGGCGGCAGCCCTCTGCGCGCTGCTGGCAGCCGTGGGCGCGGCCGCTCAAAAAAAGAAGAAAGATGAAATCACCCAGACTCTCCAGTTGCCCAAAGACCTGCCCGCGGCAGTGACAGGTGAGCCCCGGCACTTCACCTTCCACACCACCGCGCTCTCGGCCAAGGGACTGCTTTCCGCCCAGGTACGCGAGGCGCTCAAGAGCCTGGCGCGGGACTCCGGCGGCCCCGTTCTCCACATTCGGGCCTTCGTCGCGGGGAGCGGCGATCTGCGCCGCGTGCGCGACCTCGTCAGCGAGATCTTCACCGACCACAAGCAGCCGCTGCCGGCTCTCAGCCTGGTGCGCGCCGGCGGGCTGCCGTTGGAGGGTGCCCAGGTCGTACTGGAGGCCGTGGCCGCCGCCAGGAAAGAAGTCAATCCGCAGGGCGTCGTGTTTCTTCCCGCCTTTCCCGCGCTCTCTGAAAATCCCATGGATCCGGTGGCGCCGCTGGCAGCCCGCTCGCTGGAGCAATTGCGGCAAGCCGTCAAGGAATCCGGCTCCGAAGCCGCGGACGTGCTCCGCGTCACCTGCTTTCTGAGCTCGCTCGACAACCTGGGGGACACGCGCAAGCTGGTGGAAGCCGAATATTCGCGTGCGGCGCTCGACTACGTGCAGACTCAACGTACGCCGGCTCGCGCCGTCGCCGCCTGCGAAGCCGTGGCGCGTCTGCGCACCGCCGTGCCGTCGCCGGTCCAGTATGTTCCCGCGACCGGAGAGCCGCATGCCGCGCTGATCGCGGCCCAGCACGTGGTGCTGACCGGGACCCAGGTGAGCTACGGCTACCAGGAGGCCGATTCGCGGTTGGCCCTGGAACGGCTGGTCAAGAGCCTGGAATCCATGGGAGTCTCCGGACGCGATGTTGCCTTCGCGCGCTACTATCCGCTGGCCGAACCGATCGCGGCGCAGGTCCGCAAGCTGCGCCGGGAATTTCTGCCGTCGGCGGTGAACTCGCTGGTCCTGTTCGAAGGGCTGTCCTCGATGGACGCCGGCTTCGCGGTGGACGCAATCGCCGTCAAGCCCTGAACGTACGGCCAGCCCGGTACCTGCCCCACTCCCATCCCAAACAGCGTAGAATAATACCAGCCAACGCCATGCCGTCCCATCGCATTTCCGCCGCGCTTTGTCTTTCGGCGGCGCTTGTGTGCCTGCCGGCCGCGCCCCAGCAGAAACCGGCCGAACAGGAAACCAAGCTCCCGCAATTCCGTACGGGCGTCACCGAGGTCATCGTGCCAGTTACGGTCAGTGACGATAAGGGGCGTTTCGTCAGCAACCTGACGGCCAAGGATTTCCGGCTGCTGGATGAAGGCAAGCCGCAGCGTATCTCCTTTTTCAGCCATAGCGAACGCCAGCCGGTGGTAATCGGGTTCCTGATCGACCAGAGCAATTCCACCCGCATACACTGGAAGACCTACCAGGATGCCATTCTCGAGCTGGTGTGGAACCTGCTTCCGGGCGACAAAAAGTACACGGGATATCTCGTCCAGTACGCCAACGAGGCCACCCTGCTGGTGAACACCACCTGGGATTCCGACAAACTCGCCGATAAGATACGCAAGATGAAGCCCGGCGGCGGGTCTTCGCTGTTCGATGCGGTCTACATGGCCTGTATGAATCGCGATCTGGTGAAGGGAGAACCCTACGAGCCGCGCCGCGTCATGGTGATCGTGGGCGATGGCCACGATAACGCCAGCAAGCACACCTTCGGCGAGGTTCTGGAGCTGGCTCAGCGCAACCTGACCACTATCTACGCGGTGAGCACCATGGCGTTCGGGTTTTCCAATGAAGACCAGGACGTGCTCGAGAAGTTGACCACCAAGACCGGCGGGCACGTCGAGTATCCGCTGAACGGGCTCTACAAGAATGTCAGCGGGTACCTGTCGAATCCCTCCGATGACGGCAACTATGCGCTGACCGTCGGCACCGGCGGTTACGCTGCCGAAATCTCCAACGGCATCATCAAGGCTGTGGGCGGAATCGGCGGCGAGATCACCACCCAGTACGTGCTGCGCTACACGCCGGACTTCGATCCCGAAGGCAAGCCCAAGGTCTACCGGAAAATCACCGTGGACATCCCCGGCTTGCCCAACGTGAAGATCCGGGCGCGCGAAGGCTACTATCCCGAAGAGGTACCCCTGGGTCCCGCCACGGCCAAAGGACCAAGCGGGGCCAAATAGCATGCCGGCGGGCGTGGTCTCGATCCAGGGCCGGCGCGAAGGCGTCTACGTGCTCCTGGAGGCCGCGCTGCCCGGCCGTCCCGCGTGCAACATCGGCGTGCTCCTGGTGGACCCCGAAACCGATCGCGCGTGGCTGCGGATGCGGCGCGACCTTGCGGCCATCGCTGATCCCGAAGAAGCCGAGGTCCTCGAGGCGCTCGAGGAACATATCCGCGGCTGCGTGGCGGAAAGTGGGGCGCAGGCGTACCTGGCATCGCTGGAAGACAGCCTCTCGAATGCGGTGCGGGTAAGCGGCCGTCAGGCGGTGCCGGTGGACGCCTTCTCGCGCGTGGTGGAGCGCTTGTATGCCGAGCACGTGGCCCCCGTCGATGTGAAGCCGTTCCACACCCACCTGCCCTTGTACACCCTGCGCGCGGCGGCCGGACGCCTCGGCGAAGAGATGGAATCGGCCGGGGAAGACTGGGTGCCGGCGCCCGGGGGAATGCGGCTGAGCGAGGATCTGTTCGTGGCGCACGTGGTAGGCAAGTCCATGGAGCCGCGCATTCCCGACGGCAGTTTGAATCTCTTCCGGCTGCACCCGGCGGGATCGCGCCAGGGCAGGATTCTGCTGATCGAGCGGTTCGGGGTGCTGGACGAAACCGCGCGCTACACGGTGAAGCGCTACACCAGCACCAAGGTGCAATCGGGCGAAGACGAATGGCGTCACGAGCGGATTCGCCTGGAGCCGCTGAACCCCGACTTCGAGCCCTGGGACGTGGAGCCGGACGGCTTCGCGGTTGTGGCGGAGTGGCTGCGCGTCATCGAATAGGCAAGCTGCTGCTCGCCTGGTACGAACGCGGCCACCGCGATCTGCCCTGGCGGCGCACTGCCGATCCGTACCGGATCTGGGTCAGCGAGATTATGCTGCAGCAGACGCGTGCGCAGGCGGTGCTGCCGTATTACGAGCGCTTCCTGGAGCGCTTCCCCACGGTGGGGACGTTGGCAGCCGCCGCCGAGGACGATGTCCTGGCGCTGTGGAGCGGCCTGGGATATTACTCGCGGGCGCGCAATCTGCGCAAAGCGGCGGTCGCGATGCTTGCTGGCGGCGGCTTCCCGCGCGATTACGAAGCCATCCGCGCCCTGCCGGGCATCGGCGATTACACCGCCGCGGCGGTGGGCAGCATCGCGTTCGGATTGCCGCACGCGGTCGTCGACGGCAACGTCCTGCGCGTGGTGGCTCGCGTGGAAGACGACGCTTCGGATATCGGCGCCGCCCGAACCCGCGAGCGCTTCCGCGCCGTGGCACAGGGCTGGCTCGACCGGCAACAGCCGGGCGCATTCAACCAGGCGCTGATGGAGCTGGGGGCGACGGTGTGCCTGCCGCGCAATCCCCTGTGCCTGGTGTGCCCGCTGAACGGTGTGTGCCGCGCGCGCGAGTCGGGGCGCATAGCGGAGCTTCCGGTGAAATTGCGCCGGCAGGAGCCGGTGCGGATCGCGGGCGAGCTTCTGGTGATCGAGCGCCGCGGCCGGATTCTGCTGCGCAGGCGCGAGCTCGATGCCGGCCGGATGGCGGGCTTCTGGGACCTCCCTTCTCCCGAGGATCTGCCGTCGACAAGACCCGGCCCCATCCTGGGCGAGATCCGCCACACCATCACCCACCATCACTACACGATTGCCGTGCGGCGTGCCGGCATCGCCGGCAGGCCGCGCAACGGATTTCGCTGGTTTGCCTCCGAGGAGCTGCGCCGGGTCCCGTTCAGCACCATGGCGCGCAAGGCCCTGAAGCTGGCCGGGCTCGTTTACAACTTGTGAGAGTTTCGTAAAACCTGGGGATTAAGGACAATTCACCGGACCCGATCGAGTACATTTACGGGAAACGGGTGTTTATACAAACAACATATGCAGAGAGCAAGAAAGCTGTTTCTGGCCAAGGTCGCAACGGCGGGCGTGGCCATTCCGATTCTGCTTTGGGCTCACGAGTACGGACCGGACCCCGGGAACTGCGGAGTGCCCGGAGAGAATGCGTCTTGTGCTCGCTCCTTGTGTCACGACGGAACTGCTAACAGCTCCGCCTACAGGGGCAGTGTGACCGTCGGCTTCCAGGGCGGGCAATACTACATTCCGGGTGTGAAGCAGCACCTGAGGGTAACCATTGCTGATCCGGCGTCTTCGCAAGGCGCGTGGGGGTTTCAGTTGACCGCGCGCCCGTCAAGCAGCGCGTCAACTATGGCGGGCAACTTTGCATTCACGGATGTAAATACTCTGCTGATGTGCTCGCAGACGAACCTCGGGGTTTTCCAACCACAATGCCAGGGCAAGAACGACAGTTGTTCGAACAGTACCACCACCTGCCCCACGGCAATGCCGCTCCAGTACATCGAGCACAGCCTGTCGGGATACACCAACACCAAGGGCTCCGGGTCCGGAACCTACGAATTCGACTGGACCCCTCCAGCCTCGAGCGTCGGCAACGTAGTCCTCTACCTGGCAGGGAATGCCGGGCTTTCCGGTCCGCCAACGCAGAACGGCAGCCATATCTACACCACGACCTACACGCTGACGCCGGTCCTGCCCACTGGAACGCCGTCGATCTCGTCGAACGGCGTGGTGAGCGCCACCGCGTTCGGCGGGTACACCAGCGTGGCCCCCGGCTCCTGGATGGAAATCTACGGATCGAATCTCTCGGCGACCAACCGCGGCTGGGGCGCCAACGATTTCACCGGCGCCAAAGCGCCAACGAGTCTGGATGGCGTCAAGGTCACCATCGGCGGACAGGCGGCCTTCATCGACTTCATCAGCCCGGGGCAGGTGAACGCGCAGGTGCCGTCGAACGTGGCGACGGGACCGCAGCAGATGACCGTGACCGCGCCCGGCGGCACCAGCTCGGCTTACAACATCACCGTGAACCAGACACAGCCGGGGCTGCTGGCGATCCCGTCGTTCGTGGTATCCGGAAAGCAGTACGTGGTGGCGCAGTTTTTGGACGGGAGCTTCGTGCTGCCGCCAGGGACGCTGTCCGGCGTGACCACGCGGCAGGCCAAGCCGGACGAGACGATCGTCATTTACGGCGTCGGGTTCGGCCCGGTACAGGATGCCAACGGAAACGACATCCCGGCCGGCACCGTGGTGAGCGCGGCGAACAAGCTGGCCAATTCGTTCAGCATGTCGATCGGCGGATCGACGGCGTCCGTGCCGTACCAGGGACTGGCGCCCAACTTTGTCGGGCTGTACCAGTTCAACGTCGTGGTTCCGAACATCGCCAACAACGATCTCGCTTCGTTGTCCTACACGCTGAATGCTACGGCCGGTACGCAAACCTTGTACCTCGCCGTGCACAATTAAGCGTGCAGAATTGTGCAGAACGGTGCTTGCGGGCAGATTCGAATTCCGCAATAATACGGATCAGTCCGCTGTACCGTATGGATTCACACCGGCACGCGCCTCCATTGCGGAACGAACTGGTGACTGCCCTCGCATCGTGTGCGGAAACTCCGCTAAAAACCGGAGCCATGCGATTTCTCCGTGGGCTCTCCTCCGATGAGTTGCAATTCATCGCCGGGTTTATGGGAGAGTGCCTGCTGGAAGCGGCTTTCGGTAACCGGGGCCAGGACAGCGCGCGGACGCCGGAACCCGATTCTCCGCGGCACGGTTTGACGGACCGGGAACACAAGATGATTCTGCTCCGGGAGTTTCTGGCTATTGCACAATCCCGCCGGCCGCCTGCGGCTCCAGCTTGATTTCGCCAAAAGTAGTCTCGTACTGCGTCACGTTCTGCTGCAGGACGTTGAGCAACGCCTTGGCCTGCTGAGGGCTCACGTAAATCCCCTGGAAGTTGTGAATGGCGACGTTGTCCGCGGCGGTCTGGCTGACCCGGCCGAACATCAGGAAGAAGTCCCATAAATTCACGCGGATCTGCACGCTGTTCGCGTAATCTTCGCGGTATTCGGGCGTGTTGATGAGTTGAATCTTGGGCGCCGGCTGTTGCGTCATATCGGTTAGCGTAGCACTCAGCGGGTTTAGCATTTTTTACGAAAGCCAAATAAACCGTCTTGACGTTGGCTGCATCCTTGCAAAGTGAGGAGGGCGCATTCATGATGAAGTCGATGCTCGAACACAACACTCAGGGGCTGGCGCACTGCCCGATCTGCACTCATACCGTTCCGGCCGATATCGATTTGCGCGGCCGGTACCCGCGGGTTGCCAGAGGGCAGAAGTGCCCGCGCTGCGGATCTTCCCTGGAAGTCGCGGTGGTCGTGCAAATCCCGGACGCAGCCTGATCCAAGGGTAGTTGTGGGGCGCCGCACTTTCTGGCATATTGAAAGTGGAACTTCGGATGAAACGTAAGCCGCAGGCAAAAGCCGACCCGGTGATTCCGGCAGACTTGCTGGAACAGGCGAAGCAGTCCATCTCGCCGGACCGTTTGAAGAAAACGGTTCCCTGCTCGGTGTGCGGCGCCGAAACCCCTGTAATTGCCGCGGGCGAACCGCTCTGCTGGGTGTGCCGGAGGCTGAAAATCAGCGCCTGGCGCGAAATCGAACAGCAGATGCCGATGCAGGAATAGCTTTCAGCCATCAGCCCTCAGCTTTTAGCCTTCAGTCATCAGCGCGGGCAGAGAACAGTCCGACCGCGAAGGGCTGATAGCTGAAACCTACTTCCCTATCGGCTGCTTTCAATCGCCTGGGCCACCTCTTCCCATTCCAACATCAGCGCCTCCAGGTCCGCACGGCGCGCGGCCAGCAGCTCCGTATTCAGCTTCGTCTCTTCCACACTCACAAAATTGGATAGAGCCGCTTCGTAGTCCGCGATCTCCACTTCCAGACGCGTCACTTCGTCCTCGATGGCCCGTCGGCGCTCCTTCATCTGCCGGAGCTTGATCGGGTTGAGACGGCCGGTGCCGGCAGGTTTGGCGGCGGGCGGCCGGGCCGGCGCGGCGACGGTTGCCGGCGCTTCCGGCTCCGTGCCTGCATCCGCCGGCGAAAGCCTCCCATCCGCGCCACTTTTCCGCCAAAGGTAATCTTCGTAATTGCCAGGATAAACGTTGACCTTGGCATTCTCCACTTCGACCACGCGCGTGGCGAGCTTGTCGATGAAATAGCGGTCGTGAGAGACGAAAACCACCGTGCCGTTGTATTCCTGAAGCGCGGTCAGCAGGACGTCCTTGGCCCGCATGTCCAGGTGGTTGGTAGGCTCGTCGAGCAGCATGAAGTTCGACGGCACCATCAGCATGCGGGCCAGGGCGTAGCGGTTGCGCTCCCCGCCGCTGAGCACGCCGATCTGCTTGAATACGTCGTCCTCACCGAACAAAAAGCTGCCCAGGATAGTCCGCAGCTCCGTGTTGGTCGCGCGCGGGGCCACAGCCGAGAGGTCGTCCATAAGCCGCGCCTCGGGATCCAGCTCCTTGTACTGGTCCTGCGCGAAGTAATCGGGTTGGGCGTTGTGCCCGAGAATGTACTCGCCCGAGGTGACCGGTTCCGCGCCGGCCAGGATCTTGATCATGGTGGACTTGCCTGCACCATTCACCCCCACCAGCGCCACGCGGTCGCCTCGCTCGATGATCAGGTCGGCATCCGCAAACACGAGGTGGTCGCCATAGGCCTTGGAGACCTTTTTGAACTCGGCCGCGATGCGCCCGCTGGGCTTGGGCTGCGGAAAGCTGAAGTGGATGGTCTTCTCTTCCGGCGGGATCTCGATCCGCTCGATGCGCTCCAGCTCCTTGATCCGGCTCTGCACCTGCTTGGCCTTGGTGGCCTGGTAGCGGAAGCGGTTGATGAATGCTTCGAGCTGGCGAATGCGGTCCTGCTGGTTCTCGTAGGCGGCGATCAACTGCGTCCGGCGCTCGGTCTTCTGCTGCTCGTAGCGGGTGTAGCCACCGGTGTAGAACTGCAGCGCCTTGTTCCACAGCTCGATCACTTTGCGGACCGTCACGTCGAGGAAATACCGGTCGTGGGACACCAGCACGAAAGCGTGCGGGTACGCGCCTAGGTATTCCTCGAGCCAGTTGCGCGCTTCCAGATCGAGATGGTTGGTCGGCTCGTCGAGGAGCAGCAGGTTCGGTTTCTCAAGCAGCAGCTTGGCCAGCGCGATGCGCATCTGCCATCCGCCGGAGAATTCTTCGGTGCGGCGCGTCCAGTCGCGCTGCGGGAAACCCAGGCCGCTGAGAACGGCGCCCACCTGGGCTTCGATGGCGAACCCGTCGCCCGCCCGGAACTCGGATTCGGCACGGTGAAATCGGTCGGCAACCTGGGCATATTCCGCACTCGCGGGATCCAGCTCCGCCATCCGGTGCGCCAGGCGCTCCTGTTCGAGCTCCAGCTCGCGCAAACCGGCGAATACGGTCATGCACTCGGCGAAAACGGTGCGGCCGGAGAGAGATAGCCCCTCCTGCGGAAGGTAGCCGATGGTAACGCCTTTCTGAGTGGCAATCGAGCCGGAATCGAGTCCCTCGATTCCGGCGAGAACTTTGAGCAGCGAGGACTTGCCGGTGCCGTTGCCTCCCACGATTCCGGCGCGTTCATTGGGCGTAACCAGCCAGTCCGCGCTTTCGAAAAGGATCTTGGGGCCGTAGCGTTTGCCTGCCCCGGAGAGTTGAATCATTGCCTGAAACCATTGTACCGGGGAGCCCCGGCTGGACGAAGCAAACGTATCGTAGGTTACAATTAAAGAGATGGCGGTGCGCGGCCCGAACGTGTCACTGGTTTCGTGGAGCGTGCCGGAGTGCCCCTTCACGATCGAGTACTCGGCGCGCGTGCTGGACGACATCCGGCTCACCGTGACTGACGCCTTCTTCTCCCTGCCGCGCGGCGGGGCGGAGATCGGCGGCATTCTTACCGGGACCTTCGCGGAGGGGCGCGTAACAATTCTCGGCTACGCTCCCCTGGAATGCGAGCACGCGTTCGGGCCGTCGTTCACAATCTCGCTGAACGATGAAGTCCGCCTGAAGAAACTCCTCGCCGACGCGCCGCAGAACTTCCCCGGAATGCGTGTCTTGGGGTGGTACCACTCCCACACGCGCAGCGGGATCTTTCTCTCCGAAACAGACCTCGAAGTTTACAATCTGTTTTTCCCGGAGCGCTGGCAGGTGGCCATGGTGATGAAGCCGCACACCTTCGAGCCTGCCCGGATCGGGTTCTTCTTCCGTGAAGCGGATGGCAACATTCACACCGTGGCTTCCTACCGCGAGGACGTGGTCGACGCCCAGCCAATCCATCAGGTAGTGCCCGATGCGCCTCCGCCTGTGATGGAGATACCGGTGCCGAGGAGCGCCGCGCGGGAGCGGGCTCACCGGATCCTGAACGAGGTGGAGCTGGACGTTTCGGCCGAGCCGGTCAACGAGGAGGCGCCCGCCCCGCCGGAACGGCTGAAGCCGGTCCCCCAGGCCGAAGCACAGCCGCCGGCACAGGTGGCTCAGCCGGAACCCTCCGTGCCCAGGTTTCTCACCGAAGAGGAGTGGCCGGCACGCGGGCGCCGCATAGTCAAGATCGTGGTGGCCGCGGCGCTCACACTCGGCATCGTCGGCGCCGCCGTGCAGACCCGGGATCTCTGGATGGCGAAATTCAGGGCGGTCGCGCAGCCGGCCCCGGCGCCGCCGCCGCCTTCCATGGGCCTGCACACCACCGACCATGACGGCCAACTGGAGATCGCCTGGGACCGTACGTCCCCGCTGTTGCGGCAGGCGGCCGGGGGTGTGCTGGAGATCAGCGACGGAGGTCCGCTGCCCCAATCCATCCGGCTGGATCCGGCCCATCTGCAGACCGGAACCTTCACCTACGGACGACAGGGTGAAAAGGTCGACGTGAGACTGATCGTGCGCGCGCCGGACGGACACGAGCTGCGCGAGGTGACGGCGTTCCTCGGCAAGCTGCCGGAGCGAAGACAGCCCGTGGCCGAAGACGAAGAAGCGCGCAAAGAACGCGAGCGGCTGGCGGTGGAAGCCGCCAAGCTCAAGACCGACCTGAACTGGCAGGCGGTCAAGACCAGGAAACTGGAGAAGGACCTGCAAAGCGTCCGCGACGAGCTTCGCAGGGAACAGCAGAAGCGTCTCATGAACCAGGCGGGCCGGTAGGCCGGCTACTTACCCTCGCGCGCCGGCACGATCCAGAGATACAGGCGGTGACTCAGGAACGTGTCGTCGTCCGTGTTGGGAACGGTGAACTCCTTCTCGGGCTTCCAGTCTCCCATGTCGAAGGTGTTGGACACGATGCGCGTGCCGGGCTTGAGGTCGGCCAGCAGCTTGGGCTTGAGCTTGAGGTTCACGCTGGAGAGCAGGAAGAGAGTAACCACGCTGGCTTCCTTGATGTCGGCCTGAAACAGGTCGTTCTCTTCGAACCGCACGAGCTTCTCCACTCCTGCCCGTTTCGCGTTGGCATTGGCCTCGGCGATCCGCTGCGGGTCGATGTCGATGCCCACGGCCTTGGCGCCGTAATTCTTGGCGGCTGCCACCACGATGCGTCCGTCGCCGCACCCGAGGTCGTAGACGACGTCCGTGTTCTTGACGTCCGCAAGTCTGAGCATCGCCGCGACCGCTTCTTCGGTGGTAGGGACATAGGGCACGTCGAGCGGTTTCCGCGGCTGCCCGTTTTGCGCGGACGCGGCTGCCAGTCCCAGAATGGCGAATGTACAAACGCCCACAATACATCTGCGGAGCTTCATGCGTGGCACCTCCGTCAGACGAGCGTATCGCAATTTGGCCGCGGATGCAGCGAAAGGATCTTGAACAAATCCGTGTGCATCCGTGGCCTGGTTACTTAGAACGCCAGTTTCGCCGAGATCTGGAGCATCCGCGCGCGGTTGGCCTGCGACGTGATCGTGCCGAACGCCGAGTTGCTCACCTGCGTGTTGGGCGCCGCGAACGTGGGATGATTGACCACGTTGAAAGCGTCGCACTGCAGCCGGAAGCTGGCCCGCTCCTTGAAGTGGAATTCTTTGAGCAGCGAAAGATTCCAGTCGTTGATGCCGTCCTGGCGGACATCCCCGAAGGTCGTCGAGAACGTGCGGATATGGTATTGGAACTGGTCCGCAGTCTTCAGATCGAACACCGACGTGTTGAAGGCCGGGCCGTCCGTGAGCCGGTTGTTGAGGTCCAGCTTGCCGCCCAGGTAGACGTAGTCGCCGGGCGTCGTCGTGCTGCCGTTGACGAAGGTCACCGGCGCACCTACCTGGAACGTGTACGTGCTGCTGATTCTCCATCCGGCAAACAGCTTGTTGGCCAGGTTGGACTGGAAACTGACCGTCCGTCCCACGCCGAAAGGTAGTTCGTACACCACCGCCGTCGAGATGCGGTTGGGATGATCGAACGGCGACAGGCGGTGTTCGGGAGTGGGATCGGTGTCGTTGAGCCAGGTGGTCTCGTCGATCATCCGCGAGCGCATGTAGTTGGCGATTACGGAGAGTCCGCGCGAGATGCGCTTCTGTACACGCACGTTGAAACTCTCGTAGTAAGAGCTGCCGAGATTGAGGTCCTGCGCGATGACGCCGGAGCTGCCCGAACCGGTTCCGGCCGGGAATTGCGGGTAGCGGGAAAGCAACAGCGCGGTCGTGGCCGTGGTGCTGGTTCCGGTAGCGGTCTGCAGCCCGTAGAACGGGTTCGGCACCGTCGCCGTGAGGCCCGAAATCAGCGCCTGGTCCCGCACCGGCAGCGTGCTGAGGTACTGGCGCGGCAGAATGTTCTGCTGCGTGTAGGTGATGGGCAGGTGAACCGCGTGGTTGCCCATGTAGACCACCTCGAGCATGGTGTTCGGCGTGAGCTGGTGCTGGATGCCGAAGTTCCAGCGCAGCGAGTACGGGTTCTGCATCTCCGGGTTGAAGTAGCTGACGGTCTGTCCCGCGAAGGTCAGCAAGCCGTTGGCGCTGCCCACCGGATGCAGGATGTTGCCGCCGGGGAACGGATCGCTCAAAGTGGCGAACGGCGTGACGTAGTTGTTATTGCTCGGGGTTACCGAGGTCGACTGGCTGAATCCCTGCTGGTTCAGGATGGCGCTGGTGGAGTACGCGCCGCTGATCTGCAGCGTGGAAATCGCGATGGGCGTGGTGAACATGGCGAACCCGGCGCGGATCACGGTCTTGCCGTGCATGCGGTCCGGCGACCAGGCCAGGCCCACGCGCGGACTGACCAGGTGCGACGTGTTGTGGAAGATGGCGTTGTCCTGCGGTGTGGCGAACGTCAGGCCTCCGTTCACCAGGAACTGGCTCGCCGGAAGCTGCGGCAGCGGATTCTTGGCGTAGGCAGCCTGGGCGGCGGGAGCCAGCGGGCTCGGTGTGTTGGCCGCGAAGCCGTTGACCACGCGCGCCCACTTCTCCCGATACGAGAAATCGTGATCGAAGCGCGCGCCCAGGTTGATGGTGAGGTTGGGACGCACGCGCCAGTCGTCCTGTACGAAACCGGCGCCGTAATACTGGTACAGCATGGCCGAGGTGTTGATGTCGTACGTGCCGCCCGTGGGCAGGCCCAGCATGAACTCGGCAAAATCCTGCCCGGTGGCCACCGAGCTGGACGCGTTGCTCGCCGAGCGCACCCAGGTGTTCGCGGTAAATGCGATGTTGCCCGTCGAGTTCCCGAAGGTCATGTAGTTCAGACGATACTGCCGGAAGTCCGCGCCGGCTTTGATCTGGTGTGCGCCCCGGATGGCGACCCAGGTGGTGTAGACCTGCGCGGATTGCGAAGGCAGCAGGTTGGCGCCGTTCATGCCCAGGGGATTGAACGAATTGGTGGCAAACGTGATGTAGGGCAGTTGCAGGTATTGCGAGTTGCCGGATAGGTACGCGGGGAATCCGAAGGAGGTGGGATTGAACCCGGCGCTGGGCGCCGAATGGTCTTCGTACATGCGCGTGAAGTTGGCGCGGATGTCGAGCACATTCGTGGGGCTAAGCGTGATCACCTCGTCCACGCTGCCGCCGTCATTGGAGCGGCTGAGGTTGGAGCCGGTGGAGATGTTGTTGAAGTAGTTGTTCTTGGTCTGGAAGTAGTCGGTGTGGCGGACGTTGAAATAGGTGCGCGAGCGCGTACTCAGGTTGATGTCCATGCGGCCGAACTCGTTGGTGTAGCCGTCTACGGTGTTGCTGGTATTGGCGAAGTTCTGGATCCCATCGGCGCGCGTAAGCGAGGTCACGATCGGCGCCGGATAAAACTGCAGATACTTCTGCGCGATGGCGTTCAACTGGGAGGCCGGAATCTTGTTGCCCGGGTACGCCGTGCGCACCACCGTGGAGCCGTTTAGGACCGCCGTGCTGGGATCGTAGATCAGCGTCGGGGTCAGCGGAGCCGGGACCGTGAGGAGCTGAGAAAAATCGCCGGTGCGCTCGGCGGCGGTGGGAACCGTCAGGAACGTCGTGTTGGGAGTCGAGTCCTGCAGGCCTTCGTAGGCGAAAAACCAGAAGATCTTGTTGCGGCCGTCATACACCTTGGGCAGATACATCGGACCGCTGGCGGTGCCGCCCCACTGGTTGAAGTGGGTGATCGTGTTGGGCTGGCCGGCCTTGTTGTTGAAGAACGTGTTGGCCGTCATGTTGCTCGGCTGGTTCTTTTCGTAGAGCGTGCCGTGAAGGACGTTGGTGCCGCTCTTCAGAACCACGTTGGCCGTGCCGGCGCCGGAGTGCCCGTAGGCGGCGTCCGTATCGAAGGCCTTCACGCGGACTTCCTGTACGGCGTCCTGCGGAGCGCTATAAGCGAGGCGGCCGTCCCACGTGGTATTCGGCACACCGTCGATCATCAGCTCGTTGGTCTGGCTGGGGGAGCCGGCGATGCTCCATCCCGCAGCGCCGCCGGACGCGAAAGGCTGCACCGTAGAGGGCTGGCCGGTCGAAATCACGCCCATGGCCAGCGACGCGAGCATCATCGGGGTGCCGCCATTGGAAGGCAGGTCCTCGACTTCCTTGGTGGTGATGGCCTGTCCCACCCCGGCATTCTCCGTGTTGATGAGCGGCACATCGGCGACGATCTCCACCGAGACCGAAGTGTCCCCGACTTCCAGACGGGCGTCGATGATCGGATGCTCGCCCGCACCGAGGTGGATGCCTTTGCGGTCGAAAGCCTTGAAGCCGGAAAACTGTATGTTGAGGTCGTAGTCGCCGGGCAGTAGAAAGGGCACGCTGTAATGGCCCGAGGAGTCCGACTGGGTCTCGACTTTCGCGCCGGTCTGAGCTCCGGTGACCGTGATTTTCGCGCCCGCGACGGCGGCACTGGTGGGATCGGTTACCGCGCCGCTGATCGTGGCGCGGAATTCCTGCGAAAAGCCGGCGCAGGCCAGGGCCAGGCCGAGCACCGGCAGCAGAATGCGTTTCATCTTAGTTTAAACTCCTGAAGTCCGGATCTTTGCCCTCCAGGTTAACTCATTTCATCTTCCCCCGCCGAGCCGCGATCGTAACAGAGCGTTCGCCAAACTGGCAGGAAATCACGCGTCGCGGCACTACCGCAATTGCAGCGCCGCTTGCAGGGCCCGCAGCCGTTCCGGCGAGCCCACCAGCAGGTTCGCGGGATAACGGCGATAATTCAGCATCTCGCTGTAGATCGTGCCTTCCTTACTTACATTCAGCGACCAGCCCGCGACATATTGCAGCCGCAGACTGCTGTCGCGGTTGATATCTGCGCCCTCCAGCCACGGCCGTAAGTCCGGCTCTTGTCCGGCATAAGTAGCCAGCATCTGCACAATATCTCCGAACCCTACCTCGCGGAGACTCTGCGCGATACGCGCGCCTTCGGGACGGTCCAGGCGCGCCTGCATCGCATCCACGTCGATCTTGGCCGGCTCGGTCTGGCCGAGCAAAACGATGTCGTAGCCGCCGCCGGATATATCGTTGCCCCAGATGGTGCCGTACGGGAAGACGTCGAAGAACGTCTTGATCTCGCTCTTCACGGTCTCGGGATCGCTTTCATAAAGCGGCACCCATTGCGTGATCACGCCGCCGGGGTTGAGGTGCTGCTTGACGAGTTCGAAATATTCCTTGGAGTAAAGCGTGGCGCTGCCCTTGACCCAGGGATGGATCGGGTCGCTGGTAATGATGTCGAACTTCTCGGGCGTGGTGAGCACGAAATGGCGCGCGTCGTCGTAGATGATCTGCGTGCGCCGGTCGTGAATGACGTTGTAGTTCTGGCTGGCGAAATACTTCGTGGCCGTGCGCGGGATGATCGGCTCCATCTCGCAGATGACGATGCGCTGGATCTCCGGATGCACCACGAAGCTCCCCGCCGTGACGCCCGCCCCGAAACCGACGATCAGCGCCGACTTCGGATTCTTGTGCATGAGCGCCGGCATGTGGCCCAGCATGCGCTGAAGCCGCATATCGTAGGACTCGGTCGACGCCTCGACCTTGCCCGAGACGTGGAACTGCACCGCGCCGTCGTCCCATTCGGAGATGGCAATCGAGGAATTGATGCCTTCGCCGGTTTCCAGAATGCGCGAGCGCCCCATGGAGATCATGATGCGCCGGCCGTAGGCGATCAGCATGCCCGGCACGGGCTCGACGGTGACGGCAAGAAAGATCGCGATCCCGGCGGCGACCGCTGCCGGCGCGAGTACGGATTTGCGGAACGGTGACAACAGGGCCAGAATTCCGCTCGCGGCGGCGGTAAGGATCAGCACCTTTTCGCAGGCCGCTGTGCCAATCGCGGGAACCAGAATCAGGCTGACGCTGAGCGCTCCGATGATCGCGCCGGCGGTATTGGCGGCGTAAATCCCGCCCACGAGCTTGCCCGGGTCGTCCTGATCGCGTGCGGCCGCCGCGAGCGCCAGGGGGAAACTCGCGCCCCAGAATAGGGTGGCGGGCAGCAGGCCCCACGCGCACCGCACCATGTCGATCTGGAAGGTGTACCAGGGGCTGGTGGAGAGCAGCGCGTTAACCGGCCAGAACGGAAGTGATTCGGCGATCTGCAACGCCGTCCAGGCTACGGCGGCGGCAAGCAGAATCTGGCTCCAGCCCAGCAGGGCGCGGGGATTGCGGGCCGTGCGGGCCATCATCGAGCCCACCGCGCTGCCGATGCCGAGGCCGACCAGAAACACCGCCAGGATGATGGAGAAGGTGTAGACCGTCGCGCCGAGCATCAGGCCGAAGATGCGGGTCCAGATGACTTCTCCGGCGAGGGCCGTCGCGCCGGAAAGAGCGATCGTGATGTAGACCGGCCGCGCGCCGGCGGCAAAGATCGGCAGGGCAGCCGTCTCCGCTGGCGCCTTGTAGTCGGGCGCGCGGCGGGCGATAGCGAAACCGGCGAGCGCCACGGCCACGTTGATGGCAGCGGCCGCGAAGGTCGCCGTGGCCATGTCGAAAACTCGCAGCAGGTAGAAGCCGGCGATGAGGCATCCGCCCACCGCGCCCACCGTGTTCGATCCGTAGAGCAGCCCAAGCCAGGAGACTCCTTCGGGCGAAGTTTGGATCCAGCGCGAGGCGGCCGGCAGCGACGCGCCCATCAGGAACGTCGGCGGTACCAGGCAGAGCGAACAAACTACCGCGCGTAGCAGAATGGCGGGCAAACCGTGGCCCACTGAGGACGTGTAGACGAAATCCACCAGCGGCATGCAGAAGAGGACCAGGATGCCGCACGCGGCGATGCCGAGCTCCAGCTTGGCGTAGACCCGCATGGGATGCTGCCCCGCCAGCTTGAGGCGCGGCAGCAGGAGGCTGCCCGCGCAGAGGCCGCCCATGAAGGTGGCAAGAAGCACGGCGAGCGACACGGCGCTCGAGCCGATCACGAGCTGGAGCAACTGGTACCAGACGATTTCGTAGATCAGCGCGGCACAGCCGCTGCCCGCAAAGAGCAGCAGCATCGAGGGGAAAAAATGCCGGGGGGCGGCTACAGCCGCGCGGGCCGTGACGATTGGTTGGGCCAAACCGCATGATACATCACGCCGGCAGGCGCTCGCCGCAGCTTGACAGCACGCCTTGAAGCCCAGCAGAATAAACGCTGCGAGGGGATGAATGTACTTTCAACAGTTCTACCTGGGGTGCCTGTCGCATGCGTCGTATGTCATCGGCAGCGGGGGTGTAGCGGCGGTAGTGGACCCGCAGCGCGATGCGGGCATCTACATTGAAGACGCCGCGAAAAACGGGCTGCGCATCGAGCACGTGATCGAGACACACCTGCATGCGGATTTCATCAGCGGGCACCGCGAGCTGGCGGAGATCACCGGCGCAAAGATCTACCTGGGCGCGGCAGCAGGCGCGAAGTTCCCGCACGTGGCGGTGCGCGACGGCGACGAGATCCGATTCGGGAGCTGCATCCTCCGGTTCCTGGAAACGCCCGGACACACGCTGGAGAGCGTATCGATCTTAGTCACCGACACGGAACGATCCGCCGAACCGTACGCCGTGCTCACCGGCGATACGTTGTTCATCGGAGACGTGGGGCGCCCCGATCTCGCGCCGAACCATACGCCTCAGGAGCTGGCCGGGATGCTGTACGACAGCCTTCACGGGAAGCTCTTGTGCCTGCCCGACGATGTGCAGGTGTACCCGGCGCACGGCGCGGGGTCGCTCTGCGGCCGCCAGTTGAGCAGCGAGCGCAGTTCCACCATCGGCTTGCAGCGCGCCGCCAATTTCGCGCTCCAGGCGAAATCGCGCGAGGAGTTCGTAAAACTGTTGACGGCGGATCTCCCCGAGCGTCCCGGGTACTTCGCGCAGGACGCGGAGATCAATCGCAGCGGACCCGCGCCGCTGGCGGACTTGCCGGAGGTCGCGGCACTCGCGGCGCGCGAAATCGAGGCGCGGCAGCGCGGCGGCGCACTGGTGCTCGATACGCGGCCGGCGGCGCTGTTCGGCGGAGCGCACGTGCCCGGAGCGGTGCACATCGGCCTCAGCGGCCAGTTTGCGTCGTGGGCGGGGCGGATCATCGGCCTGAATCGCAAGATCATCCTGGTCGCGGAAGACCGCGACACCATGCTCGAAGCGCGCACGCGTCTGGCGCGGGTGGGCATGGAAGACGTGATCGGATACCTGGAAGAAGGCATGGCCGCCTGGTTCCACGACGGGCTTCCGGTGGAGCAGGTGCCCCAGATCACCGTGCAGGACCTGCATCGCGAAATGGAGCACGTGCAGTTGATCGACGTCCGCCAGCCCGGCGAATTTGAGCAGGGACACATCGCGGGCGCGCTGCTCAAGCCGCTGCCCAAGCTGTCCGCGATGCTCGACGGGCTGGATCGCGCGCGGCCGGTCGCGGTGCAATGCAAATCGGGCTATCGGAGTTCCATCGCTACAAGCCTGCTCCAGCGCGAGGGGTTCGCGCAGGTGGTGAACGTGATCGGTGGGTTCGACGCGTGGAAGACGTGTGGCCTACCCTGCACGCATCAGAACAGCTAGTGCTTTTGACCGTGAGAATCGATGCCAAACCACGTGGGGCAGCGCTTCAGCCTGCGCGGGACTTCAGTCCCGCTGGCTCGGTTTGGCAAGCCACGGCCCGCCGCGAACTGGATTCCGCTGCATTTGGAACTTCTTCACGCGGTCATCTCATTAGTTAGACGAATCGACAGCCGATAAACCAGTGCCAACACCTGTTCGCACCGGGCCTGGTTCCCCTTTGTCGGAAAACTTACCATAAATCGGGATTCTTGCCCTCGTTTGGCCCAGTGATTGGCGGGTTCATGAGACTTACACAGTGGCTGTTTGATTGCTAGCCACGCACACTGCCAGCGTATGCGCTGCCTCGTTCTGACATTTGGGCTGAAGCCCTGATATGACATACGCGACGTTAACTCGGGCGCGATAAACGGCCGGTGTTGTAATTACCTGCGGATAAGAACGAGCGATGTCCAATAGGGCTGTTGTAGCGGCGGCAGCCAGTAATGCCCACTCCACGTCCTCGGTTGTGAAGGCCGTGGGTCAATTACTTGAAAATATAGAGCCGGATCTCACTGCCCTGGTCAAGCGAGGGACGCGCGTCTTAGTCAAGGTTAATATGGGATGCTCGGGCGCGAGGGACCCGTCCCTTCGGCTTACGACGCATCCCGCCGTGGTTGAGGCAATTGTCAACTACCTCCTGGATTGTGGCGGCGTAGTATCTTTCGGCGATGACGTAGCGCGAGCCGGGAAGTACTGCGAACATATCTATCGTGCGACGGGAATGTCGACGGTTGCCAAGAGAACCGGGGCCACGCTTCTTGACTTTGTTTCGGAAGGAGCGCGCGAGGTCGGTAGTGGACTGCTCTATCCTCGAAAGTATCTGATTACGAATGCCTATTTCGACGCCGAGATAGTCATCAATGCTGCCAACTGCCGCTGTGGCCCGCCGGTCGTTGGTATGAGCGGCGCGATCAAGAACATGTTTGGCTGCGTCGTCGGGCTCCGGAAACAGGCGATCCATAATATCTTCGGCGCAGACCCGCCAAGGTTCGGTAGGGCAATAGCAGACATTCACCGTGTGATCCCGGCAGACCTTTCCTTCCTGGATCTTACAAGCGTCGCCGAATTCAGCGGAATCAGTTCGGTGCATCCCGTACATCTCATGCTGGCATCCGCCGACCCTGTCGCCCTGGATGCAGTGGCCGCCCATGCAATCGGATATGAGGATCTGCCTATCTGGCCGACGTACTATGGCGGAAAGATCGGACTGGGCTGCAACTCCATGGGGCAGATCGATATTCGCGGCCTCGGGTGGGATGCCTTTCCGAAGGCACGCCTGGCGCATCCACCAAGGCAGCCGCCGGCAAAGCATGCCCTGTACGACCGGCTCTCCAGAGCGATTAACTGCACCATCCTCCGGCCGCGGCCCACAATTGAAGCTCGGACTTGCACGGGATGCGGAGATTGTTACCGGCGCTGCCCGGTGAAGTGCATTGAGCACTCGCCGCACGATGTTTACGTGATCGATCATCATTCCTGTGTGGATTGTGGCTGCTGCATGAGAGTATGTGAAACTGCCGCCGCCCACACCGTATATTTCGGCTTGGCAAAGGCCGTTCGGGGAATGATGAAAGCGGCAAAGCGTCCTGCCGAGCCGCAGGGGAAACCTGCGTGACTCGATAGCTGGTGAGGCCTTGCCGTAAAAACGCATAGAGCACTCTGTGCGTGGCCTACCCTGCACGCATCCAGAGAATCAGGCCGCCTGATACCGCCGTGCCAAGCGCCAGAAGCACCGTTGCAACGGGATGGGATTGGCGCGTCTGCAACCAGAGACAGACGCCGGTCGCGGCCAGGGCCAGCAATATCGCAGCGGCCACGGGTGCGAGCGCGAACCCCCGCCCGCGGTGCAGAGAATGCAGTATGCGCAAAAACGGTCCGGCGGACAACCAGGTGCGGTGAGCCAACTGCACCGCGCTGACCACGAAAACGCTCAGGACAGGCAGCGCAACGAGCCCAACCATCCAATGCGTGCGGCGGAGTCGCCCGCGGGCGCCGCGGCGAGTCAGCAGCATCCACGCGCCGCTGCCCAGCATCGCAGCCAACGCCCACAGGGCGAGCTCGTTGTACCAGGCCCAGAGCTGCATCCGCCAGTCGCCCGAGTGAAAGGCGGCGGTGGTCACGTGAAGGGTCGACAGGTAGCTGGGGAAAGGCGCCCGCGTGGCCTCAACGTGGAGACGATCGGCAAACACGGTGACTCTGTCTCGGCCGTTGGCGTGATAGAAATCGAGCGCGAGCCTCCCGGCAGAGTCGTGGGAGATGTTGAAGTCGTGTACGGGTGTCGCGAGCGAAAGGCCGAGCAGGCGCACGACGCGCTCCGCGATGGCGCGGTCGGTTTCGCCGGCACGGGCGGAGAAGGGCCGATCGAAGACGGCCGGAGCCGGCGTGGATCGCGGTGCGAGGCCCGCGGCGGCGTAGACCAGTAGGTTGACCAGCGTGGCGAGAGCGGCGCAGGCGTGAATCTTGGGGATCAATTACGATAGTTTAGCCGGGAACGCTGGACGGGCACCGCTGGTGGGGTCTATGGCTGGACTGACTTCACTGCCCACTCCGCGCCGTCGCGCAGCTTTCCCAATCCCGCCACGCTTCTTCCTCCCGCGCTTCAGGCGATCCAGGTAGGGCGGCAATAGTACACACAAATTCCCGTTCCGATCCTCGCCATCTATGCGCTTCCGCCCAATTTTGAAAACCTGCCTAGTGGTGACCCCCCGGAACGAGCGGCATTCGAAGCTCGGACTGCGGTTGCAGCCGAGGCACAGGCGAGAGCTTTCGAAGCGGGGAGTGCCTTCGGCGCGGGTGGTGCGCCTGCCGCCTGCCGCACGCTCGGCACGAAGTCAGCTCGAACGTTTTGCACGCAACCGATCGGCATCAAACAACGGCCTATCGTAGGATTGACCAGTCACCCCTGGCGTTTAGTCGTCCCGGACTTTGGCGCGGCCGATTCGTCCAAATCCCGCGTTCTGGTCGCCAAGGGGCGATTGATCGGCTGGCTGGGAGCCCCGAAATGCCGCGGAGCCTCTCTGATCGCTCCAACGCCTTCATCTCGAAACCGAGTGGGCAGACCGGATTCGAA
>Ga0335079_10000726_pt1 | contig 37613 bp, 34 predicted proteins | sample Lox_Sample_33_FD_206719 | JGI IMG/M metagenome (GOLD analysis project Ga0335079, IMG submission 206719) | Soil microbial communities from Loxahatchee National Wildlife Refuge, Florida, United States - Lox_Sample_3.3 | ecosystem: Environmental > Terrestrial > Soil > Wetlands | place: USA...
CAGATACCCTCACAGGGTACGTAGAGCAAATCGAGATAAAGTCAATACGAAGCTCGACTCGACCGCTGAGGAATGAGGTTGGCCAGCTCGAGGAACTCATGGCATCGATACTAAGAAGGGGGTTGCTAGAGCCCATAATAGTTCGCCCAGATGGGAAGGGCTTCGAGGTCGTAGCTGGTAACAGGAGACTCGAGGCTTGCAAGCGGTTGAGGATTAGAGTCATCCCATGCCACGTGATCGACCTCTGCGACAGGGGAGCCTACGAGGTTTCGCTCACGGAGAACATTCAGCGGAAGACATTGAGTCCACTGGAAGAGGCTGGGGCCCTCAAGAAATACGTCAACACCTACGGCTACGGAGGTGTGTCCGAGTTGGCAAGGAGGATAGGGAAGAGCCAGTCATACGTGAGTCGTAGGATTTCCCTGCTGAGCCTTCCCGACAACCTGAAGGGGGAGATCATGCGCCGGCGCATAACTCCGAGCGCCGCAGTTGAGCTCTCTTCACTCGACGAAGCGAGCAAGGCAGAGTTGAGCCAAATCATAACCGAGCGGGGGTTCAGCCGGAGGAATGACGTAAGACGACTCGCCCGGCATCGGAGGCACAATGGCCACTCCGAAGAGGCTCCCGAGGAGGAGTCTTCCTCCTTCAACCAGACAAGCATGAAAGCCTATCGCATAGACAGGATCCTTGCGAAATGCACTGCAGCCCTGAAGGAGGATATGGCCAAGTTTGATGAAGCAGCTGACTCGCTAGACGCAGAAGACGCGGATTCATGGATCGTAAGGGAGGCCCTGCTGTGGCACAAACGCGCCTTGAACACCCAAGCGGACTACCTCCTAAGGCTCAGAAAGAAATTCAGGCGCGACCACAACCTATAGAGAAACCGATTCAGCAAGAAACCCTTTATTCCCGAACCGTTCGTGATGTCTCTATGAAAACAATCTCTAGGGACGAGCTCACGGAAAGGCTGGGTTCGTCGAATCTGACAGTGGTAAACGTCCTCGCCCCCGTCAAGCCTCCTGACGGAGATGTGGCCTACGAGTCCTACGACAACGTCCGAATCAAAGGCTCGGTTTCAATTCCTAGGAGCGAACTCGAAGCGGGAAGGTGGAGGGAACTCGACAAGAACAAGGAAATCGTAGTCCACTGCTCCAGCTATGCGTGCCAGGCCTCGAGGAAGGCGGCCAGATTTCTAGAGGAGAAGGGCTTCAACGTGAGGGCCTATGAAGGGGGACTGAAGGAGTGGGCACAAGCCGGCTTTCCGATGGAAGGGAAGCTGACGGCGCGGGAATACTTGGCGAGAATTCCGCGGAAAAAGTCGGCGACAGCTGCGAGATAGCACAGGTTTCGTTGCGCACGTTCAGAAGCGGAAACTTATGCCAATTCGAGGTTCAGCGCTCTCGGCGCCGGGAATATCCGCTAAAGGGTTACTACTCTAAAGTTGTCGTTTTTCAGGAATTCTGTAAGCGGTTCACCCATGTACTCAACTGTAATCCCAAGCTTTTCCAAGTCAGTGGAGACGCCGTATGCGTCCGAGCATGCTTTGCACGCCCTTATCTTCACACCAGCTTCTTTCATCACAGACAGACGCTTCTGCAATTCAGTATCCATGGAGACGAGTTTGGAGGAAGGTCCCCAAATGATCAAGGTAACTTCATTCCACCAACCCTTCAACTTGGAGTTTAGGACATACATGAAAGCCATCTTCAATGCCACTTCTCGATCTCCGCTCGTCCATAGCACCACCAATTCATTCGGTCTTGCTAATTCTTCTGGCATTGTCTAGACCACCTTCAATATCTCACATGGAATTGGGTGGGCCATATGTTGACGACCCGATTTCGGTCGAGTCGGCACATTGTCGAGCCCCACCGGGACTGGTAGAATAACCCGCACGGCACCGCTTCTCTTCTTGGCAGCGTTCGTGGACCAAGTGATCGTCGAATGGACCTCTCCCCAATCCTTACCTCACCAAGGCCAGCGACAGATATCGTAAACATAGTACATCCGTCCCTTGGGAGCCTCCGTGGATTTCCCTTCTCCGGTTGGCCTCTCCACCATCCCCTCAGTGACAGGAACGCCCTGCTTCGATTCTGGCACAACCATCCCCTCCTTCCCTGATTCATCCTTTTCAACGAAAATAGACATAGGTGGAAATCATCGCTCCCGGTATTTAACACCCGACGCAAGGGGTGGCAATCTCCGAGGAGGCCGAGGTTCTGACATTGGGATTCTCGACTTGACGGATATGATAAGCTGCTGGGGTGATTAGTCGCCTTTCTGCTTTGTCGAGGTATTTTTCGAATTTCGTTAATTATCGAATTGATATTCGTTCCTTGTCATGTGATTCTTGAACTTGAACCCACATATGTGGACTCACATCCCACCCAGGGCCTACTTATGTGGCTCAACTCTCGCCTGGAGCTTGGCCACGAGGGCATAACTCATACTAGAATGCAAACCGAGTGCTAGGCTAGTGATGCATAAGGCGCCACGAGCCGGAAGCGGAGGCCTTCTGAGCCGATTCAAGTCGAAGTCCGATGATTGATACGCAAACATGATATCAGACAACTTCAGAAATGGTGACCACGATATTGAAGGAAAGTCGTGATTGGGAGGAGGGAGCGGTATGAAGATCGAAGGCACACCGTTTGCCGTTGTGGACTGGAAGACCGTCGTCCCCACGAAGCATCCTGGCACCGAGGGCGTGGCTTCGTGGCGAACAGTCGACGCAGGAAATGTCCGTGTGAGAATCGTGGAGTATTCCCCCGGGTATGTCGCGGACCATTGGTGCCCGAAGGGACACGTGGTGTTCGTCCTAGAGGGAGAGTTGGTCACCGAATTGAAGGATGGGCGGAAATTCGTCATGAAAAAGGGCTCCAGTTATCAGGTTGCGGAGGACGAAAGCAATCCGCACATGTCGAGAACCAAGGAAGGTGCGAAACTGTTCATAGTCGACTAGGGTGCCAGGTCGATTCCCTATCGCCGACCAAACCCTGAACTTGCGCCCGTCCCACGGGCAGCATTTTCCCCTTGATTCACCGGGGTCTTTTCAATTTTTAAGTAATGTCCACCTTGGGTGAACGCGTGGCACGGATTCCTTGGCCCAAGGGCACTAAGTGCCCAGTAGTGCTTTCCTTCGACGTCGACGCCGAGCTTCTCTGGAATGTGTGGTTGACTAAGGAGCCCTCACCGATCGATGTGTCGCAGGGAGTCTACGACATCAAGGTCGGAGTGCCCAGGGTGCTGGCCATGCTGAGGAGGCTTGGCATCAAGGCTACGTTCTTCATACCTGGGGCAATTGCCGAGAAGTATCCAAACGCAGCCAAGGAGATTGCCGCCGCAGGTCATGAAGTTGCTCACCATGGGTATCTGCACGAGGATTGCGGCAAGCTCAACAGAGACGAGGAAAGAGAAATGCTCCTACGGGGCAGTGAAGCGATCAAACGGATAACGGGGAAAGAACCTAGGGGTGCAAGACTGACTTTGGGCAAGACTACAATAGCCAACCTTGCTGACCTCGGCTTCCTGTACGAGAGTACCCTAATGGACGACGACCAGCCCTACCGCATCAGCATTGATGGCAAGCCCAGCAGGCTAATCGAACTCCCCGTCTGCTTCGCCTTCAACGACACCTCGTACTTCGCCTACACCTTCGGTCTGGGGAAGCCGTTCTTGACCCCCAGAGAGGTCGAGAGCGTCTACCGGGACGAGTTCGACGCGATGCTTCGTGAGAAGAAGTACTGCATGTATATGCTCCATCCGCAGATCATCGGACGCGCGTCGAGGCTCGATATGCTCGAGAGGACTGTGAAGCATATGCAATCCAAACCAGGTGTCTGGTTTGCCACCGCCCTAGAAGTCGCCGAGCACTGCCAGGAGATTCTTCCCTAAATCAGAATTACCTGACGCAGCGGAGCTCATTTGCGATTCCTCGTCCGCTTTGATGACCTTGTCGCGCTCTCTGAGATAGCCTTATGAAATCTCTTCGAGAGGGAGCGGATAGAGACGGTTGTACTTGGAGTTGCAAGAAGCAGTCCAAAAACGAACGGCAATCAGGATGTACACCGATGAATCGGTGCCCAGTGAAGTACTCAAACAGTTGATCAAAGCAGCCCACAAAGCTCCCACAGGGTCGAACACGCCATATAGGCGGATAATGATGGTGACCGACAGGAAAAGACTGCGACTGCTAAAGCAACTTTCGCCAGGCATCCTGGGACAACCTACTGCCGCGATGGTAATCTACACCGACCTCAAGATAGCAGGGGAGATGGGCGGAATTGGCGAGGCGACGAGCACACTTGACGCTGGAGCCGCGGCGGAAAACGCATGCCTCGTCGCGACTTCGCTCGGTCTGGGTTCCTGCTTCACGAAGTCCTACTCTGAAGCTGCGGTGAAAGAACTGCTTGGAATCCCCGACGGTTTCAGGACTGAAGTGATCCTTCAGCTTGGATACCCTTCTCCTACCAGGCCGTCACCTGCCAAACCAAGGAAAGGGGGCAGAATCACTGAACTCGACAAGTTCGGGAACGTGTGGAACTAATGGCTGAGAAAACTTCGCTGAACGACTTCGTCTTCGGTTTGACCGTGTCACTCCTTACGAGCGCGAGGGGATGCATGGACGAACCTAAGGTCTACGGGCCCCTGAGGCTCATCGAGGCACTCAGCGCACTTACCAACATCTATGACTACGATGTCCTAGAGAAGGACGAATTCTTGCTCAGTGCAAAGAACGAAATCGATACCAAACTGGTGCCGGCAGTCATGCAATCGGAAGAGGACTTCAAGAAGATGCTTGATGATCTCATAAGGAGATTCACCATCGAGCTCAAGAAGAGGAACCAGATAGAGTAGCAGGAATCACGCGTTCCGCTGCTGCTTGGACAGCTGGCGACATCTTGCCCCGACCCGTCATCCCACAGGTCTGACCAGGATTGGAGAGGCGGCGATTACGCCTTGGGCATCAAAGCTGCGCTGCCCAGATTGAGTCCTTCAGGAAGCTTCCTCATTTTGGGGGGTGGTTTGGGGAATGCCCGCATGCTGTGAGTTGTACCTGTGGCAACGAGCAAATCCGCGTACTTCACCGCGATGGGAGTAGGGTCGAGGACGGGGACGCCTACCCGCCGTTGGACCTCCCTTGCCATTCCCACTAGGCCTGTGCACCCTAGTATTATCGTGTCGGCGTTGTAATCCTCCACGAGCGTCTGAGACTCCGACGTCAGTGCTTCCGCCACCTCTTCTTTCCTGGAGTCCAAGTCCAAGACTGGGACCTCGATGGAGCGAACGCCCGCCAGGTTCTCTGTCATCCCGTGTTCCCTCGCCTTCCTGATGAAGAAGGGGACGGTGTTCTTCATGACGGTCACCACGCCGAACTTGTCGCCCAAGGTCGACGCGACGGCCATGCATGTCTGTGAAGGCCCCACCACTGGAATCCTGACTAGCTCTCTCGCTGCTCGCACGGCAACGTCCCGCATACAGCTTACGAAGACGGCGTCGAAGCCTTCCTGCTCGGCCTTGACAATCTCTTCCAGTGCCCAGGGTGTTGCAATTTGATCGTCGAATTCGGATTCGATGGACGCCGGCCCCATCGGCAGGCTTCGCACTTCGTACTCCAGGTTCTGCAGAGCCAGCATTGAGATTTCCTTCTTCGTCCCATCCTCGATGGCCTTGTTTCTAAGCACAGGCATGAGTATCAGCAACTTCATGCTTCCGCAGAAGGCGCAGTAGATACTTAAGAATTCTAAAGCGGGCAGCCCAACATCGGCCGGCTTCCCTGCAGTCGAGACTCCAGAGCATAGAGGGTTGGATTGATTGCTAAGCCCGTCGCTATCTGGTGAAAACCCTATAACAGCGCTCGTGCAATAATGATTACTTTGAAGATTCTTGACCAACAGGACGTCGAAGACATTGTTGTCGGCGGGAAAATCTTGGGGACGGGGGGAGGCGGAGAGGAGGAGTGGGCCAGACCCCTGATCAAGAAGGTTTACGAAAGCAAGAAGACGTTCAAACTGATTGACCTGTCAGAGTTGGACCCTGAGGATACAGTGGTCATCGCGAGCAGGATTGGAGGGGGAGTCACGAAGGAGCAGGCCGCCAAGGTCGCGAGCCTGGTGAAGACGGAGGAGAGACCCGAGTTGCGCGCGTTCAGCCTTCTGAGCAAGTATATGGGGGATGAGCCTTCTGCCGTAGTACCGACAGAGTTGGGGGCGGGGAACACACTAGCAGCGATGTGTACTGCAGCAATGCTTGACAAGCCAACTCTCGACGCAGATTGCGCAGGCAGGGCGAAGCCAGAAGTCTCGATTTCGACGACTTGCGTCGCCGGCATTCCCATTACACCCGCCTGCCTGGTCACGCAGTACGGCGAAGTCGTGTTTCTGGAGAAGGCTGTGAACGACGTGAGAGGGGAGGACATCTTACGTGCAGTGGCTGCCGCATCGGGCGGGATGGCGGGTCTATGCAGGTCTCCCATGAAAGGAAACCAGGTCGGTGGCGCCGTAGTGCACAACAGCGTTTCGAAGTGCATCTCCTTGGGGAGGTCGATAAGGGAATCCAAGCAGAATGGAATCGATCCGGTCAGGTCCATCCTGAAGGCTGTCGATGGGCTGAAGTTCTTTGAAGGGAGTGTCTCCACGTTCGAGAGAGAAGAGTCGGGCGCATTCATGCGTGGCGAGTTCACAATCAAGGGAAGTGGCAATCACTCGGGCCACACCTTGAAAGTGTGGTTCAAGAATGAGAATCTGGTCAGCTGGCTCGACGGAGAACCCTTCGTCACCTGCCCTGATTCGATATGTGCTGTCGACACAGAGACCGGCCTCGGACTTTCCAATTGGGGTAACGACCTCGCTAATGGAAGAAGAGTCACTGTATTCGGGGTTAAGGCGCACGAGCTCTTCAGGACTGCGAAGGGTTTGGAGCGGTTCAGCCCCAAGTCCTTCGGTCACGACATTGAATACACTCCTATAGAGCGTCTTGTCAAATCGTAGGCAGGTCGCTTCTAGATCACAAAAAATACGGGACGGCATGAGCTTGCGCTCCTTTGCCGGTCATGATGGCCGGGCAAAGGGTTACCCGTTAGCGTTGTAGTAGTACGAGTACTGCGCGTAATCGAAGCTCATGCCATTGTAGAACTGGTAACCCCCTACGGTGGGAGCACGTGCGCTGTAGTACGGCTGGTTGAAGACGAACACGTCTGGTGCCATGCTGACGATATCATTCTGCAGTTGATAGAAGATCTGCTGCCTCTGTGTGCTGTCCGTCGTGGCCCTCTCTTGGGCAATGAGGTTGTTGATTGTCGCGTTGTTCATCCACTCCATGGATATCCAAGTACCGTTGGAGACAGTATCATACTGTGGATAGAAGTAGCTGTCAGTGTCTGGATAGAGCGGGTCGTAGTACACTTCGGTTATTTGAGGCGTGGTGTTAGGATGAGCCGCGAGTTCCGTAACCGTCTGCCAGGTCTGAGGTACAATGTTCACAGTTATTCCTAGGACCTGCTGCATGTCCTTCTGGAACTCCAGCGCTATCTGCTGTTCTGGTGTGTTGCCGGACACATAGACGATTGTCAGGGTTATGGAAGACGCCTGAAGCCCGGACTGCGCTAGCATCGCCATGGCGGAAGTCGGGTTGTAGGAATAGGTGAATACGTTCGGGTCGTGGTACTGGTACGAATTGGCAACGGGTCCCTGAGATTGCACCGCACCTGGCAGAATCACAGGGATTGCGCTGTAGTTGAAGGCGTATGAGATTGCCTTCCTCAGGTATATGTTGTCGAGAGGTGGCGCCTGCATGTTCATCTTGAGGTCGAAGATGTTGGCAGACGGGTAGATACCCCATGTCCATCCCATCGACTGCAGAGACTGATATGTCGGCACTGCCACGTACTGGCCTACCACTTGGAGCTGCCCGGACTTGGCAAGAGAAAGGACTGTTGCGTCTGATGTTATAACTTGGTAGACGACTGTCTTGTAGGGGTCGGGGTTGCTGCCCCATCCCTTCCAGTATCCTGCGAACTGCGTGAGTGTCAATGTCACATCCCTCTGCCAGGTCTGGAGCATGTATGGGCCGGAACCCGCGTCGTTTATGGTTAGCCAACCGACGCCCCAGTCGCCGTTCGGGTTAGACGCCGTCGCATTCGCTAGGTGCTGCATTACCAGATTCTTGTCGACCACAAAGAACAGCGAGAGTGAACCGAAGAATGGTGCATATGGCTTGTTCAGGACGAACTGGACTGCAGTCGAGTTTAGAGCCGTTACGCTTGACGAAGTCAGCACGGTGGTCCACAGCCAGGCGAAGCCCTGGTTTACCGCCAACTCCCTTTGCATGGACCACACGACATCGGCAGCCGTCAGTGGATCGCCATTGTGGAACTTCACAGTGTTGTTAATGTCGAAGACCCAAGTCAGTCCATCAGACGAGGTCGTCCATTTGTAGGCTAGGTTCGGGAGCACTGCTCCGTTTGGTTGCTGCGTCAGAAGGTCGTCGTACATGTTGACGTTGGCTGCAAACTGCGTGTAGTCGTTTCCCACTGCCGGGTCGAGTGTGCCGAATGCTTGTGCTACCTGGAAGTTGAGGACTGTGGCGCCGGTTGAACTGCTGGTTGTGTAGACACTGCTGGTCGAAGTAGTCAGAGTGGTGGTGGTGGATTTCGAGCTGGTTGTGGTGGTGCTCGAGGAGGTTGTGGTGGTAGTACTCGAGGACGTGCCAGATGTACTCACGAAATAAATTCCAGCGCCTGCCACAACGAGTATAACAAGGATTATGACACCTGTTACCGTTCTACTAATTGCTGCATGACGTTCTATGATCAAATTTTCGTTCCGATTTTGCTCTCAATTTCTATATAAGGCTGTAGCCTAACCAGGACCGCGAGAATCGCACGGGATAATTTACTTGATTCTCGAGACTAATTCAATCTCTAAGGCAATGGCCAGTAGCAGTGTTAACACTATTGGCACCGCGAATGCTCGAGTCAGAAGGCCATAGGCCTGGAAAGCCGACGGTATGATTAGACCGTCGATCAGGATGGAAGCCGCAATGAGTGACATTTTGGTCGCGAACTTCTTGAAACTCAGAGCCGAGTCGGCGATCAGCCTCGCACGCCGCCTGTCAGCAAGACGACGGAGCATCCCCCTGTCCTTCTGACTCTTATCTTCCATTCAGCTCACCGTCATGCAAAGTGACAGGCCACCCAGTGTCCATTGCCTTTGTCTATGAGTTCCGGGGTTCTGGCCTCACAAAGCTCCTGTTTTAGCCAGCATCTGCCCCTAAAGATGCACCCGACGGCCTTCAGGTCAACAAAGGTTTCCGCTAGCCCGCGCGGAACGTCTTTCGGTCTGACCCGTTCTTCAGATTCGCTCACAATAGGGACGGAGGAGAGAAGGAGCCTGGTATAGGGGTGCAGAGGGTTTCTGAAGATCTCCTCGGTCTTGCCCATTTCACACGCTCGCCCGTTGAGGATCACGAGCAGTCTGTCGCAGAAGTTGGCGACCAAGCTAAGGTCGTGGGAAATGAACGCGTAGGTTATGTTGGTGCTTGCTTTCAGATTCTTTAGTAGCGCAATTATCTTTGCCTGAACAGAGACATCGAGCGCAGATGTCGGCTCATCCAGAATCATCACCTCCGGACTGAGAGCCAGCGCACGCGCAATCGCCACCCTCTGCTTCTCGCCGCCGCTTAGCGTATGAGGGTACCTGTAGAGGTAATCATCACTCAGGTTTACCAGCTTCAGGACTTGGTGGACCCTGTCTTTCGACGCTTCGTGGAATATGGCTAGCGGCGCCTCCAGAATGGCTTTCACGTTGCGCCTTGGATTCAGGGACGATGTTGGGTCCTGGAATACCGTTTGGACATTCCTTCGGTAGTTCTTCTTGTCTTTCGGGGTGAAGCCAGAGATATCTCTGCCCTCGTAAATTATCCTTCCCGCGTCAGGCTTGTAGACAAGGAGCATCATTTTTGCGAGAGTCGTTTTCCCCGACCCTGTCTCGCCTATCACGCCAAATGTCTCGCCCCTTCGAATGTCAAAGGTGATATCGTCTACTGCCCTGACTTCACCGACCCTCTTCTTGACGAAACCCGTTCGAACCTCGAAGGTCTTCGTAACGTTCTCAAGCTGATAGATGCTATCCATCATTTCCCCAGCTTGTCATCAACGACGAAGCAAGCAGCGCTCTGGCCGGATCTGTATTCTTTGAGCTGGGGCCGAGAGGCCCTGCAGCGATCCTCGGCGTAAGAGCATCGAGAGCTGAAGCAACATGCGGTTGTCTCTCTGTCCGCCTGCGAGATTTCCCCCGGAATCGCTTCCATCCCCCTGGACCTGTCCAGCGAAGGTATCGAATTGACCAGCCCTTGGGAGTACGGGTGCAGAGGGTCTTCAAAGACGCGGGATGTGTCGCCGTACTCGACGACCCTGCCAGCGTACATCACGTATGTCCTTTTTGATGTCTCATGTGCTATCCCCAAACTGTGGGTTATCAGTATCAGGCTCATCTGCCTGTCCCGCGTCAAGTCGAGAAGCAGATCCAGAATTTCCTTCTGAGTCGTAACATCCAAGGCGGTAGTCGGCTCGTCCGCTATCAAAAGCTCTGGCTTCCGCAACAGTGCCATTGCTATCATCACTCTCTGTCTCATGCCGCCGCTGAGCTGGAAAGGATACATTCCCAGTATCTGACCGCCCGCGTACAACTTTACGCTTTCGAGAGCATCCTCGATTCTCTTCTCGCGTTCCTCTTTCGTGTCTCCTTGACCTCTGAGAGACCATTTGAGTACATCCTCCATCTGCTCGCCGACTTTGAAGAGTGGATTTATCGATGACATTGGGTTTTGGAAGATCATTGCAATCCTTTTTCTTCCCTCAGAAGAGCCGTTCTTGAGCAGGTCGATTCCATCAAATGTCACCCTCCCGCGCTGTATGATAGCCGTCTTTGGCAACAATCCCATAACCGCTTTTGCAGTCATAGTCTTTCCGCTCCCTGTCTCGCCTACTATCGCTACGGTCTCGGATTTCTCTACGTTCAGAGCGACACTCTCGAGTATTGGCAGCAGTTTGCCCTCGGAGCGAATCTTGAGGGCCAAGTCATCGATCTCGAGAAGTGCCATCAGGTCACCTTCACATCGAAAAGATCCCTCAGTCCGTTTCCGATGAGATTGAAAGACAGTATCAGTAGGCTTAGCGCAATACTAGGAAAGATCGAAATCCACCATGCTGTGGCCATGTAAGACATACCAGAGGCCACCAGGACTCCGAGGTCCGGGGTTGGAGGCCGCGCTCCCAATCCTAGAAAGCCCATGCCCGACTGGATAAGAATGATGAACCCCAGATCGAGTGCCATCTTCACAGCCAGTGTCGAGGTTGCGTTAGGAAGTATCTCGAAAAACATGATTCTGAGGGAACCTGCGCCCTGCACCCTGGCCGCTTCGACGTAGGGTTGGTTCTTCAACTGCTTAGTCATAGTGAACATTATCCGTGCATACCAGTTCCACCAGATACTGATGAGCGCAATGATGACGTCGTCTAGACTCGGGCCCAGGACGCCTGTTATGACTAGTGCAAGTATAAGGGCCGGTAGCGCGAGGAATACGTCGATTACTCTTTCAAGAACTGTCTCGACCCATCCCCCGTAATACCCGGCGAAGAGGCCAAGGACCACCCCAAAGGGGACGCTGGCGAGTAGCACAATGAGCGCTACATAAAGCGATATTCTGAACCCGAAGATTACCTGTGTGTAGACGTCCTTGCCCACAAAATCGGTTCCGAACGGGTGCGCCGAAGAAGGTGGGAGGTACGCATGCGTAAAATCGGTATATGGACCCACCTGGTTCGCATATGGAGTCAACAGAGGAGCAGCTAAGGCCACAAAGACTATCGCACCCAAAATCCCAAGCCCGAGAATTGTCAGTCGATCGTAGGTTAACCTGCGCAACTGCCTCCTAATCTCGTCAGCTTGGCCCGGTCGAAGGTGAATCATGCATTCTCTCCTAGCCTGATTCTCGGGTCAATGTACCCCAATGCGACGTCAACTAACGAATTCAGCGTTACGTAGAATATCCCGATTATGAGAACCGTGGCGACGATGACGTTAAAGTCGTTATTCTCCATTGCAGCCACAGCGTACTGTGATAGACCGCCCCAGGAGAAGACTATCTCCACGAGAAATGCGTTCGCTACCAGTGAAGCGTAGAGAAGCCCCAGCACCGTCAACACGGGCACGAGAGCGGACCTGAGTGCATACTTGAAGTTGGCAGCCCACGAAGACGCACCGAACGCCTTCAGAGCCAGATAGTAGTCCTCCTGGGTTTGGTCGAGCATTCCGGCGTAGGTAAGCTGTGCAATCTGGCCTATTCCCGCTAGCGACAGTGCGATCTCCGGTAGTATCAAATGCGATACTGAATCAGATAACGCAGGCCAGTTTCCTGTAAGCAGGCTGTCGACGGCATACATTCCGGTAATGTGAGTTGGGGCAGGTCCACTCAACTGAGAAATTATCGGCAGAGTATTGGTTTGATAGCCAAAGATTAGTTGTAGTACTAATGCTAGTACGAATGGAGGAATCGCGATGCCTGCTATCCAGAGGACTCGAACGAGCGCCGAGACCCCCTTGCCCCTGTATGCCCCTGCTATGACGCCCAGGGGTATTCCAATCAGTGCCGTGAGAATTATCGAAATTGTGATCAGTTCGAATGTCGCGGGAAAGTAATATTCGACATCTACCAGGACGTTGTGGTGAGACAGCAGCGACTGTCCCCACTGACCGTTGAGGAAGTTCCAGATGTAAATGAAGTATTGCTCGTAAAGGGGTTTGTCAAGCCCAAGTTGGTGATCGTAGCTTGCGACCTGCGCAGGAGTGGCGAACGGGCCTAGGGCGAGCCTTCCAGGGTCGGAGGGGAGTATGTGGGAGAGATAGAATATGATAAGTGAGAGTCCTACCAGCGTCACCAGTGCGTATATTACCCGGCGAGCGACGAACTGGGCGAAGCTTGGCAAACTCGCACTTCTTTGGCTCTAACCAAACGTAAAAGTGTAAAGCCTAAGCCCCGGGGAAGCCGTTATCTCGATTTCGTGCCACCCGTAAGACGGCGCGTTTACGAGGTTATAGAGTCTTGCCATTGCGATGCTGGCGGAGGCCACGCCTCCTTTGAGCACCATATCGCTCCCGAGATACGTCATCGGAAGATTGCCCCCATCTAGTCCAACCTCAATCATACTGGAATTCCCCTGAGCGACGATGTTGACTGCCTTGGCATCGTAGATCAAGAAAATCTTCGAGTCGTTTCCCGCTGCAATCATGCTGTCGTTGGCATTGTACCATCTGCCGGAGAAATAGACGGTGCTGTTCTGCAGGGAGCCCTCAATGGCGTAGTAGACTACGTGTTCTGGTGAGAAACCTTGCGGGTTCCCGATTGGGGCTCTTATGGTGTTGTAGCCGACGTATATTTCGGGGGTCCTTATTTCCGAGAAGTCTACAGCTGTCGCGTTCACCGAGCCGGAAACATTTCCAGAGCCCACGCCGTAGCCCGCGCTCTCGAGAAGCTCACGTATGATCGACTCGGTCGCGTTGTAATCGCCTTCTCCAATCTGCATGTGCCTGATATAGCCATTCTGATCTATGATGTACTCCGAAGGCCAATACTCGTTACCGTAGACGTTCCAGGTGGAATAGTTGTTGTCCAATGCGACGGGGTAGTTGATTCCTAGGGACTTGGTCGCAGCCAGTACGTTGCTGTAGTTTCTCTCGAACCGGAATTCGGGGGTGTGTACGCCGATCACTACTAACCCGTCCTTCCCGTACTTGTCGAACCAAGCATTCAGGTAGGGGATCGTCCTGACGCAGTTGATGCACGAGTATGTCCAGAAGTCGACTAGCACGATTCTCCCCCTGAGCTGGGAGAGGTTAAGTGGGGACGAATTGATCCAGGCGGAGATTTCCACGAAGTTGGGCGCCTTCCCCAGGTCGGGGAGGCGGGAGGCGCCAGCCATTCCAGAGACCTGGCCCGGCGGTGAGATCAGCGAGGATACGGCTGCAAAGACTATGACGATCCCCACGACGCCGAACACAACGACGTAGGCATTGATCCTCATCGCATAATGGCCTCTGCCGAAGTTCCTGAAACATAGGCGAGAAATGCTGGCACCAATGGTAGTATGCACGGTGAAATGAAGGTCAGAAAGCCCGCAGAGATGGCGACGAGGAAGCTGAGTTGGGATTGGCCGAGCGGGTTCGTCAGTGAGGCCAACGGGCCGATGCCGTTCAAGAAGATTTGAAGAACTCCAATGTAGTTGGTTACCACGAGCAACCCCACGGCGACCAGCAGCACCCCGCTAATGACCCCATAGTACCTGAGAACTCCGCGCGTGCTTCTCAGAAACCAAGATACCCTGGAGACGAAAGCGCCGGCCAGGAGGAAGGGGATGCCAAGCCCCAGCGAGAAAGCCATGAGGTAGAGGAACCCGAACGCCGGGGACACCGATGCCAAGGTGTAGACTGACCCGAGAATAGCCCCGACGCAGGGCGTCCATCCCAAAGCGAATGCGACACCGAACGCGGAGGATGTCAGGTAGCTGCTGCCGAACTTCCTAATATGGAACCTGTGCTCGGTGCCAAAGACGGGAATGGCGTACCTTGTGGATGCGATCATCAGCGCGCCGAAGGCTACAATAACTGTGCCGCCTGCCAGTCTGACCGCGTCCATCGCCTCGAATGGGGCCTTCGAGAGGACCGTCTGCAACAGCACACCAACAACGGAGAACACCAAGGTGAACCCTAGGACGAAGAAAGCGGAGTTCAGAAATGTCCGCTCCCTGGCCTTGGTCTGATCTGCTGACAAGCTAACGGGTCACCACTTTCCTAGTCGTGTCGCCGAAGCGAACGGCCCTGGAAGATTCAGGGCATTTTCTGGTATTTTTGGTAAACCGGTGAATTCTGTACGGGGCCGCAACCGGAGCCGTCATCCCGACGAGTCCCTCTGATGGAGGTCCCCTTGGATGGCAGGGCGCCTCTTGGGGGCCCAATAAGTGATGATGAGGATTGAGGCACAAGCGGTCGCAGCCAGAACCATATCCAGTGCCAGCGCATAGGGAGAGACCGCCCCGGCTGAAGGGCTCGAGATTGTCGTCGTGGCATTAGTTGAAACCAGGGCTACCTGCGCAGGTTCTACGGACGAGAAGTAGACTGATTCAATGACTTCGAGTCCGTCATATCCACCAACGCAGTAGATCTGGCTCGAGTAAGTGACGCACGACGGGCTCTGGATATTGACCGGGTAAGCTGCTGAACCAATCCAGTTCAGATGAGTTTCGTTGAGGTAGGAGAAGAAAACAGACCTGGTAGCGTAGGACGTCGCGTTAAGGCCTCCGATGCAGTAAAAGCCGGGATAGCGGACGATACAGGACTGGCCTGCCACAGAGGTGGGGTAGCCCGTCTCCCCTGTCCAACTGAGCTTCGTCCCGTTCAAGGGAGTAGAGTATACTGAGTTGATGGCAATCGACGTTAAGTTCAGCCCTCCGACGCAGTAGAGCCGCTCGGCGTAGCCTGAGCACGACTCCGCAGCGACATCGATCGGATAACTACTGGCGGTTCTCCATCCTGCTATACCCGAGGACGAAAGCTGGGCGTACTCCACGGTCGAGACCGCGGTGGAATTCGGACCAATCCCCCCGACGCAGTAGATGTAGCCTTGCAAGACGGTGCATGATTGCTCGTAGATTCCAAACGGATAGTCGTAGGTACGGGTCCACTCGCCCATCCCGGATGCCGTCAGAGGTGCAAAGTAGACGGCTGAAGTGATTTGCGACTTGGACGAGGATGTCCCGGCTGCTTGCAGCCCGCCCACGCAGTAGATACGGCTGGAATATACCACACAAGATTGCCCGGCGATCCCTGTGGGATAGTCTGTGAGTTTCGTCCATTCGCCGACCCCGAGCTTGGAAATTGGTGCCGTGTACGTCGTATTCGTCGTCTGAGAAGCGCCGTTGAGGCCCCCGATACAGAAGACTCTTGCTTCGCCTGCGACACAGGAGAGGGCCGCCGCGGGCGAGGGATAGTTGTTCACTGCCAAGCCGAGGACAGGCACGGACCCGTACCATTCCGTGAGGTAGTCTGCGTACGCGACGGGTTGCGAAGATACCAGACAGACGCCCGCCAGAGCCATCACCACGCATAGTGCACGCTGCCTTGGCTTCAACGTCGCAGATGGGTGTGGTGATTGGCTAAAAGCGCTTCGTGTCCTAATGTCGGTCAGCCTATCGAAAGAACACCCGACGGAACCCCTTGGTGAAGTGAAACAATCAGTGAGCTAACAGAGCAGGAGTGGTTGCTGTGAGCCTGTGGTCATATCACCCAGGTGCCGTTCTTTATCGCAGGTTCGTCGTCCAAGAAGAGGCTTGGATTGCGGATCATTCCGTCTAGGTGGATGCCTGCCGCCACCTTTCCCCCGAAGGTGCTGTTGTCCCCCAGAGCTATGTGGATCGTCCCGTAGACCTTTTCGTCCTCCAGGATAATTCCAATCAGCCTGGCATTTGGATTGCACCCCACGCCGAATTCCGCAATGTTGTAGGCCTCCTTCTTCGCTACGGAAGCCAGCATGCTGTCCCACTTCTTGGCCTCCCTGCCACCCTCGATCTTGGTGGCAAACCCTTCCCTGATGGTGACTCTGGCAGGCTGCGTCCTTATCATTCCCACGCTCGCAATCGAGCCATCGATGACGAGGATTCCCTCAGCCGTGCCCTCGACGGGCGCGACATAGGCCTCTCCGGCGGGGAGGTTGCCGAAATCACCGGGCTTGGTGAGCATCCCGGTATCCCTTTCGACGACACGTCCCTTGATCGAGAATGTTAGGTCGGTCCCGGCGCGTGAAGTGATTCTCACTTTATCCGTTTTGTCCATGGCGGTGCCCATCTTCTCGCTCATGCGGCCGACTACGGAATAGTCGGCCGTTATGGCCCCAGCTCCGAACATGCTAGGAACAATCCCTGGCATTGTGGCGCCTCTGGCGCCGGCCTCCGTCGCCGCCTTCCGCGCCTGCGTGTGTGTTAGGCTGTACTTTGTTGGCACGATGTATGCGTCGCAGGTCTTCCAGGCCGCAGCCACAGGAATGGGAGGCTCCTCTCCGTGATGCGTGCGTTCTCTGATCAGCGCCATGCAGGCTTCGGCGTCTCCCTTTCGGCCCGCTTCGAAGAAGGCGCGTCCGATCGGGTAGGTTTCTTCGTCTGTTATGACTAGGAATTTCTCAGCCGGTCTGACAGCAAGACTAGTCTTGAGTATCTTCGTGGCCGTCCTCAGGAACAGATTCTCTTGCGCTCTTGTTACACGGGGCAACTTGCCATCCATTTGGTTCCTGTTCTATATACATCCTTGCTGACTCCGCGGTTGGTTCGATGTCGGGTCGATTGACGCAAGCTAATGGAGGTCTTTGCAGCCTCGCAATCATGTCCGAAGTCACGTCCCTAGTTCCTTCGGCATCAACCAGCCAAGAGAATCACCAAGACATCAGCGCAAAACGTTATAGATGAGACGCCGGGTCGGCGCATACATGACGGACTTAACTCTGAAGACCAAAGAAGATGTCGAAGATTTCGTTCGTGGCTGCACGTTCTATGGCACCGGGGGCGGAGGAAAACCGACCATGGGACGCAAGCTTCTCCTTGAAGACCTTGAGAGGATGGGCGAAATCACCATCACTGATCCATCATCAATCCGCGACGACGCATGGGTTTGCACACCATTTCTAATGGGATCAATCGCACCAAGAACCCCTGAAACCCAGGCAAGGATGGAAAAGGTCGGCCTGAAAAGGAGAATCGGTGAGGCTGACCGCATCCTCATGCTCGCTGTTTTGGAGTTGCAGAGCTACGCCAGAGTGGACGTGGACGCGGTTGTCTCAATAGAGCTAGGCGGGGGAAACACGCCTGGGCCTGTGGATGTCGCAATGTCTCTTGGAAAGAAGGTCGTCAACGGCGACCTCACGGGACGCGCAATCCCAGAAATCAGCCAGATATCCACATACCTGGCAGACATGCCATCGCATCCGACGGCCTACGTAGATGAGTGGGGCAACGTCTCTATCGTAAAGACGGCCATCAACTACCACCTGGCCGAGTCTCTGGGCAAGATGCTCAGCGTCGCGGCTTACGGGCTCGTCGCAGGCGCGGGACTACTGATGCGAGGGAAGGAAATGAAGAAAGTAGTTGTGCCCAACACCTTGACAGAGTGCATGCAAGCGGGTCAGGCGATCAGCAAGGCTGTCGTAGCGAAGGGTGACCCGGCGAGTGCTGTCGCGAAGGCGACCAATGGCTGGGTACTCTTCCGCGGCAAGGTAGTGAAGAAGGAGTGGGAAGACAAGGAAGGGTACCTCTGGGGAACCAACACAATGGAAGGGACGGACGAGTTCAAGGGCCACAAGTTCAAAATCTTCTACAAGAACGAAAACCACGTCTCGTGGCTGGACGACAAGCCCTGCGTCACAAGTCCTGACATAATCGAAGTAATCAGGAAGGACAAGGGCGAGCCAATCACCAACACAGACATCGCCGAAGGCGACATGGTCTCGGTACTCGGACTCAAGGGCCGCGCTCCCTTCAGGACGCCCAAGGGCTTGGGCGTGCTCGGACCGAAGCACTTCGGATTCGACATAGAATACACTCCGATTGAGAAACTCGTAAAGTAGCTGGCGTAAGCGGGAGCGGTTCGATAAGGGGGGAGGGGTTCACTCCTCCCCTGCTACTCTTCTAAAGGTCAGGCAGGCGGACGCAAGATGTTCCCTTCAGATCAGCAGCTTCCCAACTGCTTTCGCCCTGATTCTGATGGCAGTCCCGGGCAGATACGAGAGGGGAAGCTCTTCTGTCTCGACAACTTCAACGGTCGAAGGGTTGGCTCCCGCGTTGACAGCGTCTGCTATTGCCTCTTCTTTCGCCTTGGCTACGGCCTGGTCCCTGGTCATCTTGTCAAGGTCGTATATCCCGTCAACTTCTCCACTCGCCTGGGAGATGGTCGCTCCGATGGCATTTGCATACTGGAAATGGTCTGGCCTGATCACCTTCGAAACGCCTCTGAGCTTCTCGTAGTACTCGCTCGGGATGATTATTCCGCCGCCTCCCACGAGGACGACCGGAACGGGGTCAGCGGAGGTTTTCATCTTGTCTATAGAGTCTTCGAAGATTCCAACTATCTTCTCCATGGCCGCAGACATGGTGCCTTCACTGAAGGCACTCTTCACTCTGTCTGGCTTGCAGTTGGGGTCGCTGATTTCTGCGTATCCGAGGCCCAGCGCCACGTCAGTGGTGGTGAGGGTCTTGCCTCCCCATGCGTAGCTGTCTTTCGTGATCTTGAATCCAACACTTTCGGGACCAACCTTGGGAGACTCGCCCTCTCCAACGTCCACTTTGGTTCCGCCACCGCAGCTGACAGCGACGAGGTCGGGCATGCGAAAGTTAGTCCTGGCTCCGCCAATTTCCACGGCTACTCCCGATTCTCTTGGGAAGCCATGCACTATGGCGCCGACAAGCGTAGTCGTACCACCTATGTCTACGATGATTCCGTCGTTGAAGCCTGTAAGGAATGCGGCTCCCCTCATGCTGTTCGTAGGCCCAGAGGCTATGGTCCTGATGGGATACTTCTTGGCGTAGTCGACGCTCATCAGGGTGCCGTCATTCTGTGTCAGGAAGATCTTTGCGGAGGTGAGGACGGCTCTCTTCACCGACTCCTGAAAGCCGGTGATCGCGGCGTTGGCGACGTCGACGAGAGCGCAGTTCAGAGCCGACGCGTTCTCCCTCTCGAGTAGCCCTATGCTCCCGATCTCGTAGGACAGAGTGATGGGGATACCGCCCATGACTTTGGAGACCAGCGCTTCCGCTCTCTTTTCATGCGTGGCATTGACCGGCGAGAAGACGGAGCAAATCGCCACGGCCTGGACGCCTTCGTTTCGGAACCTTTCTGCAGCTTCGGTCGTGGCATTTTCGTCGAACTGCCAAATCTCCCGACCGTCGAACTCATGGCCCCCCGAAACGATGGCCCATGTGTCCCCTATGGCGCGCCTGAGATCCGGAGGAAGGGAATAGAGAGGGGGGATTCCGACCGTCGCAGGCTTCCCTATCCTGATGAGGCCGATGTGGGCGAGGCGCTTCCTCTCTACAATTGCGTTGGTGCAGTGAGTCGTGCCGAACATTGCAGCTGTGATTTCCCTCCTGTCGACGCCGCTCCTCCGGAGGACAAGGTCGAGGGCGTCGCTGATTCCAGTCGAGACATCTTCTGTGGTGTCCACTTTCTCAGCGCCGACAATTCGGTTCTGAGAGTCGAGTATGACTGCGTCAGTGTGGGTGCCTCCGACATCAATTCCGACGCGTAGGGTCATTGGTTCTGTTATTGCAACTCCATTTCGATGAAGATTCTATGAACCAAGCTTCTCAACCGGGACATAGTCGACATCATAGCCGAAGTACCTCGGGCCAACCGCCGCCAAGGCTTGGGGAGTTCGCCATACCTGGTTGCAGGGAGAGCCTATTACCACAGCCCTGTTGCCATACCTCAGGCTCTCTGTTGTGATTGGAAGTCCTGACTCGAGGTCGAGAACGGATATCAGGTCTGGTACCGAGGCGACTACCTTCTTGTCTCGGATTGCGACCAGGTTTTCGTTCTGAAACTCGACGGCAAGGGTCTGGCCCTTGTACTCTTCAAGACCCTGAAACTTCGCCTCTCCGCGGGAGAAGCCCCCAGTAGTCCTCCTAAGAAGATCCGTTATCTTCCCCCTGAACAGGATTTTGCTCTTCATCAACTTGACCACATCGTCTGTTGGGTTTTCCCCCTTCTGACGACCGCTTTGGATCGCCCGACCTATTTCCATGGAAAGCGTGACAGATCCTTTCACGCATGCCTTCTTGAGCTGGACCCCCGTCATTGGGTAGATTGCAATGAGCGCCACTCCTCCCATCTGAACGGTCACGGTTCTGGCGAACCTCTCAGTCCAGACGTTGTCAATGGTCTCCAAAATGAGGAGATTTCCCTTTTCGTCGGCCATGGCCATAGGAGTCGCGCTGATCCCATGCAGGTGAAAGGCCGTCATCTGGAGCTCGGGAAACGCCCTCCCCATGGAATCGCAGTCAGTCATCGGCAGCCCCACCTTCGCGGAGACTGCAATGGGTATTTGCGAGTTCAGGCCCCCCTGCTCAATCGGGGTTATGGCCGCCGCCTTCCGTTGGAGTCTGTTCTCCAGCGCCCTGAGAGCCCCTACGCTCTCGTCCCCATTAGGTATCTTCTCCACCATGACAGTTGGAGCCCCCATCAGCGCAGGTGGGATGACTAGCCCCTCGTCATCGACCTCTTCAGGTTGGATCATCTCTACGGGGCCATATTTTGCCACCGCGTCCAAGGCAAGCAGCTTGCCGATGAAGGGGTCGCCGCCACCTCCCGTTCCAAGAACAGCCGCGCCCAGAGCGACTTCCTCAATCTCTGCAGCGCCGATCTTCATTTTGTCATGCGCAGGCGAGCCCACCCGTTAAAAACTCCATGCCTGAAACGTCTGTTCGCAACTGTGAGGACGCGATGGGAGGCCTGGGCACAGCAAAGAGCCGATCGACCGGCTGCTGAGCTCGCTCTAGGTAGGCCGTTGCTTCAGGAAGTTGGGGTTCGTGGAGTCGTACTTGTCGGCGTCGCTTGCGCTACCCGTGATGCCCTTAAGCCACCTGTCGGCGCCGTCCCTCTTCCAATCTCCCAGTGCCGAATGCGACGCGACGTAGTTCGCAGGCATAGGGTGGGTCCCGACCCTGACTGAGAGTCCTACGACCTTCTCGATGTAGTCCTTGTGGTTTTCTATGTAGGGACAGATAGGGTAACCTGCAAGGTAACAGCTCGCCAAGTGAATCACCTCCGCTCCGAATTTCTTCATATCAGCTGGAGCGGACTCGAGGCGTTCTCCTGGGCAGCCGCCGCACGCCATCCAGCCGACAACTTCGATGGGCTCGTCCTTGGGGTAGCTGGCGAATGCGCCGTCCCTTTCGTTGACCGCCTTGAAGCATTTGTTTCCTGTGCAGGTTCTGTTTCGGTCGCAGATTATCACACCAATCTTGACCATGCGGTCTCTTAATTCCGCCGGCCGTATTAACAATTCACCCGAAAATAGAGTCCTCTCGTTACTGAGATGCTTAATATGACTAGGTAAGCTCGATTTCGACGGAGATGGCATAGATCTGGACTCTGATAGATCTTCATCTCGTACTACATACTGGGTCGCGATTGGTTCGTTATCGCTGGGGTGGGTGATGATCTACGCAGACCGACTGAGCATCTCGCCGCTAATGAATCTGATTCAGCACGAATTCAACCTGTCATTCTCTGCGGTCTCGTTGCTCCTATCAATCTACTTCTTCACTTACGTCCTGTTCACAATTCCCGCCATGCTGATCGCCGAGAGGTATGGTTACAAGAAAACGATGGTCGTATTCTTGCTCCTCGCAGCAGGGGCCCTCGCCCTGGCAGGATTGGTTGGGACCACCTTCTATTCGCTACTCATTTTGCTGGGCGTTCACGGACTGGGGGCAGGGGCCTACTACCCGACGGCTTACACGATATCTAACCGGATTGCTCCAGCATCAGACCGTGGCTTTTCCGCGGCAGTCATAAACTCGGGCATGGGGATTGGTACAATACTGGGTCTGGGCATTGCGGGGCCACTCCTAGGCTTCCTCCCCGATTGGCAGGCCGTTCTTCTGATTCTATCTATCCCCACTTTCGCTGTTGCAATTCTCCTTTACAGGTCAATCGAGACCCCCGAAACGAGTGAAACTCCCTTCCGACTTGGGATGTTCTCGTTGCTCTTGAAGAACAGACGTTTTGTCGCAATCTGCTCAATGATGTTCTGTTCTCTCTACGGCTATTGGGTAATCTTGTCATGGGGCCCTTCGTTTCTGCAATCTACTCGAAGTCTGGGCATTTTCTACAGCGGTCTGGCCACGGCAATCTTCGCTGCGGTTGCGATTCCCAGCGCCATAATTGTGGGCAAGTACACTGACAAGATCGGAAGGAGGAAAGGAGCCCTAGTCATACTTCCTCTCGCCTCGCTTTCAATCTTCACAATGGCGTTGACGAACAACCTGCTCCTTTTCATCGGTGGAATCGTGTTGTACGGCGTGGTGGGGAAGCTCACCATGGACCCCGTGGCGGTTGCATGGGTGGAAGACTTGGTGGGACCCGAAGCAGTCGGCGCGGCCCTAGCGGTGCTGAACGTGTTTGCCATGGGATCGTCGATTGTGGCACCCGTCGTGACGGGAATTCTTGCCGATCTGACTGGAACTCTTGCATACGGGTTCTACTTTGGTGCTGTTGTGGTGTTGCTGGGGACACTATTCATCTTCTTCGGAACAAGGTAGATAGACGTCCCTCCCAGGCGTGGAAGAGCAATCACGCGCACCCATTACCAATGAACACAAGTTACCGGTGCACTCCGTCGTGCCCCATGACCTCCATGTAGTTCCCCACAGCCACGCAAGTGATTGGACGCCTAGAGACAATCGCAAGACTCAAAACAGCTATTGGAATCCCACTTAAAGTCGCTTCATGCGTTCTCAGCACGGCACGCCTTTCTCAGACCGATATGTCCCCCGGTGCCCAAAGAATATTCTAAGAAAGTCAGTAGAGCAGAATTCAAGCTCGCCAGGCACATGAGCAAGTGGAAAATTCCTTACAGGCACCAGGTTCCGATAGTGACCAAAAGAGGGACGTTTAACGTCGACTTCGTAGTTGGAAAGAATTGCGTCGTAGAATGCGAAGGAGCTGTTCATTCGAGTCAGATACGAGAGGACAATCTGAGAGCGAACTTGATCAGCGATGCAGGATTCACGGTGATGAGAATCCCGGACTTCCAAATCTTTGGAAACATAACCGAGTGCCTGTTAAGAATACGGGCGTGTGCGGGTTCTGAAACACCGCAATCGGTTTGACCCGACTTATTGGAGGACTGGCTGGACCGGGTGAGCGTTCGGACAATGCCCTCCAAGAAGCTTTAGATACGCTGAAGCGTCCTCGCAGTTTTCGACCGTGGAGCTCATGAAAGCTGCCAGGTTGCACAGAACAAATAGTAGACTGAGTGTGGACGAGATACCGATTCCACGACCAGAAGCCGATGAAGTACTCATTGAAATCAAGGCCGCAGGCGTCTGTCACTCGGACATCAATTACCGCGACGGCGTGGCTCCTGTCGCCCATCTGCCCATCACCTTGGGTCATGAATTCGCGGGAGTCATTGCAAGCAAGGGGACAGGTGTTGTTGGGCTGGAAAAGGGGGATCATGTAGCCGTTCACTATATCATAAGCTGTGGAAAGTGCGAGTACTGCGCCAGCGGTAAGGAAAACTACTGCAATGAATACAGAATGATTGGAAAAGACGTCGATGGAGGCTTCGCCAAGTACGCAGTAGCACCAGCGTCAAATGCCCTCGAACTTCCGAAGTCTCTCCCTCTTGAGCAGGCCGCTATCCTAGGCTGCGCAGTTTCGACTGCCTACCATTCTCTCAGTAGAGGCAGGGCTGGTCAGTATGATACGGTACTTGTCAATGGTGTTGGCGGGCTGGGGTTGCAGGCGGTTCAACTGGCAAGAAGAATCGTCAAGGCAAAGGAGATCATCGCTATTGATATTTCGGACAAGAAACTGCAGTTGGCAACGAAGTTTGGCGCAACTTCCGTGGTCAACTCAGAATCAGGTGACGTAGAGAGGAGGGTTGACGAATTGACCAATGGGAGACTTGCAGACGTTGCACTGGACTTCGTAGGTAGCAAGAATACTGTTGAAAGGACTCTGCGATGCATCGGGAAAGGCGGAAGGCTAGTGGTCATTGGCATTACTTCCCACACCGTCTCGATCTCCCCGTATTCCTCGATAATCGGCAAGGAGACCGAAATCATCGGAGTGAATGATCACTTGAAGTCAGAGATGAAACGACTGATACAATATGTCGAATCAGGAGACTTGAACTTCGCAGACTCGATTACCCATAGGTTTCCGCTTGAAGACGTCAATGAAGCTATGGACGTTCTAAAGAACCAGGTTGGGAACCCAATCCGCGTGGTACTTCGAATCTAGCCGCGGCTAGGCAGGAACAATCAAGATCGGGCGGCTCGGCGTGAGGGAATTGTATGGACGCCGCGACAAGACCCGCTTTGTCTAATCGTTACGCCATTGTAGGATCTGGCAGTTGTATGTGGGCAGAGCAACCTGCCCTGGCTAGAGCGTGAATGCGATTATGCTTATGGTAGGTTATGGAGAAGGAGGTGGTAAGGGTACCCTGGGGTTCATTCCGCCCCATCTGACCCCTTCATCCGAAGCTTGGTTGGCCAGCTCAGTATGGTAGGACGTTCGCCTTCAACGAGATGTCCTCCATCTCCTTGGCTTCAACTGGCGAGAGGTGGATATCCATCGCCATCAGCCCTTCTTCCAGATACCTCAGGTGGGTGATGCCGAGCAATGGGATTATAGTGATGCCAAGTTCTTCTTGTTTGCGAAGCAACCAGGCAAGGGCGAGCTGGGGAAGGCTGATTCCCTTCTGTTTTGCGATCTCGTTCAGTCCTCGGACGGCTTCCAGGGTTTGCGGATTGAAGTAAGACTTGGCGATGTCTGTAGCATAGCTGGCCCTCGTTCCCTTCTGGATGCCTCCGCTGTACTTCTCCGAGAGGACCCCCTGGGCTATGGGGGAGTAAGCTAGCACACCCAAGCCATACTGCTTCGCTAGAGGGAGCCTGTCCTTCTCCACCCTCCTCTCAATCAGGTTGTATAGCTCCTGCAGCGTCACGAATCCCTCCATACGGTAGTCCCCGGCTAGCTGCATGAACTCTTCCACTTCGGACGCCGAGTGGTTGCTAGATCCGATGTATCTCACCGACCCCTGGTCAATCAGATGATTGAGGACTCTGAGCGTCTCGAGCTTCGGCGCGTCCCGGTCAGGCCAGTGGATCTGGTACAAGTCGATGTAGTTGGTCTGAAGCCTAGCCAGCGACTCCTTGGCCTGCCACAGAATTTGCTTCCGCGAGAGACCCTCCCCGTTCGGCCATGCTGCCATGGGCCCGCGGACCTTCGTGGCTAACACGATGGAATCTCTGTCATAGCCCTTGAGGACTTCGCCGAGAAGGCGCTCAGAGTTGCCCGCGTGTGCCGGATTGGACATTTGCATTCTTCCATGGTAGATATTGGCAGTATCGATGAAGTTTATTCCTGCGTCATAGGCTCTCTTCACAATTCTCGACATCTCTTCAAGGCCGACCTTCTCAACTCCCCACTGGTCGTACTCACCTGAGCCAGGCAGGTGCCACGTCCCGAGCGCCAACTGAGAGACTTTGGTCCCGGTGGGACCGAGCTTCACGTACTTCAATTTCGGGTTTCCTACCAGCGACCTCGTTTAGATAAGGCGACTGCCTAAGGGGATAGGACTGCGGTTTCTCCCTTCGCTATGCCCCAGTTCCTAAAGGAGTTGCTCTACGTCAAGAGGGTAGACAGCCCTGTCGATCGTCCGGGGTATAGGCGGGTCAGTCTCGTAGGTTTCATCCCTCTTCGACTTCGCCAGGAGTTGCTCGAAGATAGAGATCAGTCACTCGTGGTCAGTCACCTTGGCCCCCTCCATGTCGGCTCTGAACTCATTGCGCCACGACACCAAAGCAAACATCAAGAATAAAGTGAACTCCGAGATCTCTGTCACGATTGGGATTGAGAAGAGTCCTCAAACGCGGGTAGAACCCACTGCGGGTCGATCGATACGTTGAATAGCGGAGCTGGCAGATTCTCTCTCTATTCGCTAAAGGTCAGGTGGTACATCGTTCATCGACGTGTGTAGAATGAATTTGAACCCACATATGTGGACTCACATCCGACCCAGGGCCTCTTCTCGCATGAAACCAGCTCGTTTCTGCGTACTCGGTTAGGGATTTGTATCCAACCTGAGGAGACTGGAGATTAGATTCCTGATTGTATGTCTGCGGTGTCTATAGGCGATGCGTGGGTTGCAGAGGCTTGAGAGGCTCAAACCTGTTTCCACGGTTCGTACGACGCGGCGGGGACCGAAGAGGGTAAGTTATCAGACGATCTAGATGCGGGCTGATTGCAAGGGTTCTGGTGTTCCCGCAGGGACTAGGGTCCATGTCTGCAATTTGATTTGGTCTAGTATTGCGGGAGCCTTGAACCGAGGGGGAAGCACGCTCCACTTGCAAGCGAATCGGAAACCTTCTTCGCTCACGTACCTAGTTCCTAGGAAGGTTCCTTGGGCGAGACGGACCTCGGCAGGCATCGAGCCGGTGCGGAGGAGATCGGCAAGCACCGAACTCGCAGTGGAAAGGAAATCTGCAGGCGCAAGGCGCGCGCCGCGCACAATGTCGACACAGCTAGGCATGTAGCCCTCGGTTTCAACTGAATCTGCCACCCAGGCGCAAGCTTCCAGAAACTGTTGCCTAGGAATTCTTCTATCGCCCCGAAACTCCGAGGTCCACGGTTCCATGGGGCCGAGAGGCTCCCTCACCATCAGGTAACTTGGAACGCGCCTCGTCTCTTTGTATTCCCGCAGGGCGATAGCGATTGCGCTGAATACTTGTGCAGGAGAATACATGTACCCTCCGACCCGCATGACGTCAATCCGCCTACGTGAGCCCTTGGCCAGGACCTTCAGCACCTCGAGGTCCACTTCGACGAGGCTTGGGCGCTTGTACATCACGACTGCGTCGCGCGCTGTTATGAAATGCACGTCTTCGAAGGAAGATGCGTACCTCACAAACTCCTCGAAGTCCCTCCAGGCGCGGTCGGTGACATGACCAGGCTGAGCTGGAGGGCGGACATACTCCCCGGGACTCCTGTTCTTTCCCCTGCCAAAATTGACCTCGTCCCAGAACCTCTTGTTGATGGCGGTGTGCAAGTGGAAGAGGATGCTCACCACGCCTCCATTCCCCTTAAGGTGGTCGTGCATTCGCTTGAACTGTGCCTTGACCTTGAATATGCCTCTGGCGTCCTCAAACGTGCGGTCGAAGAGAATGAAGTTCGCAGTTGTTGCATTCAGGTTCAAGATCCCACAGTACCAATAGGGGGCTCCATTAGTGTCAAGTATCGGCGTCTCATCTAGATACACCGGGATGCCCATCCTCTTGAGAGCGGGATAGTAGTGCGGAGCCCATGACTTGCCGGGGTGGCCAAAACAGGATATCTCAGTCTTGAACGTCCGCTTGACTAGCTGTAGTCCAGCACCTTCTCTAGCGTAGAAATCCTCCGCTCCTTCGAGCACGTTCTTCTTGGTGATGTACTCGTAGACCGTGGGATGCCGGCTGTGAGTATTCGTGTGATAACCAACGTCGCACTCGGAGATTGCATCTATGACGTCCCTTCTTCCGTTCCTAAGGAGGGTCCTTGCCTTCTCCGCGACCACCTTGCAGGTGACAGGAATCCTGTATTTCCTCAGAATCTCTAGCGCCTTGAGCACTAAGCCATCTGACTCCTTGGTGACGTAGTCTTCTATGTCGAACCAAAGGTAAACGTAGACAGTCATGGCACCAGACCAACTTAGTCGCCTTCTCAGTCTTTAGGTTGCCGACTCGGGCAGAACCCTCGCACTTGCTCGTCAGGTTCATCGCAGCTTGCGCGACGGTAGCCTTCCAGCTCCATAACGGCCTGGCCAGAACACCTCATACGGGCTGGCAAGATGTAATAAAGGCCGTAGCGTGAGAGCTTGCTGGTGCCATCGCAGAAGCCAACGATTCAGGATCTGTGTGACGAGATCCAGAAGATGGGGGACATTCTCGCGTGCTATGCCGTCAACAAGGAAGGCAAACTCCTAGGTGCCAACTACGGACTGGTTGAAGTCGACGACGGGCTGAAAAAAGAGTTCTCGAACTTAGCCGCCAGTGTATGGTCCAGTTTGGATCGAGTCACGAGTATCGGGGGCAGAATCAAGATGGTGTCAGCAATCTTCGAGAACTTCAAGATCCTCGGCCTTCCCGTAGAGGGCACGAACACAGCGCTCCTGCTGACCATCGAGACAAAACTCGACTCGTTCGTGTTGGCAGCGCGGATCAACGAATTTGTCGATTACTGGCTCAAGGTCAATCATTACGTCTAATAGCGCTAGGGAGAGGCCTCATCTGCAGCAAACGCAGCTTTCGCCGGGTCAAGCTTTGGATAGCGCATTTTGAGGGCGTCTAGAGCCTCAACGACAACCTCAGAAACCACCAGGTCCCTAAACCATGAATGGTTCGATGGGACCACGTACCAGGGGGCTGACGGCATGCTGGTTCTTTCCAAGGCATCCTCATACGCCCGCGCGTAGTCCTTCCAGTAGGCTCTCTCGTTGTAGTCCAGGTAACTGAACTTCCAGTGCTTTGTGGGATCCTTCAGCCTGTCCTGGAACCTCTTTGCCTGCTCCTTCTTGTCTATGTGGAGGAAGAACTTCAGGATGGTCGTCCCTTCTTCGTTCAGCATCTTCTCGAAGTCGACTATCTGTTGATACCTTCTGCTCCACACGCTCTCTGGGACCAGGCCGTGGACCCTTTCGACCAGGACGCTCTCATAGTGGCTGCGGTTGAAAATCACCACCTCGCCCTTACCGGGGACCTGTTTGTGGACCCGCCAAAGATAGTCGCGGTCTAGCTCTTCTGCCGAAGGCCTGCCAAAGTGGGCGACCCTCACCCCTTCAGGATTGACACCTTCGAAGACGCGCCTTATCGTGCCATCCTTGCCTGAGGCATCCATCCCCTGAAGGACAATCAGAATCCTGTGCTTGTGCTCGGCGTAAAGCAGGTCCTGGAGCGGGTCGAGTTTCCCAACGACCGCATCGATTGCTTTCTCTCCGTCATTCTTGTCGCCATCGAACCCGGACGTGTCATCCGGGTCCATCTTGGCCAGACGAACACTGGAGCCAGGCTTCACCAGGTATCTTTTCACGTGTAGATGCTTGGCCACAATCTCAACCAGCTACTCCTTGTTTTAGTTGTTTCTCGAATGGGCGGCCGCACGGGTTGTGCACGTGCAGGGGAGTTTCCCCTACGGCTTCTTCGTCTGTGCCTGAAAACCCCCCGTCGAACCTCAGGAGGATTAGCTCGGAAGTGGAGTCCCACAGAAGTAACAGAAGCAAAGGGAAAAGGAACATCCCCCGGGCCGCCCTAGGAGAGTCATACTTGGAGGTGCGGAATCTCCCGACCCAGCCCGGGTTCACTTCTTCCTAGGAAACCCTTGGTTACTCGGTTAACCGGATGCGGCGACACGATAGACGAGGGTCAGTCTAATCTTCTTCGCTGACCCCCTTGCCGACCACGTGGAGCTCGACCTCGTATTTCTTCACGTGCTCTTTTCCTTTCTGCACCGAAGCCAGCTGGTCACCGTACTTGCTGTTCTGCCCGCTCTTCGCATACTCTTCGGCAGATTCCTCGTCGTCCCAAAGGGAGATGATCACGAATTTGTCCCTCCTCTTCCCCACTGGCCGAAGGAGGTAGAGCCTCCTCATTCCTTCGATCTCGCCGGCGGTTGCCGCAACGCTGTCCCTGAACCTCTTGACGAACTCGTTTCCCTTCCCTGCCTTTGCCTTCATCGTGATTATGCGCACGAACCTTGTATTGGCCATGAAAATCGCAACTCTTGCCTTCAAGATAAGTGTAACGAGGGAGGCCTTTGGCAAGCGCAGGCTCGAGCAGGCGCCGGAAGAAATCAGTGACGTCCTTTCTGCGCATTTCGGGACGATTCTTAATAATGGCACAAGTGCCTCGGGGCGCGTTTGTAGTTTGTCCGTCAGGGTAGCCATAGATGTCGGTGGCACGTTTACCGACCTATGCGGCCTCAATGAGGAAACGGGCGAGTACACGTTCGTGAAAGACTCCACCACGCCCGAGAATTATGCCGCCGGAGTGATCAACGTGGTCGTCAAGAGCGGCATAAAGGGGGAGGCGATGAACAGGTTCATCGGGACAGGATCCACGATGGTAATCAACGCCCTAACTGAGAAGAAGGGCGCCAAGACGGCGCTGGTAACGACCAAGGGATTCCGAGACGTCTTAGAGCTGCAGAGATCGAACAGGACAGACATCTACAACCTGCTCTACCAGAAACCTGTGCCGTTCGTGCCGAGGCGCTTCAGATACGAGGTGGACGAAAGGACGGGCTACGATGGGAAAGAGATGCGCCCCCTCAACAGAGACGACGTGTTGAAGATCGCCGACGCCTGCAACGAGAACGGGGCCGAAGCGATAGCCATCGCATTCTACAACGCCTACGCCAACCCCAAGCACGAGATCGAATGCTATGACATACTCAAGGGTAAAGTGAAGACGCCGTACATATCGATGTCACACGACCTCTCAAGGGAGTGGCGCGAGTACGAGCGGATGAACACGGCCGTAATGAACGCCTTCGTCCAGCCGAAGGTCTACCAGTACCTTACGACCCTGGATAGGGAGCTCAAGAGGCTCGGCACCAAGGTAAGGGCCCATGTGATGCAAAGCAACGGAGGTGTCTCTACTTTCGAACAGGGAAGGAAGACACCCATCTACCAAGTGGAATCGGGGCCGATAGGAGGGGTCATAGGCGCACAGGTCGTTGGAAAGACAATCGGAGATGCCAACATAATCACGTTCGACGTCGGCGGGACGACTGCGAAGACTTCCCTGATCGACTCTGGAAAGATGAAGATAAACACGGAGTATCACATCGGCAGGAACCCGTTCTTCGCGGGCTACCCGGTCAAGGTCCCTGTCGTTGACATTATAGAAATCGGGGCAGGGGGAGGGAGCATCGCCTGGGTCGACGAGCTTGGTTCGCTCAAGGTAGGGCCGCAGAGCGCGGGAGCTGACCCAGGTCCGGCATGCCAGGACAAGGGCGGAACGGAACCGACGCTGACCGACGCGTTCGTCCTCACAGGCGTCATAGACCCCAACTATTTCCTGGGCGGAGAAATCAAGCTCCGGCCAGAACTGTCGGAGAGGGCCTACGGGAAAGTCGGCGCAAAGCTGCACATGAAGACGATTGACGCAGCCATTGGAGCGATCGAGATAGCGACTGCCAACATGGTCAACGCCATCAAGCTCGTGTCTGTGCGCCGGGGATACGACCCGAGGGACTTCGCGATGGTCGCCTTCGGCGGTGGAGGGCCGATGTTTGCAGTGTCCATCGCTGAAGAGCTGGGGATCGAGAAAGTCCTAGTGCCGCAGGTTCCCGGGGTATTCTCAGCCTGGGGGATGCTGATGACAGACCTCAGGCACGATTTCATCCGTACGAAGGTCATCAGCCTGGAGCAGGGCAACCTGAAAGAGCTGCAGGCCATTCTTGATGAGATGAAGGAGGAGGCTGCAAAGCAGCTGGAGAGCGAGGGGATACTGGAGAAGGAAATGAAGTTCGAGGCACTGTTCGACATCCGCTACAGAGGACAGGAGCATACGATCTCAACTCCTGTCCCGATCGAAGTCATGGCGAGAGACTCGCTTCCGTTGATTCACAAGCGGTTCAAGGAACTGCACTACAAGGCCTACACATTCAACCTGAACGACCCGACGGAAGTGGTCAGCATACGCATAGTGGCCTTGGGGAAGGTCAAGAAGCACCCGCCCCGGCCGATAAAGGCCACCGGGAGCAGAAGGGCGAAGCCGGCCAAGACAAGGTCAGTATATCTCGACGAGTCTGGATTCAAGCGCCTCCCGGTCTATCGCAGGGCTGCGATCCCAATCGGGGCGAAGATACGCGGGCCAGCGGTCATAGAGGAGCCGACCGCGACGACGATAATCAAGAAGGGCAACCTCATGACCTGCGACAAGTACGGGAACCTGGTGGTGGAGGTCTAGAGACTTGCCAAAGATATCCGACTTCACCCTCGACATAATCGAGAGCAATCTAATCGCCTCCGCAGAAGAGACATTCTCTGCTTTCGGAAGGGCGAGCAAGAGCCCGGTCATCTACGAGGTCCTCGACTATGCGGCGGGCTTGACAGACGCCGATGGGCTGCTCGTCGCGCAGGCGAACGGAGTGCCGGGTTTTCTGGGGACGCTCGACCTCGCGGTGCAGGACTGCATCAAGAAGTTCGGGAAAGACGGGTTCTTCCCCGGGGATGTCTGCATAGTCAACGTCCCCTACAGCAGCGGAACCCATCTTAACGACGTCAACCTGATTATGCCCGTTTTCGTCCAGGGGCGCCTGGTCGCGTTTTCGGCCATCAAGGGACACTGGAGTGAAGTCGGTGGGATGCACTTTGGGAGCTGGACCTCCGATTCCACCGAGATCTATCAGGAGGGACTGATCTTCCCTCCAATCAAGCTGTTCGAAAAGGGGAAGGTCATCCAGGCAATGGTCGAAATGATCAGGGCCAACGTCAGAACCCCTGAAATGACGCTTGGAGACATGGAGGCGCATGCAGCGTCTCTGAGAGTGGGGGCGAAGAGAATTGAAGACATCTGCAGGAAGTATGGCACCGCCACCGTCTTGGAGGCGATGGAGAGGATACAGGAGAAGGGAGAGAAGCTCACCAAACTCAGGCTGAAGGAGCTCCCTCACGGCACCTTCGAAGTCGCGGACACGGTCGATGACGACGGCATCACTGACACTCCCATACCAGTAAAGGCTAAGGTTACCATATCGGACGACGAGTTTGTAATTGACCTCAGAGGATCAGGGAAACAGGCGAAGGGCTCCATCAACTGCCCATGGTGTGCCACGGTGTCGGCGGCGAGGGCCGTCTTCAAGTCGGTCACGGACATTCACAGCCCGGTGAGCGAAGGATGCTTTAGGGCGCTCAAGGTACTAGCCGACCCCGGTACAATATTCAACCCTCTCCCACCGGCTCCGACGTCAACATACTGGGAATCCATGGCGTTCATCACAGACCTCGTGTGGCACGCCCTTGCTCCACTGTTACCCGACAGGCTACCTGCTGGTCACTTCCTCAGCGTGTGCGGGACCATAGTGGGCGGGGTGGATGACAGAACGAAGCAGGCTTTTGCTATTGTTGAACCGCAACCTGGAGGATGGGGAGGGGGATTGGGCAAGGACGGCGAGAGCGGGCTCGTTTGCTCCGGCGACGGCGAGACCTACATCATGTCGAATGAGGTGATGGAGGTGAGGTATCCGATAGTGGTCGAACAGTACGCGCTCAACGTCGGAGACGGTTCTGGAAAGGGGAAGTTCAGAGGGGGCTTTGGCGTTGTCAAGGACTACAGGATAAACAACTCAAACGCGAGCTTCACCTCGTCAATGGGACGTTCCCTCTATCCGTGCTGGGGGATCAATGGCGGAGGGAATGGAACTCCCAACTATTTCGTAATAGAAAAAGCGAACCAAGGTCCGCGCAGGCTCCGCAAGGTAGCGGCCGAATCGATGCAACTGGGGGACCTGGTCCGACTCAAGACGGGAGGAGGGGGCGGGTTTGGGAATCCGATGGAAAGGGATCCCGAGCGGGTGATGAGCGACGTAATCAACGGATACGTCAGCGCAGAGCAGGCAAAGAGCGACTACGGAGTTGTCATCGACAACGCCCGCATGATGGTCGACGCCAAGGCCACCGAAGAGCTTAGGGCGAATTCGGCCCGGTAAGACGACCGGGAATCAAGCTCCTCGTTCTCCCTGTGGGAGTTCGTCGACGAGCGAAATCAAATCCATACGGGAGAACCCGTAAATATCGTGCGAGCCATTTTCCAGCGCACGGATGAAAATTCTAGGCCTTCATGAAAGGTCTGCGATAGGTAGAGCAACAGCAGCAATCGCGATCATCGTCATCATAGTGGTCGTCGGAATCAGCGCGTATTACGTTTCGACGTCTGGTTCAAGCACCACTTCGACGACCAGTACCGCATCGAGCACGAGTTCAACGACCACTTCCACGACTGCACCTTCCTCCAGCACCACAACTTCAACTGGACTGGCTTCTGGCACGCTGAGCATAACATTCGCCAACGTTCCGGTGACCGATCCGGCCAAAGGTTCTGACGAAGCGAGTTCCGCCGGCCTCGCCAACCTCTACGACAGCCTCGTGTTCCCGACCGCGTCTGGGACGCTTCAGCCGGACCTTGCGACTTCATGGCAAGTCTCCAGCGACGGCCTCACCTACACATTCAATCTCAGGCAAGGCGTGACATTCCATAACGGGGACGCTCTGACTGCAAGCGACGTCGTATTCTCCATGAACAGGCTGATTGCAATAGGGCAGGGGTATGCGTATCTCTTCGCCCCATACGTGGCCAACATCACAGCGCCCAACAGCTCGACGGTCGTGATCCAACTGAAACAGCCCTTCGGTCCATTCCTGACGGCACTTGTTCGGCTTTACATTCTCGACCAAGCACAGGTGATAGCCAACGAGGTGCACACAGGGCCAACGGCGACGTATGGAACCAACGGGGACTATGGTTCGACCTGGCTCCTGACCAATGATGCCGGTTCAGGGGCGTACACCATCGGACAGCCAACCAACCTAGAGTCGCAAATGACCCTCACTGCGTACACCAAGTACTGGAACGGGACCCTCCCGAACCAGCCCAGTACCATTACCATGATAGGCAGCACGTCTTCGACGCAGGCGCTCTTCAGTAGCCATTCAATCCAGATAACGGACCAGTGGCAGGAGTACTCCACCATCCAATCGCTTTCCCAACTGAAGGGAGCCAAACTCGTTACCATCCCTACTGTCAACGAGATGTACCTGATGGTAAGCACGAAGATGGCCCCAACTGACGACATCTACGTCAGGGAGGCGATGTCATTCGCCCTCAACTACTCCGCCGTCGTCGACAACATCTTCCCCGGTTGCCAGCCCTCAGCCGGTCCGGTGCCATCTTCGTTGCCGGGGCATGACTCTAGCATCCCGGTGGCATCTCAGAATCTCACGCTGGCTCAGCAGCTGATAGCAAAGTCAAAGTACGCTGGACAACTGAGCAACTATCCCGTCAAGTACTTCTGGGTCTCTGAAGTGCCCGCTGAGCAGAAGCTAGCGCTTCAGTTCGCTTCTGACATGCAGAAAATCGGACTCACTGTCGACGTCATCCAAGAGCCCTGGTTGACTGTGGTTTCTGACCTCGCCAACATGACGAGCTCGCCCAACATCGTTTCCATAGAGGATGGAGCCAGCTACTTCGAGGCAGGCTCCGTGCTCCAATCAAGGTACACATCTGCTGCTGACGGAACCTGGGAGCAGAACGAGTGGTTGCAGAACACGACCCTAGACAATGCCATCTTCAGCGCTCTGTCGATACAGGATCAGACGGCCCGCTTCCAGGCGTATGGCAACATCCAGCAGCAGATATACAACCAGTTCCCGACAATCTATGCCTTCGACGTCTACGAAGCTAGGGCGTACTACCCGAGCGTCGTCAATTGGTACGCAGCCAACGGCCATCCAATCGTGCTGCTTGGGTACGACTTCTACTTCAGGGACTTCCAGTTCTTCCCATCGCAACTAGCCGCACTAGGCTCATAGCCGAGTGCGGTCTTCCCATTTTGTCCCTCTGGCCTAGGCCGAAACCGACTGAATTGAAGGGGAGGACGGCGGGGTAGGACGAGCAGCCGTGTGAAGTCCTGGGGCTTCATCCTGCGGAGAATCGGCTACTCAGTCGTTTCCATCGTCGGACTTTCGATACTGATTTTCGTGATAGCGAGGGTGCTCCCGGGGAATCCGGCAAGGCTGGCACTAGGCCCCCGAGCCCCGCAGTCTGCCGTTGATGCCCTGACGGCGGCAATGCACCTCAACAGCCCAATCTGGGTCCAATATTACTACTGGATCCAGGGCATATTCAGCGGGAACTGGGGCATCTCTCTGTTCACGCAACGGAACGTCCTGCTGGACGTCCAGGAGTTCCTCCCGGCCACTATCGAGCTGATCATGATGGCCGCGATAATCGACCTGCTTATCGCCGTCCCGCTGGGCCTTGTGGCAGGAAGGTACGCCAATTCTGCCGTCGACAACGGTGTCAGGATTCTTTCCTATCTCGGCATCGCAATACCTTCGTTCGTCGTCGCGATACTGTTGCAGCTCTCCCTAGGCTACGGGGCCCACATGTTCCCCATAATAGGAAGGCTGAGCCAGGCCTCGACCCCGCCTCCCACGATAACCGGGTTATACACCATAGATTCGCTCCTCACGGGGAACTTCGGAGACTTCGGGGATGCGGTGTGGCACCTCATCCTCCCCGCCTTCGCCCTGGCCCTAGGCCCCATCGCCCAGGAAGCGAGGATAATGCGATCAGCGGTCGTCGAGAACCTCCGCAGAGACTACACGCTTTCGGAGATATCTCACGGATTCCCGGAGACCACTATCTCGCTGAAGTACCTCATGAAACCATCCCTTATCCCGACTGTTACCATCTACGCCCTCGACATCTCGGCCCAAATCGCGAACGCGTTCCTGATAGAGCTGATATTCAACTGGCCGGGGTTCTCGAGGTACGGCCTCAACGCGATGCTGAGCAAGGACCTGAACGCCATAGTTGCGGTCGTGCTGGTGGCAGGGGTCATGTTCGCCATAGCGAACATTCTGGTCGACCTAGTGGTCGGATATCTGGACCCCAGGATTAGGCTGCAGGGGAGGAGCGAGGAGTAGGGTGAAGTCTGGGCGTAGCCTCTCGGAGAGGTACGGCAGGTACTGGTACAAGTTCAGGAGGAACAAGCTCTCCCTGGTCGGGCTGGGGGCGATTCTTGCCATCG